>Ga0247827_10000779_pt1 | contig 14019 bp, 18 predicted proteins | sample 12C_Control_Day2_FD_194414 | JGI IMG/M metagenome (GOLD analysis project Ga0247827, IMG submission 194414) | Soil microbial communities from agricultural site in Penn Yan, New York, United States - 12C_Control_Day2 | ecosystem: Environmental > Terrestrial > Soil > Agricultural land | place... | reverse complement strand
ATGGCGAGCAGGTAGACGATATACCGGTGCATGGCGTTCCTCGGTTGCAACTGCCCCCGAGTCTACCGCGCGAGCACCTACAGGCGATCGTCGACCACGCTGCGCGGCCAGGCGGACTTCACATCGTAGACCAGTCCACCGGGTGCCAGCAGGCTGCGGATATGGTCATCGTCCATCGCCTTGAAGCTCTCATGCGCCACCGCCAGCACCACTGCGTCGTAGCTGCCGGCCACCGGCTCGGCCAGCCAGTTCACACCCTCGTCCGCCAGTGCCGCCGGCCCCACCCATGGATCGCTGACGTCCACCTGCGCACCGCTGTCGGCCAGCCGCTGGGCCAGTTCCAGCGCGCGGCTGTTGCGCAGGTCCGGGCAGTCCTCCTTGAAGGTCACGCCCAGTACCAGGACGCGCGATTGCGCCGGCGCAAGACCACGTTCGGCGAGCATCGCCAAGACACGGGTAGCCACATGTTCGCCCACCCGGTTGTTGACCTGACGCGCGGTATGGATGAGGTCGGGGTGGTAGCCCATGCTTTCGGACTTGTGCAGCAGGTAGTACGGGTCCACGCCGATGCAGTGGCCTCCCACCAGCCCCGGCCGGAACGGCAGGAAGTTCCATTTGCTGCCTGCGGCGTCGAGCACATCCTGGGTGTCTATGCCGAGGCGATCGAAGATCAGGGCCAGCTCGTTGACCAGCGCGATGTTGACGTCGCGCTGGATGTTCTCCACCACCTTGGCCGCTTCGGCGACCCGCATCGACGGTACCGGGAAGGTGCCGGCGGTGATGATCCGCTGGTACAGGCCATCGACCACCGCCGCCACTTCCGGCGTCGAACCGGATGTGATCTTGCGGATGTCGGCCAGGCGCCGTTTGCGGTCGCCGGGGCTGACCCGCTCGGGACTGTAGCCGCAGTAGAAATCGTCGTTGAAGCGCAGCCCCGAGCCCTGCTCCAGCAATGGCACGCAGACTTCTTCGGTGGTGCCCGGATAGACGGTGGATTCGTAGATCACCAGGTCACCGGCGCGAAGATGGCTAGCGATCAGTCGCGTCGCCGAGCGCAGCGGCTCCAGATCGGGCTGCTCGTACGCATCGATCGGCGTGGGCACGGTGACGATATAGACGTTGCAGGCGTCGAGCAGTGCCGGATCGCTGCTGTAGCGCAGCAGCGAAGCGCTGGCCAGTTCGTCCGGCTCCATCTCCAGCGTATGGTCCTGCCCGCCGGCCAGTTCGGCGATCCGTGCGGCGTCGATGTCGTACCCCAGGGTGGGCAGCTGCCGGCCGAAAGCCACCGCCAACGGCAGCCCGACATAGCCCAGGCCGATGATGGCCGGGGACGGCATCCGGGCTGCGCCGATTGGCGCGCTCATGCGCGGCGTCCGGCAGCTGGCGACGGTGTCCAGTGGGTCATGCGAGGGTCCTGGTGCAGGCAAACATGCCGACAAGGTTAACCGCGGCAGCAGCGCCAGACCACGTCCTGATCAGGATCCGAGGCTGACGGCGGCCGGCTCCAGTTCGCCGTGGCTGCCGGTCCAGGCCCGCAGCAACAGGCCGAAACCATGGTCCGGGGGATCCAGTTCCAGGCTGAAACCCTGCCACGGCGCCGCCACGATGCTGTCCAGCGTCGCCGGATCCACCTGCCGGTTGGCCATCGTCCAGCGCGGGAACCAACGGCTCGGGATCGGGCCTGCAGCCAGCTGGATGATGCTGCCGTGGCGTCGCGCGTTACCGATTCGCGCGTGCACCGACGCCAGTCCATCCCGTGGGCCTTCGATGTACTGCAGGAAACGACTGCCATCGAACATCAACGCCCCGGTCACCCCGGCCATGCGATTGAACGCGGTCGCATCGGCCAGCAACGCATCGAGCTCGGGCACGTCCAGTCCCTCCCTGGCCGTGCTGACATAGGCGTACGCATGCAACGGCATGTCCATCACTCCCCTCCTGAGTGCAGAGGAATATGACAGGAAGCGCGAGGAGTTCAAGCGTTGACTATTCCGGCGGCGCCTCGATCTGATAGCCGCGTTGCGTCAGCGCGTCCAGATAACCTTCACCCAGCAGCAGGCTGACCGGCACCGTCGCGAAGGTGCCAGCGTGATGGGTCAGCGCCGCATCCACGCCCTGCAGCCAACGCGTGCGTACCTGCTGCGGCATGTCGCTCCAGCCACGCCGGCGTACGAAGGCCGAGTCCTGCAGCAGTTCGCGGCAGGTCTGCGCCATCGCCGAGCCCGACAGCCGACGCAGTGCAGCGACATCGCCGAGCGCCCAGGCATTGGCACGCTCACGCAACACCGGCGCCTGGAATTCCACTGTATCGAGCGTGCGTTCGAAACATGCGCGGTCATCGACTTCGGTGGCCTGAAGTTCCTTCAACGTGCCACGGATGTCGTCGACCTTCAGCTTCACCTGCACATCTTCCGGCTTCAGATCGCGGGCCTTGTAGGCACGCCCGAGTGCTTCCTTCACCTGCTTGCCGTCGCGCAGGCCGTTGCGCTTGAGGAACGCCTGGTACAGGCGACCGGAGGCCACCAGCGGACGATCCTTTTCCACGCCACGGTCATTGCCCATGTAGGTCTGTTTCAGCCCCAGCCAGCGTGCGTACGTTGCCGCCGGCAGGATCTGATCCAGCGTGCGCCCCTGCGGATCGCGCGCGGTCTTCATCGCCAGCGGAAGCAGGGTCAAGCCCTTGAACACACCGATCTTCGCATCGAGGCTGAAACCCGGATCGCCCAGCACATGGTCGACACCGGCGATGGTCCGTTCGACTTCATCCGAGCGCCATTGCACGCCGCTTGGCAATGGCGAGACCGTTCCCAGGATCCACAGCACATGCCCCTGCGGAGCGGTCACCTTCCAGAGCCCGGGGCCCGGTTGTTCACCGGTGACCTGCACCGTGTCCATGTCCACCACCGGGCCAGTGAGCGCTGGTGCCTGCTGCGCGGCGGCCGGGCCTATCGCCAGCATCAGCCCCAGCACGGCACTGCATCCGATCCATCGCCTGCCACCACGTGCACGCATATCGCCATTCCCGGAAACGTTGGCGGACTGTACCCAGCCCCGCGCCCGACTGCGTAAAAGCAGCGTTAGCCGGTGGCAGCGGCGGCGATTCCGTTACAATCGGCGCGCGCTGCAGGCCCGGATGGCGAAACTGGTAGACGCATCGGACTTAAAATCCGCCGGGGGCAACCCCATGCCGGTTCGATCCCGGCTCCGGGCACCACCCAATCACGCATCGACACTCCCCGCAAAGGGCCCGCGCACCGCTGGTTCCGCACAGCACCCTACTGAACGGAATGCGGCCATTCGCATACCGTTTCCGCGATCAGGACGCCTTCAGGCCGGCATGGCAGAATCGGACGCGCCGCCCCGGCCGCCGCACGACGCATAAGGAGATCACCCGTGAAATGGATATGGCTCGCATCATCGCTGGCACTGGTCACGCTGCTCGCCCAGGCCACCGCACCCGCATCGGCGCAGAGCCGTTCGAACAGCCACCGCAACCTCGACGGAAGCCGGGATATCCGTAACAGCGACGGCTCGTCCAGCCGCATCAGGCGCGACCTGTCTGGACGCGAGATCGCCGAACACAGCAACGGCAGCCGCTCGACCACCACCACCGATCTGAGTGGCCGCAAGCGCACCACCCACAGCGATGGCAGCTATTCCAACAGCAGCACGGACCTCAACGGCAACATCCGCACCCAGTACAGCAACGGGGCCTACTCGGTCAGCAAGCGTGACCTGAGCGGCAGGTGGCGCACCGAGTACAGCGATGGCTCCTACTCGACCAGCGTGCGCGATCTCAACGGCAACTGGACCACCACCTCCAGCGGTGGCATGGCAGCCCGCCATCCCGAACGCGGCGTCGGCAAGCGCTGAGGCCTGCGCTCAGATCGCCCGCGAGTAGCGCGGCTGCTCCTGGGCGACACGCAGATAGGGATCGAAGCACATCGCCAGCAGGCGCAGCAGCGGCCGCCCCGGCTCGCTGGTGCGCACCACCCCATCGCGGTACTCGGCCAGGCCATCCTGCTGCAGGCGCTGCACGGCCTGCAGGTCTTCGGCGAAATAGGTTTCGAAGTCGACGCCATGGCGCTGGGCCAGTGACGTGCCATCCACTTCACCCTGGCACATCAACTGCTGTATCAACTCGGCGCGCAGCTCGTCGTCGGCACTGAGCGCGACGCCGCGCCAGACCGGCAACTGTCCCTGGTCCACCGCGTTTTCCCATGACGGCAGGTCACGCGGGTTCTGGCTGTACGTGGCACCCACATGGCTGATCGCACTTACGCCAAGGCCGATCAGATCGGTGTCGGCATGGGTGGTGTAGCCCATGAAGTTGCGATGCAGCTGGCCGGCGCGCTGGGCACGCGACAGATCTTCTTCCGGCAATGCGAAGTGGTCCATGCCGATGTACTGGTAGCCGGCCGCGGACAGGCGCTCCACCGCCAGGCCGAGCAGCGCGAGCTTGTCTTCCGGCGAAGGCATCAGGCTTTCGTCGATCTGCCGCTGCGCGCGGAACAGGTGTGGCAGATGCGCATAGCCGTACACCGCCAGTCGATCCGGACGTAGCGCCAGCACCAGTTCCAGGGTGCGCCCGAAGCCCTCCAGGCTCTGCCCGGGCAGACCGTAGATCAGATCGACATTGACCGAACGCATGCCGCTGTCGCGGCACGCGCGCAGGATGTCCAGCGTCTGCCGCACGCCCTGCACGCGGTTGATCGATTCCTGCACCTGCGGGTCGAAATCCTGCACCCCCAGGCTGGCGCGGTTGAAGCCGAGCCGGGCCAGCATCGCTACGTCGCTGGTGTCGATGAAGCGCGGGTCCAGTTCGATGGAAAAATCACGCTGCGACGAACTGCTGAAATCGAAGCGTCGGCGCAGGCCCTCGACCAGTGCGGTCATCGCATCGGCATCCAGGAAATTCGGTGTGCCGCCGCCGAGGTGCAGCTGGATCACTTCACGGCCGTCGGCGAACTGCGGTGCCAGCAGATCCGCCTCGGCCAGCACGCGTGACACGTAGCTGTGGCCACGCCCGCGGTCGCGGGTGATCACCCGGTTGCAGCCACAGTAGAAGCAGGGGCTGGAGCAGAACGGCACATGGACGTACAACGACAGCGCGCGCGCCAGCGGGTTGCTGTCGGCGATCGCCTGGCGCAGCGCCGGTGCATCGAAGCCGTCATGGAAGTGCGGCGCGGTGGGATAGGAGGTGTAGCGCGGCCCGGGCCGGTCATGCCGGCGCAGCAGATCGGGATCGAAGGTCCAGGCCAGGCCACCGGCAGCGGGAGAGAACGTGTCCATGCCGCCAGCATCGCGCCAAGCCAAGCGGTGCGCCTTGACCCAGATCAATCCTTGGCGGGGATGCCCAGCACCGGCAGCATGACCTGCGGCCAGCGCAGCATCTGGTAGCGGCGCCAGAAGGTCTCTGCGATGCGGGCGGCCACATCGTCGGCCAGCGCCTGCATCGGCGGGTTGTTGCATTCGGCCGTGGTGATGTGGAACAGCACCAGCCAGCGGTCGAACAGATCCTTTTCCAGATCGATTGCCATGTGCTTGGACATCGGCGAGCCCTTGAACCGGCGCGTCCCGCGCAGCATCGCCGACCAGAAATCCACGAGCTGGGCGAGGTGTTCGGGCCAGTCTTTCACGTGACCTTCGAACACCGGCCCCAGACGCTCCTCGTCACGCACGCGCGCGTAGAAATCGTGAACCAGCCGGGTCACTTCCTCCTCGCTGCACAGCTCTGGTGAAGCAACGGGAATATCGGTCGTGGGCGTTGCGTTCATCAGGGCACCAAATGCGGATCGGCAGTGTGCCGCAGGCCGCCACCACTCCTGTTGATCCAGATCAATGTCAGCGCACTGCGGCGCACCTAGGCTGACACGCTTGCAGGAAGCATGCCCTGCGGATGCTGCGCCAACCACGGCGAAGTATACGCGCCGCCCTCTTCTTCGACCCGAACCCGCATGAACACACCGTCTTCCAGCCGCCAGCGGCTGATCCAGCATTGGGGCGCAGTCCTGTGGCCCAGCTTCATCGCCGCCGGCCTGGCCTGCGTGGTGTTCTTTGCGTTCGTCGATCCACTGCGGCTGCAGGCAATCAGCGTCCCGGGTACGGCCATCAGCCGTGAGCTGGGCTACACCGCAGGGTTCTTCATGTTCTGGGCCGTCACCGCACTTTCCAGCGCGGTGACCGGCTACCTGCTGCGGCCGATGCCGAACGACGAGGACGAGGAGCTGCCGCTGGGATGAGCATCGTCGCTTCCCCGCCAGCGCGCCCGTGGCATTGGCGCCGCACCCTGGGCCTTGCGCTGCTGGCCCTGTTCCACGGGCTGCCGTGGCTGCAGTGGGATGGCCGGCAGGCCCTGCTGCTGGACCTCGACGCGCGCCGCTTCGACCTGTTCGCGTGGACCCTGTGGCCGGATGACGTCGGCGTGCTGCTGGGCCTGTTGGCGGTGATGGCGGTGGGCCTGGTCCTGCTCACCCATCTGGCCGGTCGCGTGTGGTGCGGACATGCCTGCCCGCAGACGCTGTGGACACGGGCCTTCGACGGGATCGCGCAGGCACTGTCCCGCGCCCTGCCTGCGCAGCTGGCGCGACCGGCCACCCAGCTGGCCTGGCTGCTGCTGTCGCTGTGGACCGGGATCACCTTCGTGGGATTCTTCAGTCCGATCCGCGAACTGGTCGCCGGCGCATTCGATGGCAGCTGGAGCGGCTGGGAGACCTTCTGGGTGCTGTTCTATGCCGCCGCCACCTGGGGCAACGCCGGGTTCCTGCGCGAACAGGTGTGCCGATCGCTCTGTCCATTCGCGCGCATGCAGCCGTTGCTGACCGACCCGCACACCCCGCGCATGTTGTATGACGCACGCCGTGGCGAACCGCGCGGCGCCCGCCCGCCGGCATTGGGCGGCGTGCTCGGCCGCGGTCGTGGCCTGCTTGACCCGACCACCGCGCAGGACTACGTTTTCCGTGCCGCACATCCACTGCTGGCCGGACCGATGCCGACCTTCAATGCAGATCGGCTGGGCGACTGCATCGATTGCATGGCCTGCGTAAGCGCCTGCCCGATGCAGCTGGACATCCGCCATGGCCCACAGGCCGACTGCCTGGCCTGTGGGGCCTGTCTGGAAGCGTGCACCCGGCAACAGCAGCAGGCGGGCTTCGGGCCCGGCCTGATCAGCTATTGCAGCCCGCAGGTGATGGCCGGCCAGCCACGTCGGTGGTGGCGCCCCCGCACCACCGCCTTGGCATCGATGCTGCTGGCCCTGCTGGCCTGTGGCGCCTGGCGCCTGCTCTGAGTCAGCCCGGGTCGCCCGGGCGCGGCGGTACCAGCTGGGCGCGACGGACGATGCCCAGTTGCTCGATGATCAGCGCCATTTCGTTGGTGACATCGGTCCGCCCGGTCCCCTGCGGAACCAGACGGTCAAGCACCTGCTGGTAGGTATCCCAGAACGCCGGACCGCATCCGTGTTTGTGATAACTGGCTTCCAGTTCGCGGCGTACCCGTTCAGCCAAGCCATGCATGCCGTATTCCATACGACCTCCGTTGGACTTGTTCTGCATCGTTGACGGTCGACCGATTCACTTGCGAGCTACTGAAAGACTCCCGGCCTTCACAACCGGTTGATGCCAATTAGTCATAGATTTCACGACACGTCAATTACAGAGCGCGACTTTCGCGATTGAAATTATTAATCGTTCATGAAGCGGCGTGACGAAGAGGATCGAGAGTCTCCGTGCCGATGTCGACATTGGTCGGTGATGATCCCTGATGCCCATCACAGTTCAGCCCATCGCTGCGGGCGGGGCAATCGATTCTGCCTATGTTGCTAAGCATGCTTAGCAAATTGATCTTAGCGGTCTATCTGCGACAGTGTTGGTCGCATCTCATGCAGTTTCATCGTTCGGGTCCTGATCCAGAGGGAACAGCGCGGGGTACCGCTGCTGCAGGATGTAGCGCCTCAGCGGCGGGATGGGAAAGCCTCTGGGCCATTGCGAGACAGCGGATCTGCTGATTCCAAACAGTCTGGCGAGCTCTGCGTCGGTGGAAAAGCCCAGCCGCGTGCGGACCTGCCGCTTGCTCCAGAATTCGTCCATTTTCGATCCCTTTCATCATCAAACTTATTCTTGCGCCAAGGCCTCTTTCGATTCCACGCGTTAAGCTGGCTTGCATAGATGAATACTCTTGGACAACGACTCGCGGTCGCCATGAAGGACGCCGGGCATGCACGCCCGGCCGACCTGGCACGTGCCGCCGAAACGACGACGGCAACGGTGAGCAACTGGCTCAACGACCACGTCAAGGCCAACCACGTGAAAGCCGAACAGCTGTTCCGCATCGCCGATGCGGTGAAGCTGGACCCGCGGGAGCTGCTGTTCGGCCCGCTGGGGCGTGGCGTCGGCGAACGCGGCACGGCCTACATGCACATGCCCAGCGAAGCCCACCTGGATGTCTGGCAAGCGGCCTATGAGCTGGTCGCCCACATCCTTGCCGAGCGCGGTCTGGAGGTTGGCTACCGCCGTGAGGCCACGCTGGGGCTGATGGCCCATGACCTGCTGATGGAGGGCGTCAGCCGCGGCAAGGTTGCACGCGTGGTGATGACGGCCCTGCCCTGACCCACCGCGGGCTGGTAGCATGGTGGTCGATGGGGATGGGGCTCCCCCGATAACCGCCTGAGATGGCTGATGGCTCCTGCTGCGACGAACCCGGCGTTCGTCGATGGCAGGCCGTGCCCGCCATTGCGTACGCCGTCGAACCTGCGAACACGCACTCGAGGCAAACAATGCAGACATTGAACAACTATGTGCTGGTGTTCCTGGGCGGCGGTGTCGGCGCCTGCCTGCGCCACGCCTGCAACCTGATCGGCACCCGCGTCGCCGTCGGCAGTTCCTGGCCGTGGTCAACCTTCCTGGTCAACATCAGCGGCGCCTTGCTGATGGGCGTGGTGGTGGAGGCATTTGCCCTGCGCAACGGTGCGTCGCCGCAACTGCGCCTGCTGTTGGCCACCGGCATTCTTGGCGGCTACACCACCTTCTCCACCTTCTCGCTGGAAACCGGCCTGCTGCTGCAACGGGGCCAGCATGGGCTGGCCGCACTCTACGCGGGCGGCTCGGTCGCCCTTGGCCTGGCCGGGCTGTTCGCCGGCATGAAGCTGACCCGGCTCGCGCTGGGTTGACGCTCAGCCGGCGGCAACGCGCGCCTGTCCCCGCCACTGCCGTGGCGATTGCCCGGTGTGCGCCTTGAACGCCCGCGACAACGCCGCCTCGCTGCCATAGCCGACCTCGTCGGCGATCCGTTTCAACGGTCGGCCCTGGCGCAGCGCCTGCTGCGCCAGGCCTACCCGCCACCCCTGCAGATAATGCCCGGGCGTGGTTCCCATGGCCTCGCGGAAACTGGCGGCGAACACGCTGCGCGACATGCCTGCAACGTCGGCCAGATCCTCCAGTGTCCACGCCTGGGCCGGTGCCTCATGCATCGCCACCAGCGCCAACCGCAGTCGTGGATGGCCGAGCCCGGCGAACAGGCCACCGCGCATCCCTCCCCCCTCCATCAGCTGCCGCAGCACCTGGATCATCACCACCTCGAACAGGCGGTTGACCATCACCGCGCGGCCGCAGCGTTGCTCGAATGCCTCCTCGAACAGCAGTTCCAGGGCGCCATGGCCGCCGTACAGCTCGGCCAACGGCAGGCAGATGAAGTCGGGCAGCGCCGCACTGATCGGGTTGAGCCTGCCACCTTCGAAATGGAGATTGGCGCAGGCCATGTCGGCGCCGTGCTGGGGATCGGTATGGAAGCGGTGCGGCATCGGGCGCGGATACAGCAGCAGGCTGGGAACATCGACCTGCACCGTCTGCCCGCCATGGCTGACCTGCAATGGACCGCGCCGCACCAGATGCAGCTGGCCGACCTCGCCCTCTCCTTCGAGGCTGTTGATGCCACACAGCGCGCCAGCATGGAACACCGAGGCGGTGACCGCGAAGCGTTCGAGCAGGATGGCAAGACGATCAGCCATGACGGGACTCCAGGTCAAGCAAAGGAAGGCAGATACGTCAGATCGTATCGGATTCGACCCTGTTGTGCGCGGCACTGGCCGCCGTGCCGGGGCGGCGCTATACAAGCGACACATCCTGCCGGCAAGCCGGCAATTGATCGCACCGAGGGGCAAAGCCAATGCCAACCACACCCGCCCCAGCGATGCCCAGGACACGCACGCTCCACCGGCTGGCCCTGGCATTTGCCCTGCTGCTGCCACACACCCCGCTGTCCGCCGCACCTGCAGCCACGCCGCGCACCTCCAGCGGCGAGTTGCAGGGCGCACGCTGGCGCCTGGATGTGCCCGCCGGCTGGAATGGCGAACTGGTGATGCTGGCGCATGGCTACGAGCCGGTCGGTGTGCCGCAGCCATCACCGATGCCGGCCAACGAAAGCACTGCCAGCCTGCTGGCGGCAGGTTACGCCGTGGCGCAGAGCGCCTATGCCAGCCAGGGCTGGGCGGTAGCAGATGCGATCGGCGACATGGAACGCCTGCGCGCGCACGCCCTGTCCGAGTTGAAGGACGTGCGTCGCACCTGGATTCTCGGCTTTTCGATGGGCGGTGCGGTGGCCGTCGCCACCCTCGAACGCCTGCCGCAGCATTACGACGGCGGAGTTTCGCTGTGTGGCGCCAACCTGCCCGGCGAACAACTGGCCAACGACCTGCTGACCACACTGGTGGCGTTCGATTATTTCTTCCCTGAGGCCGAAGGGCTGCCCCGCCAGGGCCTGGCTTCGGCAGAAGCTGCGGCGCTATCGCAGATGGCGCTCTATCAAGGCATCGCTGCCGCGCTTCAGACCCGCCCGGCCGTGGCTGCGCAACTGGCCACACGGCTGGAAGTAAGTGTGGAGGCATTGCCGGGCACGATCAGCCTGCACGCGATGATCCTGCACGAACTGGCCGCGCGCGCTGGCGGCATGCCGGTCGGCAACGTGAGAACCGCCTACCGCGGATTCGGTGACGACAAGGCGTTCAACGCGGGCGTGCAGCGGCTGGCACCTGCTGCGCCGGCACAGCTATACGTGCGCGAAAAGCTGGCGTTGACCGGCGCGCTCAAGCGAGCGCTCGTGATCCAGTTCAACAACAACGACCCGAGCATCGTGCCGCGCATGCAGGCGGTGTATCCGCAACTGGCCGAGCACGCTGGCGCCGCGCCATTGCCACACGTACTGCCTGCGGTGGGCGAAGGCCACTGCGGCTTTACAGATTCACAGGTGGTCGAGGCGCTCAGGGCAGCAAGAACTTCGTTGTGATCCGCACCTTGCGGCAGCGCACCAGGCGTGCCGGGCAACCACTGCTATTGTTGCCTCGCCCATTGAAGGGCAAACAAAGGACTGACGTGATGATCAAGACGACCTTGAAGACCATGATGTTCCTTGCTGTCGCAGTTTCAGGTTTCGCATTCGCTGCCGGCCCCTGCGAGTTCTGCGACCTGAAGTATCAGCAGTGCCTTCGTGCCACCCATAATCCGGGTGGCCCCACTTCTGCACAGTGCGACCTCGCGTATCGCCTCTGCAGGGAAATGGATTGCCCGTCGCCCTGACCTGCACTCCGGCCGGCTCCCAGCCCGGGAGCCGGTTCGCGCTTTCCGTTGCTGTCGCTGCCGTCCTCACCGGCGGCAGAGCCGAGCGTGGCAATCGCCCACCGGATCAGTGGCCGAGCGTACCCATGGTGAAGGTATAGCCGGAGCGCATGAGGAAGTCGCGCATGCGCAGTTCGGCGCGGCGGGGAGACGGAAGATCCGGCGGGCCATACAGCGCATAGACCACGCCTGCGCCCTCGATGCGCTCGCGGCGCACGTCACAATGCCGGCTCTCCGAGGCGAGGACCCAGCCGTCCTTCAGTTGATCGGGGCCGATGGACTGCCCGTTCTTCAGCCGGAATGTGAGCCAGCGCACATCTGCGGTGGATCTGCTCATTGCCCGCCAGCTGCATCATGCATGCAGCCCCTCATGTCCTTGCCTGCCATTGCTGCTCCCGAAGACCAGAACTCGACCATACCCCGTCGCCATGTCGTGACCGGCTGAGACTGGCAGGGGCGCGTGGCGGGTCTCAGTCGCCCACGTCGAACAACCTGCGGAACGCCGCCTGCCCGGCTGGCGTGACCCGCAGTTCGCGCCGCCCCTCGAGGCGATGCAGCCAGCGGTTCAGCAGGAAACTCTGCAGCATGGCTTCGCCGACCATGCCCGCCATGTGCGGGCGACGTTCGGTGCAGTCCAGGCAGCCGCGGCAGTAGCGCTCGGGCTTCACCTTCGGTGATCGCGCGATCAGCTCTGCCAGTGGCTCGCCCACGGCGCGCAGGACGTCGGCGCCATGAGCCGTCAGCTGCCAGTGGTCTGCTGATGCGGTGATCGCCCCGGTGCCCAGCAGGTGGTCGGAGATGGCGACGGCGTATTCACCTGCCAGGTGCTGATAGCAGCTGCGTGCCCGACGGAAGCCGGCATCGACCCGGATGGTTCGCGGAGAGAGCGATGGGCGTTGATCACTGAAACGCAGGATGCCTTCCAGCATGTCGGCGACCTCGGTCGAGGCAAGCCGGTGATAACGGTGGCGTCCCTGCACCGCCACGGCCAGGATGCCCCCATCAAGCAACCGCCGCAGATGACTGCTTGCCGTCTGTGGCGAGATGCCCGCTACGCCAGCCAGCTCGGATGCCGTGTGCGCGCGGCCATCCATCAACGTCAACAGCATGGCCGCGCGTGCATGGTCCCCGACCAAGGTGCCGACATTGATGAAAGCGCGGGAGGTCTGGGCCATGGCCGCATTGTGGCACGCCCCCTGCCACGCATCATTCGACCTGGATCGAAGCGTCCGCGCCCTTGCACAGGGCACAGTGATCGCCCGCAACCAACGAGTTCAAGCATGCCACCGGAAGATATCCAACGTCGTTGCATCACCCCCTCCGTGCTCTATCCGGGAACGCCGGTGGTGCTGATGACCACGCTGAACGAAGACGGCAGCGCGAACATCAGCCCGCTTTCCTCATTCTGGGCGCTGGGCGACCGCGTGGTGCTCGGCATCGGCGAGCAGGGCCAGGGCTGCAGCAATCTTCTGGCACGCGGCGAATGCGTACTGAACTTCGCAGATGCCACGCAGGCGACGCAGGTTGAAGCCATCGCCCGCGCCACCGCGCGCACCCCTGTGCCGGATTCGAAGCGTGATATGGGTTACGTGCATGTGCGTGACAAGTTCGCACTGGGCGGCTTCAGCCGCGTCGACTCGGTGCTGGTGGCACCGCCGGCGATCGCCGAATGCCCGCTGCAGGTGGAGGTCGCGCTGCTCGCCTCGCATCGACCCAGCGGAACGCAGGATCAGGGCTTCATGATCGTCGAAGGACGGATCTGCCGGGTGCATGCACACGAGGCGATCACCATTGCAGGTACCCAGCACATCGACGTGCAGCGCTGGGCACCGTTGATCTACCTGTTCCGTCATTACGTGGGCACCACCACGCCGGTGGCGCGCAGTTTCCGTGCTGACGCTCCTTCGCAGCTGACTGCATGACAGCTGCGATCAGGAAGAAGACGATGGCGCGTTCGAGTACTTCTCGTGCACCTCTTTTTCGCGGTCGCGACGCGCGCTCGAACAACGCTCGCGCGCTGTCGACATCTGGCTGTCGGCCGAGGTCCGTTCCGAGCTCAACGACTGCTGCAGGCTGGAAATCTGCGCGCGGATGCCAGATTCGCTGGTGGCACCGGCCAGATTGCTGCTGGCAGCAGCCAGTTGCCGGTTCAGATCGGCCACCTGCCGATTGACCGCCTGGCTGCGCGATTCGAACGGGCCATAGATGCGCGACTGCTCGCTCTGCAGGCAGTTGCGCTCGGCAATGCCGGCGTCGTTCATTTCGGCAGTGCGGTAAACCGCGGTGCGGTTGGCAAGCTCGCCAACCGATTCCGATGCGGCGCGGTTGGAGCGCAGCTTCATCGGCTCCGCGCCCGCGCCACAGGCGTTCTGCGAGTAGATGGTCTCACCGGACGCACCCTTGCACTTGTAGA
>Ga0247827_10000777_pt1 | contig 14058 bp, 10 predicted proteins | sample 12C_Control_Day2_FD_194414 | JGI IMG/M metagenome (GOLD analysis project Ga0247827, IMG submission 194414) | Soil microbial communities from agricultural site in Penn Yan, New York, United States - 12C_Control_Day2 | ecosystem: Environmental > Terrestrial > Soil > Agricultural land | place... | reverse complement strand
GCCTGCCCTACCGGGCGCCCTATGATGTCGAGGCCATGTTGAGAGCGCTCAAGACACGCGGCGACATGGTCGAGACCGGGGTCTGGCGACGCAATCTGGCGCCCGACGTGGACGGCGCGACCGGCGAGGTCTCGGCTCGTTTCGAGGCCGGAGACCGGCTGGCGGTCACCGTCGCCGCCTCGGACCTGAAGGCTCTGCCCGGCGTGCTGGCGCGTGTGCGGCGGGTTTTCGACCTGTCGGCTGACCCCGATGCGATCCGGCACGACCTGTCAGCGGACGCTGTATTGGCGCCCCTGTTGCGGGCGCGGCCCGGCCTGCGTCTGCCCGGCGACTGGATCGATACGGGGGCGGATATGGCCAGCGACCGGCTTGAGGATCAAGGGCTCGCGATGCGAGCCGAGCACTGGCGGCCCTGGCGGGCCTACGGCGCGCTGCACCTGCGGGAAGCGGGTATCGACGGCGCGCATATCACGGAGAGCGACGATGAAAAAGACGCAGCCTGAAAACTTCACGCTCGACCGCCTGCCCTCGCCGGTGGGCGAAATCCTGCTGGTCACTGACGACGAGGGGGCGGTGCGCGCCTTCGACTTCACGGACTATGAGGCGCGGATGCGGAAGCTGCTGGCACGCCATTACGGCGAGGTGGTGCTGACCGAAGGCCAGGCGCCGGGGACCGTGCGGGCGGCCATTTCCGCCTATTTCAGCGGCGACGCCAGGGCGCTGGACGCCGTGCCGGTCAAAACCGGCGGCACCGACTTCCAACGCTCGGTCTGGGCGGCGCTGCGCACGATTCCGGCGGGCGAGACCTGGTCCTATGGCCGACTGGCGTCCGCCATCGGCAAGCCCGCCGCCGTACGCGCCGTGGGCCTGGCCAACGGGGCGAATCCGGTGGGGGTCATCGTGCCCTGCCACCGCGTGGTCGGGGCCAATGGAACCCTGACCGGCTATGCCGGCGGACTGGAGCGCAAGCGCTGGCTTCTGACCCATGAGAGGGCCGGGGCGGGAACGCAGCAGGGCGCCTTTGCGCTAGACTAGGGCGTCTCCTCACTGGCGCGGTCCCGGAGCCATGATGATGAACCTGCCCAATGGGGCTTTCGTCGCCGTCGTCGACGGCGCGAAACTGAGCCTGTTCCGCAACACCGGCCATCTGCTGGACATTCAACTGAAGCCGGTCGATACGCCCGACATCCCCGAACGTCTGTCGGGCGCGCCGGGGCGTCGCTCCAGCGAAGCCAATCCTGACAACGACACCCAGGCCGAGGACGGCTTCGCCATGGGCGTGGCGGAGGCGCTCAATCATATGGCCCTCACCAACAGGCTGGAGGCCCTGGCCGTGGTCGCCGCCCCCAAGACCCTCGGTCAGCTTCGCAAGCACTGGCACAGCGCGCTGGAGCAGCGACTGATCGGCGAAATCCCCAAGGCGATGACCGGCCGGCCGCCAGAAGCCGTGGCCGAGGTCATCAGCAAGGCCTGATCCGGCGCCCCTACGCCGCCCCGTCAAGGAAGAGGCGACAGGCCGGATTATCGGTCTCATCGACGTAGGGGTAGCCCAGACCGTCCAGGGCGACGGTCAGGGCCCCGGCCTGATCCGGCGGGACGCTGATCCCCGCCAGCACACGCCCCACGTCGTCCCCGTGGTTACGATAGTGGAACAGGGTCAGGGCCCAGGCCGGCTGCAGGCTGTTGAGAAAGCGCAGGAAGGCGCCGGGCCGTTCGGGAAACTCGAAGCGCAGCAGGCGCTCGTGCGGCAGGCCGATGGTGCGTCCTCCGACCATGTAGCGCACATGCAGCTTGGCCGTTTCGTTGTCGCTCATGTCCTCGACCGCGTAACCGTCGGCGCGCAGGCGGACGATCAGTTCCTCGCGCTCGTGGGCGCCGCTTTTCAAGGCCACGCCGACAAAGATCTGCGCCCGACCGTCGCCGGACCAGCGATAGTTGAACTCCGTCACCGAGCGGCCGTCGAGGCTTTGCAGGAAGCGGTGGTAGTCGTCGCGGCGGTCGGGCATGGCCACGGCCAGCAGGGCCTCGGCGCCCTCCCCGATCTCGGCCCGCTCGGCGACGTGACGCAGCCGGTCGAAGTTGACGTTTGCGCCGGAGTTGATCGCCACGAGAGCCCCGCGACCCGGATTTCGTGCAGCCCAGGCCTTCATCCCCGCCAGGGCCACGGCCCCCGCCGGCTCGGCCACGGCGCGCACGTCGTCAAAGATGTCCTTCACCGCCGCGCAGATGGCGTCGGTGTCGACCAGAACAATGTCGTCCAGCAGGTTGCGGCACAGGCGGAAGGTCTCGTCGCCCGCGCGCTTGACCGCCACTCCGTCAGCGAACAGGCCGACCTGATCAAGCGTCACCACCTGACCGGCGTCGATAGCGCTTTTCATCGTCGGGGCGTCGGCCGGCTCGACACCGACGATCTTCGCCTCGGGGCGCAGAAAGCGGACGATGGCCGCGACGCCCGCCGCCAGCCCACCCCCGCCGATGGGTACGAAGACGGCGTCAATGGGATCGGGATGTTGCCGCAGGATTTCCAGACCCACCGTGCCCTGCCCCGCGATCACGTCGGGATCGTCAAAGGGGTGGACGAAGGTCGCGCCGGTTTCCTTTTCCAGTCCCCGGGCGTGGGCGTAGGCGTCGTCAAAGCTGTCGCCGTACAGGACCACCTTCCCGCCCAGAGCCTTTACCGCCGCCACCTTGATGCCCGGAGTCGTGGTCGGCATGACGATGGTCGAGATCGCGCCCCGCCGCGCCGCCGCCAGAGCCACGCCTTGCGCGTGATTGCCCGCAGAAGCGCAGATGACGCCGCGCGCCAGCTCGGCCTCGCTCAGGTTAGCGATGCGGTTATAGGCGCCGCGAATCTTGAACGAGAAGACCGGCTGCAGGTCCTCTCGCTTGAGCAGGGCCGGACGATCCAGCCGCGCGGAAAGCCGCTTCAACGGGTCCAGAGGAGTTTCCTCAGCCACGTCATAGACGCGGGCGGTCAGGATGCGACGGACGGTGTCTTGCACGAAAATCTCAGCCAGGATCGAAACGCGGATGGATAAGTGTGATCGTCTAGGCGACATCAGCCCGAATGAGAATGGATTTTGCGCACACAGCCGTCACAACCGCCTGTCGTGAACCTCGACTGCTCTCGTGGCCAGAGGCGGCGCGGCCGTGACGGCCTGTACGACAGGGGGCGCCAAGGCGCGATTGCAGGCCGCCTCGATCACCTGCCCCTCCCTCGTCTGATAGCGCACGGGCGACGCGGCCGCGCACCGCGCCTGCACGGCGAGGAACATCGCCTCACCCTCGGCCATCGGGTCGATAGCCTCGATCAGGGCGACCTTCGGGTCGCCAGACAGGACGCCGCAGCGGTCCTCCGTCGCCAGCTGAAGCCCGTTCGTATTCTCATAAAAACCCATGTCGCCACGACAGTGCAGGCCCGCCACATGGTGCAGGGCCGCGCGGCGATAATCCCGCGCCTCAGGCTGGTTTCCCAGGGTCACCCCCAGCGCCGCAAGGCGGGCATCCACGCCCGCCCAGCGCGCCGCACCGGGTCCGTCCATCAGCACCGCGACGGCGCTGTCAGGCCGCAGCAGGGCGCGGAACCCGGCGACGCCGTAGCCCTCGCCGTCCCGGGCGGCGTCCAGCAGAACCCTCCACAGGTCAAACACGTCGCGCGTCCCGCCCGAGGCCTGACGCGTCTCAAGATCGGCGAGCCATTGCACCACCACGCCGCAGTTGTAGATGGCCGGACCGCGACGCAGACGGACGGGATCGTAATCGTCGTCCAGCAAGATGTCGCGGCACGCCTTCAGCCGTTTCGTCAGCTCCGCCCGGCCTTGCGCCTCGTCGACTGCTCCGCTCGACACGGCAGCGACCAGGGCGCCGTATTCAGCCATGCCTTCATGGAGCCACGGGGCCGTGTCGCCGTCCTTCATCTTCACGCCATGGCCGTTCCACAGGTGCAGGGTCTCATGCCAGACGAATGTGCCGAGAGGCACGGCCACATCCGGCGGCGGCGAGGCCCAGTCGCCGTGGAACCGCAGCGAGATGACGCCCGTATCGGTCACGTCGCCGCGAAAGCCGCTCGGCCCCGGGCTGTCGGTGGAGATGATCAGCGTCGGCTCGGTGGGCAGGACATGTCCCAGCCGTGATCCGTAGAACTTCTGCGCGGAGAAGAAGCCGTCGCGCAGCAGCAGCGTCAGGGCGGGCGGGGCCGAGGCGCTGGTCACGACCACCGCCCCGTCACGGCGCATCACCGCCTCCTGCGGCCCCAGATAGACATAACCCCTGATCGCCCCCGTCGTCGGCAGGGTGGCCTCGCCTGCGACCGGCCGGGCAGTCAGGACCGCGTCCATGCCCTGCAACTGCAGACCGGGGCCATAGAGGACGTGGCCGGCGCCTGCGCGCGCCAGCCCCATGTAGATCCGATCCACTTCGGCGGCGTCAGGAGCAATCCGGATCTCGAAAGTATCGAAGGGCGCATCGCCCTCGATCACGCCGTCCTTCAGCGTCAGGCCAGGGGTCGTCACCGTCCACAGATCACGGATAATATCGGTCGCAAGAAAGGCCGCGCGCGTCGTCGGCTCGGCCAGCCGCCAGGTCACCGCCACGCCGCCCGGCGCGCTGCGCGCCTCGATGGTCGCGGCCTGCCGGGCCAGGGCAGACGTCCCTGCGCCGCAGACCATCGCAAAGACGGCCAGGACGCCCGTCAGTCTCTGGATCATGATGTCTTGCCTCCCGCGCCCCGAAGGAAGGAAGCTTGGCCTTGATGGCGGAATTGGGTCAACCGCTGGTCAGTCGGCCTCCGCCGCCTCGCCGCCCTGAACCATGCGGGTCACAGCCATGTCGGCGGTGACATTGCCGAGGGTGCGGAAGATGTCGGGAATGACCTCGACCGCCAGCAGCAGGGGCAGCATCTCCAGCGGCACGCCCATGGCGATGCAGATGGGAGCGATAGAGGCGAAGAAGCTGGCCTGACCGGGCAGGCCGACGGTGCCGATGCTGATCAGCACCGCGGTCAGCATGGCGGCCAGCAGTTGCCCCGTCGAGGGTTCGATTCCGAACAGGTGAGCGCAGTAGATGGCCACGCCCAGGTTGGCGACCGGACTGGTGATGCGGAACACGGCCACCGCGAGAGGCAGGACCAGACCCGCCGTGGCCCGCCTGACGCCCAGGGCGTCCACCGACCGCTCGACCATGACCGGCAGGCTGGCCAGCGACGACTGGGTCGAGAAGGCCACCACCTGGGCGGGAGCCGCCGCGCGGGCGAACCGCCCCAGACCGACACGGCCGAAGATGACCGCCAGCGGATAAAAGATCAGGCCGATGCCGATGCAGGCGATGGAGATCAGGGCCACATAGTGCAGCAGAACCCCCGCTGCGCTGGCGCCCGCCATCAGGCCGACCCCGATAGACAGGGCGAAGACCCCCAGAGGCGCCGCCATCAGCACCCAGCGGACGATGGTGATCATGGTTTCACCGACCGCCTCGAAGAAGGTGATCAGCGGCGTACGCAGCCGCTCGGGCAATCCCGAAGCGGCGAAACCGAAGAAGACGGCGAAGACCACCATGCCCAGGATGGCGTCTTCGGCCGCCGCGCGGATCGGATTCGACGGGGCGATGGTCTTCACGAACTCGCTGAAGGGCGCGCCCGCGCCAAGGCCCTCGGCCCCCTCGGGCTTGATGGCCAGCAGCAGGCGCGCGCCTTCGGGATCGATCGGCCACAAGGCGTGCAGGCCGTAGGCCGCGCCCACGGCGTAGATCGTGGCGAAGACGATCAGGCCGCCGAACCAGGCCACGGCCTTCATCGCCAGCCGCCCGGTGCGCGCCGCATCAGCGATGGAGGCGATGCCCGTCACCAGCAGACTGAAGACCAGGGGAATGATGGTCATGCGCAGGGCGTTGAGCCACAGCTGGCCCAGGGCCTGAACCAGATCCGCCGTCGCGTGCCCGCCCGGCAGACCCCATTTCTGCGCCGCCGCTCCCGCCAGCAGGCCCAGCACCAGAGACAGCAGGACCAGGGTGCTGAGGGAGGTCAGGAAAGAACGCGCCGTTTTCATGCGGCGACGCTAGCAGCGCCCATGAAACACGCCAGAGAAAATCGGCGACGGGCGCCTGCCTCACGAAAAAGGCGGACCGGATCGCTCCGGCCCGCCCCTTGATGTCGCTTCGCCCGAAGGCGGGCGATCAGTATTTGACGCGCAGGGTTGCGCCGTAGGTGCGCGGCTGGCCCATGAAGGCGTTGTAGGTCTGGGTGTCCAGGGCCGGGTTGAAGTAGGTCCCGTTCGGCTGAACCGTCGACTGGAAGGCGGAACCTTGCAGCGGGGCGTTGATGGCCACCTGCTTGTATTCCTCGTCCGTCAGGTTCTGGGCCCAGATGTCCAGAGCCCAGCGGTCGTCTTCCGAGCCCAGGGTGACGCGACCGTTCACCAGGGTGAAGGCGTCCTGCATCTTGTAAGGCAGCAGGTCGGACCCGGTGTTGTATTCGGTCGAATACTTGGCCGACAGGTTGAAGCCGATCTTCAGACCCGCGCCGATCGAGCGGTCGAAGGCCACCGAACCCGTGGCCGACCATTCCGGCGCGAACGAGGCCCGCGCGCCCGGCAGCAGAGACAGCTGCGGGAAGTTGCCGGGGTTGGTCAGATCGGTAGCGATGAAATCGCCATACTTGGTGTCGGTGTAGGTCACGCCGCTGGTGAACGACAGACCTTCGATCGGGGTGAACCAGACGAAGTCGGCGTCAAAGCCCTGCGACTTCAGCTCGGGGATGGATTCGACCACGAAGGCCGTGCCCAGGAAGGTGTTGAGCTGGAAGTCCTCGAACTTCTGATTGAAGTAGGTGAGGTTGAACAGCACCGTGCGGTCGAAGAGGGTGTTCTTCAGGCCCAGCTCATAGCTGTCGACGGTTTCAGCCGGGAAATAGAGCGACGCCGTCGGGGTGACGCCGTTCTGGACGCGATCCAGATTGTAACCGAACGACTTGTAGCCGTGAGCGTAGGAACCGTAGGCCATGACGCTGTCGTTGAGACGATAGCTGGCCTTGATCGTGCCGGTGAACTCGCCGCCGGTGTTTTCCTCGGACAGACGGCGGTTGTCGTACAGCGGGTTGGCCCACGGCAGACAGATATTGCCGATCAGACGCGAGCCGGTGGCGGCGCCGAACACGCCCTGGATCGCCGCAGCATTGGCCAGGGTTCCGCCACAGGCCGCACCATTCGTGCCGACATTGTCCTGCACGGCCAGCAGCGACTTGTGATCCTGGGTATAGCGCAGACCCAGGGTCAGATCGAACTGCTCGGTCAGGTGCACCGTATTGTTGGTGAACAGGGCGAAGGATTCGGTGCCCTGGCTATAGTGGTCGCGCACGCCCTCGCCCAGTCCGAAGCCGGGACCGGTCGCGGCCGTGGGGCCAGCCGGCGCCATGCCGCCCGCTATCAGACAGCCGGCAAGGCCCGGCCCGGTCTGACCGGGGCGGCTGAAGCAGCCGATATCAGCAGGGCTGACCGGGAAGGCCGGGTTGGCGGCGTTGAGTTGCGACGAGATCAGCAGCGACAGGAAGGGGGTATAGCCGGCCCCGTAGTAGTAGCTGTCGGCCCGGCCGATATCTTCCTTGGTGAAGAAGGCGCCGACCAGCCAGTCCAGCTTGTCCGTAGCGCCGGCCAGACGGAATTCCTGGGTCAGGTTTTCCAGCTTGAAGCCATAGCTGCCGTCATCCACGCGGTAGAGCAGATCGGCGGTCGTGTAGTCGAGGTCCATGCCGTTGACACCCTCCCAGTTCCGCCAGGAACTGATCGAGGTGAAGGTGGCGTTCCACGACGGGATGTCGATGTTGGCTTCCGCCGAGAGGCCCATGTCCTCCATCGTCTGACCGGTGCCGCGGTTGGCGTAGGCCGTGCGCGAGAAGGGCAGGGCGCCGAAGCCCGGCGCCGGAGCGGCCTGCTGGCCGCCGACGGCGGTGACGGCGCCGTAGGTCTGGCCCGTGCGGACCTGGGTCGAGACGCAGCAGTATTCGTCGCGCTTGGAATAGTCGGCGATCAGGCGGATCGACACCTCGTCCGACGGCAGGATCAGCAGCTGACCGCGCGCCGTCCAGAAGTTCTGGTTCTGGTCATCCTTCTCCTGACGCGGACCGGCGCCCGTGACGACGTCATAGAAACCGTCACGTTCACGCTTGGCCACATAGAGGCGGCCGGCGATCTGGTCAGTGATCGGACCGGTGACCGAACCGGCGACGCCCCAGGCGTTGAAGTTGCCGTAGGTGGCCTCGACGTTGAAGCCGGGGGTGAAGGACGGAGCCTCGGAAATAATGTTGATGACGCCGGCCGAGGTGTTCTTGCCGAACAGGGTGCCCTGCGGCCCCTTCAGCACTTCGATGCGGCTCAGTTCTCCCAGGTCGCCGAAGCCGACGCCGTTGCGCGAGCGATAGACGCCGTCGATGACCACGCCGACCGAGCTTTCCAGACCGGGGTTGTCGCCCACCGTGCCGACGCCGCGGATACGGGCGGTGGTCGAGGCTTCGGACTGGGTCGAGGTGACGGTCATCCCCGGCGTAAGGATCTGCAGATCCTTGATGTCGCGCACCCCGGCGCCGTCCAGCGCCTCTTGCGACAGGGTCGTGACCACGATCGGCACGTCCTGCAGGTTCTGCTCACGCTTCTGGGCGGTGACGATGATGTCGTCGATCGTGGTCGGCCCGTCCTGGGCGGCGGCGGCCCCGGCGAAGCCGAAGGCGACCGCGCCGACGACGGCGGCAGATGCGGTGCAGCGAAGGATGTTGTTGAAACGCATAAGGCGGCTCCCCGGCTCTATGCCCGGTCGCCCGCGGCGACCGTGGCGGTTCCTGTCCCTGTCGATCCACGCTCATTGAACGACGTGAATTCTCCACTAACAGGCGTAAGCCAGGGTTGAGACAGCGACAAGAAGTCGTGAGACGCCAAAACGGCGATTTCGCCCAACACCCGCCTATATGTGGCGGGAAAGCGACAAAAAACGGTTCCGCAAGGTCAATATTATCAGCGTTTACTAAGACCGTCTGACAAAAGTTTCATCTTGTCCTTGCCGCTGACGCCGCGCCGCGAGGTTAAGAATCACCGCAGCCGCCAGAGCCGACAGCACCGATCCGCCGATCACGCCCAGCTTGACTTCAATCTGCTCGGGAGAATCCACGGCGCCGGGGAAGGCCAGAACCCCGATGAAAAGGCTCATGGTGAAGCCGATGCCGCACAGCAGGCTGACCCCGTAGAGCTGCAGCCAGCTGGCGCCCGAGGGCCTGGCGCCGATCTTCAGTCGGGCGGCCAGCCAGGCCGCGCCGAAGACCCCGACCTGCTTGCCGATAAAGAGCCCCAGAGCGATGGCGATGACCAGGGGCGCGAAAGCCTGTTCCAGCGAGAGGCCGGCGAAAGAAACCCCGGCCTTGGCGAAGGCGAACAAGGGCAGGACCAGGAAGGCGACATAGGGATGCAGGTCGTGCATCGCCTCTTTCAACGGGCTTTGCGAAGTCTCGCGACGCGGCTCCACCGGCACGACCAGGGCGAAAGCCACCGCCGTCAGAGAGGTCGACAGACCCGACAGGACGGTCAGATACCAGACCCCCGCGAAGCCCAGCACCCAGAAGGGAGCCGCGAGGCGGCGGCGGCCGAGCAGGGCCAGGGCCGCCAACAGGCCCGCGACGCCCAGCAGCGGCGGCCACTGCACGCCCTGGCTGAACAGGACGGCGATCAGGGCGATAGCTCCCAAGTCGTCGACGATGGCGAGAGTCAGCAGGAAGACCCGCAGCGATGACGGCAGAGCCTTGCCCACCACCGCAAAGACAGCCAGGGCGAAGGCGATGTCTGTGGCCAGGGGAATGGGCCAGCCCTGCCCCGGCCCGCCCAGCATTCCTGCGACCGCCAGATAAACGACGCCCGGAACCGCCATCCCGCCGATGGCGGCGATGACCGGCATGGCCAGCTTCCTGGGGTTGCTCAATTCACCCTTCAGAATCTCGTATTTGATCTCCAGACCGACCACGAGGAAGAAGACCGCCATCAGGCCTTCCTTGATCCAGTTCGAGATCGTCTCTTCCAGGCGCAGCGGGCCGACCTGAAGCACATGCAAGCTTTTCAGCCAGGCGAAGTAGTCGCCGGCCCAGGGTGAGTTGGCGACGATCAGGGCCGCAAGGGCGGCAAGCCCCAGCGCAGCGCCCGAGCCGGCTTCGGTCTTGAGGAATTCGAGCGTGATTTTTCTGGCCACGGCGGTCTCCGAAATCAAAAGGACTGTCGTGGCGTCAGGTTATCGACGGACGCCGGACCGGATTCGTTCGTCGGGCGACGACGCCGGCCTGGCCCCGGCGCTCGGTGCGGCGCGGGACCTGATCTCTGCCCGGGAAAATAACCGACCCGCCCGCAGGTTCAAGACCGGGTCGACCGCCGATGTTGCGGTTGCGAAACAGACGGCGAGCGCGCATCTGCCGCTTCATGCCCGTCTCCCCCGCCTATCGCCCCGACCCGCGCTTCTTCGATCTCGGCCCGGAGTTTGGTGATCCGGTGCAGGCCGCCGACTTTCCCCAGACGATCCTGCGCGTGCGCAACGACCGAGCAGCGGCCAGTGTGGGTCTGGAGACGCTGAGCGACGAGGAGTGGCTGAACCACTTTGGTCGCTTCCAGCCCCTGCCCGACCAACCCGGACCGATCGCCATGCGCTATCACGGCCACCAGTTCCGCACCTACAACCCTGATCTGGGCGACGGGCGCGGGTTTCTGGCGGCGCAGCTGCGGGAAATCCCTCAAGCCGCCTCCCTTCGCGAGGGAGGCGACAGGGAAAGCAAGGATGGCCGCCTTCTCGACCTTGGAACGAAAGGCTCGGGCCAGACGCCGTGGTCACGGCGCGGGGACGGACGGCTGACGCTGAAGGGCGGGATGCGCGAGGTGCTCGCCGCCGCCATGCTGGAAAGCCTGGGGGTTCCGACCTGCCGCATCCTTTCGCTGGTCGAGACCGGCGAGGCGCTGGAACGCAACGACGAACCCTCCCCCACCCGCTCGGCCGCCATGGTGCGGCTGTCGCACAGCCATATCCGTTTCGGGACCTTCCAGCGCGCCGCCTATTATGGCCGCAAGGACCAGATCGAGGTCCTGCTGGAGCACGCCCGCAGCCTCTACCACCCGTCCGTCGCGACGGGCGACGCGCCCGGCTTCCTGGCCGCCGTAGTCGAGGCCTCGGCCCGGCTGACGGCGAAATGGATTTCCGCCGGCTTCGTCCACGGGGTGCTGAACACCGACAATCTGAACGTGACAGGCGAAAGCTTCGACTACGGCCCGTGGCGCTTCCTGCCCCACTATGACCCGGCCTTCACCGCCGCCTATTTCGACAGCGAGGGCCTCTACGCCTTTGCGCGTCAGCCCGAAGCCGTGTTCTGGAACCTGACCCAGCTGGCCGGCTGCCTGAAGATGATCGCCGAGGATCAGGTCGCGGCCCTGACCGAGGCGCTCAACGGCTTCGGCCCCGCCTATATCCGCCATTTGCGCGCCGCCTTCCTGAACCGGCTGGGCGTCAGGAGTCTGGGCGAGGCGGCGGACCAGCGCCTGCTGGACGCGACGCTCGCCCTGCTGCGCGACAAGGGCGAGGCCCTGCGCTGGGAACCGCTCTTCTTCGACTGGTTCGGCGGGTTCAGCTCCGGCGCGCGGGCGCTGGGCGGGGTACGCGGCCAGACCTATCAGGGCGAGGCTTTCGACGCCTTCCGCTTCGCCCTGCTGGAGCATGAGCCGGATCGACCCGAGCGCCTGGAGCATCCGATGTTCGCCCGACCAGAGCCCGAAGAGCTGCTGATCGATGAGGTAGAGGCCCTGTGGTCAGCGATAGAACAGGCCGACGACTGGTCTCCGCTGCACGCCAAACTGGCTCGCCTGGAGAGCGCGCGTCAGGCTTGGGCGATTTAAGTCATCAGCTGATGTCATCCATCGTTGACAGGACCATCCGACAGGCCTAGACCACAGCTGCGTCCAACGTCGGATTACGGGGAATTGTGGTTTCGGCCCCATCCCCGCCGCAGGTCGCGCCTACCCGGTTCACAGATTGTTACACTTCCTTGACGATCGCCCACGGCAATCTGATCTAGCAACTGTTACCAATTCAGATCCCACGGTTTCGGCCATGACCTCCACGACCTTGACGCCCCGCTCCCGCGCAAAATCCGATTACCTGAACCTGACCCTGTGGACCTTCCAGGGCTGGATCGCGATGTTCTTCATCGCCGCCGGCTACGCCAAGCTGACGGAATCGATGGAGAACCTGACCGTGTTGATGCACTGGCCGGCCATGGCCAGCGTCAATTTCGTGCGCGGCCTGGGCGTGGTCGAGATCGTCCTCGCCCTGATGGTGCTCAGCCCCCTGGTTTCGTGGCGCTTCGGTCGTCCCTTGCTGCTGACGGCCAGCGTCGGCCTGCTCGCGCTGCAGAGCATCATGCTGATCCTGCACGGCATGGAGCTGAATGTCGGCCTGGCCCTGACCAATCTCTTCCTCATCGGCATCACGGCGCCCGTCTTCTGGTTCCGCCGCCACTGATAGCCTGACACAGATTTCCTCCCCCGGATCGGCCGCGGCGGGCGCAAGCTCTCCGCGGCCGATTTGCGTTTGAGCTCCCGCTGTTCACAACTTGTCGAGAGCATGAGCGAGAAGCTTCCCTTTACGTCCGCGTCAAGTTATGGGTAGCAGATGGCGACCGCTGACGATCACCGCACCTATTCCATCCGGCACCTGTGCCGCGAGTTCGGGGCGACCGCGCGCGCCCTGCGCTTCTATGAAGACAAGGGTCTTCTGACCCCGGCCCGCAAAGGCCAGACGCGGGTCTATGACAGCCGCGACCGCGCCCGGCTCAAGCTGATCCTCAGGGGACGCCGCATCGGCTTCACCCTGCAGGAAATCCAGGAGATGCTGGATCTGTATGACCGCAAGGACCACAACGTCCATCAGATGGCCGTGGCCCTGCGCCGTCACCGCGCCCAGGTCGAGGCGCTGAAACAGCAACTCGAAGACATCGAAGGCGCCATCCAGACGGCCGAGGAGGCCTGCGCCTGGATGGAGTCCAAGCTGGGCGAACATCGCCCCGATCTTCTGCCGGGGGCGGACGAATACGCCAACCTGCTGAGCGAACGGCTCAACCCCGACAACCACTTCCAGCCTTTCAAAGCGAGAGCTTAACCATGGCCTACAAGGCGCCTGTCCGCGACCTGTCCTTCGTCCTGCACGATGTGCTGGAGGTCGAACGCTACGCCAACCACTTCGCCGACGCCGACCTGTCGCGCGACCTGATCGACCAGATCATCGAGGAAGGCGGCAAGTTCGCCGAAGAGGTCATCGCCCCGATCAACCGTCCGGGCGATCAGGAAGGCTGCCACATCGAAGGCGACGTGGTGACCACGCCCAAGGGCTGGAAAGAAGCCTATCACCAGATGGTCGAGGCCGGCTGGACCAGCCTGGCCTTTGGCACGGAATACGGCGGCCAGGGCCTGCCCTCCATCGTCTCGATGGCCGTGGGCCAGTTCACGGCTGCGGCCTCGGCGGCCTTCTCCATGTATCCGGGCCTGACGGGCGGCGCCTATCACGGCATCGAGGCCTCGGCCTCTGACGAACTGAAGCAGAAGTACCTGCCCAAGATGGCGACCGGCGAATGGACCGGCACCATGAACCTGACCGAGCCGCAGTGCGGCACCGACCTGGGCATGGTCCGCACCAAGGCCGTGCCGAACGGCGACGGCTCCTATTCGATCACCGGCCAGAAGATCTGGATCTCGGCGGGCGAGCACGACTTCGCCGACAACATCATCCACACCGTGCTGGCCCGCGTCGAAGGCGCGGTTCCGGGCATCAAGGGCCTGTCGCTCTTCGTGGTGCCCAAGTTCCTGGTGAACGAGGACGGATCCATCGGCGAGCGCAACGGCGTGTCCTGCGCCGGCCTCGAGCACAAGATGGGCATCCACGGCAACGCCACCTGCGTCATGGCCTATGAGAACGCCAAGGGCTGGCTGATCGGCGAAGAAGGCCGGGGCATGAACAACATGTTCGTGGTCATGAACGAGGCCCGCCTCGGCACCGGCCTGCAGG
>Ga0247827_10000772_pt1 | contig 14147 bp, 18 predicted proteins | sample 12C_Control_Day2_FD_194414 | JGI IMG/M metagenome (GOLD analysis project Ga0247827, IMG submission 194414) | Soil microbial communities from agricultural site in Penn Yan, New York, United States - 12C_Control_Day2 | ecosystem: Environmental > Terrestrial > Soil > Agricultural land | place... | reverse complement strand
GTCGTCGACCCCGGACCCGATCAGATAGGTCTGGGTCCCATAATAGGTGAACGCCGACGGATTGTGCGCCAGCACTCGCGCAATTCCGGGTTCGACCGTCTCCAGAATTTCATAAGGAGCATCCACGCGTCCACTCATGCACGAGTGGCGAGCGATTTGGAAAGCGCGGGAATCATACGGGGCGTCCGCGGCAATACCGTGGACGCCCCTGTTCGCGCGCTCGAGGGATCAGCCGCGCGCGCGAGTTCCGCGATCTTGGCCCGAACCTTGGCGAGGATTTCCGCCTTCCGCTCGGCGGGCATTTCGTCCTCTGTCTGAATGTCGGCCTCGGCCTTTTCGAGGGCGCTCAGCATCTTATCACCAGGGCCTGGTGCAGTGATATCGAGCGGTTAGGTGAAGTTACTCCGCTGGAACTCCGGCCAGCACTTCGCGGACTCGCACGGGGGTCTCGATCAGTCGCTGAGAGCGCGCGTTGAAGGCCGTACGGTAAAGTTGGCCGAACAGCGCATCCATGCTCCGGTCCCAGCTGTATTGGCGCGCCTCTGCCTGGGCAATCTCACTCATCTTGCCGCGGTCGGCGTTCCAAACCGACAGGATGTTTGAGGCCATCGCCCCGGAATCATCGACCGGCCCGAGCCGACCGATTGCATTCGTTACACGATCGATCATGGCTCCGGCGGCGACGCCGACAACCGGCAATCCGGAAGCTTGCGCTTCCACGATCGACACGCCGAAGGTCTCGTCCGCCATCGCCGACACGTAAATATCGGCGCTCGCGAGCCAACGCGCGAGCTGATGGCGGTCGCGAACGAAGCCGGGTGTATGGATCCGCGGATCATTAAGGGCACCGATTTCCTCGCGGAGGGGTCCCTCTCCGAGCAGCACGAGGCGCGCCCCCAAGCTTTCGGGCAGCTTGCGAAAAGCTTCTGCCACGATGTGCGGCTTCTTCTCCGCATCGAGCCGGCCGACATAAATCAGCAGTGGCTGCCCGTCCGTGACTCCAAGCGATCGGCGCAGCTTTTCGTCACGGTGCGACGGCCCGAAGTCGCCCAGCTCGACGCCGAGCGGCACGGTTCCAACGTCCTCTACCCCGTAGGAACGCAGCTTGGCGGCCCCGCCGTTTTCGCTGAGCGCGAAGACGGCGTCGAACTTGCGGTACAGCTGCCCGCAATAACGATAGCAGAGGCGTCCCGCAGCGCCTGCGAGAATGCCTCCCATCACCTTGGAGAAGGGCCGCTCGACATAGACGGTCGGGAAATCGGTGAAATAGCCTCCGACAAGCGCCGTTTCGGGATATTTCTTGCGGTGGCCGATCGCGGCCCAGGGCAGATTGTAGCTGTCCTGACACTCGATCAGATCCGGCCGGAAGCGTTCAAGCAATTCCCGTACCGCGCCGTTGCGCAGCATCAGGCGATAATGCGGACTTCCCGGCACACGCGGAGAGCGGATCGTCGCGGTGATCGCCCGGTCTTCTTCGACGACGGCGTCCTCGGGGCCCGGCACGATGAGCAGGTGCCGGTGCGGCGTCCTGTCGAGAATGTGATTGCGCTTGTGACGAAGATAGGTCCCGACACCGCCGCCTACGTCCGACCAGCTCTGCGTGAGATCGCAGATCAGCCGCTCGGCCGTAATCGGGCCGGTCATGTCAGGATCACCACGACTCATGCGAAGGCCCAACCCCGACGGCGCGACAAAGTGCCATCAGTCGTTTGTGCCCGAAATTGTCGGCACTTTTTACACATTCTCTCGCTTGCTTCCCCGCCCCGTGTGAAGAAATGGCTGTTTTCTGACGTTTCTTGGAATTGGCACGCCCATTGCTATATTAGGAGCGTCCACTTGGTCCCACGCCAACGAAAGGGACGGTGCAGCGGTTAATCTGGTCCCGCTCCACCGTCCCTTTTTGTATCTGGAGCTTAGCTCGCCTCCGCGCCGACCAGCTGCTGAAGCTCCCCGCTCTTGAACATTTCCATCATGATGTCGGACCCACCGACGAATTCACCCTTAACGTAAAGCTGCGGGATCGTCGGCCAATCCGAATATTCCTTGATGCCCTGACGGATCTCCGGATCCTGGAGCACGTCAACAGTCTCGAACGGTGCACCGAGATGCTCGAGGATGGTCACTGCCCTGCTCGAAAATCCGCATTGCGGGAACAAGGGCGTGCCCTTCATGAAAAGCACGACCTCATTGTTCTTCACGATCTCGCCGATGCGATTATTGGCATCGCTCATCATTCGTCTCCTGTCGGCGCTGCCGTTTCCAGCTGCAACGCGTGCAATTCTCCGCCCATCCGGCCGCCCAGAGCCGTATAGACAAGCTGGTGCTGCTTCACGCGGGGCATGCCGGCAAACCTCGCGCTCACCACACGGGCGGCATAATGATCTCCGTCGCCGGCGAGGTCGCGAATTGTGACCTCAGCGTCGGGGATAGCCTCACGGATCAGCCGCTCAATCTCTTTTGCGGCCATGGGCATCTCAGGCTGCGCCTCCCTGCGCCTCGATGAGCTGGCGCTTCGCTTCTGCGGTCTTGTGCTCCAGCGTCTCGCGGATCTCGGTGTCGGTCGTATCGACTCCGGCCGCGGTCAGGTCGCCTAGCACCTTGCGGATGACGTCCTCGTCGCCCGCTTCTTCGAAATCGGCGCGAACGACGTCCTTGGCATAGGTTACCGTTTCTTCTTCGGAGAGACCCATCTTCCGCGCTGCCCATTCGCCCAGAAGGCGGTTGCGGCGCGCTACCATGCGGAACTTCATTTCCTCATCGTGCGCGAACTTGCTCTCAAACGCGCGCTCACGATCGTTGAACTGGGTCATCGGGATCCCTTGCTAGTTTGCACCGCGAAATAGGGTGGCAGCGGGATTCAGTCCAGCGTTACGACCAGCTTGCCGACTACGCGACGCTCCGCGACCGCTCGGATTGCTTCGCCGGCGCGGTCAAGCGGATAGGTCGCGCTGACCTTGGGCGAGATCATGCCCTGCCGCCACAGCTTGAACAGCGTCTCCACATGCGCAGCGTTGGCCTTCGGGTCGCGCGCAGCGAACGCACCCCAAAAGACGCCGCAGACATCGCAGCTCTTGAGCAGTGTGAGGTTCAGTGGAAGCCTGGCAATTCCAGCCGGAAACCCGACGACCAGAAAGCGCCCCTCCCAAGCGATGCTGCGAAGCGCCGCCTCGGTATAATCGCCCCCCACGGGATCGAAGATGACATCAGCGCCGGCCGGGCCGACCGCATCCTTGAACTGCTGGGCGAGCGCTTTCTGGCCGTCACGGTCGAACGGGCCCTGCGAGTAGACGATCGCTTCCTCGGCCCCGGCATCGAGCGCTGCCTGAGCCTTCTCCTCCGAGGAGACAGCCGCGATCACGCGCGCCTCGTACGCCTTGCCGAGCTCGACGGCGGCGAGCCCGACGCCGCCGGCTGCGCCGAGGACGAGCAAGGTCTGCCCGGCCTGCAGCTTGCCGCGATCCAGCAGCGCGTGGATGGACGTCGCATAGGTCAGCAGCAGCGCCGCGCCTTCCTCGAAGCTGCGCTCCTCCGGAAGGCGGAAAGCCGACTTAGCCGGGATCACGACCTTGTCGGCGAGCCCGCCGAAGCCAGTGACGGCGATGACTCGATCGCCAGGGCTCCAGCCTCCGACGCCCTCCCCGACGCCCTCGATCTCGCCGGCAATCTCGCCTCCGGGGGCGAACGGCCGCGGCGGCTTAAGCTGATACTTATCCTCGATGATCAGGACGTCGGGATAATTGATCGCCGACGCCCGGACACGGACCAGCAGTTCACCCGGTCCCGGCTTCGGATCATCCACTTCCTCCAGCCGGAGCGTGTCGGCGCCGCCCGGCTCACGGCTGAGGAGCGCGCGCATTATTGTGCCGCCTGGGGGAAAGCAGGAAGCAGTCCGATATCCCGCGGCTCGTGCTGAATGACGACCTTCGCGCCCGTGTCCTTCGCCACCTTCTCGAATCGATCCATGGATTTCAACGTCTGCTCACGGCTCGTGTTGAAGGGCGGAACGCCGCGTTTCTCGCGAGCGTCGCGCGAATGATATGTGTCGCCGGAAAGCAGGACCGGTCCGGACTCCAGCTTCACCAGCAGCGCCATATGGTCGGGCGTATGCCCGGGAAGGTGCAACGCCGTCACACTTCCGTCGCCGAACACGTCCACGTCGGCAGACGCGCGATGCACCCGCGCGCCTTCCTTGCGCCACGGGCCGAACGGGTCCTTCGCGCCCTTGGTGTCCTCGAAGTCCTGAGTGCCGATCAGCAGCTCGGCGTTCGGGAAGAGAGCCGCCTGCCCGGTATGGTCGGAGTGCTCGTGGCTGATTCCGACGATGTCGACATCCTCGGGCTTCACACCGATCTGCGCGAGCTGCTCCACCAGCGTTTGCTTGACGCGCAGGATCATGTCGCCTGCATCGAACGTCTTGCCCTTCAGGGTCGGGTCGAGGCCGGTGTCCCACAGCAGCAGCTTGTCCCCATGCCGGATCAGGTAGCAGCTGTCTGTGACGTCGCGCGGGCCGTTTTCGTACAATCCAGGCTTGTCGGAGAAGAACTTGTCGAAGTTCTTGATGGTCGCGCTGCCGCAGTCGAGCCTGGTCAGCGACAGCTTCGCCGGTTGGGATTGCGCCCCCGGAGCCGCGGCATTGGCGTTGGCCTCGTTTTTCGCCGCCGACTGGCCGCCGCATGAGGCGAGCAGGGTTGAAGCCGCAAGCAATCCAATCGTCAGCCGACGCATCTTTTTCTCCTGCTGAGCTACTCCACGTAATTCGCGGTCGTCTTCTCGCGTACTTCGCCGCGGGTCACGCCGGGCGCTACCTCGATCAGCTTGAACGGGCTCTCATGATCCGGCCGCTGGAAAACGGCGAGATCGGTGATGATCATGTCGACCACATTCTTGCCGGTAAGCGGCAGAGTGCAGTGCGGGATGAACTTCGGATCGCCGTTCTTGGAGGTATGCTCCATGACGACAATGATCTTCTTGACGCCGGCGACGAGGTCCATCGCGCCGCCCATGCCCTTGATCATTTTCCCCGGGATCATCCAGTTGGCGATGTCGCCGTTCTGGCTGATCTCCATCGCGCCGAGGACCGCAAGGTCGATATGCCCGCCGCGGATCATTCCGAAGCTGGTCGCGCTGTCGAAATAAGACGTCTGCGGAAGCTGGCTGACGGTCTGCTTGCCCGCATTGATGAGGTCTGGGTCGACCTCGTCGTCATAAGGGAACGGGCCGATGCCGAGCATGCCGTTCTCGCTCTGGAGAGTGACCGTCATCCCTTCCGGGATGTTGTTCGCCACCAGGGTCGGGATTCCGATGCCGAGGTTCACGTAATAGCCGTCACGAAGCTCGCGGGCCGCGCGCGCAGCCATCTGGTCGCGGGTCCAGCCCTTGGTCTCAACCGCCGTCGCCATCATGCCGCCTCCCGCTGCCGCACAGTGCGGAACTCGATCTTCTTGTCGTAAGGCGCGCCGAGGATCAGCCGCTTTACGAAAATCGACGGCAGATGGATGCAATCCGGATCGAGCGAGCCGACCGGAACGATCTCTTCGACTTCGGCGACGCAGACCTTCCCGCAGGTCGCCGCGGGCTGGTTGAAGTTGCGAGAGGTCTTGCGGAAGATGAGGTTGCCGCTCTCGTCCGCCTTCCAGCCCTTTATGATGCTGAGGTCGGCGCGGATGCCGCGCTCAAGCACATATTCCTCCCCGTCGAAGATCTGGATTTCCTTGCCTTCGGCGACGACCGTTCCGACGCCGGTCTTGGTGTAGAAGCCCGCAATGCCCGCGCCGCCGGCCCGCATCCGTTCGGCGAGCGTGCCCTGCGGATTGAACTCGACCTCCAGCTCCCCCGCCAGATATTGCCGCTCGAACTCCTTGTTCTCGCCGACATAGGAGGAAATCATTTTCTTCACCTGGCGCGTGCGCAGCAGCTTGCCGAGGCCTTCATTATCGATGCCGGCATTGTTGGACGCGATGGTCAGGTTCTTGACGCCGTTCGCCTGGATCGCATCGATCAGCCGTTCGGGGACGCCGCACAGACCGAACCCGCCTGCGGCGATGGTCATTCCGTCGAACAGCAGCCCTTCGAGCGCGGCTTCGGCATTGGGATAGATTTTCTGCATCGGCCACTCCTTGGCACCGGGCGATAGTCGGAGCAGCCGTTGCAAATCAACTGAACTCATGGCCTCTTCACGCGGAAGACCGAAGGATCATCCTGAATTCGGGGGCAATCGATGCCGATCACATTGTTCCTGGCTGCCGCGCTGCTGAGCTCGACTTCAGAGCCAAGCACGGCAGGAGCGAAAGTCGGAACCCATCTCGCCCAGGTCAGGGCCTTTTCCCGCAAGAACGGCGATCGGCTGTGGCCGGGCTACGGAGCCGCTCCCTTCGGGTTCCTGCTCATCGGCGACGAGCGGGAGGAGCTGATCTGCCGCGATGCAGTTCCGGACGGCTTCAAAGCGGCCGGAATTGACCCACAAACCCGTTGCCCCCGCTTCACGCGTCCAAGGAGCGGCTTTCCCGATACGCTGTTGGCCGCAATGCCGGCCTTCGGGCCTCCGGCCGTAATCGTGATGGGGACTCCCAAGTCCACCGGCCGATCCGAAGCTGGCTGGACGCGAACGATCCTCCATGAGCATTTTCATCAGTGGCAATATGCGCTGCCATCCTATTTCGACCGGACGAAAGCGCTCGACCTGCACGATGGCGACGAAACGGGGATGTGGGTGCTGAACTTCGCCTTTCCCTACGAAGAGCCGTCGGTCGTCGCGGCTTTCGAACAGGCCTCGCATGCTCTTGCTGCGGCCGTGACCGCGCGCGACACTGCGGGGTTCGATACCGCGTTCGGCCGCTATTTGGCTGCGAGGGAAGCGCTGGCAGCCCAGGCAGGGTCGCGCAATTGGCGCTACCTTGAATTCCAGCTCTGGCAGGAAGGCGTCGCACGGTGGACCGAGATCCAGCTTGGGAAGACTTATCCAAAGTCAGACGTGCGCGAGAGCGCGGTGAGGCTTGAGGAGCAGACGTTGAAGGAGCTCGCGTCACCTGATTTGAGAGGCAAGAAACGCGAAGTCGTCTACGCCTATGGAGCGGCCGAAGCCATGTTGCTCGAGGCTTGTGACCGCCGTTGGCGTTCGGAATATCTGAAGGTGCTTTCACTCGGCCCGCTATTGGAGAGCGCCAGAGTTCGCTGCGCATCCTAGCGGCTTCGGCTGCTCCTGAGGCCCGCGGCGCGGATGCCCGCCTCCGCGCACGCTGCGTCGTCGGCGGGCGCTTCGCCGGACGCTCCCACACCGCCGATCCTTAATGTTCCGTCGGACGACCAGACCGGCACTCCCCCCGGGACCGTCACCACGTGCGGTGCGTTGGCGAAGCCGGGCGTCCCCTTCGCATTCTCTTCCATTTGGGCAGTCGAGAAGCCCCAGGCCGCCACCGCCTTGGCCTTGGCGAGCGAGAAATCCATGATCCCGCTTCCGTTGCCGTCCATGCGCAGCGCCGCGACAAGGTTTCCGCCAAGATCGACCACCGCGATCGCATGGCTCTGCTGCTTCGCAGTCGCATGCGCTGAGCAGCCGGCAACAATGGCCTGCGCCGCTTTGGCGCCGAGCGCCGTCTGCGCTGAAGCGGCCGTCGGAAGCCCAAGAATGAGAAGTGCAAGTGCGCGCATCATTGCCTCCCTTTCGGGAAGAGCTTCAGCGCGCTAGCAGCGATATCAACGGCGGTTCGACCAACCGCCGTCTGCCATCGCTAACTGCGCAGCTTGGCGAGGACGCCCTGCAGCTGCATCGCGTTGGACATGTCGCCCTCGATCTTGAGCTTGCCGGTCATGAACGCCGTCATTCCGTCGAGCTGACCGGCGGCCATCGCCTGCCAATCGTCCCACGCCACCTTGATCGTCGTGTCGGCCGCACCGTCCTCTTCGGAAACCTGATTGGCCGCGCCGTCGAGCAGGATTACGCCCTGGTCGCCGAAGTCGAGCTTCACGCGCTTGCCCGGTATCCAGGCCTGTCCTTCCTGCATGCGGGCAACAAGTTCCTGCTTCGTCATCGCTGCTTTCTCCCTTGTCAGTAAGGCCTACCCCGCCGTTGCTACGGCTTCAAGGCAGGCGTATCTGCGCCCCCATGGGATACGAAACCGACCTCAAGCTCTTCATCGACGGCGTCTGGAAGTCCGGCGAAGGCCGCGACGCTCACACCGTTCTCAATCCAGTCAACGCGAGCCCGATCGCCGAAGTCCCCTACGCCACCGCGGCGGACCTCGAAGAGGCGCTGGAAGCCTCGAATCGGGCCTGGCCCGAATGGCACTCCACCGACGTCGAGAAGCGCGGCGCGATCCTGCACAAGGCCGCGGCACTGATGCGCGAACGAATCGACGTGATCGCGGCGACGATGACGCAGGAGCAGGGCAAGATCCTGTCCGAGGCCAAGGCCGAAGTGCTCGGGTCAGCAGGGCTGTTCGATTGGTATGCGGAGGAGATCAAGCGCGACTATGGCCGCACTCTCGTCCGTCCCGCGGGCCAGCTTAGCCGGGTGATCCGCCAGCCGGTCGGTCCCACGGCAACCTTCACTCCGTGGAATTTCCCGATCTACCTGCTCGCCAAGAAGGTTTCGGCCGCGCTCGCCGCAGGCTGCACCGTCATCTCCCGCCCGCCGCATGAGACTCCCGGCGTGGCCACCGAGCTGTTCCGGGCCCTCGCCGATGCAGGAATTCCCAAGGGCGTGGCGCAACTCGTCCATGGCGATGCCAACATGATCAGCAGCACGCTCATCGCCAGCCGGGTCATCCGGAAAGTCAGCTTCACCGGCTCGACCGGGGTCGGCAAGCATCTGATGAAGCTGTGCGCCGACAGCATGACGCGCGTGACGATGGAGCTCGGCGGCCATGCACCCGTCCTGATTTTCGACGATTGCGATCTCGAAAAGACCCTCGACATGGTTGTCCCGCAGAAATTCCGGAACGCCGGCCAGGTCTGCGTCTCGCCGACGCGCTTCTACGTACAAAGCGGCATTTATGACGCCTTCCTCAAAGGCTTCGCCGAGCGCACGGCCAAGGTGAAGGTCGGCAACGGCCTGGAAGCGGACACCAAGATGGGCCCGCTCGCCAACAGCCGCCGTCCGGATGCGGTCGATGCGCTGGTTCAGGATGCGAAGGCCAAGGGCGCGCGAGTGCTCGCCGGCGGCGAACGCGGCGACGGCGGATTCTTCTTCCAGCCGACGCTACTTGCCGACGTGCCCAACGAAGCGGAAATCATGAACGAGGAGCCGTTCGGTCCCGTCGCCGTCTCGCGCCCGTTCGACACGTTCGAGGAAGTCATCGAGCAGGCCAACCGCCTGCCCTACGGCCTCGCCGCCTTCGCCTTCACCGAAAACGGCCGCCGGGCCAACCTGATCGGCGACCTCGTCGAGAGTGGGATGGTTGGGATCAACACCTTCGCTATTTCCGTCGCCGACGCTCCCTTCGGCGGAGTGAAAGACTCAGGATTCGGTTCTGAGGGCGGCAAGGAAGGACTGGAGAGCTACCAAGTGGTCAAGGCGATCCACCAGGCTTGAGCTAGTCCAGATCCGGCATGTTGTCCGGGTCGAACTTGAGGTCGATGATCGCGTGCTTGTGGTGCATTTTCGAGTTCAGGCACCGCAGATGCATCGAGAGGCCCCTGCCGCCGCTCAAGCGATTAGAAGCGTCGTAGAGCGTCATTGCCCACAGTTCATCCGGCTCGATAGGCTTGTCGCAGAAGGCGCAGCACTGCATCGGTCCGACGGCTTTCTCCAGGTCCTCGGTGGGCCAGGGAACGGGTTCCACGTCGGGATTGAGGCGGTCGATTAGGCCGGTCAGCGAGGCAAGCCAGCCATTGGCGCCCGATTCCTTCGCGCTCTCTTCCCACAGCTCGGCAAGCTCCGAGTTGCGCATGACCTGCATCACGGCGTTTCGGGCTTGATGGTACAGCCGGCTGTCGGGTTCACCCGCCCCTGCCAGTTGCTGCCGCAGGTCCTCCGGGAAATCGGCGCTTCTTCGGCCCATGAGCATGGCGACCGTCTCTGCGGCCGCGATCACGTCGGATGCGAGATCGGCATCGACGTAGCCCGACCCGACGGCGTTCAGCCGGTCGAACGGCTCCCGAACGTCGTCGATGGACTGGACCGACGCGGCCCAGTCCAGCGCCGCGTCGTTTTCGAAGCTGCCGCTCCCCCACGCACCCATAAGTCCTGCCCCAACGCTCCTGGATCAGTCCTCCCAGGCCTCGCCTTCAGGCGCGCCTCGTCCTAGCCTGTCCGGAAGCGGCTCACCCTTCGGCGTGAAGTCGAGGCTGACCGAGTTGATGCAATACCGCTCTCCCGTCGGCGGCGGCCCGTCGGGGAAGACGTGACCCTGGTGCGATCCGCATCTTGCGCAGACGATCTCGGTACGGACCATGCCGTAGCTGGTATCGCGGATGTATTGCAGGTGATCCGGGTTGAACGGCTGCGTAAAGCTCGGCCAGCCGGTGCCGCTTTCGAACTTCGATCCACCCTTGAACAAGGGCAGGCCGCAGAGGCGGCAGGTGAATAGCCCTTCCCTCTTCTCGTCCAGGAAGACGCCGCAAAACGGAGCTTCGGTGCCGTGCTCGAGGAGAACATGGCGTTCCTGCTCGGTCAGGTCGGTTTCCAGCTCGTGCCGCTGCACGTCACTCGGCGGCGCAAGGTCGAACTGGATCGTGGTGGTGTCGTCCATACGCGTCTCCTTCGAGTCCCATGGCAATATCACAGGACGCGCTGACGCACTGCCGTTACTCGGCGAATTCGACGAGCGATTTGCCTTTTTCGAGAACGTATGTGGCAAGCTCGGCGGCGGGGCCTTTTCCGGCATTCCGGGCCGCGTGGATGGTTCCATTCGGAATGAACAGAACCTCGCCCGCTTTCACCGTGACCAGCTTGCCCCCGACCTCATATTCGATCGTGCCCTGCGTGACGTAGATGATCTCCTCGCCCGGATGCTTGTGCCTGGGAAAGGATGCGCCGGGTGCAAAGGTCACCAGCGCCTGAAGGCTCTCCCAGCCACGGACGCTGAGGTCGTGACGCTGCAGGTCCGTACGCGTGGTGCCCGGCGGACGAGGGGGCAGCGCCTGAGCCTGAAACGCGGCTGCAGCGCCGATGATGAGCATCGACAACATGACTTCTCCTCAAAGCTCGGGCGGCGCCAAGGCGCTCATTGTCACTCGTCTCGGGCCAACATTCCCCAGCCCACGAAGGCGCAACCGGCTAGGAAAGCCGCCACGCTCGCGAAAACCAGGAAGTGTGTTCCGCGCGATCCAATGGCTTGGTCGAAATGCCTCTTCATCGTTGCCTCCAGGGCTTCGAGGCGCGCGCCGTCGTTGGCGACCGTCAGCCAATAGCTCAGCATTGTCCCTGCTGAGGTGCTCACGCGCTTGAACGCGTACAGAGACCACAGACCAGCGCCCAAGGCCGCCAGAATGCCCAGGAGGAAAGCCACTGCTCCACCCAGCTTCGCTCCCCTGGCCATTGCGAGAGGGAGCATGGTTATTGCGGCTGCCCCGTTGATGGCCACGAGCGTGGCGAGAAGCCATCGGGAGAGGCTTCCAGCTTCCTTCAATCCGTCATGAAAGGCTTCGACCATCATTGGCATGAAAGTCTCGGCAGCCAGCCGATTGGTGACGCGCTCGTCCTTGCCCTCTTCCATCGACCACCCCGTCAGGGGCAGGACGGCGCCACCACGGCACCGTCCCGCTCACTCAAGCTAGCGCAGCGACCGGAAGCCGTTGCGCATGTCGTCCACAAGGGCCTTGGGCTGCTCCCACGCCGCGAAATGCGCACCTTCCGGATGCTTCCGGTAGTAGATCAGGTTGGGATAGGCCGCTTCCGCCCACTTCTTTGGAATCGGGCAGATTTCCTCCGGGAAGGCGCTGACCACGACTGGAATCCTAACACCGCTCGGAGCGAAGAAGGCCAGCTTGTTCTCCCAGTAGAGCCGCGCCGACGACACGCCTGTCCTCGTCAGCCAGTACAAGGTGATATTGTCGAGGATGTCGTCGCGGGTCAGGCCCAGTTGCTCGCCGTCGAACACGCGCGCGATCTGCCTGTAGGTCCAGATGTCGTGGTCGATGATCCAGGCGGCCAGGCCAACCGGCGAGTCTTCGATCCCGTACAGAGTCTGCGGCCGGTTCCCCATTTCCAGCGCGTAGCCGAGCCCCTTCGTGTAAAAGAAGCTGACGTGGTCGAAAGCGTACCGTTCCTCCTCGTCGAGGCCGTCCGGCGGCGGTCCTCCCTTGAAGGCAGCGGCGTCGATCTCGGGCGGGATCGCCCGGGCCATGTTGGTGTGGATTCCAAGCAGCCCCGGAGGTGCCTGCCCACCCATCAGATCGACGATCAGCGCGCCCCAATCGCCGCCCTGGGCAACGTAACGGTCATGACCCAGACGCTTCATAAGGACGTCCCAGGTACTTGCGATCCGCTCCGGGCCCCAGCCGGGCTCGCTTGGCGTTCCGGAGAAGCCGTAGCCGGGCATCGACGGAATGACGACGTCGAACGCGTCCTCGGCACGCCCGCCATATGCGGTCGGATCAGTCAGCGGCTCGATGATCTTGAGCTGCTCAATTACGGAGCCGGGCCATCCGTGCGTGATGATGACGGGCAATGCATTCGGATGACTCGACTTCACATGGATGAAGTGAATGTCGACCCCGTCGATGCTCGTGACGAAGTTCGGATAGGAATTGATCTTGGCTTCGACCTTTCGCCAGTCATGGTCATTGAGCCAATAGTCGGCAAGCTTCTGGATCGTCGCGAGCTGCACGCCCTGCGAGGCGTCATCGACCAGCTCGCGCCCGGGCCATCGCGTGGCGGCGATCCGCCGCTTGAGGTCCGCGAGGCCCTCGTCGGACGAACGATAGGAGAACGGCCGGATCGTGGAGGGCTCTACGGGCTTCCCGCCGAGGATGAAGGTTTCCTTCAGGGCCTCGCCGGTGGTCGTAGCGGATTTGGGCGCGAGGGTTTCGCCACCGCCGGACGGCGGCGTCGTTGCTGTCATGGTCGTTTCTCCACGTGCTAGGGTTTGACGGCGTACGCAAAGCCACGGGTGACAAGACAAGCCGGCCGGAAGGACCGGCGACGCTGCCTCGTGAGAGCCGAGGGGCGGGCGTTTGCGCGTCCGTCGAACAGACTCGACTCACTCGCGAAGACGGGAGTGCCGTTATCACTGTCGGGTGAGTCGCGCGACGGCTCGACTCATGACTCTTTGCCGATGCGCGACCAACCGGCTAACGCGCGCGCCATGACCAAGCGCACGGGTGGCCGCATCCTCGTCGATCAGCTTCGGATCCAGGGATGCGATCGCATCTTCACGGTCCCGGGCGAAAGCTTTCTCGCCGTTCTGGACGCCCTGCACGATGCGCCTGAGATCGACCTCACGGTGTGCCGGCAGGAGGGCGGCGTCGCCTATATGGCCGACGCCGATGGGAAGATGACCGGGCGCCCCGGGATCGCCTTCGTGACGCGCGGGCCAGGAGGGACCAACGCCAGCGCCGGCGTACACGTCGCCTTCCAGGACTCGACGCCGATGATCCTATTCATCGGAGATGTCGCCCGCGGCGACCGCGACCGCGAGGGCTTCCAGGAAATCGACTTTCCCGCCTTCTTTGGCCCGATCTGCAAATGGGCGGCACGGATTGAGGACGCCCGCCGGATCCCGGAATATATCTACCGCGCGTACCGCGTAGCGACGGCAGGCCGTCCGGGACCGGTCGTGCTTGCGCTGCCCGAGGACATGCTCACGGACGAAGTGGAGGCGCTCGATCGGCCGCTTGTTCCTCCGGTGGCGGAGGAGCCGGATCCGGGTGCCGTCCAGGCCCTGTTTGAGCTGCTGAAGGACGCCGCCGCACCTATTGCCGTCGTAGGCGGCGCCGACTGGAGCCCACGAGCGGCACATCACTTCGCCAACTTCGCCTTTCGCCACGGAATCCCCGTCGCTGCCGCATTCCGGCGCCAGGACTCGATCGATAACAAGTGCGGCGTCTATGCCGGCCAGCTTGGCTACGGGCCCAACCCTAAGCTCCAGCAGCGCGTCCGCGAGGCGGACTTGATCCTCGCGGTAGGCACTCGCCTCGGCGAGTCCACGACCGACGGCTACACGCTCATCACGCCCGACCACCCCGGCCAGACCGTGGTGCACGTCCAT
>Ga0247827_10000771_pt1 | contig 14150 bp, 18 predicted proteins | sample 12C_Control_Day2_FD_194414 | JGI IMG/M metagenome (GOLD analysis project Ga0247827, IMG submission 194414) | Soil microbial communities from agricultural site in Penn Yan, New York, United States - 12C_Control_Day2 | ecosystem: Environmental > Terrestrial > Soil > Agricultural land | place... | reverse complement strand
TCCCGTCGCTGCCCCCCGAGGGGGCTCTTGCTGCGGACCGGCGGAGCCGGATCCGCGCAAGGCCCTTGGTGGGGCCGTTTCATGCCGGCGGGGTCGGGCTTCGCGGCGGTGGAGAAGTGACATGGCGCGCGGCTCCGCCGGGCTCAGGCCCGCTCGAAATCGATGAAGCCCTGCGCCGCGTCCACCGCCACGAGCCGCAGCCGCACCGCGTCGCCCACGTCCAGGCCCTGGTGGCCGCGCACCACGCGGCCCTCGACCATCGGGTGTGCGATGCGCGCGAACGTGCCCTTGGCCGGCGTGCCCGTCACGATGGCGTCGAACACCTCGCCGATGCGCCCGTGCAGCAGGAAGGCGGCCGCTGCCTTCAGCACCTGGCGCTCCACCCGGTTGGCGTTGTCCTCCTGCAGCGTGCAGTGGCGCGCGATGTCGCCCAGCGCCTCGAGCGAATACGGCGGCGCGTCGCCGGCGACGGCCGCCTTCAGCAGGCGTTGCGTCACGAGGTCCGGGAAGCGGCGGTTCGGCGCCGTGGAGTGCGCGTAGTCGTTCACCGCGAGGCCGAAGTGGCCCTGGGGCTGGTCGTCGGGCGGCTGCGCCGTGTACTCGCCGGAGCCGAGCAGCTTGACCACCGCCAGCGAAAGGTCTGCAAAGCCGCGCGGGTCGGCGGCGCGCCGCTCGCCGAGGAAGCGGTCGAGCGCCGGCGCGTCCGGCGCCGCCGGCAGCTCGGCGCCGTGCGATGCGGCCAGGGCCACGATGCGCTCCCAGCGCCGCGGCGACTGCAGGAAGCGCCGCAGCGACGGGAACCGGCGCTCGGCCAGGAAGCGCGCCGTCGCGCTGTTGGCCGCGATCATCACGTCGGCGATGAGGTCCTTCGCGCGGTTGTCGAGGTCGGCCCGCAGGTCTACCAGCGCGCCGCCGTCGAAGACCGGGCGCGCCTGGCTCGTGCGCACGTTCAGCGCGCCGCGGCGCTGTCGCCATTGCCGCAGGTGGCGCGTCAGCACGTCGTGCAGCCGCAGCTGGTGCTCCAGCCCGGGCGTTTTCGCGACGCGCGGCGGCACCGCGGCCTCTCCTTCGAGCCATGCGCCGACGGCGTCGTACGTGAGCTTCGCGCGGTTCACGACGCAGGCGCGGTAGAGCTGCGTGCCGACCACCGTGCCGTCCGGCGCGATCTCCATCTCCACCACCACGGCGAGCCGCTCCCGCTCTTCATGCAGCGACGTCAGGTCGGTGGAGAGGATCTCCGGAAGCATCGGGAACACGCGGGCCGCGGTGTAGACCGAGGTCGTGTTCGTCGCGGCATGGCCGTCGATCGCGCTGCCGGCCGGCACGCGGGCGTCGACGTCGGCGATGGCCACGAGCAGCCGCGCGGCCCCGCCGGCCAGCGGCTCGGCCACCGTGAGCTGGTCGAGATCCTGCGTGTCGTCGTTGTCGATCGAGAACCACGTCAGGCGCCGCAGGTCGCGGATGTCGCCCGTGGCGTCCGGCGCGCTGCGCCGCTGCGCCTGCGCCTCGCGCATCACCTGCGCAGAGAACTCGGGCAGCAGCCCGCGCGCGCGCATGGCGTCCGCGGCGATCCTGTCCAGTTGCGCTGCGTCCATGGCACGCATTCTCCCTCGGCCGCTGCGCGGACGAGGGCGCGGCCTGCGGGCCGCGACGTCATGCCGCCCAGCGCTTGAGCCCGATGGCGCCCGCGATCACGCTCGCATACGCCACGAAGCTCACCGCCACCACGGCGAACAGCGCGCCCGGCGGCGCCTGCAGCACATGCACGCACACCCAGCCGCCGGCGACCACGATCGCGAGCCTGGCAGCGCTGCCGACCAGCGGCCAGAACATGCGCCCGGCGCCTTGCGAGGCGAACAGCAGCGCGAGGCCCAGGCCGAACAGTCCGTACGAGGCCCCGACGATGCCGAGGTACTCGGCGCCGAAGGCGCGCACCGCGGCGTCGTCGGAGAACCGGTTCATCCACAGCGCCGGGTCGATCGCCGCGGCCACGCCGATGACGCCGGTGATGGCCGCGACCACCGCCGCGCCCATCCACGTGACGCGCAGCGCGCGCGCCGCCTGGCCGGCGCCCATGTTGGTCGCCACCATCGTCGTGAGGGCGGTGCCGAAGCCGAACGCGATCGGCACCAGGATGTACTCGAGCCGCGCCGCCACACCGTAGCCGGCGAGGGCGGCGACACCGTAGTGGCTCACGAAGGCGGTGGCGACGGCGATCGACGTGTTGCTGATCACGGGGTTGAGCGAGGCCGGAATGCCCACGCGAAGGATGTCGCGCAGCAGCGGCGTGCGCAAGCGCCATGCGGCCCGGCGCAATTGCACCGCGCCGTCGCGGCGCAGCAGGTGCGCGGCCAGCACGAGCGCGGCCAGCGCATTGGCCGACAGCGTGCTCACGGCCGCGCCCGCGATTCCGAAGCCCTCGAACGCGCCCCAGCCGAAGACCAGCAGCGGGCACAGCGCGAGGTGCACGAGGGCGGTGGCCAGCAGCATCGTCGCCGGCAGCACCATGTTGCCGGCGCCGCGCACCACGGCGGCCAGCACGTTGGTTGCCCAGATCACGGCCGCGCCGCCGAAGAGCACGTTCGAGTAGGCGAGCGCGGCATCGAGCGCCGGGCCGCGGCCGCCCATCGCGGTGTAGACCGTTCGCCCGAACAGCAGCATGCCCGCCATGAACGCGGCGGCCATCAGCAGCGCCACGAGCAATGCATGCTGCGCCAGGCGGTCGGCCTCGTCGATGCGCCCGCCGCCGAGGGCGCGCGCCACCGCCGCCGTCGAAGCGCCGCCGATGCCGCCGGCCGCCATCTGCAGCATGAGCATCGAGAGCGGGAACACCAGCGCGATGCCGGCCAGGGTGTCGTGTCCCAGCCGGCCGAGGATGTAGCCGTCGTAGCCGATCACGACCGTCATCGCGAAGAGGCCCATCACGTTGGGCGTCGCGAGCCGGAACAGCGTGGGCAGGAGCGGCGCATCGAGCATCTGGCGCGTGCGCGCCGTTACGGCATCCATGGTGGGACTTTCTATGACGATCGTCATATTCAAGGCGGTGTGGAAGGGCGGGGAGACATCCGGCGGATTCAGCGGGACGGGGGCGCTTCGTGCTGCGCGATCAGCGAACGGCGGGTCGCCGCCAGCAGCGCCTTGCCCTCGGCGTTGTCGCCCAGGGCGCGCGCGAGCTGCAAGGCGCCGACGAGCTGCGCCGCGACGGCCCCTGCGGCCTCCGGCGGCGTGCCTGAGGGCAGCACCTCTCGCACGGCGGCGACGAGGCCGCGCACGCGCTGCGCGGCCGCCAGGCTCACTTCTCGCGACTGGCGCGGGATTTCCGAAGCCAGCGCGGCGACAGGGCAGCCGCTCTCGAGCGCGGCCAGGTGCGCGTCCGACAGGTAGCGCTCGACGAAAGCCTGGAACGCACCCACCCCGCGCGCCCGGCGCTGGGAAGCGCTCTTCGCGAGCCGTTCCGCGCTGTCGCGGCCGGCGCGATCGAGAGCCTCGCAGACCAGCGCGTCGCGCGATTCGAAGTGCGCATAGAAACCGCCGTGGGTGAGGCCGGCCTCTTTCATGATGTCCGCCACGCCCACGCCGTTGAAGCCGGCGCGACGGATGGCTCGCGCGGCCGTGTCGACGATGCGCTCGTGCGTGAGCTGCTTCTTGCCGGGCGTGCCGGAGGAGGATGCCATGCACGGAGCATAGCACATAATATGACGATCGTCATACAAACCGTCGAACGAGCGTGGCCCTGAAGCTCGCCGTGACGACCTTCAGAGCGGTTCGTCGAGGGAGGCGGAGCACACCTCGGGGGCGCAGTAATCGCGTCCGACGAGCGCGCGGGCGCGCAGGTAGTTGGCGCGTCCGCGGTCGGATAGCCGGTCGATGTCCACGAGGCCATCGGCGCTGCACGGGAACGCCAGGCCGGCGCCGCCGTTCAGGGCGGCGTAGCGCACTTCGAAGGTGGAGCCTGCGGCGCCCGGCGCGCCGATGTCGAGCGTCCGGTCGTGTTCGCGGCGTGTCATCGTCCACCCTCCGGGGCGGCCGGTTGCAGGTCGTGCTCGCGCAACATCACGGGTTCGAGCGAGCCGGCTTGCAGGCGTCGGCGAACGGCTGCGTCGATCTCGCGCTCGTTCGCCTTGAACGTCTCTATCGGATCGTCGTCGCTGGACTTGGGCCGGAAGCGGTAGTGGAGCGTGGCGCGGCTGATGCTCGCGCCCAGCGGTTGGCCGTCTACCAGCACCCAGAATCGGACGGCGCCCGACGGTTCATCGAAGTAGGGCAGGGGCGGCATCGTCCTTCCAGGGAGCAGGCAGCGAGGGCGTCTCGAGATCGAGCGCCTTGCGGATCATGCGCGTCTCGTCGGCCAGGCGATCGGCGCGCCCGTCGTCCGCATTGCGAAGGTTGTCGAGCGCCCAGCGGTCGATCATCTTGCGGTCGGGAGCGGTGTTGGAGGACTCGTTGTGGGGCTTCATGGCCGACACGCTACACCACGGTGGCCGTGGCCATCTGTTCGCCACCGTACGCAAGCGCCCAGGCGTGGGGGGCGCTGCCTATACTCGACTGGATGACGGCCCCGCAGGATCCCCGGATGAATCGCCTGCTGGCGGCTCTGCCGGCCCAGGATCTTGCGCGCTGGCTGCCCGCGCTCGAGCTCGTCGAGATGCCGTTGGGGAGCGTGCTGTACGAGTCCGGCGTCGCGATGGAACACGTCTACCTGCCTACCACCGCGATCATCTCGCTGCTCTACGTGCTGGAAGACGGCGCGTCGGCCGAGATCGCGGTGGTCGGCAACGACGGCCTGGTGGGCATATCGCTGTTCATGGGCGGCGAGACCACCACGAGCCGCGCGGTGGTGCAGAGCGCGGGCGCCGGCTACCGCATGCGCAGCCAGGCGCTGAAAGACGAATTCAGCCGCTCGGGCATCGTGCTGCACCTGCTGCTGCGCTACACCCAGGCGCTCATCACGCAGATGGCGCAGACGGCCGTGTGCAACCGCCATCACTCGCTGGACCAGCAGCTGTGCCGCTGGCTGCTGCTGAGCCTCGACCGGCTGGACGGCCCGAACCTCACGATGACGCAGGAGCTGATCGCCAACATGCTCGGCGTGCGCCGCGAGGGCGTCACCGAGGCCGCAGCCAACCTGCAGCGCGCCGGGCTCATCCGCTACCGGCGCGGGCACATCACCGTCACCGATCGCCCGGGCCTCGAGCTGCGCACCTGCGAGTGCTACTGCGTCGTGCGCCGCGAGTACGACCGGCTGCTGCCCGCGGCGAGCGACGCGGGCTGACTTCGCTCACGCCTGCGTGAGCGTCATCAGCACGTCCGCGTACCAGGCGCAGTTCAGGCCGAGCGACTCGTCCTGGATCGCGTCGCGGCCGAGCATGTCCAGCCGCGACGAGTGCACGCCGAGCAGCTTCCACGGCAAGGCATCGGCCGCGAGCGCGCCGCTGCCGGGCGCGCTCATCACGACCGGCGCGCCGCTGGAGCCACGGTGCGTGCGCGCATCGGTGAGGAAATAGCCGAGCCCCTGGAACCGCATGCCCCAGGCGGACGCGATCACCGAATGGCGGGCGACGGGCAGGTGGTGCAGCGTGTCGTGGAACCCGAGCGGGAAGCCGACGGTGAGCACGGAGGTGCCGATCTGCACCGCTTCGGCCGAAGACTGCAGATGCTCGGGCGTGAACGCGTGCAGCAGCGCCGGTCCGGGCAGCACCGCGCGGTCGATCTGCAGCACCGCCACGTCGATCTCGCCGCCCGTGTCGAGGCCCTGCTTCCACAGGGCGCGCCCGTCGTCGCCGTACAGCCGCGCCGAGATGTTCACCGATTGGCCGAGATTGTTCGCGTCGGCATGCACCTCGAGCTCGATGCGGCTGGGCAGGTGGCCGCTCGCCATGTCGTGCACGACATGGCGGCTCGTCACGAGGTAGAGGCGCTCTTCGCGCGCAAAGAAGAAGCCGCTCGCATTGGTGAGCGGTCGCTTGCCGTCGAATGTCGCGACCCGGGCGGCGGCGAGGAGCAGGGTGTCTATCGGCGTCACCGCAGCTGCGTCAGCCCAGGCCGTCGGTGAGCTGCTTGCACACATTGGCGCCGGTGGTCGTGAGGCGCAGGCCGCCGCCGTTCCACTCGAGCCAGTTCAGCGCCACGTAGTCGTCGATGTCGCGCTCGGCGATCTCGCCGGCGCGGCGCCGCTTGAGCAGATCGACGGTGCCGAGCAGCGCGTCGCGCAGGGCCGCGCGGCGCAGGAGGCGTGTCGGCAACGTGGGGGTGGTCATGGGGTACTCCGGGGAAGGTGTCCAACGATACACCCGAGCCGGGATCGGTGATTGCTCAATCCCCCATCAGGGGCGCCGTCACGTCGCTCCGCTAACAACAGGAGTCGATTGTGAACAGCATCATCTGGTGGGTAGGTTTGATCGTCATCGTCTTGTTCATCCTGGGGTACTTCGGCCTGCGCTGAAGCAACCTTACCGAGAGCGCGTGCGGTCCCGGACATCGTCCGGCACCTGCACGCGGCCGCGCTCGTCGCGGGCCGCGTCGGGCTTGTACTTGCGCAGCAGTCCTTCAGGGCCGCCGAACCATCTTGTCCATGAGCCGGCGCATCGCAAGGTCGAGGTCGTCGCAACGCCCGGCGTGGACGGGCGAGGTCTGGATGCTCGTGCTGCGCGGCGCCACCAGCCAGTCGAACCGTTCGCGCACGGACAGGCGCCCGATCGGCCCGGCCGCGTCGCCGCCGGCGCAGATCGCGGGAATCGCCTCCAGCGCCTCCCGGATCGGCTCGAGATCGAGCGCGCTGTCCAGCGCCCGCACGCGGGCCGCGTCCATCTCGATCAGCGCCTTCAGGAAGCCTTCCGTCGCGCAGCAGACGATCACGCCGACGTTGACGAACTCCCCGCGCTCGACGTGCGGCACGACCCGCACGACCGCGTAGTCATAGGTGCACCGATGCGGCACGGGAGGCCTCCTCCACGAAAGCGCGCGGCGCCTGCAGGCGCGCGGCGAAGTAGCGCAGGTAGGCCTGGCGCTGGTCCTGCGGCGATGCGAACGCCGGCGTACTTTCGAGCCAGTCGTCCGGCACGAGCGCCACGATGTCCTCGATCACCGATGCCGACAGCCGCTGTGTCATCTCGGCGTCGGCCTGCTCGATGCGGGTCGCGAAGCCGAGCAGCACATGGTCGCGGATCATCGGGAACGCGCTCGTGCTGCGCTCCATGTAGCCCTCCCACTGGTGGTGAAAGATGAGCGCCGCCCCATGGTCGATGAGCCAGAGCCGGCGGTGCCACATCAGCAGGTTGCTGTTGCGCGCGGTGCGGTCCACGTTCGAGACGAAGGCGTCGTGCCAGACGATCCGCGATGCGAGATCGGGCAGCGGCCGGTGCGCCAGCGGGTCGAACGTCACGGCGCTCGGCAGGTAGTCGAGCGCCAGGTTGAGGCCCGCGCTGGCGCGGATCAGGTCCTGGATCTCCGGGTCCGGCTCGGTGCGCGCGAGCTCCGGGTCGAGTTCGATGAACACGATCTCCGGCACCGGCAGCCCCGCCGCGCGTGCCAGCTCGCCGGCGAGGAGCTCGGCAACGAGCGCCTTGCGGCCCTGGCCGGCGCCGCGGAACTTCAGCACGTACAGGCCGTCGTCGTCGGCCTCCACCAGCGCGGGCAGCGAGCCGCCCTCCCGCAGCGGCGTGACGTATCGCGTGGCGGTGACCGTCCTCATGCGGTCAGTGTAGGGGGGGCTGCGGCGTAGCATGCAAGTGCCGATTGACACCGCCGAGGCCGGCGACGCAACCTTCGCCCCCATGACACGCGTGCGCAAGGTTCTCTTCATCCTCCTCGCGGTCGTGGCGGTGCTCGCCGTGGCGACGTGGGCGGTCTTCCAGCTGCCCCAGTTCGGCGGCCGGTTCGACGGCGAGCGCCTCGAGAAGATGCGCCACTCGCCGCAGTGGGTGAACGGCCGCTTCGAGAACGACCCGCCGCAGCACACCGATTCCTCGCTGATCACGATGTACAAGCTCTACTCCCAAGGGCAGGTGAGGGAGCCGCAGTTCGAGATTCCGGTGGTGCCGCTGCCGCCCGACATGCTGTCGCGCCCGGCCGCCGCCGGACTGCGAGCCATCTGGTTCGGCCATGCCTCCGTGCTCGTGGAGCTCGACGGCCTGCGTTTCATGGTGGACCCGGTGCTCGCCGACGTGGTGTCGCCGCTGCCGCTGGGGCCCGGCCGTTTCCATGCGCCGCCGATCGCGCTCGCGCAGCTGCGCGGCATCGACGCAGTGCTGATCTCCCACGATCACTACGACCATCTCGACATGAAGGCGGTGCAGCACCTCGCGGCGCAGGGCACGCACTTCTACGTCGGCCTGGGCGTGGGCGCGCATCTCGAGCGCTGGGGCGTGCCGGCCGCGCAGGTGCACGAGATGCAATGGTGGGAGTCGCTCGTGCTGAAGGGCGTCGCGATCCACAGCACGCCGGCGCGGCACTACTCCGGCCGCAAGCGCATGGACAACACCACGCTCTGGACGTCGTGGGTCGTCAAGGGCCCGGCCCATGCCGTGTTCTACAGCGGCGACACCGGCTACGCGGGCCACTTCAAGGAGATCCGCGGCCGCCTGGGCGACATGGACCTCACGATCGTCAAGGTGGGCGCCTACGGCTCCACGTGGCTCGACATCCACATGGATCCGGAGCGCGCGGTGCAGGCCCACGCCGACGTGGGCGGCAAGGTGATGCTGCCGGTCCACTGGGCCACGTTCAACCTGGCCTACCACGCGTGGGAAGAGCCGATCGTGCGGACGCTTGCGGCGGCGAAGGCGAGCAACGCCAACGTGATCACGCCGCGCGTGGGTGAGGTGTACGAGGCCGGGCGGCCGTTCGAAAATCCGTCGTGGTTCATCAAGAAATAGCCTCGGCACAAAGCAAAACGCCGCCCGGAGGCGGCGTTGGATGGAGCCGATGGGTGATCAGCTCACGCCGAGCAACTTCATCGCCTTGCCCAGCGCGTCGACCGACTCCTGGTGCTTGCCGGCCTTGTGCAGGGTCTCGCCTTCGGCGCGCAGCTTCTTCACCTCGGCCATCTGCTCGGCGGTGAGCTTCGGGCTCTTGGCGAGCGCCTCGTCGATCTTCTTCATGTCGGCGGGGCAGTGGAACGCGAAAGCAGCGCTCGATGCGAGCAGAGCGGCTGCCGCAATGATGGAACTGAGCTTCATAGAGTCTCCTGCTTGGTTTGGAAGTGCCCGGGATCACCGGTGCGAGGAGTTTAGTCCGACGCTCCGGCCGTTTGTAAATATGCTGCAGTGCAGCATTAATTGGACTATCATGAGCTCATGCCCGGTCGCACCTCCCTTCGCCGCCAGACAGAGCCGCGCTCGTCGGAGGTGATTCACGCTTCGGAGCGCGCGGAGCTCAGCCGCGCCTGGCGCTGCGGCAAGTGCGGCGCCAGGGAAGTCACGCACACGCCGTCCGCGCCGCCGCAACGCTGCCTCGCCTGCTTCGCGCTGGAGGGACACGACAGCGAGTTCACGCCGCTGGACGACGCGCCTGGAGCAGCGCGGGGTTGACGGGAGAAGTCCGCTGAGCGTGCAGGCGCTACGCTGCGCGAGTCGAACGTTGCGCACTGAGGATGCCTTGCTTCCCCTGATCCGTCCGCCCCGCGGCTTCGTGATCGCCGACCACGTGGCCTTCGCGCTGCTGGCCGCGCTCGTCGCCGCACTCCACGTGGTCGGCTCGCAGTTGCAGCCGCACGTGCAGGCCGCGCTCGGCCCGCGCGCCAGCATCGGCTCGATCGGTCCCGGCTGGACGGGCATCGTGCTGCGCGACGTGCGCATCCAGGCGCCGCCGGGGTGGCCTGTGAAGGACGAGCTGCGGGCCGAGCGCATCACGGTGCTGCCGGGCCTGCGCAGCCTCTTCGGCGGGCCGTGGCGGGTGGTGCGCGTGAACGTGGAAGGCGGCTACGTGTCGGCGGTGCGCGCTCGCAACGGCAAGATGCGGCTGCTGCCGGCGCTGCTCGAAGAGGGCGCGTCGCCGGGAAAGAAGGCGAAGGCGCCCGGGCCCGCCAGCGGTGCGCAGGTCGAGATCCGGCGCGTGATCCTCGACGACGCGACGATCGAGTTCTTCGACCAGTCGGTGCGCCAGCGGCCGCTGGCATTGCGCATCGAGAAGCTCGATGCCCGGGCCGGCCCGTTCGTGCTGCCGGCGCTCGACCAGGCCATCGACGTGTCGGTCTCCGGCGTGTTCAAGGGCCCGCAGCGCGACGGGCGCATCGCCATCGACGGCGCCTTCACGCCCGCCACGCGCGACACCGACCTGCGCGCGCGCTTCACGGGCGTGGACATGGTGCCGCTGCAGCACTACATACTCTCCGGCGCGGACACCGCCATCCGCCGGGGCGCACTCGACCTCGACCTGCGTGCCAAGGTCGCGAAGGGCCGCCTGAACGCCCCGGGCACGCTCACGCTCACGAACCTCGAGTTCGTCGACGAGGGCCCGCTGGCCACGTTCGTGGGCGTGCCGCGGCAGGCCGTGCTCGCGGCGATGACCGAGCGCGGCCGGCTGGAGGTGAAGTTCACGCTCGAGGGCCGGCTGGAAGACCCGTCCTTCTCGCTCAACGAGAACCTCGCCACCAAGATCGCGGCCGGCGTCGCGGAAAGCCTCGGCGTGAGCCTGTCCGGCGCGGTCAAGGGGCTGGGAGGCCTGGTGAAGGGCCTCCTGGGCCGCTGAACGCTCAGAACAGGATCGACGGCAGGAACGAGCCCGCCGGCTCGTTGTACAGCCCCACCGTCATCAGCGTCATCGGCTGCACGACGCGCAGGCCCTGGTCGAGGCACCAGCGGAACAGCGCCGCGTCGCGCGTGGGCAGCAGGAAGCCCGGGCCGGCGAAGGCACGCGCGGCGCCGATCAGCGCTTTCACATCGTCCGCCTCGCGCCCGACGGCGTGGCCGAAGAAGCCGATCGACGTCGCATAGCCCGTGATGCGGCCGCCGTGTTCCACCACGGTGGCCTGCTCCTGGCGCAGCGCGTCGCGCAGCTCGTTCGCGCGCTCGAAGCCGTGGACGTCCAGCGCGAGGCGGTTGCAGGCCGCCAGGTCGCGCTCGCTGGCCGGCCGCACCGTGCGGCCGGGCAGGCGCACGTCCAGCGCCGGCCCCTGCATCGCCACGAGCGGCTCGCGCACGACGAAGCCGAGCTTCGCGTACAGCGACATCGAGCGCGTGTGGTAGGCCGCCTGCACCAGCCGCACGCCGGCCACGCGCCGGTCGGCCGCGCGCTCGAGCACCGCCTCCATCAGGCGGTGGCCCACGCCGGCGTTCTGCAGCGTGGGATCGACCGTGATCGGGCCGACACCGGCGACCACCGATTCCTCCCACAGGAAGTTGCTGCCCACGACGCGGCCGTCCATCTCGGCCACCACTGAGTGCACGTCGGGCCGCGACAGCAGCATCGAGGTCAGCCCGGCGGCGACCTCGGCGGACGGAAAGTCGCGTGGAAAGTTGTGCCGGGCCGAGATGGCGGCAAAGGCGTCGTGGCAGAGGGCGCCGGTGGCGCTGGCGTCGGCCGGCGTGCCGCCGCGTAGGACGAGGTTCATGGAAGGCTCCGGAAGGGGTGAGGAGCGCCCAGTCTCGGCGCGGCGCGGCCCGCGCGCATCGTCCGAAGGAACCAGCCCCAAAACCGCGCCGGGCCATGACGGAGGCGTTTTCGATCGTGCTAATCTGCCTCGCTTCCCCTTGCGCGCCCATGCCGACCGCCTTCTACACCCACCCCGACTGCCGCCTGCACGACATGGGCGACGGGCATCCGGAATGCCCGCAGCGGATCGATGCGATCACCGATCACCTGCGTGCCACCGGGCTCGACATCGCACTGGACATGCGCGAGGCGCCGACGGTCGCGATGGCGGACGTGGAACTGGCGCACAGCGTCGCCTACGTGCGCGAGCTGCGCGAGTTCATGCAGCAGGTGGAGGCGGCCGGGCGGCCGCGCAACATCGATCCGGACACCGTGGTGTGCCCGGCCACGTGGCGCGCCGCGCTGCGCGCCGCCGGCGCGGCCGTGGCCGCCACCGACGACGTGATCGATGGCCGCGCCGCGAACGCGTTCTGCGCCGTGCGCCCCCCGGGCCACCATGCCACGCGCGACCAGGCCATGGGCTTCTGCTTCCTGAACAACGTCGCCATCGCCGCGCGCCATGCGCTGGACGTCCGGGGGCTGGAGCGCGTGGCGATCATCGACTTCGACGTGCACCACGGGAACGGCACCGAGGACATCATCGCCGGCGACGAGCGCGTGCTGATGGCGAGCATCTTCCAGCACCCGCTGTACCCCGGCAGCGGGGCCGTGCCGCTCGGCACGAACATGGTGAACGTGCCCATCCCGCCATACACGCGCGGCATGGAGGTGCGCGAGACCATCGAGGCCATGTGGATGCCGCGGCTGGAGGCGTTCCGGCCGCAGATGATCTTCGTCTCGGCCGGCTTCGACGCGCACCGCGAGGACGATCTCGCGCAACTCGGCCTGGTCGAGGCCGACTACGAATGGATCACGTACCGCATCAAGGACGTCGCCGGCCGTCATGCCGGCGGCCGCATCGTGTCGTGCCTGGAGGGCGGGTACAACCTCGGCGCGCTCGCGCGCAGCGTGGCCGTCCACCTGCGGGTGCTGGCCGGTGTTTGAGCTGCTGACCCGGCCGGCCGATCTCGAGGCGCTGCTGCAAGCGGTTGCGCAGCCGCGCGCCATCGTCGAGCTGGCGGTGCTGGCGGCCTGCCCGTTGCTGTCGTACGCGGCGGTGCGCGCCCTCGGGAAGCACGGCCGCTTGCACGAGGGCAGCGTCTGGTTCAGCGCGCGCATCGTCGACGGGGTGTTGTTCCCCACGGTGGCGCTGTTGCTGGCGGTGGTCGCCGGCTTCGTGATGCTGCGCTTCATGCCGCTCACGCTGTTCCGCATCGGCGTGCCGATCCTGATGTCGCTCGTGATCATCCGCGTCGGCGTTCGCGTGCTGCAGGTGGCATTCCCCAAGTCGCCCGCAGTGCGCGCGATCGAGCGCTCGCTGTCGTGGGTGGTCTGGATCGGCCTCGTGATGTGGGTCACCGGGCTGCTGCCGCTGGTGCTGGAGGAGCTGGACGCCATCCACTGGAAGATCGGCGGCGCCGACGTGTCGGTGCGCCGGCTCGGCGAGGGGCTCCTCACCGGCATCGTGGTGATGCTCATCGTGCTGTGGCTGTCGGCGGCCATCGAGCAGCGCCTCACGCGCGACGTGGCGGATTCGGCGCTGTCGCTGCGCAAGATCGCCGCGAGCGCCACGCGCGTCGGGCTGCTGGTGGTCGGCGTGCTGTTCGCGCTGACGGCAGCCGGCATCCCGATCGCGGCGCTCTCGGTGTTCGGCGGCGCCATCGGCGTGGGCATCGGCTTCGGCCTGCAGAAGCTCGCGGCCAACTACGTGAGCGGCTTCGTGATCCTCGCCGAGCGGTCGCTGCGCATCGGCGACATGGTGAAGGTGGACAGCTTCGAAGGCCGCATCACAGACATCAGCACGCGCTACACGGTGATCCGCTCGCTCGGCGGCCGCGAGTCGCTGGTGCCCAACGAGATGCTGATCACGCAGCGCGTCGAGAGCTTCACGCTCGCCGACCCGAAGATCTCGGTGAGCACCGTGGTGCAGGTGGCCTACGGCTGCGATCTCGACACGCTCATCCCGAAGCTCGTCGCCGCCGTGGCGGCCGTGCCCCGCGTGCTCGACGACCCGGGCCCCGGCATCGCGCTGTCGAATTTCGCGCCCGACGGGCTGGAGCTCACCGTGGCCTGGTGGATCGCCGATTCGTACAACGGCACCGGCAACGTGAAGAGCGATGTGAACCTGGCGATCCTGCGCACCCTGAACGAGGCGGGCGTCGACATCCCGTTCCCGCAGCGCACCGTGCGCATCGAGCGCCGGGCCCCCGCGCTCACTTCGCCTCGAAGCTCCACCGCACCCTGACCTGCGCCGTGCCTTCGTAGGTGCCGCCGCCGGCGTGCAGCCGGTCGCGCAACAGCGGCAGCTCGGTGCTGGCCGCGCCGCTCTTGGGCATGCGCTGCAGCTGCCGGCCCACCCACTGCATCACCTCCGGCGGCGGCTGCAGCGCCACCGTCGAGCGGCGCGCCGGGCGCCCGCGCTCCTCGCGCACCGACGCCACGGTCATCTCCGGCAGCGGCAC
>Ga0247827_10000770_pt1 | contig 14156 bp, 12 predicted proteins | sample 12C_Control_Day2_FD_194414 | JGI IMG/M metagenome (GOLD analysis project Ga0247827, IMG submission 194414) | Soil microbial communities from agricultural site in Penn Yan, New York, United States - 12C_Control_Day2 | ecosystem: Environmental > Terrestrial > Soil > Agricultural land | place... | reverse complement strand
GGTCTGGGCCACGCCGGCGTGGCCCAGACCATGTTCCGGGCCTTGGCCGACAAGGGCGTCAAGTTCCAGGCCATCTCGACGTCCGAGATCAAGATCAGCGTCCTGATCGAGGACGCCTATTCCGAACTGGCCGTGCGGGCGCTGCATTCGGCCTACGGGCTCGACGCCCTATAGGAAAACGGCAAAGCCGCCCTATCTGACGAGGTCAGCGGGGCGGGCAGGCGGGAGGCGACATGGTGAAGGGCGGTTTGACGACGAGGGGGCCTCGCAACCTCCTGCGCCAGATCCGCGAAGCCATGGCCGGCGGCGGCCCGGCGCAGGACCGGCTGGACATGGTGGTGCGCGTCATCGCCCAGTCCATGGTCGCCGAGGTCTGCTCCATCTATCTGCGCCGCGCCTCGGGCGAGCTGGAGCTGTTCGCCACCCAGGGCCTGAACCCCGAGGCCGTGCACAACACGCGCCTGCGGCCCGGCGAGGGTCTGGTTGGCGAGGTAGCCCGGCTGGCCCAGCCGATCAGCCTGTCTGACGCTCCGTCCCACCCCAGCTTCTCCTATCGCCCGGAAACCGGCGAAGACCCCTTCCACGCCTTCCTCGGCGCGCCCCTTCTGCGCGGCGGCCGGGCCATCGGGGTTCTGGTCGTCCAGAACCGCGCCGCCCGTCGCTATGACGAGGAAGAGGTCGAGGACATCCAGACCATCGCCATGGTCCTGGCCGAGACGGTCGCCTCGGGCGAGTTGCTGGCCCAGGACGAACTGCGCGACGTCGAGGTGGCGCCCCACCGCCCCGAACGGCTGAAGGGGCAGAAGTTCGCCGAGGGCCTGGCCTATGGCGTGGTCGTCCAGCATGAGGCGCCCCTGGCCCCCGAGCAGCTGCTGTCCGACGACCCGGTCGCCGAGGAGCGGCGTCTGGCCGAGGCCCTTTCGGCGCTCAAGGCCGGCATCGACGAGATGCTGGAGGGCGGCCAGAGCAAGCTGGGCGGGACCTCGTTCGAGGTGCTGGAAACCTATCGCATGTTCGCCGACGACCGGGGCTGGAACCGGTCGCTGGAGGAGGCGGTGCGCTCGGGCCTGACCGCCGAGGCCGCCGTGGACCGCGTCCGCAATGAACACCGCGCCCGCTTCGCCAAGGCCCGCGACCCCTATATCCGCGAGCGGCTGCACGACTTCGAGGACCTGGCCAACCGCCTGCTGCGGGTGTTGGCGGGCGACAACCCAGGTCAGCGCGACCTGCCCGACGACGCCATTCTGGTGGCGCGCAATCTCGGGCCCGCCGACCTGCTGGAGTATCCGCGCCACAAGCTGCGCGGCCTGCTGCTGGAAGAGGGCTCGGCCGCCAGCCACGCCGCCATCGTCGCTCGCGCCCTGCAGATTCCCTGCGTCGGCCGCCTGCAGGGCCTGCGCGACCGCCTGTCGGAAGGCGATCAGGTCATCGTCGACGGCGAGACGGGCGAGGCCTACCTGCGTCCGCGCCCCGACATGCTGGCGGCGGTCCAGACCCGCATGGCCGTGCGCGAGCAGCGCCGGGCCGAGTTCGATCTGCTGCGCGACACCCCCGCCGTCACCAGGGACGGCACCCGGGTCACCCTCCTGACCAACGCCGGTCTGGCCGTGGATCTGGAGAATCTCGACGCGACCGGGGCCGAGGGCATCGGGCTGTTCCGCACCGAGTTCCAGTTCATGGTCTCGGACGAACTGCCGCGTCTGGACGCGCAGACGGCGCTGTACAAGCTGGTGCTGGACGCGGCGGGCGACCGGCCCGTGACCTTCCGCACCCTCGACATCGGCGGCGACAAGGTCCTGCCCTATCTCGACAACGAGCGCGAAGAGAACCCGGCGCTCGGCCGTCGCGCCATCCGTCTGGGCCTCGACCGTCCGGCCCTGCTCCGGATGCAGGTGCGGGCGCTGCTGACCGCCGCCGCCGGGCGCGAGCTGCGCGTCATGTTCCCCATGATCGCCACGGTGGACGAGTTCCGCGCCGCGCGCGAACTGGTCGATGTCGAGTGCGACTGGGCGCGGCGTCGCGGGCGGCCCCTGCCGTCCCTGCTGCGCGTCGGAGCTATGGTCGAATGCCCCAGCCTGCTGTGGCACCTCGACGCGCTTCTGCCGCTGACCGACTTCGTCTCGATCGGCACCAACGACCTGCTGCAGTACATGTTCGCCGCTGACCGGACCAATCCCCTGGTCTCGGACCGCTACGACCCCCTGTCGCCCCCGGCGCTGCGGGCCCTGGCCGAGATTCAGCAGAAGTGCGCCGACAGCGCCACGCCGGTTTCGGTCTGCGGCGAGCTGGCGGGGCGTCCGCTGGAAGCCTTCGCCCTGATCACCCTGGGCTACACCCGGCTGTCGGCGCCCGCCGGCGGGGTGGGGCCGGTCAAGCGGATGATCCTGTCGGCCGACCTGCCCGCCGCGCGTCGCGGCATGGCCGTCCTGCTCGGCTCCTCGGCCGGATCGGTGCGCGGCGAGATCGAGTCCCTGGCGCGCAAGCTGAACGTCATCGTCTGATCGAAGCGGGGCTGCTTTCCCGCGTTGCCCGCGGGACAGGGCTCGTCTAAGCGAAGGGGAGGGCGCGTCGGCGCCCGCACCAACGGAACCCCGCATGGATCAGGATCGGCAAGACGCGCCGTCCCTCGAGGACGCCGAGACGCTGGGCGAGGCCCTGCGCGCGGCCCGCCTCGCCTCGGGCCGCTCCATGGCCCAGCTGTCGACCATGACGCGGGTGCATCCGCGCTATCTGACGGCGCTGGAGCAGAACGAATTTTCGGTCCTGCCGTCGCGCATCTTCTCCATGGGCTATGTCCGCGCCTACGCCGGGGCGCTCGGTCTGGACGAGTTGACGGCGGTCGAGCGCTTCAAGCGCGAGTTTCCCGAGGCGGCGGTGCCGCTTCAGGCGCCGACCGGCGCCGCCTTGCAGCAGATGCGCCGCACCTCGCCCAAGATTCTGGCCGCGCTCGGCGTGCTGGTCGTGGCCGTGGTCGGCTGGAACGTCTTCCAGCGCGTGGTCCGCATCGAGCCGCCGCACCCCTCCGACCTGGTCGCCGTGCCCAAGAACTGGGCCAAGGAGGCCGACTCGGAGGTCGAGCGGGCCCTCTATCTGGGCGCGCCGCGCGCCGCCCCGCCGGACCAGACCACCCCGGCCCTCTACATCACGCCCGGCCTTGAAGCCCAGCTGACGGGCATCGACCCGGACGATCCCAACGCCCTCGTGGCCCCCGCGCCGCCGGTCCAGGCGGCCTTCAACCCGCGCGGCGCCGTCTATGGCGCCTCGGCCACGACCTCGCAGGTCATTCTGCAGGCGAAGAAGCCCGCGGCCCTGGTCGTGCGTCAGGGCGACGGCCGCATCCTGTTCGCGCGCCAGCTGGCGGCGGGCGAGGCCTGGCGGGCGCCGTCGAACGTCTCGGCCACCGTGGACGTGTCCGATCCTGCGGCCTTCGACGTCTATCTGAACGGCGAGCACAGCGGGGCCCTGCCTGCGCCCCAGTCGCCGCTGGGGCAGCTGAACGCCCGGGCCCAGGCCGACGCCCGTCAGTCCGAAGCGCGCGCCGCCGCCGCCGCCGAGGCCCAGGCCCGCGCCCGCGCCGCCCAGGCTGCGGCTCAGGCCGCAGCGACGCCGCCTGTCGCTGCGCCGGCGACGCTCACGCCCCCGGCGGGGTGAATCGTCGCGGACCGCGCCGGATGTCGTGGTTTTGCCGTCGTTCCTCGCCTATGTTCCGCGCGACATGAGCGACCACAGCACCGAACTCGGCCACATCCGTCCCTGGCGCCACATCGAGCGCCGCAAGAGCCGCCAGATCATGGTCGGCTCGGTCGCGGTCGGCGGCGACGCCCCGATCAGCGTCCAGTCGATGACCAACACCCCGACGACCGACGCGGCGGCGACGCTGGAGCAGATCCGTCAGCTGGAAGAGGCCGGGGCCGACATCGTCCGCGTTTCCTGCCCGGATGAAGAGTCGACGGCGGCCTTCAGGACCATTGCGCGCGAGGCCCGCGTGCCGCTCGTGGCCGACATTCACTTCCACTACAAGCGCGGCATTGAGGCGGCCCAGGCGGGCGCCGCCTGCCTGCGCATCAACCCCGGCAACATCGGTTCGATCGATCGGGTCAAGGAGGTCGTTCAGGCCGCCCGCGACCACGGCTGCTCCATGCGCATCGGCGTCAACGCCGGCTCGCTGGAGAAGGAACTGCTCGAGAAATACGGCGAGCCTTGCCCTGATGCGATGGTGGAAAGCGCGCTGAACCACGCCCGCATCCTGCAGGACTTGGACTTCCACGAGTTCAAGATCTCGGTGAAGGCGTCTGACCCCTTCCTGACGGTCGCCGCCTATCAGCAGCTGGCCGAGGCCATCGACTGCCCGCTCCACCTCGGCGTGACCGAGGCGGGACCCTTGCGCACCGGCACCATCAAGTCGGCCATCGGCATGGGGAACATGCTGTGGGCCGGGATCGGCGACACCATCCGCGTCTCGCTGGCCGCCGACCCGGTGGAAGAGATCAAGGTCGGCTTCGACATCCTGAAGTCGCTGGGCCTGCGTCACCGGGGGGTGAACATCATCGCCTGCCCGTCCTGCGCGCGTCAGGGCTTCAACGTCATCGAAACGGTGGCCGTCCTGGAAGAGAAGCTGGCCCACGTCTCGACGGCCATGTCGCTGTCGATCATCGGCTGCGTCGTCAACGGCCCGGGCGAGGCCCTCTACACCGACGTCGGCTTCACCGGCGGCGGGGCGGGCTCGGGCATGCTGTACCTGAACGGCAAGATCGCCCACAAGCAGGCCAACGACGGCATGATCGACGAGATCGTCGCCCAGGTCGAAGCCAAGGCCGCCGAACTGGACGCCGCCCGCGCCGCAACCGCCGCCCTCAACGCCGCCGAGTAGTCATGAAGCTCTACATCACCACCCCTTCGCCCTTTGCGCGCAAGGTCCGCATCGTCGCCCGTGAAAAGGGCCTGTCCGAGCGGATCGAGGAGATCGCGGTCGACCCCTACGCCAACGCCCCCGAACTGCTGGCCACCAATCCGGTGGTGCAGGTGCCGACCCTGATCGCCGAGGACGGCCTGCCGCTGGCCGACAGCCCGGTCATCGCCGAGTATCTGGACACCCTGGGCTCCGGCCCGCGTCTGCTGCCCGCCGAGGGGGCGGAGCGCCTGCGCGTCAAACGTCTGGAGACCCTGGCCAACGCGGCGCTGGAGATGGGCGTCAAGCTGGTGCTGGAAAAGCGCCGTCCCGAGCAGGAACGCTCGCCGTCGTGGATGGAGCGCTGGACCGTCAACATGGGCCGCGCCCTGGACGCGCTCGAGGCCGCCGCGCCCGACGCCGACGACTTCAATATGGGCGTGCTCAGCGCCGGCATCGCCGTCAGCTGGATCAGCTTCCGCCACCCCGACTACGACTGGAAGACGGGCCGCCCCAACCTCGTCGCCCTGCAGGCCGCGCTGGAACAACGGCCTAGTTTTATGGCCACTGTCCCGGCTTAGTCCGTTGTGTTCTCTACTTACGCGGCGGGTTCAGGGAACGAAGACAGCACTCGATAGCGAATTTGAGTGTTGCTGGCTTCGAAGACTTCAATTCGAACGCCCCGAAATCCGATCGTTTTGCTTTCGTTGATGTCGTACTGAACATCTTGCGAAAATGGCGGCCTCATCATGTCGCCAGAGAACTCGCGGTAGAGGAATTTCAGATTGTCGCCGACGCGACCGTTATAGATCAGTTCTTGACGGAAGCCCGGTGAATCTAGGTCGTAGATCTGAACCGGGTTGACGTCAGGCGCGTCATTCCAGTTCATGTTGCATCGGCCAGCTACGATGAAACCTTTCACCGGCCCGCTCCCGTCGATTGAGCGGCATAGCCCACCGTTGGGGTAGGGGCTGGTCCCTAGCAAGGCGTCATGGGCGGTCATGTTGTCTGAATAGAAATAGACGAACTTTGCGTCCTGTTGGCGAGCACGAAGGCGACCCGGCGACACGGTGAATTTCTTGAGAATGAGGCCGTCGCCCCACTGAAGCTCATTGGCCAAAGCCAGGCCTTGGTAGGTGCGCAAACGTCCCTTTTCGACGATCGTCTCGCCGAGTTCGGCCGTTGAGATCTCATTGAGCGTGGGGCGATCAATGGTCTGGGTCTGTGGCAGGATAGTCTGCGTGCTGGCGCACGCTGCTGTTAGCAGGCTGCATGCAGCGATTAGAATAATGCGCATAGTGGTCCCCCGTGTGAGGCGGGATCGGTATCATCTGTCGAAGATTTTATAAAGATCGTCGTTATGTTGAGCCTGGAGCGGCGGCAGGTAGCCAACGGCGCAGGCCGGTCCCGCCCTTTGCCTATCGGCCGATCAATCCGGCCAGCTGCGCGCCCTGGAAGGCGGCGAGGAACAGCAGCAGGCCGCCGACGGCGTAGGTCAGCACCTTGCGTGGCACCTTCTTGACGATCAGCCCGGCGAACGGCGCGGCGATCAGGCCGCCGACCACCAGGCCCGCCACGGCGGCGAAATGGTTTTCGAGGGCCCCCGCTTCTTCCCAGTGACCCGTCACCAGAGCCCAGACGAAGGTGGCCGAGATGGCGACGGTCAGGAAGAACTCGGCGGTGTTGACCGTGCCGATGGCCTTGCGCGGATCGTGGCCGGCGCCGACCATGGTCGAAGACACCGTCGGTCCCCAGCCGCCGCCGCCGACGGCGTCCAGAAAGCCGCCGACCACGCCGATGGGGGCGGTGATCCAGGCGGGCAGGTGACGATGCGGGATGTCATGCCCGGCCCGCCACAGGATCCAGACGCCGACCAGGGCCAGATAGGCGACGATGAAGGGCTTGATGACAGCCCCGTCGATGCCCGTCAGGACATAGGCTCCCAGCACCCCGCCGATCACGCCCGCGATCGCCAGCGGCAGGAACAGCCGCCACTCCACATTCCTGTGCCAGGCGTGGCTGCCCGCCGAGGCGGCGGTGGTGAAGACCTCGGCGGCGTGAACGCTGGCCGAGGCCGTGGCCGGCGGCACCCCCAGGGCCAGCAGCACCGAGGACGAGATCACGCCATAGGCCATGCCCAGGGCGCCATCGACCGCCTGGGCCAGAACGCCCACCAGCAGAAACAGGAAAAAGGTGTCCATTCAGCCCCCAAGCCTCATCAGACGCAGGTCGCGGCCCTCGTGGCAATGGCCCGGGCCGTGCTTTGGTTGCGCGCGTTTCAGCCAGCGGGCTCCAGCCGGGCCAGAGCGTCCAGCACGTCGCGGCCCGTATAGGGCTTGATCACCATGGCGGCGGCCAGTTCGGCGTTGGCGGCGGCGGCGCTGACGTCCCCGGACAGGAAGATGACCGGCACGCCCCAGCGGGCTTTCAGGCTGCGGGCCAGATCGACGCCGGAGGCTTCGCCCGACAGATTGATGTCCAGCAGGGCCGCGTCGATGGGGTGAAGGGCGGTCGCGGCCTCGGCGGCCTCGGCGCTGTGGAAGGGGCCGACGACCCGGTGCCCGGCGGCGTCCAGCGCCTCGGTCAGGGCGGCGGCGGCTTCGGCGTCGTCCTCGACCAGCAGGACGGTCAAGGGCGTGACCTGCGGCGCGGCGGCGGGCGTTTCGGCCGGCGCCTGACGCACCAGGACGGCGCGCACATAGGGCCACAGCTCGGCGGCGGAGCGCTCGGCGTCCAGGTCGAAAATCTTGGCGAGGGCCTTCAGCTCGGCCTCGGCCTCGGCGGAAAGCGCCGCATCCGAACGCTCCAGCAAGCCGTCGTAAAGGGCGCAAAGCCGCGCCACATTGGCGTCTGCGCCTGCGGTCGAACCCGCGTTTCCATCGAACATGCCTGTCTCCGTTCTTGTTTCAGCCCCTGTCGAGCTAGGCGGTTTGCACCTGCGAAGGAACCGGCCTGACGGGCTTGTGACGGCTGTTCACAATCGCTCCATCCGCGCGTGTTCCGGCCTTTTCATCGACAGGGGGCGGTCCGACGGGTAAGGCTCCGCCCTCGAATTTTCCTTCAAAGGACGCTCCCTTGCGACTGCCCCAGGCCCGGCTCGATCAGGTGCTCGACCGCTTCCACCAGGTGGAGGCGCGCATGGGCGCGGCTTCGGACGGCGCCGAGATCGTGCGTCTGTCGAAAGAGCACGCCGAGCTGAAGCCGGTGGCCGACGCGGTGCAGACCCTGGCCCGCGCCCGCGCCGAGGTCGAGGACCTTCAGGCCATGGCTTCGGACCCGGAAATGGCGGCCATGGCCGCCGACGAACTGGAGGCCCTGAACGCCCGCCTGCCCGAGCTGGAGCGCGAGGTCGCCCTGCTGCTGGCCCCGCGCGACGCCGACGAAAACGCCTCGGCCGTGCTGGAAGTGCGCGCCGGCACCGGCGGGGACGAGGCGGCCCTGTTCGCGGGCGACCTGTTCCGCATGTATTCGCGCTACGCTCAATCGCGTGGCTGGCGGGTCGAGATTGACAGCACGACCGAGGGCGAGGCCGGCGGTTACAAGGAAATCATCGCCACCGTCACCGGCGAGGGCGTCTTCGGCCGGCTGAAGTTCGAAAGCGGCGTCCACCGCGTCCAGCGCGTCCCGGCTACGGAGGCGCAAGGCCGCATCCACACCTCGGCCGCCACCGTCGCCGTCCTGCCCGAGGTCGAGGACGTGGAGATCGAGATCCACGACAAGGACATCCGCATCGACACCTTCCGCGCCTCTGGCTCGGGCGGCCAGCACGTCAACAAGACCGATTCCGCCGTCCGCATCACCCACCTGCCCACCGGCATCGTCGTGACCTCGTCGGAGAAGTCGCAGCACGTCAACCGCGACAAGGCGATGCGGAACCTGCGTGTGCGCCTCTACGACATGCAGCGTCAGGCCAAGGACAACGCCCGCTCCGACGCGCGCAAGTCGCAGGTCGGCTCCGGCGACCGGTCGGAGCGCATCCGCACCTACAACTTCCCGCAAGGACGCGTCACCGATCACCGCATCGGCCTGACCCTGCACAGCCTGCCGCAGATCCTCGAGGGCGACATCGACCCGATGCTGAACGCCCTGATCGCCGAGGATCAGGCCGCCCGCCTGGCCGATCTGGAAGCCGAGTTCGGCTGATCAGAATGCTCTCCCTCCCCATGAAGGGGAGGGAGAGGCGTTGCTTTATCTGCGTTTGACGCGCCGCCTCAGCACCCGATCCCCCAGCGCCTCGGCGTATTTCAGGGTGAAGGCCAGAGCCGCGGGATTGCCCCGGCGGGGGCCGACCGAATCCGCCATCACCGCCCCGCGCTCGCCGATGGGCAGGGGCGCGCCGGTGGTGGTGTCGATGGCGGTCTGATGCTCGATCTCGGCGTTCAGCCGGGCGCCCATCAGGATCACCTGCACCGAGAACCAGGTCCACAGCAGGAAGCCCATGGCCGCCGCCAGCGGACCATAGGAGTCGGTGCGCACGAAATTGCTCAGGAACCAGCTGAACAGGAAGGACACCAGCAGGCTGAGGGCCGCCGCGAACACCGCGCCCGGCGTCAGCCAGCGCCAGCGCGCCCGCGCCCGGCTGGGGGCCATGCGGTAGACCAGGGTCAGGGCGCCGACATAGCCGAGGAACAACAGCGGCCAGCGCAGCGGCGCCAGATGCGCCCATTCCTCTTCCAGCCCGAGCAGGTTCATCACCACGGGCACCCCGACCACCAGACCCGAACTGAGCAGGACCGCCAGCAGGGCCGAGACGGTGAAGCCCATGCACATCAGGTTGTAGGTGATGATGTTGCGCCGCTCGACCTCGTGATAGGCGAGGTTCAGCCCGTAGAAGAGGGTCTTCACCCCGCCGTTGGCCGCCAGCAGCGACAGGGCCAGGGTCCAGACCAGGGTGAATGTCAGCTCGCCGGTCGAGCCGCCCGCCAGTCGCTGCATCTCGGCCCCCAGGAACTGGGCCACGTTCGACGGCAGGACCTCGTAGAGGAAACTCAGCTGGCCCCAGGCGTCGGCCGGATCGGCGAACAGGCCGTAGATGGTGACGAAGGCGCCGAGCGTCGGGAACAGGGCCAGAAGCATGAAGAAGGTCACGCCACCGGCGACGAAGCCGACCCGGTCGCCGAAATAGCCCATGGTCGTGCGCCAGATGATGTCGACCCAGCCCTTGCGAGGGATATGGGTCGGGTGTTGCGCCAGACGACCGTGACCGGGCTCCTCGGCGTCATAGTCCTCGGGCGTCGGCTCGCGCGGTTCCAGCGGCTCGGGCCGCCTGGGGCGCAGCTCGACGCCGTACTTGTGTCCCTGCGTATAGAGCAGGTGCGCCGCCGTGGCCCCCGCCGCCAGCCCGCCCATGGCCGCGCCGACATAACGCCAGATCGCGCCGCCGCTTCCACGCCGGCTCGGCGCCCGTTTCAGAAGGTTCTGCATCCCCATCCGCCCCTCAACGGCTACGCTGGTCCCGCGTTCCATGTCGGGTTCCGTCTTGAATTCACGCGCGGCAATCGCCAATCACCCGTCATGTCCGACAACGCCCCCGCCGCCCCGACCCTGCTCACCGCCTGGAAAGGCGCGCAAGCCCGCCTGAAAGCCGCCGGCGTCGACAGTCCGTCGATCGACGCCCGCCTGCTGCTGGAGGCCGCGACCGGCGCGGGCCGCGTCGACATTCTGACCGATCCCTATCGCGTCGTCGACGCCGACAAGATCGCCGCCCTGGACGCCATGGTCGACCGTCGCGTCAAGCGCGAGCCGGTGTCGCGCATCCTGGGCAAGAAGGGCTTCTGGAAGATCATGCTGAACGTCACCCCCGACGTGCTCAGCCCGCGCCCGGACACGGAGACCTTGCTGGACGTCGTGGTCCGCGCCTTCCCGCCGCAACGCGCCTTCGACATGATCGACCTGGGCACGGGCTCGGGCGCCATCCTGCTGGCGGCCCTGGCCGAGCGGGCCGGGGCGCGCGGCGTCGGCACCGACATCTCGACCGAGGCCATCGCCGTGGCGCGCGAGAACGCCGCCAACCTGGACCTGGACGGACGCTGCACCTTTATCCGCACCGACTGGGCTGCTGGCTTCGCCGACGACAGCTTCGATCTGGTCGTGTCCAATCCGCCCTATATCCCGACCGGCGACATCCCCGGCCTGGACCCGGAGGTGCGCGAGCACGACCCGCATCTGGCGCTGGACGGCGGCCCGGACGGCCTGCAGCCCTATCGCGACCTGGCCCCCGAGATCGCCCGCATCCTGCGCCCCGAGGGCGTCTTCGCCGTCGAGATCGGCTGGGACCAGGGGCCGCAGGTCAAGGCCCTGTTCGAGGCCGCCGGCTTCGCCAACGTCAAGGTGGTCAAGGACCTGGGCGACCGTGATCGCGTCGTCACCAACGGCCCGGACCCGCGCGTCGATCCGATCCCGGAAGCCTGACGACGGCCGAAGGGATCGCGCAATAAAAGCCTTGGAAACGACGCCATCGCGCGCTAAGTCGTTTCTTGTCTCCCTCTCAAACGCATCCTTTTCGAGCCAGTTTGCTCGCTCAAGCGCGTCTGAGCCAGTGACGGTCGGACCAGTCGGTCCGGCGGACCACAGGGCGGCGAACGGTTTTCCGAGCACATCGATACGGGGATTGGCCCCGACCGAACGGAACGACGAACTGGGTCCTGCCCGTCCTGAACGACGGCGGCCCGCACCAGCACGGTAAGCTCCGATGAGAGATTTCAAGGGCATGAAGCGTCAGCGCGGACGCAACCGGAAGCCCGGCGGCGGCGGCAACAACGCCAATGCGACCAACCCGAACCGGTCGTGGGATTCGCAAGGCCCCGAGAACATCAAGGTCCGCGGCAACGCCCAGACCGTCTATGAGCGCTACATGCAGCTGGCGCGCGACGCCTCGGCCGCCGGCGACCGTGTGCTGGCCGAGAACTACACCCAGCACGCCGAACACTATTTCCGCGTCCTGCGCGCCCTGCAGCCCCAGCGCCCGGTGAGCGAGATCGCCCAGCGCGAACTGGCCGGCCAAGGCTTCGACATCGACTTCGAAGACGAGTCGGGCGCCCAGGCCGCCGCCATCATCGCCGCCGCCCAGGCCGAGCAGCAGAAGGCCGAGGACGACGCCCGTCGTCAGGCCGAGCGCGCTGAACGCGACGCCAACCGCGACCGTGACCGCGACTACAACCGGGATCGCGACAACAACCGCGACCGGGATCGTGAACCGCGCGAGCCGCGCGCTGAACGCGAACCACGCGAGCCGCGCGACAATGATCGTGAACCCCGCGCCGAGGGCGAGGCCCGCGAGGGCGGCCGCCGCGAGACCCGCCGCGAGCGCTGGGAGCGCCGCCGCGAGGAACGCAACCGTCGCTTCGAGGCCGGCGAGGCCACGCCTGAGGACGAGGCCCGCGCCCTAGCCGAGGCTGAATACGTCCCGGAAGCCGGTTCGGAAGAAGCCGCCTCCGCCGCTCCGGCCGTCGAGACCGAAGCCGAGGCTCGTCCCGCCCGCGCCCCGCGCCGTCCGCGCGCCGAACGCGCTCCGGTTGACGCCCCCGCAGAAGGCGAAGTCAGCGACGGCATGGGCCTGCCCGGCTTCCTGACCCGTCCTTCGGCCCCGGCCTCTGACGAGGCTTCGGAAGAGGCTCCGGCGCCCAAGCGCCGCGCGCCGCGCCGCAAGGTCGAGCCCGCCGCCGACGAAGGCTGATCGGCGGCGCGCAACCTCAGCGCGCATATTTACATAACTGCAATCTATGGGCGTCATTCTCGAGACATCGGGAGGACGTGCGATGCAACTCGTTCTGGTGGTGGTCGCCCTGGCCCTGTCCGGCTGCTGGGCGGGTTTGCGGCTCGCGATCCGGGCCAAGGGCGAGGCGAAGACGCTGCGGCGCCTCAACGCCACGCTCGAGGCCCGCGCCGAGCAGCGCGCCCGTGAGTTGCAGGCCGCCCTGACCGCCGCCGAAGGTCAGGCCGTCCAGGTCGAAGCCGCGCACCGCGCCAAGACCGAGTTCCTGGCCAGCATGAGCCATGAACTGCGCACGCCCCTGAACGCCGTCATCGGCTTTGCCGAGCTGATGCGGATGAACGAGGCGCATGAACCCCTGACCCATCGCCAGCATCAGGCGCTGGAGCAGATTCGCGACGCCGGCGCCCGGCTGCTGACCCTGGTCGACGAGGTGCTGAACCTGGCCGACATCGAGGGCGGGCGTCTGGCCCTGGACGTCGAGCGGGTCGATCCGTTGCTGGTCGCGCGACAGGTCTGCGAAGCCCTTCGTCCCATGGCCGAGACGGCCGGGATCGAGCTGCGCGAGCCGCCGCCGGTCGCTGGTCTGGCCGCCCGCGCGGACCGGGAGCGTCTGCGCCAGGTGCTGACCGCCCTGATCGCCAACGCCGTCAAGTACAACCGTTCCGGCGGCGCGGTCCTGATCGAGGCGCGCCAGTCGTCTGAAGGGGTCAGTCTCAGCGTTTGCGACACCGGTCCGGGTCTGCCCGCCGACCGTCTGGAGGGCCTGTTCCAGCCCTTCAATCGTCTGGGCCGCGAAGCCTCGGAGGTGCCGGGCGCGGGGCTCGGGCTGGCGGTGGCGCGGCGTCTGACCGAGGCCATGGGCGGACAGCTGGACGCCGACAGTCGGGAAGGCGAGGGCGCGGTGTTCACCGTGCGGCTGCCGAACGCCGCCGAGGCGCCGCGCGCCATAGCGGCTTCGCCCGTGCCGGCGACGCCCCTGCCCGAGGCGACCCTGCTCTATGTCGAGGACAATCCCTCCAACATCGTCCTGATGCGCCATGTGATCACGGCCCTGGGACGCATCCAGCTGCATGTGGCCGAGACGGGGCCGGAGGGTCTGACCCTGGCCCGCGACCTGCGGCCCGACGTCATCATCCTCGACATCAACCTGCCCGGCATGGACGGGTTCGAGGTCAAGGCGCGGCTGGCCGAGGACGCCCTGACGCGCGGCGTGCCGGTCCTGGCCCTGTCGGCCCGCGCGGTCTTCGCCGACATTCGGCGCGGGCGCGAGGCGGGCTTCGCCGAATACCTGACCAAGCCCCTGCAGATCCCGGCTTTGGTTGAGGCCCTGTCGCGCGTGCTGACGCCGATTTCAGCGACGTCGGCGACCGAGGCTGACGCCGCCTAGGGGGCCGCCCGTGGCCTGCTGGGCGAACGGCGTGCGGGTGCGCCGGGGTTGACGCGGCGCGCCCGGAGGGCTTCCTAGGAGGCAGGGGCTTTTCGACCCTGTGCTAGGGAGAGCCCATGTCACGTTCGTCGGCCGGCATTTCGCGTTTCAAGGCGAGGGTTCCTCGC
>Ga0247827_10000769_pt1 | contig 14162 bp, 10 predicted proteins | sample 12C_Control_Day2_FD_194414 | JGI IMG/M metagenome (GOLD analysis project Ga0247827, IMG submission 194414) | Soil microbial communities from agricultural site in Penn Yan, New York, United States - 12C_Control_Day2 | ecosystem: Environmental > Terrestrial > Soil > Agricultural land | place... | reverse complement strand
CCCATAGATACATTTCCTAACCTCGCCCGCGATCTCCCCTTGGGCTTGGCTACATCCAAATCTTCAAACCGCGTAGGACGTTTCTCTATCTGCCCACACCGGGAAAAATTGCCTCGCCGAGCTGCTAGGTTGCGGACTTTCTGCGTAAGGAAGGCGGGCATCATGAGTCAACGGCTTAACATCTTTGGCAAGGGTCAGGGCCTGGACGGCGACCTCACCAGCACCGGCGCTCGCTGCATCGCCAGCCGCGCGCGGGGGCAGGTTCATTGCCATTGCCTGGCTACTCGAAGGGGACAAAACCACGCCCTGTCCTCGGTGCGGCATCGAGGGCACGATCATCCGTGGCGAATCACGTTGGCGGCAGGACGACATTCCCACTGCCGTAGATGGCTCACTGGTGCAGTGCGGCTGTCCTTTAGGCAGCAACTATGTGGTAGCGCCCCTTCATCAGCGGCCCGCACCCAAGAGCGCCATCGCCACTCAGACTTATGCACCCTCATTCAGCTCTACGCCGCGCGCCTCTGCTCAACATGCTTTCAACACCTTTGCCCGGGACACCTCTTCCGCGCCAGGCCTTGAGCCAGGTTTTCACATTGTTCAGTACAGCCAGTCGTTCGATCAGTTACTGGACCGGCTGGCCATTCACGACAGACTGCTGATCAAGTATCTGCAGCGTCTCAATCCAAACTTTGCGCAGGGTTTCAAAGCCGGCGAGATCTTCGTCATTGGCGACCCCAACAACGGCCATATGTGCACCCGCGAGGAACTGCACCTGATGGAAGCGGCGGACCTGGCGCGCGATAGCCTGGCAAGCTTGAGCGACGGCGAAGCCGATTTCATGATGCGCCATCAGGCCGAGATCGCTGGGTTGTTGAGCGATGTGAGCCTGGCGATGGGAGTAAGCCAAGCGATGATGGCCAAGTCGCTTGAAGAATTGAAAAATACGCTGAACTACATAGAGAAACTTCACCAACAGCAGTTCTCCAAGCACGGCCATCTGCGAAGCCCGGAGTTTTTTGCGGAACGCAAAAAACTCTTCAAACAGTTGGATGTAAAACTGAGGATGAGTTTTCTCAACAAGACGATGGATTTAGGGGGTCATCACGGATTACGTCGAGATCTTGGTATTTCGAGCAAAAGCCTTGTGCATCACTGGTCCAAAGCAGGTGGACCGAGTCAGATACCAGGGTATACAACGCATCTGGATAAGCTGGCACGTATCTCAAAATACCTTGAGCGCGGAGGTCAAGTCGGAATTGTGATTGGCGCAGGCGCTTCTCTATTAAAGGTGCAGGAGGTCTGCAGAGCCGGGGAAACTGCAGCGTGTCGAAAAGTCAGGTTTACGGAAGCTGGCAGTTTTGCTGGAGGGCTAGGAATGGGTGCCTATGCTGGTGCCTTGGCCGGCGATCTAACCACTGTTGCCTGCTTCGGTCTCGGCCCGATCAGCGCTACTGTGTGCGGGATAGTTTTGGTGGGTGCCGGATCTCTGACTGGCGGCTACATAGGCATGTCAGGAGGAGAGTCCATCGGTGAATTTATTTATGAGGTAACCGAGCCATGAGCACATGGCCAACTCATTGGAAACTCGTATTTCTCCTCACCCCGTGGATCTTACTTTACGTGGGTTTAGCAATCACGGCGGGATTAGCCTGGAGCAAAAAGCTAGAGACCATGCTCAATGCTCTACCCAGCAGTGAATGGCTGAAACTTCAGGTGCCGATTTGGCGGTGCTTCGGTCTAAGGGGAAGATACATTCTAACGGCAATGATAGCGGGGTTACTCACCTGGCCGGTAAAACAACTGCATATTCGCAAAGGTAAGTTAAACAATGAGGATGTTGATAACTTCCCCAGAAACCTTAAATTTCAATTATTAACAGGCAAATACCTTACCTATCTAGGGGGAACGCTTTGCATTATTACAACATGCGTATACAGGATAAGTAAGGAGGGCTAAATATAGCTTTGCCATGCCAAAGTCGCGTGAGCATCCCTGCTCCCACAATGGGCTGGGTTAGTACCGCGACAAGGCAGGCATCGGCCCCGCACCATGATCAGTACGATCCCCTATTGCTTGTCCACCCCACCTGCTCTTTACTAGCCAAAGCCCTCCCCCGCTCCGAGACCGTCATGCTGGCTTTCATCCAGTCATACCCGCTGTTGCTCGGCACTTGCCTGATCTTCCTCGACCTGCTGCTGTGGCAGTTGATCCCGCTCCAGCGCCAGCCCTGGCGCATCGCTACGCGGCTGGTGATCTTCCTGCTGTTCAGCTGGGTATTGCTGGCCGCCGGCATGAGCCCACTGCAACCGCCGCCGTGGGCCGATGATGTCTCGCGCAATTTGATGGCGACGGTACTGGCGATTGGCTGGTGGCTGTTCGGTGCACGCACGGTCACGGTGGTGTTCGGCCTGCTGCTGGTGGCGCGCGGCAGTCATGGCGGGCGCTTGCTGCAGGATGTGCTGGGGGCGTTGATCTTCCTGGTGGCGGTGGTGGCGGCAGCGGCCTATGTCATGCAACTGCCGGTCAAGGGCCTGCTGGCGACCTCGGGGGTGATGGCCATCGTTATCGGCCTGGCGTTGCAGAGCACCCTGAGCGATGTGTTTTCCGGGATCGTGCTGAACACCACCCGGCCCTATCAGATCGGCGACTCGATCTCGATCGATGGCACTGAGGGCAAGGTGATCGATATCGATTGGCGGGCCACGCGCATGATCACCGGCAGCGGCAGCCTGGCGGTGATCCCTAACTCGGTGGCAGCCAAGGCCAAGTTGCTCAATCACAGCCGACCTGCCGACCGCAACGGCGTGTCGATCAGTGTGGTGGTGCCGGCCAAAGTCCGCCCCAAGCGGGTCTTCGACGCCTTGGAAAAGGCCCTGCAAGGGACGTCGGCGCTATTGGACAACCCCGCCCCCAAGGTCACGGTGAAAGCCTCGACGCTTGAGTCAGTGGAATACGAAGCCAGCGGGTTCATCGCCGATATGGCGCGCAAGACCGAAGTGCGCAACCAGCTGTTCGACCTCGCTCACCGTCATCTGGAAGCCACTGGGGTGATGTGGAACGTCGACCTGGCCGTGGCGCCGCGCAGTCGTCAGCGCGAGTTGCTCGACGAGGTGCGGGTCTTCCGCTCGTTGAGCAGTGAGGAGCGCGATGCGCTGAGCCAGCGCATGACGGCCATGGAGTACCTGGCCGATCAGGTGATCCTGGGCGTGGGTGAGCGTTCCGAGCATGTGTTGGTGATTGGCAGCGGCGTGGTCTCGGCCTCGGTGCGCGATGGCGAACGGCTGATCGAGGCTGGGCGCATGGGGCCAGGTGAGGTGCTGGCGATCGAAGGGTTGGTCGATGACGAAGACTCAGCGGTGGAGTTCCGCACGCTGACCGGTTGCGTGCTGTACCGCATCGACAAGGAGCAGGTCCGCAGTTGCCTGGTCGAGCGCGGCGAGGTGCAGTCGGCGCTGACCAAACTGCAGCGCTTCCGTCGACAGAGTCGAGAGTCACTGTTGATGCAGAAACCTGCGGTGGTGAAAAAAGGCGGCTTCCTGAGTTGGCTGCACAAGTGACTGTGTCAGTCCTGGCCTCTTCGCGGGCAAGCCCGCTCCCACAGGGACTGCACATAACTTAACTATTGTGGAGAGCCTCTAGGAGACGGGAATCACTGTTGATGCATCAGCAGACGGTGATGAACAAAGGCGGTTACCTGAGATGGCTGCACAGTTGAGTGTGCCAACGGGTTATCAGGCGTGGGAGCGGGCTTGCCCCGCGATGGCGGCAGGGATTGCCCAGATGGCGCCTGTTCTGCCGCCATCGCGGGGCAAGCCCGCTCCCACGAGCTGTTCCCACGACCCACTACTGGGACGCAACAGACCTCGCCTTAGAGCACCACCCGCAGGCACTGCCCCGCGTGGTACAGCGAGAAGCCCGACTCGTAGAAAGCCGTGCGCAACGACGGCGCGCTGACCGCCTTCATCGGCGAGAACGGCACCGGCAAACTGTCCGGGTCGTCTTTGAGCAGGAACTCGGCAAACGCCCGTCCGATCACCGTTCCGGTGGTGTTGCCACGGCCGTTGTAGCCAGTCACCGCCACCAGCCCTGGGGCCGGTTCGAACAGGCGCATCAGGTGGTCCGGGGTGAAGTCGATGCAGCCCGTCCAGTGCATCTCCCACTCGACCTTGCCCAGCTCCGGGTAGTAGTGGCTCTGGATGCGATCGGCCCAACTGCGCACGAACCAGGCTGGCTTGTTATCGACCCGGCCGAGGCTGCCAAGCAGCAGCCGGCCCTGGTCGTCGCGACGAATGCTGCTGAGCACGGTGCGGGTGTCCCACGAGCCCTGGCCATGCGGCAGCACCTTGTCGGCAGCCGCACCCTGCAAGGGCGTCGAGGCGACCTGGTAGTAGTAACCACGGAAGAAGTGCTTCTGCAGATTGCTCCAGTCGCCTTCGGTGTAGGCGCCGGTGGAAATCACCACCTTGTCGGCGCGTACCGAGCCGCGCGCGGTCTTCACCCGCCAGCCATCACCCTCGCGCTCCAGGCCTTCGACCGAGGACTGCTGGAACACCTTGCCGCCCAGACGCGCCACGGCGCCAGCCAGGCCTTGGGTGTAGCCCATGGGGTTGATGGTGCCGGCGCGGCGGTCGAGCAGCGCGGCGGAGATCTTGTCGGTACCGCAGTATTCCTGGCATTGCGCGCCGGTCAGCAACTCGACATCGGCGCCACGCCGGGTCCATTGCTGGTGGCGAGCCTCAAGGTCGGCGATGCCGGTGGCGTTGTGCGCCATGTGCAGAGTGCCTTGGTGCTGGGCCTGGCAGTCGATGCCAAGCCGCTCGATCATGGCGAACACTTCGCCAGGCGCATCGCCCAAAGCCTTGTTCAGGCGGCTACCCTGCTTGTGGCCCAAGGTGGCCTCGACGTCATCGGGGCGGATCCAGGTGCCGGCGTTGACCAGGCCGACGTTGCGCCCCGAGCCACCGTGGCCGATCTTCCAGGCCTCAAGCAAGATCACCGACTTGCCCTGTTCGAGCAGATGGATCGCGGCGGACAGGCCTGTGATGCCGCCACCGATCACACAGACATCGGCCTGGTGTTCACCAGCCAGGGCCTGGCTGGCGACGGTAGGCTTGGTGACGAATTCCCACAAACATTCTTGACGCAATTGGGGCATGACCGGCTCCAGCATATTGTTCTTATTGCGGGTCGGGCCGCGTAGGCCCTATCGCGGGTCAAGTCGCGGCGGTGCGCCGCTGCGACTTTTCCCACGAACGGGGGCGATGGCCCCCGCCTACGATCATCAGTCGAACACAATCCCTTGCGCCAGCGGCAGCTCACGCGAGTAGTTGACGGTGTTGGTCTGGCGACGCATGTAGCCTTTCCAGGCATCCGAACCGGACTCACGACCGCCGCCAGTCTCTTTCTCGCCACCGAATGCGCCGCCAATCTCTGCGCCGCTGGTGCCGATGTTGACGTTGGCGATACCGCAGTCACTGCCCGAGGCACTCTGGAAGCGCTCGGCTTCGCGGATGTCGGTGGTGAAGATGCACGAAGACAAGCCTTGTGGCACTTCGTTGTTCAGGCGCAGCGCCTCTTCGAAATCGTCATAGGCCAGCACGTAGAGGATCGGCGCGAAGGTTTCGTGACGGACCACATCACTCTGCCCTGGCATCTCGGCGATGGCCGGCGAGACGTAGTAGGCATTGGGGTACTCGGAGGCCAGCTGACGCTCACCGCCAAACACCTGGCCGCCCTCGTCGCGGGCCTTGGCCAGCGCTCCTTGCATGGCATCGAACGACTGCTTGTCGATCAGCGGGCCCACCAGGTTGTTCTCGCGTGGATCACCGATGCGCACTTTGCCGTAGGCGGCTTTGACGCGGGCCACCACTTCGTCCTTGATCGAGCGATGGACGATCAGCCGGCGCAGGGTGGTGCAGCGCTGGCCGGCAGTGCCGACAGCGGAGAACAGGATGCCGCGCACGGCCAGGTCCAGATCGGCGCTCGGCGCGAGGATCATCGCGTTGTTGCCACCGAGCTCAAGAATGCTGCGGCCAAAACGTGCTGCTACACGCGGGCCGACTTCACGGCCCATGCGGGTGCTGCCGGTGGCGCTGACCAGCGGGACACGCACGTCATCGACCAGTGCTTCGCCGGCTTCGCGGCCGCCGATGACCAGCTGGGCCAAACCTTCAGGGGCATCGCCAAAGGCTTTCAGGGCTTTGTCGAACAGCGCCTGGCACGCCAGGGCGGTCAGCGGGGTCTTCTCCGAAGGTTTCCACACCACGGCGTTACCGGCGACCAGCGCCAGCGCGGTGTTCCATGCCCAGACCGCGACCGGGAAGTTGAAGGCGCTGATCACGCCGACCACGCCCAGCGGGTGCCAGGATTCACGCATGTGGTGGCCAGGGCGCTCGGAGGCGATGGTCAGGCCGTACAGCTGGCGCGACAGGCCTACGGCGAAGTCGCAGATGTCGATCATTTCCTGTACTTCACCCAGGCCTTCCTGAGTGATCTTGCCGGCTTCGACCGAGACCAGCTCACCGAGGTCGGCCTTGTGTTCGCGCAGCACTTCACCGAACAGACGCACCAACTCACCGCGACGCGGGGCCGGCACACTGCGCCAGGCTTCAAAGGCAGCATGGGCCTGGTCGATGCGCGCAGTGGTCTCGGCCTTGCCGAGCAGCTTCACCGTAGCGATCTGGCTACCATCGATCGGGGTGTGAACAGGGTAGTCGCCCTGGGTGTAAGCCTGGGCAGCGACGCCTAGACGCTCGAGCAATGCAGCAACCATTGTGCTTCTCCTACATCGGGTGAAGGGTGGTAAAGGTGATGTGGATCAGTATTAATCCGATCACAGCGGTGCAACAAACGACCTTTATTCCGCATATCATTCCCTCAGCTCATGATCCCTTGCCATAGAGACTGCTATGTCCAAACGTCTGGTGCCGTCGATGACGGCCCTGCAGTGCTTCGAAGCCGCAGCCCGTCACTTAAGCTTCACCCGCGCCGCAGAAGAACTGCACCTGACCCAGAGCGCGGTCAGCAAGCAAGTCGCGCAGCTCGAAGAGATGCTGCGCAATCACCTGTTCCTGCGTATTCGTCGGCGCCTGCAACTGACGCCGGCCGGCAGCCTGTACCTGGCCGAGGTGAACAAGATCCTCAACCAGGTCGACATGTCCAGCCGCTACATCCTGACCTATGGCGAGCAGACCGAGATATTGAAGGTAGCCACTCAGCCGAGTTTTGGCGTGCGCTGGTTGATTCCGCACCTCAAGGGTTTCGGTAAACGCCACCCGAACATCCACCTGGATATCCGCAACGAGATGGAGCCGTTCTCGCTGCTGCAAGGCTCTGCCGATGTGGTGTTCTTCTTTGGCCAAGGCACCTGGCCGGGTGCAACGTGCGTGGAGCTGTTCCGTGAAGAGGTGGTGCCGGTGTGCGCGCCAGAGCTGCTACAGGGGCGCGAGTTGACCGATGCGGCGCAGGTGGCGGAGTTGGTGCTGATGCAGAGTGCGTCGCGGCCAGAAGCATGGCATGAGTGGTTCCTGGAACAGGGGCTGCATACCGATAACAGTTACCACGGGCCGCGCTTCGATACGTTCTATATGGCCTTGAGTGCTGCGCAGGCAGGCTGTGGGGTGGCGTTAGTGCCGCGCTATCTGGTGGAAAAGGAGCTGGGCGATGGCAGCCTGGTGATTGCCTGGAATCATGCGATGCGTAGCCATGGCGCGCATTACCTGGCGTTTGCCGAGCACGCGGCAGAGGTGCCGAAAGTCAGGGCGCTTGTGGAATGGACCCGAGAGCAATTAACGGGTTGAACGGATGTGGGCAGCCATATTGCAATCGCGGGGCAAGCCCTACGCTTTATCACGTGGGAGCGGGCTTGCCCCGCGATAGGCCCTCAAGGTCAATCAAAAAGGGAATGACACCTCTACTTTTTTTCGCTTGTGGCCCATGTGCATTCCCCGCTTTCATGTAACGGTCCCATTCACCACCAGGAAGCTTGCGATGCCCGCCCATGATTTCGTCAGCCCAGACAGCATCCGCGCGCAGTTCTCTGCCGCCATGTCGCTCATGTACAAACAGGAAGTGCCCCTCTACGGCACGCTGCTGGAGCTGGTAAGCGAGATCAACCAGCAGGTCATGCAGCAGCAGCCGCAGGTCGCCGAGGCCCTGCGCTGGACCGGTGAAATCGAGCGGCTCGACCAGGAACGCCATGGCGCCATCCGCGTCGGCACTGCTGCCGAGCTGGCAACCATTGCCCGTCTGTTCGCAGTCATGGGCATGCAACCGGTCGGCTACTACGACCTAAGCTCGGCGGGTGTACCGGTGCACTCCACTGCATTCCGCGCGGTGCACGAGCAGTCGCTGCATGTCAGCCCGTTCCGGGTGTTCACCTCGCTGCTGCGCCTGGAGCTGATCGACAACCCGCAACTGCGCGCCCTGGCCGAGAGCATTTTGGCCAAGCGACAGATCTTCACCCCGCGTGCACTGGAGCTGATCGCCCAGTGCGAACGCGATGGTGGCTTGAGTGCAACTGACGCCGAGGCTTTCGTCAGCGAAGCGCTGCATACCTTCCGCTGGCACCAGGACGCGACCGTCACCGCCGAGCAGTACCAGCAACTGCACGACCAGCATCGTCTGATCGCCGACGTGGTGGCGTTCAAAGGCCCGCACATCAACCACCTGACCCCGCGCACCCTGGACATCGATGCGATCCAGGTTGGCATGCCGGCCAAGGGTATTCCGCCCAAGGCGGTGGTCGAAGGCCCGCCCACCCGCCGTCACCCGATCCTGCTGCGCCAGACCAGCTTCAAGGCGCTGCAAGAGAAGGTTGCGTTCAGTGATCAACACGGCAGCGAGGGCAGCCACACGGCACGTTTCGGCGAGATCGAACAGCGCGGTGCAGCGTTGACCCCAAAAGGCCGCCAGCTCTACGACAAGCTGCTCGATGCCACCCGCGCAGCGCTGGGTGGCGTGCCTGCCGAAGCCAACGCCGAACGCTACCGCGCATTGCTGGCACAGACCTTTGCAGCCTTCCCCGATGACCTGGCGCAGATGCGTGAGCAGGGCTTGGCGTATTTCCGCTATTTCGCCACCGAGAAGGGTTTGGCCGCACGCGATCAGGCCGAGCGACCGAGCGACCTGCAAGGGCTGATCGATGCCGGGCATGTGCATTTCGAGGCGTTGGTGTACGAGGACTTCCTGCCGGTGAGTGCGGCGGGGATTTTCCAGTCCAACCTGGGCGACGATGCGCAGGCGGAGTACGGCAGCAATGCCAACCGCGAGGCCTTCGAAGCGGCGCTGGGGTTGCAGGTGCAGGATGAATTGGCGCTGTATGCGCAGAGTGAGCAGCGCTCGTTGCAAGCGTGTGCGCAGGCGTTGAACCTGGGCTCGTTGTAAGCCCAAGGACCGCTATCGCGGGGCAAGCCCGCTCCCACGCAAATTGTGGGAGCGGGCTTGCCCCGCGATAGTGTCAGGTCAATCAACCACCAACCCGAAACCTATCGACTTCCTGGCGCAGCTGCGCCGCCAACCCTTCCAACTCCCGCGCAGTGGTGGCCAGCTCATTGGCCACATCACGCTGCTCACTGTTGGCCTGGGCGATGCTCTGCAGATTGCGGCTCAGTACGTTCGCCGTACTGCTCTGCTCCTGGGTCGCGGTACTGATCGCGGCAAACTGCTCGCCCGCGCTGCGGCTCTGTTCATCGATACGCGCCAGGGCGTCAGCCACCTTGTCATTGCGCTCCAGGCCTTCCTGCATCAGGCGGTTGCCCTGCTCCAGGGTGCTGATGGCATGCCCGGTCTGCTGCTGAATGCTGCCAATCATCGCGGAAATTTCATCGGTCGCCGAGCGAGTACGCGCAGCCAGGCCACGCACTTCATCGGCAACCACGGCAAAGCCACGGCCCTGCTCGCCCGCGCGGGCGGCTTCGATGGCGGCGTTGAGCGCGAGCAGGTTGGTCTGTTCGGCGATGGCGGTGATCACACCAACGATGCCGCCAATTTCCTGCGAGCGCGCTCCAAGGGTGTCCATCACCTCGGCAGTGCCACCCAAGGCATCGGCAATCTGGCGCAGCGAGGCCGACGCTTCGTCCATCGCCGAGCGCCCCACCCTGGTGTGCTGGACGTTGTCGCGGGCCATGCGCTCGGTGCCGGCCATGTTGTCGGCGATGTTCATCGAGGTAGCGCTGAACTCTTCCACCGCGCCAGCCATGCTGGTGATCTCGCCCGACTGCTGCTCCATGCCCTCACAGGCGCCGGAGGACAATCCGGCCAGCGAACGCGCGCGGCCACTGACTTGCTCGGAAGCGCTGCGGATGTGCTCGACCATGGTCGACAGCGCATCACCCATCTGGTTGAAGCTGCGCGCCAGCTGGCCGATCTCGTCATGGCTGCTGACGGCCAGGCGCGCACTCAAGTTACCCGCGCCCAAGGCTTCGGCCTGACGCACCAGGTCACCCAGTGGGCGCAGCTTGCGCCGCAGCAGGAACAACGTCGCGGCCACTGCCAACAGCATGGCCAGCAGGCTGCCGATGGCCAGGCGCAGACCGACACTCCAGGTGACGTCGCGGATTTCCGCTTCAGGCATGCTCGCCACCACAGTCCATGGGCCTTCGGCAAACGGCATCGCAACGCTGAACACCTGCTCCTTGCCACTGGCCCAGAAGCTGCCGCTGCCCGGCTGCGCCGCCAGTGCCTTCACTGCGTGTGCAGCGCTGTCGGGGTCGCGTACATCGGCCGGCTGGACCAACCATTTACCCTGCTCGTCGAGCAGCGCCAGCGAGCCGGTGTGGCCAATGCGAAAACGCTTGAGATTGGCCAACTGGGCGTTCTGTGCGTCGGTGTAGTCGAAGCCGACGAACAGCACGGCGATCACCCGCCCGCCGCCATCGCGCACCGGCACGTAGCGGGTCATGTAGTTGCGTTCGAACAGCAGCGCCCGGCCGACGTAGGTCTGCCCGGCCATCAGCTTGGCATACGCCGGGTGCTGGCGGTCGAGCTGGGTGCCGATGGCGCGGCTGCCGTCCTGTTTGGTCAGCGAGGTGCTGATGCGAATGAAGTCGTCGCCGCTGCGCACGAACAGCGTCGCGACCCCAGCGGTCATCTGCTGGAATTCGTCGACTTGCCGGAAGTCGTTGTTCAGCAGGTGCTCGCCCAGGTACAGGGCCGGGGTAGCCTGGCCTGCGACGTTGACGGTTTCTCCTGCGTGCAGCGCCAGCCCGGACGCGAAGCGGCGCTCGAACAGGCCGCTCAGGCGCTGGGTGTTGTCCTTGAGCGAACCGTGGAAGGTATCGAGTTGGTCAGCCAGCAGCCGCGCTTCGCTGGCCAGGTGTTCCTGGCGGGTGGCGAGGTTGGCGCTGTCCAGCGAACGCAGGGCGAACAAGGTACTACCGGTGATGACCAACGCCAGCACGATGGCGAGGGCGATACCGAGTTGCGAGGCAATCCGGGCACGGGGTTCAGACATGAGGAAGCTCCTGGCAAGAGGCCGGGATCATCCTGATCACGCTGACCGCCCACTTCGATCTACGGGGAAACGCATCCTCTAGCGGGATGCTGGTGCCACTGAATCGGCGTCGTGGGCGAATACTTGAGTGTCGGACCGGGAGATTCGCAAACGTTTTCGACGCAGTAGGGCTCGCTCCCAGGCGTTTTGTCAGGCGCCCGCCGATAGGATCTGCACATCCGGCAGATCCATAGCCGCTGCCTCTTCCTGCAAAAACCCACTGAGCCGGCGCAAGCGCTCGCCACCCGGTCGGGTCCGTGGCCACACCAGGTAGTAATCCATGCCGCTGGCCACTGCCGTCGGCCACGGCAGGCTTAGCCGCCCCTGCGCCACATCCTCGGCCACCATCAGCAAATCGCCCATGGAGATGCCGTAGCCACGCGCCGCGGCAATCATCCCCAGCTCCAGGGTATCGAACACCTGCCCGCCCTTGAGCGAGACCTTGTCGCTCAGCCCCATGCGTGCCAGCCAGCTGCGCCAGTCGCGTTTGTCCGGGGTTGGGTGGAGCAGCTCGATACCGGCCAGGCGCCGCTCATCCCACGGCCCCTCCTTGAGCAGCTCTGGCGCGCCGACAGGGATCAGCAGCTCCGAGAACAGCCGGCGCACTTCCCAGTCCGCAGGGAAGACGCCATCACTGAGCAGCACCGCGCAATCGAATGGCTCCTGATTGAAGTCCACATGATCGACATCCATCCAGGCACTGGTCAGTTGCACCTCGTTACCCGGCTGCAGGTGGCGAAAGCGGCTCAGCCGTGCCAGTAACCAGCGCATGGTCAAGGTCGAGGGGGCTTTCATGCGCAGAATGTCATCTTCGCCGCGCAAGGTGTCGCAGGCTCGCTCCAAGGCGGCAAAGCCATCGCGCACCCCCGGCAACAGCACCCGCGCAGCCTCGGTCAGTTGCAGGCTACGGCCGCTGCGCACGAACAAGCGACAGGCGAAGTGCTCCTCAAGGGTACGGATATGCCGGCTGACTGCACTCTGGGTGATCGACAACTCTTCGCCCGCACGGGTGAATGAGCTGTGCCTGGCTGCGGCCTCAAATGCGCGTAGCGCATACAACGGAGGAAGCTGACGGGACATTTCGCACCTATGATCTGGGGGCATGCAAGTGATCTTGGAAATCATACATGCATGAGTAGAACTCATGCCAACGATCGCATTTATCCTTTTGTGCAAAGTTGACCAAAGCCTCAGAATCCTCGCCCTGCCCCACCCCTAAGGAAAAAGGACCCTACCCATGCATGTCGCGCCCACCACTGAACTCAAGGCTTTGCTGCGCCTGGCCGGGCCGCTGATCGCCTCGCAGTTGGCGCACATGCTGATGGTGCTCACCGACACCCTGATGATGGCCCGCATCAGCCCGCAGGCCCTCGCCGGTGGCGGCCTGGGTGCGGCGAGCTATTCGTTCGTGTCGATTTTCTGCCTGGGGGTGATCGCCGCAGTCGGCACCCTGGTGGCGATTCGCAAGGGCGCAGGCGACATTGCCGGCGCCACGCGCCTGGCCCAAGCCGGTATCTGGCTGGCCTGGGGCCTGGCGTTGGGCGCAGCGCTGGTGCTGTGGAACCTGGGGCCGGTGTTGCTGATGTTTGGCCAGCAGCCGGCCAACGTCGATGCCGCCATGCAGTTTCTCACCCTGCTGCCGCTGGCCCTGCCCAGCTACCTGACATTCATGGCCCTGCGCGGCTTTACCAGCGCCCTGGGCCGCTCGACCCCGGTGATGGTCATCAGCCTGGTCGGCACGGTGCTCAACTACCTGTTCAACCATGCCTTGATCGAGGGCATGTTCGGCCTGCCCAAGCTCGGTTTGATGGGCATCGGCATGGTGACCGCCCTGGTTTCGCTGGGCATGGCCATCGCCCTGGCCTTGTATATCCGCTGGCACTCGTTCTATGCCGCCTACCCGCTGCGCAAGGGCCTGTCGCGGCCGTCGTTGCCAGCACTGCGCGAGCTGTGGCGCCTGGGCCTGCCGATTGGTGGCACGTACATGGTCGAGGTCGGCTTGTTCGCTTTCGCCGCGTTGTGCATGGGCGTGCTGGGCAGTACCGAGCTGGCCGCGCACCAGATTGCCCTGCAGATCGTGTCTACCGCATTCATGGTGCCGACCGGTTTGTCCTATGCGGTGACCATGCGTGTGGGGCTGTACTTCGGCGCCGGTAATCTGCTTGCCGCGCGCAGTGCCGGGCGGGTGGGCATCGGCTTTGGCGCACTGCTGATGTTCGGCTTTGCTGCGCTGTTCTGGCTGTTGCCGCAAGAGCTGGTGGGGCTGTTCATCAACCGTGATGATCCAGCGTTTGCCGGGATCTTCCAGCTGGCGGTGAGCCTGGTGATGGTGGCGGCCTGGTTTGAATTGTTCGATGGTGTGCAGACCATCGCCATGGGTTCGATTCGCGGGCTGAAAGACGCCAAGACCACGTTCCTGATTGGCCTGTGCTGTTACTGGCTGGTAGGTGCGCCGGCGGCCTGGCTGTTTGCCTTTAACCTGGGCGGCGGGGCGGTAGGGATCTGGTGGGGGCTGGCGTTGGGGCTGGCCTGTGCTTCGGTAGCGCTGACGTTTGGTTTCGAGTGGCGGATGAAGCGGTTGATGCGCAAGGCTGGGATTGGCGGTAAGGCGGCGGTTTCGGCTTAATCTTGAGGCCCTCATCGCGGGGCAAGCCCGCTCCCACGTAATGAT
>Ga0247827_10000766_pt1 | contig 14185 bp, 19 predicted proteins | sample 12C_Control_Day2_FD_194414 | JGI IMG/M metagenome (GOLD analysis project Ga0247827, IMG submission 194414) | Soil microbial communities from agricultural site in Penn Yan, New York, United States - 12C_Control_Day2 | ecosystem: Environmental > Terrestrial > Soil > Agricultural land | place... | reverse complement strand
GTCGAGGCCGGACGGCTCGCGCGGCACGACACCCGCCCACGCGCGAGCGGGTTCTACTCGTGGCCGACGGCCTCCAGGACGTTCATCCGGGACGCCCGAAGCGCCGGCAGGAGGGCCGCCGCGATGCCCACCGCCGCCGCCCCGACGACGACCGCCGCGATGGTGCCCCTGAGGACGGCGAGGGCGGTCATGCCCACGAAGGCCACGGACAGGACGACGCCCGGCGCGGACAGCGACGTCAGGCATCCCCGGCGGCCGGCGCGCCGTCGGCGGGGGCGCGGAGCACGTCGAAGCGCTTCATCCGCTCCAGCACCGACTCCGCCGTGGGCTGCCGCATCTCGTCCACGATCCGGCCGTCCGCGAGGAAGAGCACCAGGTCGGAGTGGGCGGCGGCGCCCGGGTCGTGCGTGACCATGACGACGGTCTGCCGGAGCGAGTCCACGGCCTCACGGAGGAATCCGAGCACTTCGAGGCCCGCCCGGGAGTCGAGGTTGCCGGTCGGCTCGTCCGCGAAGATCAGCTCGGGCCGGGAGGCCAGCGCCCTGGCGCAGGCCACCCGCTGCTGCTGCCCGCCGGACAGCTGCGCCGGCCGGTGCCGGAGGCGGTCGCGCAGACCGAGCGTGTCGATGACCTGGTCGAGCCACTTCTCGTCGGGTCGCTTGCCCGCGATGCCCATGGGCAGGGTGATGTTCTCCCGCGCGTTCAGCGTCGGGATGAGGTTGAACGACTGGAACATGAACCCGATGCGGTCCCGCCGCAGCCGGGTCAGCTCACGGTCCTTCAGGCCGGTGATCTCGGTGTCCCCCAGCCACACCTGTCCTGCCGAGACGGTGTCGAGTCCCGCCAGGCAGTGCATCAGCGTGGACTTCCCGGACCCCGAGGGGCCCATGACCGCGGTGAACCGTCCGCGCACGATGTCCACGTCCACCGAGTCCAGGGCGAGCACGGCCGTCTCGCCCGAGCCGTACGCCTTGGTCAGACCGCGGGCGCGGGCCGCGATCCCGTCGGCCGACGCGAGGCCGGGGGCGCGCTCCGCAGCAGGTGTGGACAAGGCCGCCTCCTCCGAGTGGACGTCAGGTCGTGCGTGTCGCGCAGAGAGTAGTGTGATCCGGACCACAGCCGATATCCCCCGTGGGTGTGGGGCCTTCTCCACCCCAGGTCTCGGCCCCCGGGGCCGGTGTAAGGGGCACCTTCTCCGTTCCGGTGGCGCGCTTGCCACCGCTAGCGCACCGGCGCTAGCTTCGAGGTATGGCGAAGACCCAGCTGAACGTGCGCGTGGACGAGGGCACCGCCCGCGCGGCACGGGAACGCGCCCTGGCGCGCGGGATGAGCGTGAACCGCTACATCGAGGAACTGGTCAGGCAGGACGCCGGCGAGGCGGGCCGCGCCTTCGTGGAGGCCGCCGCCGACTTCATGAAGCAGTACGAGAGCGTCTTCGCCGAGGAGTTCGGCAAGGAACGCGAAGGCAGGGGCGAAGGCAGGGGCGACGCCGCGCGCGAAGGTCGCCGCTGAGCCGTTGAACGATCTGCGCATCGACCTCGCGTGGCTGCTCATGCTCGCCGAGCAGCAGACCCCGGGGGACCCCCAGGTCACCGACTGGGGCGCCCTCGTCGCCGCCGTCGCACGGCACCGGGCCGAGATATTCGACGTCCCCGTCTACGACAGCCCGCACGCCCGCGCCGCGGCGCTGCTCCAGCTGCTGATCCACATCCCCGCGCTGGAGCGCTCCAACGCCCTCTTCGCCTCCGCCGTCGCCTACGCCTACCTCGTCGCCAGCGGCCTGAAGGTCGTCACCTCGCCGGAGCAGGTGCGCGATCTGGCCCGGCTGGTCAAGACCGGCGAGGCCACCGTGGAGGAGATCGCGGCCGAGCTGCGCCGCTGGAGCGAGTGATCAGCTCCCGCCGGCCGCCGTGTCGCCCGGCGGCCGCCACGCGGTCCCCATGACGCAGAAGGACGTCGGCAGCGCCGGGCCCTTCTCCGGCATCAGCATCCGCCGGTAGGGGCCGAGCTCGAACCCCGCGTCCCGCAGCGCCCCGACCGGGTCCCGCGACACATGGCAGCCACCGGCCAGCGGCGGCCACACCGTCCGGTCGAGCGCCCGCTGGGTGAGGTGCATGACCCGGCCGCCGCCCCGGCCGTGCTCGAAGAACCGCACCTCGCCGCCGGGCCGCAGCACCCGCCTGAGCTCCGCGAGCGCCCGCGGCACGTCCCGGACGCTGCACAGCACCAGGGAGAGCACCGCCGCGTCGAACGCCTCGCTCTTGACCGGCAGCGCCTCCGCCGCACCCGGCGCGACGTCCACCGGCACCTCGGCGCGCAGGGCGGCCTCCACGGCCAGCGCGCGCAGCGACCGCTCCGGTTCGATGGCGACGATCTCCGAGACGGTGCCCGGGTAGTGCGCGAAGTTCAGACCGTTGCCCGCGCCGACCTCGATCACCCGGCCGGACAGCCCGCCGAGCAGTCTGCGCCGCACCCCGGCCATCCCCGCGCGGGTCTCGGCGGCGACGCTGAGCCGGGCGTAGTACCGCGCGAACAGTGGATGGGCATCCCGCTCCACCTTGGTGGACCGGCCGGACGACAACCGCATGAGGACCTCCCCCAGGACGTGCCTAAGCCGATTCTCCCCCGAACGGGCGGTCCGCACCCCTGCCGTCAGGGTGCCTCGCGCACCCGGAACGTCTCCGCGTCCCAGGTTCCCTCCAGCCGGGGGGCCAGCCAGTGCGGCGCCGAGGTCCGGAACCCCGCCGGGCCGAGCGCGCCCGCCCCGGCCGGTACGGCCCCGAGCAGCGGGGCGCCGGTCACGTCCGACAGGTCCAGCAGGTTGCACCGGGATGCCAGATCGGGCTCCGCGGGCCAGCTGCCGATCACCACACCCAGCAGGCCCAGCCCCCGCACGCGCAGTTCACGTGCCGTCAGCTCCGTGACGTTCAGGGTGCCCAGCCCCGCCGACGCCACCACCAGCACCGGCGCCGACAGCAGCGCCGCCGCGTCCGCCAGCGTCCCGCCGGCCGCGTCGAACCGTACGAGCAGCCCGCCCGCGCCCTCCACCAGCACCAGGTCGTGCTCGGTGGCCAGCTTGGCGGCCCGCTCCGCGACCTCGTGCGGATGCACCGGCGCCCGCCCCGCGCGGCGGGCCGCCGTGGCGGGCGCCAGCGGATCCGGGTACCGGGCGAGTTCGGCCGTCGTCACCGGACCGGCGAGCCGCGCGACCTCCTCGGCGTCCCCCGGCTCGCCCGGCCGCACACCCGTCTGCGCCGCCTTCAGCACCGCCACCGACCGGCCCGCCGCGAGCGCCGTCGCGGCGACCGCGGCCGTCACCACGGTCTTGCCGACCTCGGTGCCCGTACCCGTGATCACCATCACCGGCATGTCATCCCTCCTTCGCCGCCGCGCACACCGCGCGGGCGATCCGCGCCACGTCCACGTCACCCGTGACGTACGGCGGCATGGTGTAGATCAGATCGCGGAACGGCCGCAGCCAGACCCCTTCGCGCACGGCGGCCCGGGTGGCCGCCTCCATGTCCACCGGGTGATCGAGCTGCACCACCCCGATGGCGCCCAGCACCCGCACCTCCCGCACCCCGGGCAGCCCGGCCGCCGGAGCCAGCCCCTCGCGCAGCCCGGTCTCGATCCGCTTGACCTCCGCGAGCCAGTCCTGCCCGAGCAGCAGCTCGACGGAGGCGCAGGCCACGGCCGCCGCCAGCGGATTGCCCATGAAGGTCGGACCGTGCGCCAGAACGGGCACCTCGCCGCGGGAGATGCCGTCCGCCACCCGTGCGGTGCACAGCGTCGCCGCCATGGTGAGGTAGCCGCCGGTCAGCGCCTTGCCCACGCACATCACATCCGGGGTCACCGCCGCGTGCCCGGCCGCGAACAGCGCGCCCGTGCGCCCGAACCCGGTCGCGATCTCGTCGAACACCAGCAGCACGTCGTGCGCGTCGCACGCCTCGCGCAGCACCCGCAGATACGCGGGGGAGTGGAACCGCATCCCGCCCGCGCCCTGCACCACCGGCTCCACGATCACCGCGGCCAGTTCGCCCGCGTGGCGTTCGACCGTCTCCCACAGGTGGCCGGCGTACGACTCCTCGTACTCCGCGGGCGGGGCGTCGGCGAACACCTGGCGCGGCAGCACCCCGGACCACAGCTCGTGCATCCCGCCCTCGGGGTCGCACACCGACATCGGCTGCCAGGTGTCGCCGTGGTAGCCGCCCCGCCAGGTCAGCAGCCGCTGCTTCTCCGGCCGACCCAGCGAACGCCAGTACTGGAGGCACATCTTCACCGCGACCTCGACCGACACCGACCCGGAGTCGGCCAGGAACACGTGCTCCAGGCCCTCCGGCGACATGTCGACAAGGAGCTTCGCCAGCCGCACGGCGGGCTCGTGGGTGAGCCCGCCGAACATCACATGGCTCATCCGCCCGAGCTGCGCGCCGGCGGCCTCGTTGAGCACCGGGTGGTTGTAGCCGTGGATCGCCGACCACCAGGACGACATGCCGTCGACCAGCTCGCCCGCACCGTCGGCGAGCCTCAGCCGCACCCCGCTCGCCGACTCCACGACGAGCGGTTCCTGACGGCCCGGCATCGGCCCGTACGGATGCCACACGTGCCGCCGGTCCAGTTCCAGCAGCTCGGCGACGGACCGCTCAGGCATTGGGCGCGAGGTCCGTTCCGGCGCCCCGGCGGCGCACCGCGACCAGATCGGTGCGCGGCGCGTCGGCCGCGCTCCCACACGCTCCCGCCGTCTCGGGCGCCGTACCGCAGGCGCCGCCGCCCTCGGGGGAGCCGCAGCCGCCGCCGGCCGCGCGGTGCCCGGGCAGCGTCACCTGATCGGCGCCCTCCACCTCGAACCCGGCGTCCGCGATCATCTCCAGGTCCGCCTTGCCCGCCTGGCCCTCGCTGGTGAGGTAGTCGCCCAGGAAGACCGAGTTGGCCAGGTGCAGCGCGAGCGGCTGCATGGTGCGCAGATGGACCTCACGGCCGCCGGCGATCCGCACCTCCACGTCCGGGCAGACGAACCGCACCATCGCCAGGATGCGCAGACAGCGCTGCGGGGTCAGGTGCCACTCCCCGGCGAGCGGAGTGCCGTCCATCGGGATCAGGAAGTTGACCGGCACCGAGTCCGGGTCCAGCTCGCGCAGCGAGAGGACCACGTCGACCAGGTCCTCGTCGGACTCGCCCATGCCGGCGATGAGACCCGAACAGGCGGACAGGCCGGCCGCGTGCGCCTTCTGCACCGTGTCCACCCGGTCGGCGTACGTGTGCGTGGTGGTGATGTCCCCGTACGTCGACTCGGACGTGTTGAGGTTGTGGTTGTAGGCGTCCGCGCCGGCCTGGCGCAGCCGCTCCGCCTGGCCGTCGGAGAGCAGCCCCAGACAGGCGCACACCTCGACGCCCTCGTTCTGCTCCTTGATGGCCCGGATGGTGTCGGAGACCCGGTCCACGTCACGGTCGGTCGGACCCCGCCCGCTCGCCACCAGGCACACCCGTTTGGCCCCGCCCGCGAGACCGGCGGCGGCCGCCTGGGATGCCTGGTCCGGCTTCAGCCAGGTGTACTTGAGGATGTCGGCCTTGGAACCGAGCCGCTGGGAGCAGTAGGAGCAGTCCTCCGGGCACAGGCCGGACTTGAGATTGACGAGGTAGTTGAGCTTCACCCGTCGGCCGAACCAGTGACGGCGCACCTTGCCGGCCGCGGCCACCACATCGAGCAGGTCGTCGTCGGACGTCGCGAGGACGGCCAGAGCTTCCGCGCGGGTCGGCGTCTCGCGCCGAAGCCCCTTGTCCACCAGCGTGTTCAGCAGGTCCATGAGAGCCGATCCTGTCCTACCCGACCCGCCGGGGCCAAGGAGAGTTCGTACAACAGAGGCGCTTCGAGGTGTGGGTATTGCCACACAGTGGTCCGTACGGCCTGCCGCTAGTGTCTGTGCACTGCCTACAAAAGCCCTGGAGGACCCATGGCGTTCGGCTGGATCGACGAGCAGGCGGAACTGCGCCGCCGGGCCGGGCTCGTGCGCACCCTGCGTCCGCGGGCGGCCGAGTCCCCGCTGCTCGATCTGGCGAGCAACGACTATCTGGGCCTCGCCAGGCACCCGGAGGTCACCGAGGGCGCGGCGCGGGCCGCGCGGACCTGGGGCGGCGGTTCGACCGGCTCCCGGCTCGTCACCGGCAGCACCGAACTCCACGCCGAGCTGGAGGGCGAACTGGCGGACTTCTGCGGCTTCGAGGCGGCCCTGGTCTTCTCCTCCGGGTACGCGGCCAACCTCGCCGCCGTCACCGCGCTGGCCCCGCACGGCTCCCTGATCGTCTCCGACGCGGGCAACCACGCCTCGCTGATCGACGGCTGCCGGCTGGCCCGCGGGACGACGCAGGTCGCGGCGCACGCCGACCCGGACGCCGTGCGCAAGGCGCTGGGCGGGCACGAGGGGCCCGCGGTCGCGGTCTCCGACACGGTGTTCTCGGTGGACGGCGACGCCGCCCCGCTCACCGGGCTCGCCGAGGCGTGCCGGGAGCACGGCGCGGGTCTGGTGCTCGACGACGCGCACGGCCTCGGCGTGCTCGGCGACGGCGGGCGCGGGGCGCCGCACGCGGCGGGACTGGCGGGCTCCGACGACGTCGTCGTGACGGTGACGCTGTCCAAGTCGCTCGGCGGCCAGGGCGGAGCGGTGCTCGGGCCCTCCCGGGTGATCGGCCACCTGGTCAACGCGGCGCGGACGTTCATCTTCGACACGGGACTCGCCCCCGCGGCGGCCGGCGCGGCGCTGGCGGCGCTCCGGCTGCTGCGCCGCGAACCGGCACGCGCGGCGCGGGCCGGTGAGGTCGCGCGGGAACTGCACACCCGGCTGACGGCCGCGGGCCTGGAAGCGGTGCGTCCGGACGCCGCGGTCGTCTCCGTGCGTGCCCCTTCCCCGGAGCAGGCCGTGCGTTGGGCGGCCGACTGCCGGGCGGCCGGCCTGTCCGTGGGCTGTTTCCGTCCTCCTTCCGTGCCCGACGGCGTGTCACGGCTCAGGCTGACCGCCCGCGCGGACCTGTCCGGGGCGGAGATCGAACGCGCTGTACGGGTGATCGGCGAGACGCGGCCATGAGTCGGCGGGGCACGGCCGTGTGTCGCTCGACGACGGGGTGATCGGTCGGGTGGGCGATCCGGGGTCCGGTCAGCGGACCCCGTTCAGGAACTCCGTCCAGCTGCCCGGTGAGAAGAGCAGCGCGGGCCCGTCCGGGGCCTTGGAGTCGCGCACGGCGAGCAGTCCGGCCAGGGCTCCGGTGGCCGGCCGGGCCGTCTCCACACAGTTGTTCGCCCCTGTGCTGTAGCTGCTGCGCAGCCACCGGGCATCGCGCAGTGCGGGGCTGGAAGGGATGGTCCGAGGCGGTGCGGGCATCGTGCCTCCTTACACGCCGGCTGCGGCACCGGCGATGAAATCCAACGAGTCCTCGGGTGAAAGGGCGTGGATCGAAAGGGCGTTGAAGGCCTCCGAGTAGGCCCGGAGGTCTTCTTTCCGCTCGAGGTGGAGGCTACTCGTCAAGTGGTCGAGAACAACCACATCCAGATCAGAAGTGCGCGAAAATGAAAAGATTACGAAAGGACCTGTCACGCCGATATGCGCACCGGCGGTGAAGGGCAGGACCTGCAGGCGCACCTGGGGCAGCCGGGCCGCCTCGACCAGCCGGTTCAGCTGCCGGGACATCACACCGGGACCGCCGACCTCCCGGCGCAGCACCGCCTCGTCCAGGACCGCGCTCAGCTCCAGCGGCGGCTCCGCCCGCAGCACGTCCTGCCGGGCGAGCCGCACCTCCACCAGCGCGTCCAGCCGTTCCTCCGACGCGCCCTCCAGCGCCGCCTCCGTCACCGCGCGGGCGTACTCCGGCGTCTGCAGCAGTCCGGGAATCACCGTGGTCTCCAGGGTGCGCATCGCGCTGGCCTGCGACTCCAGGCTGATGAAGTCCCGGTAGGTGGGCGGCAGTACGCCCCGGTAGGCGTGCCACCAGTGGTGCCGGCCGCCGTCGTCACCGGAGCCCGAGAGGACCAGCAGCAACTGCCGCAGCTGCGGATCGCCGACACCGTAGACGTCGAGCAGCAGCCGCACGTCGGCCGGTTTCACCCCGCTCGTGCCCGTCTCGATCCGGCTCACCTTCGACTGGTGCCAGCCCGCCAGCCGGGCCGCCTCACCACTGGTGAGGTTGGCCGAGGTGCGCAGCGCGCGCAATTCGGCGCCCAGCTTCCGGCGGCGCACCGCGGGACCGTTCTGCATGGGCTTCTCCTTACTCCTTCCGAGCCGCCCGGATACGGTCTCCCGTCGCAGAGTTCACCGCTTCGGGCGACAGATATATGCATATCTTGGTGGATCGCCGCCCAGCGCCGTGCGGTGATGGCAGTCTGACGACGAACCACCAGTGCGGGACCGTACTCGAACCAGCCGCCCCGTGCCGGACCGCGGTTCCGTGGGAAAGGGACGACGTCGCCATGGCAGACCATCTGGAAGCATCCGTCACTCTGCCGAGCGATCCCGGCTCGGTCTCCGCCGCCCGTGCGCATGTGGTGGGCACGCTGGAGGAATGGGGGATGCCGGCGGACGCGGAACTGTGCGACACCGTCCGGCTGATCGTGTCCGAGCTCGCCACCAACGCGGTGCAGCACACGTTCGGGCAGTCCCCCACGTTCACGGTGGACATCGTCCTGATCCGTGACGAGCGGGTGCACATCGGGGTGACGGACAGCCACCCGGGGTTACCCAAGCGGCTGCCCGCGGCGGTCCAGCAGGACAACGGCCGCGGGCTGGTCATCATTCGCTGGCTGACCGCGGAGTGCGGCGGCAGGCTGAGGATCCGCCCCACGCGTGAGGGTGGCAAGACGGTCTCGGTGGAGCTCCCGTGGGCCGTCCAGACCGCCCAGGCCGTCCAGACCGTCCAGACCGTCCAGACGGTCACGGCGGCGGGCCGGCGGGAGCAGTAGGCGCCCTCTCGTCCACGGACGTCGGGACGGCGGGCCCCTCGGTGCCGCCGCCCCCGCGGATCACCTCACCCGGCCGTACGAGACGCTGCGGGTCCAGATCTTCTGCAGGCGCACCACGTCCCCGGTCTTCGGGGCGTGCCAGATCTTGCCCTTACCCGCGTAGATGCCGACGTGGTAGACGTAGCCGCCCGAGTGGAAGAACACCAGGTCTCCCGCCTTGCGACTCTTGGCGGAGACATGGCGTGTGTGGTTGTACTGCTGGTCGGCGGTGCGCGGCAGCTTCTTGCCCGCCTTCTTGAACGAGTACAGCGTCAGACCGGAGCAGTCGAACCTGTTCGGCCCTATGGCGCCCCACTGGTAGGGGGAGCCCTTCTTGGAAGCGGCGATGTGCAGCGCCTTGGTGGCCAGGCCCGCGGCCGCGGCCTCCGAGGCGGCTCCCGGGACCGCGATGGTGCCGCCCACGGCGGCCAGGGTGAGGGCCGAGGCCGTGCCGGCCCGGGCCATGAGAGACGGGACACGATTGAGCGCAGTCATGCGCAACCCTTCGTCAGCCGCCTGTGAAGGATGACCTGTCGGATTCGGGCTGGCGAAGTGGCCCGGCCGCACGAGTGCGGCTTCACCCCAAGGACTGCTCGGAACTGACGCTCCGGCGGCCCGTCGTGCTTGGGTCCTCCACTCCTGCCGATCCACTCCTGTCGACCCGTCATCCGGGCGGCGGCAGGACTCGGCGTCCGCCCGGATCGCCCCGCCGCGGCGGCGGGGTCTTGTCGTCAGTCAGGGATCTTGGCTCATGGCGCGATCGAAAACCCAACGGAACGGGTGGTTTGTGTTGTTACTCACCACTCATCCGTTCGGGTGGACACCCCACTGTTCGGGGAGTCGGCCGACACCCGGCGGAGTCGCGGACCAGCGGTGGAACGACTCATTCCGGCATTCGGGTGCGCAGGGTGAGCAACTTCGGCGCCCCGAAAACAGCAGGTTCGTCTACGCCGGATGGTGGTAAGCCGTTTGGTCCGTTTCAACCCCGGCCGGGGCGCACCGCCGGCCGGGGTCGTCGTGCCGGGTGCGCGCGGGTCAACTGCCGGACTCGGGCGGCAGGGTGACCCGGGCCGTGCGCCGTTCGCCGTCCAGCACCCGCAGGGCCCGGGCCAGCGTGGCGGAGTGCAGCTCGCTCTCGCCGCGCCCGTGCATCAGGGTCAGCGCGTCGCGCAGCGCGATCGCCCTGCCGACCAGCGCCTGGGCGGCACGCAGCCCGCGGTAGGTGTCGCCGCCGAGGGCGGGGTTGACCCGGCCGAGCAGGTCGACGGCCTCGAGATAACGGTCGATCAGCTCGGCCTCCGCGCGGGTCAGCGCGGGCAGCGGGGGCAACTCGGGGGGCAGCACCGGCGGCTCACCTCGCGCCTGAGGCGGGCGAGAGGCTCCTGCGGTGGGGCACGACGCGGTCCGCCAGGCCGTACTCGACCGCCGCCCCGGCGTCGAGGACCGTGTCCCGCTCGATGTCCGCCCGGACCTGTTCCGCGGTGCGGCCGGTGTGGCGGACCAGCATCTCCTCCATCCGGGCCCGGATGCGGTTCAGCTCCTCGGCCTGGATCGCCAGGTCGCTCGTCTGTCCCTCGACGGGCTCCAGGAGGACGGGCTGACGGAGCACGAGGCGGGAGCCGGGCAGCACGAGCCGCTTGCCCGGGGTGCCGGCGGCCAGCAGCAGCGCGGCGGCCCCCTCCGCCTGGCCCAGGCAGACGGTCTCCACGTCGCAGGTGACGTAGCGCAGCGTGTCGTGGATCGCCGACATGGCGTGGAAGGAGCCCCCGGGGGAGTTGATGTACAGCGAGATGTCCTGGTCCGGGGCGTGGTGCTCCAGGTACATGAACTGGGCCATCACATCGTTCGCGGAGGTCTCGTCGATCCGTGTCCCGAGGATGACGATCCGTTCCTGGAGCAGCTTCGCGTACGGGTCCATCGTCCGTTGCCCGGACATCGTGCGTTCGGTGAACTCGGGCAGGACGTGCCGGGCGGACGGTCGGGTCATGAGAGCCCCTCCTGTCTGGTTGCCTCTGTAAAAAATGTACAGGACGTACGTGACGTTATGATGGGTTCATGGCCTACGAGATTCCGGTTACCCAAGCCAGGGCTGAGCTCGCCGACCTCATCAACCGAGTGGTCTACGGCGGTGAGCGGGTCGTCGTGACCCGGCACGGTAAGCCTCTCGTCGCCCTTGTGTCCGCCGACGACCTGCGACGACTCGAAGAGCAGGGGGAGCGCCCGGAGCCCGCGGAGGAGCCGGTGATCAGCACGGTGGCCGGCGTCCGCGAGGTCCCGTCCGCTCCCCGCGAACGGCAGCGCTTCGGCATCGCGGCGGAGCACCGGGGGACGGCCACGTCGTGAGCCGGCCGGTCGTCAGCCGGCCATACGGAACCGCGCACCCCCGTCCCCGTCTGCTGCCGCCGCCCTCCTTGGTTAACGTCCCCGAAACGACTTCCGGCTAGCCTGCCGAGCCACGCCGCCGGGGGTGGGCCCGGACGGCCGCGGCGCCCGGGTCCTCACGGTCCGGGGCGAGGACTGTGAGGTGGGAAGCCGTGCAACTGACCCCGCACGAGCAGGAGAGGCTGCTCATCCATGTCGCGGCCGACGTGGCGGACAGGCGCCGGGCCCGCGGGCTGCGGCTGAACCATCCCGAGGCGGTCGCCCTCATCACCTCGCACCTCCTCGAGGGCGCCCGCGACGGCCGTACCGTCACCGAACTCATGGCGTCCGGACGCCGGGTGCTCACCCGGGACGACGTGATGGAGGGCGTTCCGGAGATGATCCACGACGTCCAGGTGGAGGCGACCTTCCCGGACGGCACCAAGCTCGTCACCGTCCACGACCCGATCGTCTGACGGGGGAGCGGCCGCCGTGATTCCCGGAGAGATCCTGTTCGCCGACGACCCGATCGCCTACAACACGGGCCTCGAGGTCACCCCGCTGACCGTCCTCAACGCCGCCGACCGGCCCGTCCAGGTCGGCTCCCACTACCACTTCGCCGAGGCCAACCCGGGACTGGAGTTCGACCGGGCGGCGGCGCGCGGAAAGCGGCTGAACGTCGCCGCGGGCACCGCCGTACGGTTCGAGCCCGGCATCCCCGTCGAGGTGGAACTCGTCCCGCTGGCCGGGGCCCGTGTGGTGCCCGGGCTGCGGGGGGAGACGGGGGGCGCGCTCGATGCCTGAGATCTCCCGCCCCGCCCACGCCGACCTGTTCGGCCCGACCACCGGTGACCGCATCCGGCTCGCCGACACCGACCTGCTGATCGAGATCGAGGAGGACCGCTCCGGCGGCCCCGGACGCGCGGGCGACGAGGCGGTCTTCGGCGGGGGCAAGGTCATCCGCGAGTCCATGGGCCAGTCCCGGGCCACCCGGGCGGACGGCACCCCGGACACGGTCGTCACCGGCGCGGTCGTCGTCGACCACTGGGGCGTCGTCAAGGCCGACATCGGCATCCGCGACGGCCGGATCACCGGCATCGGCAAGGCCGGCAACCCCGACACCATGGACGGCGTCCACCCGGACCTGGTCATCGGGCCCGAGACCGAGATCATCGCGGGCAACGGGCGGATCCTGACCGCCGGCGCCATCGACGCGCACGTGCACTTCATCTGCCCGGGGATCGCCGACGAGGCGCTGGCCTCCGGCGTCACCACCCTGGTCGGCGGGGGCACCGGACCCGCCGAGGGCTCCAAGGCGACCACCGTCACGCCCGGCCCCTGGCACCTGGCGCGGATGCTGGAGGCGATGGAGGCGTACCCGCTCAACGTCGGTCTGCTCGGCAAGGGCAACACCGTCTCCCGGGAGGCGTTGCTCTCGCAGATCAGGGGCGGCGCGGTCGGGCTGAAGCTGCACGAGGACTGGGGGTCCACCCCCGCCGTCATCGACGCGGCGCTGACCGTCGCCGACCGGACCGGGGTCCAGGTCGCCATCCACACCGACACCCTCAACGAGGCCGGTTTCGTGGGCGACACGCTCGCCGCGATCGCCGGGCGCGGCATCCACGCCTACCACACGGAGGGCGCCGGCGGCGGGCACGCGCCGGACATCATGACCGTGGTCTCCGCACCGCACGTGCTGCCCAGCTCCACCAATCCGACCCGGCCGTTCACCGTCAACACCGTCGAGGAGCACCTCGACATGCTGATGGTGTGCCACCACCTGAACCCGGCCGTACCGGAGGACCTCGCCTTCGCCGAGTCCCGGATCCGGCCGTCCACCATCGGCGCCGAGGACGTGCTGCACGACCTCGGCGCCATCTCGATCATCTCCTCCGACTCCCAGGCCATGGGGCGGGTCGGCGAAGTGATCATGCGGACCTGGCAGACGGCCCATGTGATGAAGCGGCGGCGCGGCGCGCTCCCCGGCGACGGGCGCGCCGACAACCACCGTGTACGTCGCTATGTCGCCAAATACACCATCAACCCGGCGCTCGCCCAGGGCCTGGCCCGCGAGACCGGCTCCGTGGAGAGCGGCAAACTGGCCGATCTCGTGCTGTGGGACCCGGCGTTCTTCGGCGTCAAGCCGCTCCTCGTCCTCAAGGGCGGGCAGATCGCCTACGCGCAGATGGGCGACGCCAACGCCTCGATACCGACCCCGCAGCCCGTCCTCCCCCGCCCCATGTACGGGGCGATCGGGCGGGCGCCCGCCGCCAACTCGGTCAACTTCGTGGCGGAGCAGGCCGTCGAGGCGGGTCTGCCGGAGCGGCTGGGGCTGGGCAAGCGGTTCGTGACCATCGACTCCACCCGTGGGGTGACCAAGGCGGACATGCGGGAGAACGACGCGATGCCGGACGTACGGATCGATCCGGACAGCTTCGCCGTGTACGTCGACGGGGAACTGATCGAGGCGGCACCGGCCGCCGAACTGCCCATGGCCCAGCGGTACTTCCTCTTCTGATGTCCAGGGGAACGCTTCTCGTCCTGGCCGACGGCCGGTTTCCCGCCGGGGGGCACGCGCACTCCGGCGGCGCCGAGGCCGCGGTCCGGGCCGGGAGGGTCACCGGGGCGGCGGGTCTGGAGGAGTTCTGCCGGGGGCGGCTGCACACCTCGGGGCTGGTGGCGGCGGGGCTCGCCGCCGCCGCGGCGCTCGGGGCCGATCCGGTGGCGCTGGACGCGGCCGCCGACGCGCGGACGCCCTCGCCCGCGCTGCGGCTGGCCGCGCGGCGGCTGGGGCGGCAACTCGGGCGGGCCGGGCGTGCGGTCTGGCCCTCCGGTGAACTC
>Ga0247827_10000763_pt1 | contig 14204 bp, 15 predicted proteins | sample 12C_Control_Day2_FD_194414 | JGI IMG/M metagenome (GOLD analysis project Ga0247827, IMG submission 194414) | Soil microbial communities from agricultural site in Penn Yan, New York, United States - 12C_Control_Day2 | ecosystem: Environmental > Terrestrial > Soil > Agricultural land | place... | reverse complement strand
GTGATGATCAGCGAGTTGGTCGCCTGGTCGGCCTGGATCTGGCCGCCGGTGGAGGGCTGTGCCAGCGGCTGCGCGGCCGTCGCCGCCGGACTGGCGCCGCCGATGCCGCTGGTGGCGCCGATGCCGGACGAGGTGGGCGTCGCCAGGCCGGTGTTGAGGGTGCCGGGCGAGCCGGGGAAGGGGCTTGCGCCTCCGCCGGCCGCGGCGCCGGTGGCCAGGCCCGCCATCGCCGCGCGCAGCGTCGTGGCGAGCCGCACGGCGTCGGCGTTCTTCAGGTAGACGACGTAGATGTTGCCGGTGGGGTTCTGCGCGGTCGGCGTGTCGAGGCGGTCGACCAGGTTGCGCACCAGGTTCAGTCGCGCCGGATTGGCGGCACGCACGATCAGCGCGTTGCTGCGCGGCTCGGCGATGACGGTGGTGCGGAACGAGGTGTCGGCCTGCCCCTGCCCGGCCGCGGCGGGCGTGGCACCGCCGGCGTCCACGAGGCGCTGCACCACCGGTGCGAGATCGGAGGCCAGTCCGTTCTTCAGCGTGATCACCTCGACGTCGGTGGCGTTGGGGTTGTCCAGCGCCGAGATGATGCGGCCGATGCGCTGCAGGTTGTCGGCGTAGTCGGTGATCACCAGCGAGTTGTTGCCGGGGTTCACGTTGATCGTGTTGTTCGGGCTGATCAGCGGCCGCAGGATCGGCACCAGGTTGTTGGCGGTCTCGTGGTTGAGCCGGAAGATCTGCGTGACCACCTGCGCGCCGCCGGGTGGCGAGCCGACCGACACCGAGCCGGTCTGCAGCTTCGCGTCGGCCTCGGGCACCACCTTCAGCAGGCCGCCCGAGTCGACCACCGTGAAGCCGGAGAGGCGCAGCGTGGAGACGAACTGGTTGAACGCGGCCTGCGGCGCCACCGGCCGCTCGGTGGACAGCGACATCGTGCCCTTCACCCGCGGATCGACCACGATGTTGCGGCCCGTGATGGCGGCCATGGTGCGGGCCACCGCTTCGATCTCGGCGTTGACGAAGTTCAGCGTCACCGGCTCGCGCGCGCGCTGCGCATGCACGCCGCCGGCGCCGGCCAGCGCGGTGGCCGCCAGGAGGGAAAGCAGGGCACGTGAGAGGTTCATGACGGTCAACCTATGGTGATGATGGAGCGCGCGCCGTTGCGGCGGCCGATGATGTTCAGGAGGTTGGCCAGCGCGGCCTCGCGATCGGGCGCGGCGCTGGCTTCGCCGGTGAAGCGAAGCCGCGATCCGACCCATTGCCCGTTGCCCGTGAGTTGCAGGGCGCCTTCGAGCGTGGACAGTTGCACCATGGGCACGGCGCCGCCTGCGAGCACCACCCGGTAGCTGCCGAGGGGACGCAGTGTGGACACGCGCGAGGCCACGCGTTGAGCGGTCATCTCCGCCCTCCCGTTGACGGCCAATCGGCCTTCGGACCATTCTAGTGACAGCGCCTGCGTTCGAAGGAGCAGGTCGCCGTCGAGCTGGAGCGTGTTCCAGGGCGTGCCCAGGCCGGCCAGCAGCGACGCCGGCCACTGCGACTGGCCATCGGCCACGCGGAGCGAAGCGCCGCCCCAGCGCGGACGCCAGTCGAACGACAGCGGCGCAGGCGTGCAGCACTCCGAGGCCAACGCGACGTGCAGGCCGCCGAAGCCGGGGCGCATGCGCCATGTCAGGCGGGTGGGCAGGGCGGCAGCGTCGCTGCTGCCGGCGCCGCCGGTGAGCACCAGGCGGGCGGAACCGCTCCAGACGGTGCCGCGCGGATCGATGAGCTGGACCTGCTGGCCGGTGGCCGCGACGATGCGTTCGGCCAGCCAGGACGCCGGCAGGAAGGCCGGCAAGGCGATCACCAGGCCGAGCACCAGGCCGGCAACGGCCCAGCGCCAGGGAGCGGAAGCGACGGGTTTGATGCGGGTGCGCGCCAACTCTTGCGTCTTCCGGCAGGTCAGCGCGGCGGCAGGGTGAGGACCACCGTGCCGTCCCAGCCGCCGGCGGCGCCGCGGGTGAGGCGCGTTTCGGCGGGAACGGCCCGGGCGTTGACCCGCGCCTGCGACAACCAGCTGGCCAGGGCATCGGGCGGCGTGTTGGTCAGGGTGAGCGTGACGCGATCGCCGGCGACGACCATGCGCGCGCTGGTGCCCAGGCGCTGGCGCACGGAGGATTCGAGCATGCGCATCGACTCGTCCTGGTTCTGCTTGGGCTGGCCTTGCAGCGCCTGCGCCTGCTGCTGCAGGGCGCGCATGCGCGCGAGCTGCGCGTCCAGCGCCTGGTGCTGCGCGTCGGAGCTGCGCAGCACCGACAACGCGGGCGCGACCGCCAGCCACCAGAGGAGCGCCAGCAACACCAGCGCCGCGGCGCCGCCCGCGAGCATCTTCTCGCGCGGCGCCAGGCCGGCCCAGGTGGCGGTCCACTGCGGCGGGATCTTCATGGCTGCGCCTCCGGTCGGACCACCAGCACGTCGCCCTGCAGGTTGGCGGTGTAGCCCTGCGCGCGCAGGCCTTGCAGGAGCGGCTGCGCCTGCGCCTCGCTGCCGGCGAGGCCGCGCAAGCGCACCTCGTTGCCGGTGTATTCGATCGACGTGGCGGTGCGCCCCGGCGGGGCGGATGCGGCGACCACGCCCAGCACCGTTTCAAGATCGCGTCCCGACGCGGCGCCGGTGGCCTGGCGCAGGGCCGCGACTTCGCGCTCCATCTGCAGCGGGGGATCGACCACGGCGCGGATGTTCGGGAAGGTCTGCGTGAGCAGGCCGCGGCTGGCGTCGCGCTTGGTGGCCAGGGCGGAGCGCTCCTTCCAGGCCCAGGCGTTCAGGCCGACCAGCTGCACCAGCACCAGCAAGGCCGCGCCCCAGCGCGCCGGGCGCCATTGCGGCGAACGCAGGAAGTCGGCCCAGCCGGTGGACAGCTTCTTGAAGGCGCGGTCGCGGCCGCTGCTGGCGAATTCGAACTGCGCCAGGTCCCACGCCGTGCGGCCCGCCAGCAGCAGGCGCTCGGCGGGCTGCTGCAGCAGCGGCGCGTGTTGCAGCACCTGTTCGGCGATGACGGCGACGGCGGGTTCGGCCACCACCGGCGTGGAGTCGGGCAGCGTGGGCAGCAAGCCCAGCGACGCGGTCGTCAGCGGCAGGCTGAAGACGCCTTCGCGGCCCGCGCAGACCAGCTGCGCGTCTTCGGGCTCGCCCAGCGCGTACAGGGCCGGATCGCCCTCGGGCGCGAATTCGGGAACGATGCGCGACACCGGCCGGCCCGCGGCTTCCAGGGTCTGCATCGCGCTGCGCAGCCAGCTGCGGTCGCACACCGCCACCCAGACCCGGGCACCGGCTTGCGGACGCGGCTCCAGCGCGAAGTGCAGGTTCTCGGGTTCGTCCAGCAGCCGGTCTTCCAGCAGGCCTTCGAGCACCGCGCGCAGCTTGGGCGATCGCGGGCCCATTCCTTTGGGAAGTTCGAGGCGATGCCAGGAAAGGGACGTGGCCGGGGCGATCAGCACCAGCTCGCTGCCCGCACCGGTAGGCGCCGGCAGCAGCGCGGGCTGCGTGGGCGTCGGCGCGGACGCGGCGCGGCCGGTACCGGCCACCACGTATTCCAGTTCGGTCTGCGCCGTGACGGGCGTGGCGGGGAGCAGGACGTAGAGCGAACTCATGGGATCGAGGATTGTAGGGAGACCGGCAACTCTGCCGTACCTACCTGCGCCCTATCGTGACAAGGGAGCCATGGCCACGCTGCTGCGGTCGAGCACGCCACGGTCGCGCCGGAGGGTGCGAACGTCCAGTCCGTCGCGCTGGACCAGCGAGCGTTCCTCGACGATCAACCGGTCCATGCGAAGCCGGCCGCGCACCTCGAAGAAGCGGGAAGACACGCCCACGGTCCCCTCGGTCAGCGCGCCGGCATGGTTGGGCATGGCGGCGCTGGCGTCGGCGATGCCGCGGAACGGAGACAGCGCCCGGCGTGCGACCAGTTCGGCCGCTTCGGCCTGGTTGATGCCGTTGACGGCCGCGTAGATCACCTCGGGCGAGGCGGTGTTCAGGTTGACCGGCGTGCGGGCGGGCAGCAGCGTGACGTAGGGCGTGATCGTCTGCACGGTCGCGGGCGAGACGCCCAGCCAGACCAGCTGGTCCACCTGCTGGGGCATCAGTGGCGCCTGCGTGGCCGAGCGGTTGTCGGTGGTGATGTCGGAAGCGAAACGCAGGTTCTCCGCCAGACGGTTGAGCTCGCTTTGCGGCAGTCCGAGCAGCTCGAACAGCCGCTGGAAGCTGCGCATGCCGGTCTCCGAGACGTGGCCCGCTTCCAGCAGGTTGTTGACGTTGAGCAGCGCCTGCTGGTCGCTCACCTGCCCGGACAGGAAGACGTTGTCGGCGTCCGAACCGCTGGTGGCGTCGGAGGTGCCGCCGGACTGGGCCGCGAGGAAGCTCGAGAGCCGCGCTTCCTGCAGCGGCACGGCCCAGGGCTCGGCCAGGTGGTCGGCGCCGCCGGAGCGGGCGTCCTCGCGCAGGATCAGGCGGGCCCAGTCGAGCGCGCCAGTCAGCATCCAGGACGCCTGCACGCGTGCGCGCTCGGCCGATTCGACTTCCACCGCGCGCCATTGCTGCCACAGGGCCGCGGCGGCGAAGGTGGCCACCAGCGTGACCGTGAGCATGGCGGTCAGGATGGCCGCGCCTCGCTGGCGGTTCTTCATGAGGTCTTGCCTCCGCTGACGGTCGGGCGCACCCAGTCGATCACGAGGTCGCCGGTGATGGCCTGCCCGCCGGCCAGGGTCAGCACGATGCGGATGCCGTCGGGGATCACCGGTCCGCGCGCGGCGGCCTGGGGCGCCGTGGGTGTCGGCGTCGGCGTCGTGCCGGTCGTGGGCGAAGACGCCGGGGTTTGCGGCGTCGGCGCGGTGGGTGTCTGCGTCACCTGCGTCGCGTCGCTGGACAGCGGGTTGGTCCAGGCGTCGGAGCGGTAATAGAACACCTGCCAGTCCTGCAGCGCCATGACCGCGACGGCCGATGCGTCCTCGGTGCCGCCCTGGCCCTGGGCCCAGGCGTCGGCGCGGTTCCAGGCGTCCTCGACCTGCCCGCGCGTGGTGAGCGTCGGCGACTGCCAGCGCATCCAGAGCGGCAGTCCGCCCTGCACGCGGCGGCTCCAGGCGACCACGATCACGCCGTCGCCGGCCGCGGTCGAGGCGGGGCGGGTGAGGCGAAGCACGCGGCCGTTCCAGTCGAGTCCAGGCATCTGCGGGAATTGGACCAGGGCGTCGAGGTCGGTGTTCCACTGAGCCAGGCCGATCTGCAGCGCGTGGATCTCGTCGGCGCGGACCTGGGTCGTCTGCTGGGCGCGCACCATGCCGTCCAGCCCGCGCCAGCTGAGCACCGCGACCAGCGCGAGCACGAACAGCGCGACCATCAGCTCGATCAGCGTGAAGCCGGCGAGGCGGCGGCGCGTGCTCATCTCAGAACCTTCCGACCACGGTGGAGATGAGCAGCACCGGCCCGGTCGGCTCGAACACCTGCGCATCGACGCGCAGGAAGTTCGGGTTGGGCGTGGGCGCGACGGTCAGGGCGACTTCGAAGTCGGTGTTGCCCTGGCGGCAGACGGTGCGGCGCTCGCCCGCGCCCGGCATCTGGCGTGCCAGGCGTACGCGCACCAGTTCGTTCTCGGCGCACAGCTGCGCGAGCAGCACGTTCGACTGGCGCATCGCATTGTTGGTGAGCGCGGCGGTGGCCTGCAGGCCGGCGACGAGCGCGATCGCCACGATGCCCAGGGCGACCAGCACCTCGATCAGCGTGAAGCCGGCGGCTCTCTTGATCATGGCGCGGCCGTGTCGGCGATCTGAAAGGCGCGCAACCCGTCGGTGACGATGCGCAGGGTGCGGCCGGAGCCGGCGGCCGAACCGAGCACCACCTGCTGCGGACCGATGATCGGCTCCGGGCCGAGCACGATGCGGCCCGGGCCCTGCACCACGGTCGTCTCCTGGTGCAGCCACTGCTGCGGCAGGCTCCCTTCGGGGAGTCCTTCGAAGCGGAAGCCGCCCTCGACCGCGTGCCACACGACCGGCACGCCGGTGGTGCGCGACTGCGCGCGGGCGGATTCGAACAGCGCGGACAGGCGGCGGGCTTCCTGCTCGAGGCGCGTGCCCGAGTCGTCGCGCAGCGTGAACGCGACTCCGGCGGTGGCGATGGCGATGATCGCCATGACCACCAGCAGTTCGATCAGCGTGAAGCCGCGCTGGAGGAGGGAGGCGGCAGGACGGCGGACTGCGCTGTCACTGCCAGGAGCCGACGTCCGCATTCTTGCCCTCCCCGCCCGGCTGGCCATCGGCGCCGTACGACATCACGTCGATCTCGCCTTTGACGCCGGGGTTGAGGTACTGGTAAGGCCGGCCCCACGGATCGTTGGGCAGGCGTTCGAGATAGGGCTTCCAGTTGTTGGGCTGAGGGCCCGCGGTGGGGCGCTGCACCAGCGCCTGCAAGCCCTGTTCGGCCGTCGGGTAGCGCTGGTTGTCCAGACGGTAGAGCTTGAGGGCCTGCATGAGGTTGTTGACGTCGGTGCGCGCGGCGGTGGCGCGCGCGTCGTCCGCACGGTCGAGCACGTTGGGCACGATGAGCGCGGCGAGCACGCCGATGATCACCAGCACCACCATCAGTTCGATCAGGGTGAAGCCGGCCTGAACGCGGCGGGAGACGGAACGAAGCAAGGTCATCCAGGGTCCTGAGAGCTAATCCGTTCAATGATAATCATCAGATGGTGACCGACCGGGCGAGCAACTGGACAGTACGAGGCGTGACCTTCGTTGTGTGGGTCGTCGCTGCGGCGAGCGCCGCTTACTGGGTGATGAAGTTCGCCGGTTCCGATTCATCGGTGCCTCGGGTTGCGGCTGCTTCGCGCCAGGCCGCTCCCGCCGACCCGATGGTCGTCGCGCGCCTGCTGGGGCACACGACCGCCGCGCCGACGACGGTCGCGCAACCTTCCACGAGTTCGCGCCTGAGCCTGATTGGCGTAGTGGCCGACCGCTCGCAGCACGGCGCCGCGCTGATCGCGGTCGATGGCAAGCCGCCCAGGCCTTATCGCGTCGGCGCGCCGGTCGAGGAAGGGCTGGTGCTGCAGTCGGTGCAACCGCGCAAGGCGATGCTGGGTGCTTCGGTGGACGGCCCCGCATCGGTGACGCTGGAACTGCCGCTTCCGGCGACCGCGGGCGCCGGCGTCAGCACCGGCGCAGCTCGCTAGTTCAATCCCCGAGCGCGTGGCATTCCACGCCGCCGAACGCGACTTCGTCGCGGGGCCACTGGTCGGCCCGCTCCACCGCTCGTACGCCTGACAGCAGCAATCGCGCGGCGCGGATCACGCCGGCATGGGTGATCCACAGTGCGTCGTCGCAATCGCCTTCGCGTTGCATCGCGCGTTGCACGCGATCGAGCAGTTGCTGCACCGATTCGCCGCCGCCTGGGCGATGACTGGCGAAGTCGCGGGTCCAGGCGGACAGTGCTGGTTCGCCGATGGCGTCCCAGGGCCGGCCTTCCCATTGGCCGAAGTCCATCTCCAGCAGGTCGGGATCGACCGCGATCGACAGGCCGGGACGAAGCAAGGCCAGCGCGCTGGCCAGTTGGCGGCAGCGGCGGGCGGGCGAGCGGCGCACGGCCACATCGGGCGGCAGTGTGCGATGCAGGTGGAGGGCGGCCTCCTGCGTGAGGGCGTCGTCGGCCACGAGATCGAGCCGGCCGTAGCAGATGGCGTCCTGGCGCACCACAGCGGCATGACGCGCCAGCCAGAGGCGCATCAGGCCGCGCCCAGCGCGCAGGCCGCGCCGAAGTAGAAGGCGAGCTCGCAAGCCTGCTGTGTCGCGCCGAGCCCGTCGCCGGTGAAGCCCTGCAGGCGTCGAGCCAGCAGGCGATGCATCCAGAGGAAGGCGAGGGCGCTGGCGAGGAAGCCGGCCGCGACGAAGGCGACACCTAGGGCAAGCGCCGCCACGGCGAGCGGAACGATGCACCAGGCCGCCCCGGCGATCAGCGCGCCGCGCGAGATCGCATCGGCCAGCGGCTTGCTCTTGGAGCCAGCCGCGTCGCCGATGTGGGCCAGCGTTTTGATGACCAGCAGCGGCCAGAAGCGCGAGACCACGTGTGCCGCCAGCAGCGCGGCCGGGGCCGCCGCGGGCGAATCCGTCGCCAGCACCGCGAGCAGCGCCACCTTCGCGAGCACGGTAAGCACCAAGGCGGTCGCGCCGAAGCTGCCGATGCGCGAGTCCTTCATGATCTCGAGTGCCCGCTGGCGGTCGGCTGAGCCACCCAGGCCGTCGGCGAGGTCGGCCAGGCCGTCCTCGTGGAAAGCACCCGTGATCCAGACGGTGCAAGCCGTCGCGGCGACTGCCGCGGCCAGCGGCGTGAAGGTCGTTTCCGGCAGCACGAGCGAGACCACCGCGAACGCGGCGCACGCCGCGATGCCCACCAGCCAGCCGACGCCGGGAAAGTGCGCCGCGCTCGCGCGCAGCAGCTCCGGGCTGAAGCCGACCCAGGCGCCCAGCGAGCCGGTGACCGGCAGGCGGGTGAAGAACTGCACCGCCACGAGGTAGTGGCGCAGGAACGCGGTCGCCCGGGCCGCGGCTGCCATCAGCTTCGCAGGAAAAGCCGGTAGACCGGGTTGGAGGTCTCTTCCACGAAGGGGTAGCCGAGCGTGTCGAGGAAGGCCTGGAAGGCCTTGCCGTCCGCCTGTGGCACCTGGAGACCGACCAGTATGCGGCCGTAGTCCGCGCCCTGGTTGCGGTAGTGGAAGAGGGTGATGTTCCACGTCGGCCGCATGTGCGAGAGGAACTTCATCAGCGCGCCGGGCCGCTCGGGGAAGATGAATCGCAGCAGCCGCTCGTCGTGGGCCAGCGCCGAATGGCCGCCCACCATGTGGCGCACGTGCTGCTTGGCGAGTTCGTCGTGAGTGAGGTCCAGCGCTTCGAACCCGTGGCGATTGAAGTTGGCCGCGATGCGGCCCGACTCGCCCTTGCCGTGCGTGGTCAGGCCGACGAACACGTGGGCCTTCCGCTCGTCGCTGATGCGGTAGTTGAATTCGGTGACGTTGCGCGGCCCGCCGGGCAGGGCGCCGATCAGCTCGCAGAAGCGGCGGAAGCTGCCGCGTTCCTCGGGGATCGTCACGGCGAACAGTGCCTCGCGCTCCTCGCCGACTTCGGCGCGCTCGGCCACGAAGCGCAGGCGGTCGAAGTTCATGTTGGCGCCGCACAGGATGGCGGCGTAGGTTTCGCCCCGCGTCTTGTTCTCGGCGACGTACTGCTTGATGGCGGCCACGGCCATCGCGCCCGCGGGCTCGACGATGGAGCGCGTGTCGACGAACACGTCCTTGATGGCGGCGCAGACCGCGTCGGTGTCGACCGTCATGAAGTCGTCGACCAGCTCGCGCGCGAGGCGGAAGGTCTCCTCGCCGACCAGCTTCACCGCGGTTCCGTCGGAGAACAGGCCCACGTCCGCCAGATTCACGCGCTTGTTGGCCTGCACCGACTGCAGCATCGCGTCGGAGTCGTTCATCTGCACGCCGATCACCTTGACCTCGGGCCGCACCGCCTTGATGTAGGCGGCCACGCCCGAGACCAGGCCGCCGCCGCCGATGGCGACGAACACCGCGTCGAGCGGGCCCTGGTGCTGGCGCAGGATCTCCATCGCGATGGTTCCCTGGCCGGCGATGACGTCGGGGTCGTCGAACGGGTGGATGAAGGTGAGGCCCTGCTTCTCGCACAGGCCGGCGGCGTGCGAATAGGCGTCGGAGTAGCTGTCGCCGTGCAGAACGACTTCGCCGCCGAGCGACTTCACGCCATCGATCTTCAGCTGCGGCGTGGTGACGGGCATGACGATGACGGCGCGAGTGCCCAGGCGGTGGGCGGCCATCGCGACGCCCTGTGCGTGGTTGCCGGCCGAGGCGCAGATGACGCCACGCTTGAGCTCCTCCTCGTTGAGCTGGGCCATCTTGTTGTAGGCCCCGCGCAGCTTGAAGCTGAAGACGGGCTGTTGGTCCTCCCGCTTCAGGAGGACCTTGTTGTGCAATCGGCGCGAAAGGGCCTTGGCGGGATCAAGGGCCGACTCCACGGCGACGTCGTAGACGCGCGCGGTCAGGATCTTCTTCAGGTAGTCGGCGGGGGTGAGTTTCTTGCGCATTCGAACGGCGTGTTCAACCCCGGTGTGTGACGACCGGATGGGTCTTTAACACTTTCCAGCTAATTCAGGCGCGGCGATTGCCGTGCCCCTGCAGGAGACATTGTCCGTGCATTTGGCTCAACCGCTGGCCTCCAACGATCCCGCTTTCCGGGCCGTACGGGGTCGCACGGTACCGATCCCCGATTCGCTGACATCGATCCCGGGCTATCCGGAGAAGCTGCGGATCTACCGCATCAAGGCCAGCCGCTTCTGGCAGGTGCGCTGCTGGTTCAAGGGCAAGACCTACACGCGCAGCCTGCGCACCACGTCCAAGCGCAACGCCATGAGCCTGGCGCGGTGCTTCTTCGACGAACTCGCCGGACGGCTGTTCCGGGGGGACGATGACGACCACGACGTGCAGACGCCGCGCCTGTTCGGCCAGCTGGCGGAAGCGATGTACCTGCATGAGACCGAGCGCCACACGCGCGGCGAATTCAGCCGGGGCTCGCTGCAGGTGATGCGCAACCGGCTGGACCTGCACATCCTGCCGGAGCTCGGTACGCGGCCGATTCAGGCGATCGGGCACATGCAGCTTCAGGCGCTGGTGGCGCGCCTGGGCCGGGCGGGCTTTTCCAGCACGACGATCTCGCAGTACCTGGTGATCGTTCGCAAGGTGTTCAAGCTTGCGCGGCAACTCGGACAGCTGCGCGACATGCCGGAGTTTCCGGTCGTCAAGGTGCATTCGACGCCGCGCGGGGGATTCAGCGTCGGCGAGTACGCGCGCCTTCTGCGCGCGGCGCGGCGCCTGTGTGGCCAGATGCATCCCGTCGCGACGACGCTCGGCGAGAGCGAGCGGTTCTGGATTCATCGCGACCTGCTGGTGATGCCGCCCGACGTGGCATGGGCCATCGCCTTCATGGTGAATACGTTCATTCGCCCCAGCGACCTGAAGATCATGCGGCACCGCTACGTGGAGGAGGTGCGCGGCAGCCATGTCTACTTGCGAATGAACCTGCCCGAAACGAAGCGGCATGACAAGCCGGTCGTGTCGATGCGCGCAGCCGTGCGCATCTATGGCGCGCTGAAGTTGGCGGGGGCCAGGCTGGGCGCCGGCGGGCCGGACGACTACTTGTTCCTCCCGCAGATCGCGAACCGTGAGCACGCGCTCGCGGTGCTGAACTTCCACTTCCAATGGGTGCTGAAGGAATGCGGCCTGACGTACGGGCCGCTCGGACAGCGGCGCACGCTGTACTCGCTGCGGCACACCGCGATCAGCTTCCGCCTGCTGTACGGGCAAGGCATCGACATGCTGACGCTGGCCCGGAATGCGCGCACCAGTGTTCAGATGATCGAGCGCTTCTACGCCGCCAGCTTGAGTGGCGAGATGAATGTCGGCTTGCTGCATAGTCGGCGCGCCACCAAATAAGAAAGCCGCCCCGAGGGGCGGCTTCAAGTTCCTCCCTGCGAGACCGCTTAGAAGCTGTGGCGCAGGCCGAAGTCGAACGCGCTGGACGAGGCGTTGGCGGCAGGGCCGGGCGCCGCACCTGGTACGGCCGACGACGTTGCGCCGTTCGAGTTGCGAACCCTCGCAAACGTCGTATAGACGGCCGTGCGCTTGGACAGGTTGTGCACGTAACCCAGCGCCATTTTGCGGCTGCGCGGTTCGGTCGTGCCGTTGTCAACGCAGTATTGCGAGAAGGAGGCGCGGATCTCGCCGACGCCCACGGGCATCAGCCCGCCGATCAGCCAGCCGCGGCCTTCCTGAGTTCCGACTTCGTCGAAAGCGATGTGGCCCATCAGCTTGGCGACGCCGAAGTCCCACTGGGCACCGATGTTGTTCTGGTCGATGTCGCCGGTGGAGGCATTGGTGCGGCTCACGCCCAGCGCAATGTTCAGCGGGCCGGCCGCGTAACCGATCCGCATGCCAAGGCCATTGCCGTCATCTTCCGTCGCGCCCGCCGTGCTCGGGTTCTCGCCGCGATAGTGCTGGACCTGCCCGTAGAAGCCACCCAGGTTGCCCGGCAGGAAGTAGCCGATGCTGTTGGAGGCCCGGACTGTCGTCGCGCCGGTGATGGCCTGACCGGTCGTGCCGAGAAGCGTCTGCGTGGTGCCGGCGCCGTTGGTGCCGAACGGATCGAACACTGTGAGGTTCCAGAACTGCGGCGTGTAATCGCGGCCCAGCCGCAGTTCACCCCAGCCGCCGGCCAGGCTGACCGTCGAGCGGCGGTTGAACGTCAGGCCTTGGGTGCCGGGACGCACGGGGGCGTTGGCGCCGGTGGTGGCGTTGAACGTGCCGACTGCCTGGTTGTTGTTGCTGGTGCCGGCGCCTTGACCGTCATCGTTGGACACCCCGGCTTCCAGCCAGAAGGACGCGGACATGCCGCCGCCCAGGTCTTCCGTGCCGCGGAAACCGAGGCGCGAGCTGTTGTAGCCCGAGTTCGTGAGGCGCGTGACGCTGCCCGCGCCGGTGCCCTTGTTCGATACGCGCTGGACGGTGGCATCGACGACCCCGAACAGCGTGACCGTCGATTGGGCGGACGCGAACCCGGCCGTTGCAAGGGCAGCCAGGGCAGCTACGCTTGCGGACCTCTGCGGTGGGTCTCCTGCCGGGCTGTTTCCCTCGGTGAGACCTCGAATCCGCGATTTTTGGCGGGCCGGACCCAGTCGCACACCGGTTCTTCAGGACGGTCGCTGGCCGTAACCGCGTGCTGCGAGCCCCTTGACGACTCGATCTCCAGCCCGGCAGCGGTTCTCGCGCGATCGCGTCCCAGTGTGCAACACCCATGCAGCTCTGCAAAGGGCTGAAAAAAGCCCCCGGACCTTGCGATCCGGGGGCTAAGTCCACCATTGGAGAGGTGGAGGAGACAATCGGCAGCACAACGCTTCGTTATGCTTCGAAATCAGTATAGCCCGTGATTGCTGCGATGCAGCAACGGGGTCCGAACATCAGTGAATTTACGTACCGGATCTGTGGTCCGGGAGGAACAGTCGATGGAATGCACCGTCACTTGGACCGGCGCGGCGGGCACCCGCTCCGGCATGGGATTTATCGCCGAAACCGGCAGCGGCCATGTGCTCGCGATGGACGGCGCGCCGGACGAGGCGCGGCCGGAGAATGGCGGGCGCAACCTGGCGCCGCGGCCGATGGAAACCGTCCTGGCCGGCACGGGCGGTTGTACCGCCTATGACGTGGTGCTGATCCTGCGGCGCGGCCGTCACTCCGTGTCCGGCTGCTCCGTCCAGCTCAAGGCGGAGCGCGCACCAACGGATCCGAAAGTGTTCACCGCCATCCACATGCACTTCACCGTGACGGGCAAAGCGCTGCCGGCACCGGCCGTGGAGCGGGCGATCGCCATGAGCCACGAGAAGTACTGCTCGGCAACGGCCATGCTGGCCAAGACGGCGGCAGTGACCACCAGCTTCGAGATCGTCGAAGCGGCCTGAGGACGAACAGTTCAGATGTAGTGGGCGGTGGTCGTCATGACCTTGGCCGCCGCGCGCATCAGGCCCTTGGCTGCGGCGGGCAGTTCGGCGCCACCGGCAGCGGCGGCTTGCGAAGCGTGGGCGGCCTCGTCTTCCTTCATCTGCGCCACGATCGCGCGGGAAGCGTGATCGGAGGCCGGCAGGCGATCCAGGTGGCTCGCCAGATGGGCTTCAACCTGGCGCTCGGTTTCCATCACGAAGCCTAGGCTCACGCGGTCACCCAGCCGGCCCGCGAGCAGGCCCAACCCGAAAGCGCCGGCATACCAGAGCGGATTGAGCAGGGAAGGGCGGGCACCGAGCTCCTCCAGGCGGGTTCGCGTCCACGCCAGGTGATCGGTCTCTTCGCGGGCCGCCCGCTCGAGGTGGCTGCGGAGCGCCGGATCGCGGGTCGATGCGGCCTGAGCGGTGTACAGCGCCTGGGCGCAGATCTCGCCGACGTGATTCACACGCATCAGCGAAGCGGCAGTCCGTTTCTCTTCCAAAGTGAGCGCCATCTCACTATCAGGTGTGGCAGGTCGGGGCCGAACCGGCCGAGCGTGGGCGAACAGGGTGCGTAGCGCGCTGTCGGCAGCGCCGAGGAGGGAATCCATGGGGGCAGTGTAGGAGGCCGGCTGCTTTCCGGGTGCCAGCGCCGA
>Ga0247827_10000761_pt1 | contig 14215 bp, 14 predicted proteins | sample 12C_Control_Day2_FD_194414 | JGI IMG/M metagenome (GOLD analysis project Ga0247827, IMG submission 194414) | Soil microbial communities from agricultural site in Penn Yan, New York, United States - 12C_Control_Day2 | ecosystem: Environmental > Terrestrial > Soil > Agricultural land | place... | reverse complement strand
CGGCGCAGACGCGGGTCAGGTCCGCGATCTCTTCGGGTCGCAGCAGCCGACCGGCCGCCACCATGCCGGTGATCGCCTCGACCGCGTCGCCAATGTGGGCGCGCAGCATTTCAGTGTCGGTGAAGCCGGGACAGATGCAGGCGGTGTGGACGCCGCTGCCCGCCAGATCCTGACACGTCGCCCGCATCAGGCCGATCATGCCGTGCTTGCTGGCGACATAGGAGGCGGCGCCCGGCACCGCCTTCGCCGCCAGGGTCGAGCCCACATAGAGGATGGAGGAGCCCGGCTTCATCACAGGGATTAGCCGCAGGTTCAGCGCCTGGGGCGCGGCCAGATTGGCGCTCAGAACCGCCAGCAGATCGCGCGACGACAGGCTGCGGATCGTGTCATGGCGATGGACGGCGGCGTTGTGGATCAGGACCGTCTGGTCCCAGCCCGCCGCACGCTCAGCCAACATCCCGGCCGCGCGTTCGACCGACGCCAGATCGGTGATGTCGGCGGCCAGATGTTCGATCTCCGGCGGCGGCGACCGCGACAGGCTGACGACCTCATGGCCTAGGCTCTGAAACAGCCGCGCCGTGGCCAGACCGATGCCGCGACTGCCACCCGTCACGACGACGCCGCGCCTCATGCGCCGACGCTCCGCCAGCGGCACTGGGCCGACTGGCCGGGACCGGACGAGACCTCCAGCGCGATCTCGGTCACGCCCCAGCGCGCCGACCAGGCCTCCTGCCCCACCAGCCGGTTCAGCAGATAGGCGGCCAGTTCCTCGACCGTCGTATTGCGGATCGGCAGCAGACGCACGTCGTCCGCCGGCAGGCGGAACTCGTCCTCACCAAAGACGATGACGACGCTGCGTCCGACCGTGCTGATGGCCAGCGACGGGGCCAGCGTCGGGATCAGGACATACTCGTCCAGCTCCTCGCACAGCGCCCGAAGGGCGCGCTTGATGATATTGTAATCAAACGCCATTCCATGCGCCGTCACGCGGGTGGAGATGACTGCCGCGACCTTGAAATTATGTCCGTGCAGCCGCTCGCGCGCGCCGTCGGCGAACAGGGTGAAATGACCGGCGGAGAACTTGATGTCCTCCTTGTCGATCCGGATCGAGCACTGCTGGATCGGAAGCGGCGCCGCCTCGTGCGCGCGCCGTTCCGACCCCATCACCATTCCCATCAGAACGCCTGTCTACTCGGTGGAGGGAAAGGCGCGTCTATTCGGCCGCGACGCGCGCGGCGGGATCGCCGTCGAACTGGTAGAACTGCTCGAAATACTCGCGGAAGCGCAGCACCGGGCCGTCGCCGTCGCACAGCAGCGGGCGGACGCGGTGGATCTTGGTGTGCCAGATCGGAATGTCGCCCTCGACGCCCGACTGGCCGATGATGCCGGCGATCGAGCGGCGGATCATCTCGTTCTCGGGCGCGCCTTCGGGGAATTTCGGATGGCGGAATTCGAAGCGCAGCTCGACCTTGTCGTGCTCGACCGGGGTGGCCAGAACCTGCAGCAGGAGGTCCGCCATGCCCTTGAAGCGGGTCGACTTCTGACCGGCGCCGGTCTGCAGCGTGCGGACCTCGGTATCCAGGGTGCGGACCGTGCCGTCCGGCAGCTCCAGGGTGCGCTGACCGGCGGCCAGGCTGCGGCGGACATGACCCTCGTAGTGGCTTTCGCCCTCGGGGACCGCGTCCATCTTGTGCACATATTTGAAGTGGGCCAGGTCGACGCCGTTCTCGGCGATCTCCTGCGGATTGCTGTCGAAGGTCCACTCATAGCGGATGGGCGCGGCCCAGTCGGGCGACGACACCTCGTCCAGAACCTCGACCTCGAACATCGGCGCCACGCCCTGCGGGTGATGCCAGGCCCAGACCACGCCGTTGGTCTCGGTGATCGGCCAGGTCTTCAGGCAACCCGGCTTGCGCGCCGCCGGCGGAATGATCCGCGAATAGGGAATGTCCTTGCAGGCGCCGTTCAGGTCGAAGGCCCAGGAGTGGAAGGGGCAGCGAATGGTCTCGCCCTCGACGACCCCGCCATGACCGATATGGGCGCCCAGGTGCGGACAATAGGCCTCGGCCAGACCGGCGACGCCGCCCTCGGTGCGATACAGCACCAGGTCCTCGCCGAAGTAGCGGACCGGCTTCACGTCGCCGATCTCAAGCTCGTTCGAATAGGAGACAAAAAACCAACCGAACGGAATCGGCATGGGGAACCGGTCGACCATGGATAATCCTCCCAAAGCGCCGGTTGGTCCGACGTCTAAAGCTCAGCGATAGCGGCGCCTGCCCGCCTTTGACGGTGCAGACTGAGCCCGCACGTTATCAAGATCGGACGCAGCGATAAGGCGTCGTGGTTAGACTGAGCGTTCGCGCGGACGGACAATCGGCCACGCGCTGGCTTCAGCCGACCTTGTCCGTCTCGAGCGAACTACCGCCCGCCAGGAAGACGTCCAGTTCGGCCAGCGAGGTCTGCATCCAGGGCCGCAGCTGGGTGCGGGCAAAGCGGCTGGACAAGAAGTCGAGCAGCAGCCTCAGCGTCGCCGGCACCGGCGTGCCCGGCGCGAAAATGGCCCAGGCCTCACGGTCGTAATAGCTCCACTCGTCCTCGACGGCGACGAGCGCGCCCGACGCCAATTCGCTGCGCACGAAGGCGATCGGCAGCTGGGCCAGACCCAGACCGCGCACCGCCGCGACCCGTAGCGCCGCCCCCTTGTTGCTCTTCCACCGGCCGTTGACCCGCACCTTTTCGGCGCCGTCGTTGGAGTTGAACCACCAGTGGCCGGTCAGGTCCGACAGGCAGATGTGGTTCTTCAGATCCGCAATCCCCTTGGGCGTCCCATGCTCGGCCAGATAGGCGGGCGAGGCGCACATGCAAAAGGACAGGTAGCCGATGCGGGCGGCCCGCAGGCTGGAGTCGATCAGGTCGCCGTAGCGGATGGCGACGTCAAAATCCTCACCGATCAGATCGACCTCGCGCGAGCCGGCGTGAACCTCGATGCCCACGCCCGGGTACTGACAGGCGAAGTCGGCGATGACCGCCGAGATGAAGTTGACGTCGAAGGTGTCGTTCAGTGAGACCTTCAGCTTGCCCGTCGGCGTCTGCTGCATCTGCGCCGCCTCGTGGCTGGCCGAGGCCAGCGAGCGACGCATGTCCCGGCACGAGGCGTAGAAGCGCTCGCCGATGGCCGTCATCGACACCTGACGCGTGGTGCGCTTCAGCAGCTGCACCCCCAGCCGCGTCTCCAGTTCGCTGACGCGCTTGCTGACAAAGGACTTGGAGGCGCCCAGCTGGTCGGCGGCGGCGGTGAAACTGCCCGTCTCCACGACCGAAATATACTCTTCGATGCCGTCCCAGATAGAAATCACAGCCTCCCCCGGCCACACTCTACGCGGTCCCTCGCCTCACGCCCCCACGCGCTGCGACTGGTCCTGAGGCTCACCCTACATGTCCGGTCGATCATGACAATTGTTCGCGTGACGAAACTATTCAGAAAACTGACAAATGGGGCCGCCATGCCTATCGCCCCGTGAACTGCGGCGCGCGACGTTCCATGAAGGCCCGCGGCCCCTCACGCGCATCCTCGCTGGCCATGACCACGGCCTGACATTCTTCTTCAATCTGAAAGGCCCACGGCAGATCACAACCGCTGGACCGCAGCACCGCCTCCTTGGCCTTGCTCAGGGCCAGAGGCGCGCCCTCGGCAATCCGGTCGCAAAGATCTCTGGCCGCCGCGCGCACGTCGCCGGGCGCGACGACGCGATTGATCAGCCCCATCGAGCGCGCGCGGTCCGCCTCGATGACGCTGGCCGCCAGAATGATCTCCATGGCGTTGGCCCAGCCGATCTGACGCGGCAAGCGGGCCAGAGAGCCGCCGCTAGGGATCAGACCGTGCCGCACCTCGCTCAGTTGAAAGGTCGAGGTCATGGAGGCGACGCGGATGTCGGTCCCCAGCATCAGTTCGAACCCGGCGGCGACCGCCAGTCCGTTGATCGCCGCCACCACGGGCTTGTGGAAGTCGGTGTTCCGCAGCAGCGCGCGGTCCACCAGCGACTGATGCCCATCGACCCAGCGCTGTTCAAACACGGTCTCCGGCGCCTTCGCCCCCGTCGCCAGGGGCGCCAGCGAGCCCAGGTCCGCCCCGGCGCAGAAGGCCCGCTCGCCCGCCCCGGTCAGCAGAACCGCCCGGACGCTGTCATCCTGTGCGATCCGGTCCCAGGCGTCGGCCAGCCGGACCATCATCTCGGCGTTCAGGGCGTTGTGCTTCTCTGGGCGGTTCAGCGTCACCACCGCCACGCGACCGTCGTTCTCGACCTGAACAAGAGACATGCAGCCGGCCCATCAGCACCGGGCCCCTGCCCCGGCGGAAAGACAGTTAAGGCGGCAAACCCCTGTTCCGACAACGGCCAAGCGCCGAAGAAGCTTGCAGGAAAATCACTGTTTACGCAGGAGAGGCTTTCGAGCGAAGGCTGGGCTCGATGCCTGTCTTGACCCGGCCGAGGCGCCGCCCGAAGCTGCACAGAAGCCAATACGAGAGAGTGCGATGAGCAAACGAGTCACAGTGATCACCGGCGCCTCGGGCGTGCTGGGCCGGGCGATCGCGGACGCCGCCCTGGCGCGCGGCGACGCCGTGGCGGCCATCGACTTCGGTCCCGTCGTGCGCGAGGACAGCGACGACTGGATGAGCCTCGGCGGCGTCGACCTGACAGATCCCGCCGCCGCCCAGGCCGCCCTGAACGCCGTGGCCCAACGCTTCGGCCGCATCGACGGCCTGCTCAACGCCGTCGGCGGCTTCGTCTGGCAGACAACCGAGGGGCCGCTGGAGAACTGGGACCGGATGCACCGGATGAACCTGACGACGGTGCTGAACGCCTGCCGGGCCGCCCTGCCCCATCTGACGCAGTCGACCGCCGGCCGCATCGTCAACGTCGGCGCCCTGGGCGCGCTTCAGGCCGGCGCCGGCATGGGCGCCTACGCCGCTTCCAAGGCGGGCGTGCACAAGCTGACGGAAGCCCTGGCCGAAGAGACCAAGGCGACGCCCCTCACCGTCAACGCCGTCCTGCCCTCCATCATCGACACCCCCGCCAACCGCGCCGACATGGCCGACGCCGATTTCTCGATCTGGGTCCAGCCGTCCGAACTGGCGACGGTCATGCTCTTCCTCGCCAGCGACGCCGCCTCGGCGGTCACGGGCGCGTTGCTACCAGTCCGCGGGGGCGTCTGACGCCGACGCAAGGCGGCCCCGGCAAAAGGTCAGCTGCGCCTCTCACACCGTTAGAGCCAGACAGCCGAAGCCCCTGCTGCGTCGGGCTACGGTGTTATCAGGCGGCTTTCGACGGCGACTAACGACCAGCTCTGGACAGTGCAACCCGATGCGCGCCCTCCAGATGGAGCCGGCCGTCGCGAGCATTGAGACGAAGCGTTTCCGGGTTAACCGACACGCGGCGAGCCTCGCCGCAGGCGGCCTGCTCCATCGCCTGCACGGCCGCATCCCGCAACGTCAGGGTCGCGCCGTCGAACGAGGCCGCGCCTGACCGCTCGGTCGTCCGCACCGTGGGACAGCGCGCCTGCGGATCCGTTGTCTCGGTCGTCGTCAGACGAAAGGCGCCGCCAGGCGACAACGTCAAAGCGTGTCGCCGCCGAACCTGAACGGGCGTCGGCGCAGTCTCGACCGTAGTGACCGTCGCAGAGCCGTACCCCGCGGTTCCTCCCAGATTGGTCACTCCTGGGGCCACGTAGGGCCGAAGCTTGATCTGGGGTCGAAGAACCAGCTCCTGCCGGTCGGTCTGGCCGGACCATGCGCCCGTCACGGTCGGCGGCAGGGCGGTCGAGAGATAGGCGGCGGCGATGGCGGCGGCGAGGATCATTTTGGTCGCGCTCCTTCTTGTCTGTGCGGCTCAATCCGAACGATTGCCCGTCTGGCGGCCCACCGTCGCGTTCGCCGCGTCGGAGCCCCTCCAGGCGTCGGCCAGGCGACGAAAGCCGCTTGGGACGCGACGGGCGGCTATCGCCCATTCAGCGCAAACTCCGCCCGCTCGGCGCCGTCGATGAGCGTCAAGGTTTGCAGGTCCGGCGTATCGGGATTGAAGATGAATCGCACCGTGATCGCTGCGCCGGGCTGAATGGCCGGGGTTCCGCTGAACAGCGCGGGCAGATCGCCCGAACCGCGCCAACGGCGTTCAAGACGCCCAGAACGACCGCCAGCAGACGGCGCTCGATCCCGAAGGACTCAGTTCCGCCTTCCCTCACAGCACGCGCACCCACATGTCAGCGGCGTAGGCGTGCGACTTACCCTTGCAATAGAGACCCAGCGCGTCGCGGCTCTCTTCGCTCTTGGTCAGGGTGAGGCGGACCTGCTTGCAGGGGAAGGCGCCGACCGGCGTGTCGGACAGAACCTCGAGCCGCCCCGTCGACACCTCGCCGCGCCAGGTGAAGGACTCGCCGACCGCCAGACGACCGACCCGCCCCGGCACCCCGCCCTCGGCGGCGGCATCGACATGGTAGGAAATGAAGGTGTCGTAGGCGTAGCCGCCCTCGCAGCTGAAGCAGCGCGACTTGCCGAACTCCTGCAGCGCCTTGAACTGCTCGCTGTAGATGGGGTCGAAGCGCAACTCGCCCGTATAGGTCGCCGCGCCGGGATTCAGCGGCCAGGGCGCGGGCCCGGCAGCAGACGCGCGTCCACCGGCGGAAGCGCGCGCCGCCCGGCCGGACGCAGCCCGCGGCGCGGCGGCTTCGGGCTCGGCGCTCGCCTCGCCCGCGTCGTCGGACGCGCCCTCGCGCTGACCGGACAGCATGCCCTCGACCGCGCTCTCGGTGCGACGACTGGCTTCGCTGGCGACGCGATCCACGGCGCGGCGCGCGAGGCCCTCGAGGAAGGATTGGGCGTGAACGGGTCCGACGTAGAGAAGCGCCAGGGCGGCGGCGGACGCCGACAGGGTGATGGTGCGCATGATTGACCTCCAGGAATGGAGGCATGACTAGCATCGCCGAACCAGCCCGCCCGCCGCAGCGAGACTGGAGGCGACAGCCCCGCGACCGGAGCCGCGCGACGCGACGAACGCCCGCCGCTGCGCGATGAAATCAGGGCTCGCCAGCCCCCCGGGGCAGGTGAACCGTCAGCTGGATCTCGATGAATCCCGTCTCAGCCAGCAGGCCGCTGGAGCCGACGGCGGTCCAGGCTGGCCGGGGCGCCGACGAGAATTCGCGCCAGACCTTAGCCATCACCGCCGTCTGATCCGCCCGTTCGCCGACGAACAGAGGCGGGTCCCAGACGTGGAAGCTGTTCACCAGGGCCACATCGTCGAAGGTCGCGCCGGCGGCTTCGAGCGTGCGCGTCAGCTGGGTGTAGGTGCGCCGCACCTGCGCTTCCAGCGCCGCGGCGTCCTGTCCTTCGCCGGGCGCGCGAAAGACGATGGCTCCCGAGACATAGAGGGTGTCGCCGACGCGCCGCGCTGGAGCGTAGCCGACCTCGTCATAGGCCGCCTGATGGCGCACCGAGGGGATCACGACCTCGCCCCCGGAGGACGGAATGCGCAAGGGATAGGCGGGCGTCTGGCTCTCCACGCTCGCGGGCAAGGCGGCCACGACCAGGATCAGGACGGACAGGCGACGCATTCTCTCTCTCCGGGCAGAACAGGAAGTCGGATCGCACGAGGGATGCGCCGCTATCTCCGCGCAAGCGGCTTGCGGCGAGTCTCCGGGAAGATGAGACGAACGCCCGCCTATTCGGCGATGTCGGACAGGGCTCCGCCCTCGGCCCGAACGGCGGCCAGGGCCGCGCGCACGTAGTTGGGGCCCACGGCCACCGAGACGCCGTCCGCCATGACTAGCGAGACCTGCCACTTGGACACCCGGTCGATGCCCCGCACGCGCGACGGCCGCACCATGGCCGAGCGGTGCACGCGGATCAGGTTGGTCGAGCCGAACCGCGCCTCCATGGCGGTCATCGTCGCCCGCAGGATGTGAGTGCGCGCCAGGGTATGCAGCAGGACATAGTCCCGCGCAGCTTCGATCCAGTCGATATCCTCGATCGCGACCCGAACCTCGCCGTTGCGCGTCGGAATCCACAGGGCCTCTGCGGGCGCGACGGACGCTTCGCGCCCGGCCTCGGCCAGCGTCGCCAGCGCCTCCCGCTCCCGCCGTCGACGTTCGGCCCGGTTGATCGCCTGGCGCAGGCGGTCGAACCGCACGGGCTTCAGCAGATAGTCCGCCGCCTCGACATCAAAAGCGTCGGGCGCGAAATGCTCGAAGGCGGTGACGAAGATGATCTCGGGCCGGGCTTGAGGCTCAAGGTCCGCTGCTACGGCCATGCCGCTCTTGCCCGGCATCTGAATGTCCAGCAGCACGACGTCCGGCCGCAGCCGCGCGATGGCCTCGACCGCCTGGACCCCGTCGCTGACCGCACCGACGACCGTGACCTGACTCAGCGCCTTCAGCAGGACCTCCAGCCGTTCGATCGCGAGCGGCTCGTCGTCGGCGATGAGCAGGCGCATCAGTCCGCCTCCAGGGGAATGCAGAGGCTGGCGCGATAACCGCTCGCGGTCGCGCCCGCGGTCAAGGCGGCGGCTTCGCCGTAAAGGACGTGGAGGCGCTCCCGGACATTGCGAAGTCCGACCCCGGCCGAGGGCGCCGCGGCCGCCGAACCGTCGCCGTCGTCCTCGACCGCCAGCATCAGCCGACCATCCTCGGAGCGCTCTGCCTCGATCCTGACCGTGACCGGGCGCGCGGTCGAAGCGACGCCGTACTTGATGGCGTTCTCCACCAAAGGCTGCAGGATGAAGGGCGGCAACCGCGCCGACATCAGGTGGAAGGGACAGGCGAACTCGACCGTCAGCCGGTGACCGAACCGTACCCCTTCGATGTCCAGATAGCCGTGCAGCATCTCCAGTTCGGCCTCCAGGGTGCTCAAGCCCTCGCCCTCGCTCGCCAGGGTCGTGCGCAGGAAGGTCGACAGCCGCGTCAGCATGTCCTCGGCCTCGCCCGCGCGGCCCGTGACCACATGAGAGGAAATGGCGTTCAGGGTGTTGAAAAGAAAATGCGGGTTCAACTGATAACGCAAGGTCTCCAGCCGCGCCGCCGTGGCGGCCGCCCGCGCTTCCGTCACGCTCAGTCGCGCCGCGGCGACTTCCTGCTCCCGCGCCGACAGATCCCGCTGGGTTAACAGCATGTCGTAGAGGCCGGCCAGAAGGCCGCAGAAGCTGGTGAAGCCGGTGAAGTTGCCGAGAGCATGTTGTAGCCGGCTCGCCATCACAGTCGACGGCATCATTCGCTCCATCACCCATCCGCCGAAGGCGGCGTCGGTCAGGGACACCGCACCACCGGCGACGATGATGACTGCGGCCAGAATCGGCAGACGCCGTGCGATCGGCAGAGAATGCGCGCGTCGGACAATCATATAGAGCGGCAGACAGTAGATCGTGCCCACCAGAACCGAGAAGGCCACGATCAGGATGAACCACGGCTCGAGAACCCCGAGGTTAACGGCCCGGGGCAATAGCAGGAAGGCGCCTGCCGCCAGCCAGACGCCGCCGGTGATCGCCACGGCCAACCGATCAGTCGAGGAAGGGGTCACATCGGGTCCTGCATCATCAGAACGCCACCCTAGAATAATGCCGTCACGCCAAACAGATGCCGTCGTCTCAGCCTATCAGGCCTTCGTCGCATGCTGGTGATCGAAGGCACGGCCCACAGCGAGCATGTTCCGGTCCATGCTGGTGATGGATTTCTGGCCCGTCAGGGTCATGGCCACCCGCATCTCCTTCTCCATCAGGTCCAGGAGGTTCTCGACGCCCGCCTGCCCCGCCGCCGCCAGGGCATAGACGAAGGCGCGGCCCAGCATAACGGCGTCGGCGCCCAGGGCGATGGCGCGCACGACGTCGAGGCCGTTGCGGATGCCGGAGTCGGCCAGGATGCGGATGTCGCCCTTCACGGCGTCGGCGATGGCCGGCAACGCCCGGGCCGAAGACAGGACCCCGTCCAGCTGACGTCCGCCGTGGTTGGACACGACGATGCCGTCGGCGCCGAAGCTGACGGCGTCACGCGCATCCTGCGGATCGAGGACGCCCTTGATGACCATCGGGCCGTCCCAGAAGTCGCGGATCCATTGCAGGTCCTTCCACGAAATCGACGGATCGAAGTTGGCGCCCAGCCAGCCGATGTAGTCCGCCAGCCCCGTCGGCTTGCCCAGATAGCGCGAGACATTGCCCAGATCGTGCGGCGTCCCGCGCAGGCCCACGTCCAAGGCCCACAGCGGATGGGTCATGGCCTGCACCATGCGACGCAGCCCTGCGTTCGGCCCGCTCATGCCGGATCGGGCGTCGCGATAGCGGGCGCCGGGGGTGGGCATGTCCACGGTGAAGACCAGGGTCTTCACCCCCGCCGCCTTCGCCCGTTCCAGTGCATTCTTCATGAAGCCCCGGTCCCGCAGCACATAGAGCTGAAACCACATGGGCCGGTCGATGGCGGGCGCGACTTCCTCGATCGGGCAAACCGAGACGGTCGAAAGGGTGAAGGGCACGCCGCGCGCCGCCGCGGCCCTGGCGGCCTGAACCTCCCCGCGCCGGGCGTACATTCCGGTCAGGCCGACCGGCGCCAGCACGACCGGCAGGCGCAGCGTCTCGTCGAACAGCCGGGTCTCCAGGCTCAGGCTGGTCATGTCCTGCAGGACGCGCTGGCGCAGGGCGATGGCCTGCCAGTCCTCGACGTTCCGCTTCAGCGTCTGCTCGGCATAGGCGCCGCCGTCGATGTAGTGGAACAGGAAGGGCGGCAGCCGGCGTCGCGCCGCCTCACGATAATCGCCGGGCGAGGAGATGATCATCGTCACAACCTACTGGAAGTTGGCGAAGGCGCCGCCGTCGACCAGCAGGGCCGCGCCGGACATGTAGCCCGCCATGTCCGAAGCCAGGAAGGCGACGACCGAGGCGATGTCTTCCGGCCGGCCCAGACGTCCCAGCGGAATGCGGCCCTCCATGTATTCGCGCTTGGCCGGATCAGCGAGATCGTCCTTGTTGATGTCGGTGGCGATGGTCCCCGGCAGGACGGAGTTGCAGCGGATGCCGTGCCGGCCCAACGCCACGGCGCACGACTGCATCAGGCTGTGCACGCCCGCCTTGGTCGGGGTGTAGTGGGTCTGGAACTCGCCGCCGACCAGGGCCGAGATGGAGCTGATCGCCACGATGGAGCCGCCCCTTCCCTCCGGGTCTGGGCCCTGCTTCACCATCTGGTTGGCGGCGGCCTGCACCATGAAATAGGCCCCGTGCAGATTGACCTCCATCGTCCGGCGCAGGGTCTCCGCCGGCATGTCGAGAAAGGCGTGGAACGGACAGACGCCGGCGTTGGACACGAAGACATCCACCCGCCCGAACGCCTCGACCGCCCTGGCGACGAAACCCGTCGCGCTTTCCGGCTGGGCCACGTCGGCGTCGAACACGACGGCCTGGCGCCCCAGAGCCTCGATCTCGGCGACTGCTTCGGCGGCGACGGCGTCATCGCGCCAGGTGTTGATGGCGACGTTCGCGCCCTGGCGAGCGGCCTCGATCGCCGTCGCCCGTCCGATACCCCGCGATGCGCCCGTGATCAGGACGACCTTGTTCTCAAGCAGCATGGGGGCTCCGGCGTTTCTCTATGGGTCAGGATTTGGGGGACCAGCCAAGATCGGCGCTGATGGCGTTGGCCGCGTCGGTGACCGTCTTGGTCAGTTCCGACATGCGGGCGTCGGACATGTACTGGGCGGCGGACGAGACGCTGATGGCGGCGACGATATGGCCGTCCACCGAACGGATCGGGGCGGCGACGCAGCGGATCTGGTCCTCGTTCTCTTCCAGGTCGAAGGCATAGCCCTTCTGGGCATAGCCGCGCATCCGCTCCAGCCAGACCGTGCGCGCCGACGAATCGAACGCCGCCCCTTCCGGCGCATAGAAGTCGATCCATTCCGGCTCGCTCTTGTCGAGGATCAGCGCCTTGCCGAGACCCGTCGAAGCGATGGGATGACGCTCGCCCAGGCGCGAGCCGATATTGATGCGGCGACGTCCCGGCACCTTGTCCAGATAAAGGGCGTAGCGGCCGTCCAGCACGCCAAGATGCACCGTGTCGTCCGTCTGGGCCGACAGTTGTTCCAGCCAGGGGCGAGCGATGCGCGGCAGATGCATCTGCTGACTGGCGGCGTGACCCAGCTCCAGCAGTTTCGGCCCCAGGCTGTAGCCCTCGCGCGGGCGGAACGACAGCAGGCGCCGCTCCACCAGGGCCGAGGCCAGACGATGGGTGGTGCTGCGCGTCAGATCCAGCCGCTCGGACAGTTCGGCCAGCGGCAGGGAGCCCTCCATCAGCGCATCGATCACGTCCAGACCACGCAACAGGGTCTGGCTGCCGGACGCCTTGGCGCCGACTTCTTCTTCCCCATCGACCTGTGCGGTCTTGATTGACGACGCTCGTCCCATTTTGTAATCCTCATTCTCAGAATGTAGCAAGACGCGCAAGTCGTTCGGCCACACGGGCTCGACTTTGACGCCATGCAGGGGGAGACGCCAGTGAAATCCCGCATTATGGGAATTGATCGCCAAATTTCGGCGATTTACCAATGAGCCGCCTGCCGAAGATCAAGCACGTCCGCGCCTTCGTCGTGAAGAACGACGGAACCGGGAGCGGCGCCGACTATCACGACCAGGGCGACGGCCACTGGATCGACGACCACATCGCCACGCCCATGGCCAAGTACCCCGAGTATCGGCAGAGCCGCCGCAGCTTCGGCATCAATGTGCTGGGCACCCTGGTCGTCGAGATCGAGGCCGAGAACGGCGTGGTCGGCTTCGCCGTGACCACCGGGGGCGAGCCCGCCGCCTATATCGTCGAGAAACACCTGGCCCGCTTCCTGGAAGGCCGCGACCCGTCCGAGGTCGAGAAGATCTGGGACCAGATGTATTTCTCGACCCAGTATTATGGCCGCAAGGGTCTGGTCGTGAACGCCCTCTCCGGCGTCGATCTGGCGCTGTGGGATCTGCTGGGCCGTCTGCGCCAGGAGCCGGTCTTCGCCATGCTGGGCGGCCCGGTGCGCGACGAGCTGACCTTCTACGCCACCGGCGCGCGTCCCGACAAAGCCAAGGAACTGGGCTTCATCGGCGGCAAGATGCCCCTGCACCACGGCCCGGCCGAGGGCGAGGAAGGCCTGCGCAAGAACCTGGCCGAACTGGAGGCCATGCGGAACGCCTGCGGCGACGACTTCTGGCTGATGTTCGACTGCTGGATGGCGCTGGACCTCAACTACGCCACCCGCCTGGCCCACGAGGCCCACAAGCTGGGTCTGAAGTGGATCGAGGAGGCCCTCAGCCCCGACGACTACTGGGGCTATCAGTCGCTGAAGAAGAACGCGCCCAAGGGGATGCTGGTCACCACCGGCGAGCATGAGGCCACCCGCTGGGGCTTCCGCATGCTGCTGGAAATGGAATGCTGCGACATCATCCAACCTGACGTGGGCTGGTGCGGCGGCGTGACCGAGTTGCAGAAGATCTCCGCCCTCGCCGATTCCAAGGGCGTGCTGATGATCCCACACGGATCAAGCGTCTATTCCTACCACTTCGTGGTGACGCGCCATAACAGCCCGTTCGCGGAGTTCCTGATGATGGCCCCCGGCGCCGACGAGGTCGTGCCCATGTTCCATCCGCAGCTGATCGGCGAGCCCGTTCCGGTGAACGGCAAGCTGAAGGTTCCCGACACCCCCGGCTTCGGCGTCGAGCTGAACCGCGACATCGCCCTGCACCGCCCCTACGCGCGCTAAGACAAGAGTCCTCCCCATGAAGCTCCTCCGCTACGGCCCCAAGGGCCAGGAAAAGCCCGGCACACTGGATGCCGAAGGCCGCATCCGCGACCTGTCGGGCGAGGTCGCCGACATCACCCCGGACCAGCTGTGGGGCGAAGGCCTCGCCGCGCTGAAGGCCATTGATCCGGCCACCCTGCCCCTGGTTGAGGGCGCGCCGCGTTACGGCGTGCCGGTCAACGGCGTGCGCAAGTTTATCGCCATCGGCCTGAACTTCGCCGACCACGCCGCCGAGTCCAACCTGCCGATCCCGGCCGAGCCCGTGGTTTTCACCAAGGCCGTGTCCTGTTTGACGGGTCCGAATGATACCGTTGTCATTCCTCGCGGCTCAGAGAAGACCGACTGGGAAGTCGAGCTCGGCATCGTCATCGGCCAGCGCGCCTCCTACGTCGAACAGGCCGAAGCCCTGAACCATGTCGC
>Ga0247827_10000757_pt1 | contig 14252 bp, 16 predicted proteins | sample 12C_Control_Day2_FD_194414 | JGI IMG/M metagenome (GOLD analysis project Ga0247827, IMG submission 194414) | Soil microbial communities from agricultural site in Penn Yan, New York, United States - 12C_Control_Day2 | ecosystem: Environmental > Terrestrial > Soil > Agricultural land | place... | reverse complement strand
CTGTTCGCCTCGACCGACTGGGTGATGCAGAAGGACTTCAACCTCTTCCTCTATGAAGCGGTCGAGTTCCGTCAGGACACCAACTTCGAAGGCGGCCTGCGCGCGGGCTGGCGTGATCTGAACCGCGGCATCGAGGCGGCCGCCTATGTCCGCAACATCACGGACGAGGCCAATGTCATCGGCGCCATCGACTTCAACAACCTGACGGCCTTCGTCAACGAACCGCGCATGTACGGCGTGGAGCTGTCGAAGCGCTTCTAGGCCTCACGGCTGAAGGGATGCGGGGGGCGGCGGCAGGGAGACCTGCCGCCGCCCTCTTGCCATCCGACCCGACCCTGGCCCTACTGCCTCCCGGATCGGGGAGGATCTTTCACATGCGGCTGGCCCTGCTGTTCGGAACGCTGACGCTCGCCTTTCTGCTGGCTGTCTGGACCACCCAGGTCCCGAAGCCGCGCGCCCTCGAGGCCCCCGCCGCCGCCTTCTCCGCCGCGCGGGCCATGACCGACATCGAACAGATCGCCCGCGCCCCGCACCCGGTCGGTTCGGCCGAGCACGCCCGCGTCCGGGCCTACCTCGCCGCCCGCATGTCCCGGCTGGGCCTGTCGCCGCAGGAACAGGCCGGCCCCCTGTCTCCCGCCTCGATCCGGCGCCTGAAGAAGGCCGGCGGCGATCCCGATGCGGCTGACAATCAGGCGATCAACCTGATCGGCGTCCTGCCCGGAAAGGACCGTAGCCAGCCCGCCATCATGCTGATGGCCCACTACGACACCGTCGTCGGCTCGCCCGGCGCCGCCGACGACTCCACCGGGGTCGGCGCCGTGCTGGAGGCCGTGCGCGCCATACAGGCGCGCGGCGCCGCCGAGCGCGACCTCGTTGTTCTGTTCACTGACGCTGAGGAACTGAACCTCGACGGCGCCCGCATCTTCTTCGGCGGCCATCCCTTGCGTGACCGCATCGGCGCCGTCGTCAATCTGGAAGCGCGCGGCGGCGGCGGCCGCGCCGCCATGTTCGAGACCGGGCGCGAGGCTGGCCCGACCGTCGACCTGTTCCGCCGCGCCGCCGCCCGCGCCGACGGCGGGACCACCGCCACCTCGCTGGCCGTCTTCATGTACGAACAGATGCCCAACGGCACCGACTTCACCATCCCCAAGGATCGTGGCGTCGGCGGCCTGAACTTCGCCTTCATCGGCCGCCCGGCCCAGTACCACTCCGCCGACGCCACCCCCGCCAACCTTGATCAGGGCGCCCTGCAGCACCTCGGCTCGCAGGCGCTGGAGACGGCCGACGCCCTGCTGCGCGCGCCCGCCCTGCCCGCCAGAGGGCCAAACACCGTCTATGCCGACGTCTTCGGCCGCCTGATGCTCAGCCATTCGGCGTCGACCGGCTGGGGCCTGCTGGGCCTGACCGCCGCACTCGGTGCCTTCGCCGCCTGGCGCGCCCGCCGCGCGACCGGCTTGACGCTGGGACAGGTCGGTCGCGGCCTGCTGGACAGCCTGTGGTTCCTGTCGGCCGGACTGGTTCTGGCCCAGGCCGTGCGCCTGCTGGCCGGGCCGATGTCGAGCCGCGCCGCCTCGTCCGAGACCTATTACGTCCTGCTGCGCCGTCTGCCGTGGATGGAGGCGGGCGCCGTCCTGACCATCCTGGCCCTGGCCCTGCTGTTCCTCACTGGAGCGCGGCGGTCGCGACCGCGCACGATGGCCGGGGTCGTCGCCGTCCTGACCGCTCTGGTCCTGTTGATCGGCGGCTCCAGTCCGGTCCTGCTCGGCGCGGGCGTGGTCGCCGCCGGCCTGTCGCTGTGGCCGGTCAAGGCGCCGACCTCGACCTGGGGCGGCTGGCTGGGCCTGATCGCCCTCGTCTTCCTGCTCGGCTGCATCGTCCAGGGCGCGGCGCCCGAGGCCGCTCTTCTGTTCGTCTGGCCCGCCCTGCTGGCCGCAACCGCCGCGGCCCTCGCCGTCCTGATCAGCCCGGGCCTGACGCGGCCCGCCTCCCTGATCCCGCCCGCCGTCGCCACTGTTCTCGGCGGGGCCTGGCTGATGGGGATCGGCCACTTCGTCTTCCTCGGCGTCGGCATGGACCTGCCCGGCGCTCTGGCCCTGATCGGCCTGCTGGCCCTGCTCTTCCTGCGCCCGCTCAGCCCGCCCGTCAGGGCCATCCGCCCGGTGCTGATCGGGGCCGCCGCCTGTCTGGTTCTGGCCTGCAGCCTCAGCCTCGCCGCCCGCTTCGCCGAGCCGACGCCTTCCGTGGCCGAGGCCCTGCCCTGAGCGCGCGCCGCTGGCGAAACGCTGTCCAACCGTCTATCGCAGCCTCATGTCTCACGATCCCGTTCTCGTCACCGGCTCGGCCGGCTTCATCGGCTTCCACACCGCCCGGCGGCTGCTGGACCGCGGCGAGACGGTCATCGGCCTGGACAACCTCAACGCCTACTACGACCCGGCGCTGAAGCAGGCCCGTCTGGCCCTGCTGCAGGAACATCCGAACTACCAGCACCACACGCTCGATCTGGCCGACCGCGCCGGCGTCGCCGCCCTGTTCGCCGAGCACGCCCCGCGCCGCGTCGTCCACCTCGCCGCCCAGGCCGGGGTCCGTTACAGCCTTGAAGCGCCCGAGACCTATGTGGACTCAAACGTCGTCGGCTTCCTCAGCATACTCGAGGGTCGCCGCGCGGTGAAGGCCGCCAACCTCGTCTTCGCCTCGACCAGCTCGGTCTTCGGCGCCAACGCCGCCCTGCCCTTCTCGGTGCGCGATCCGGCCGACCACCCGCTGACCGTCTATGCGGCGACAAAGCTGGCCAACGAGGCCATGGCCCATTCCTACGCCCACCTGTTCGGCTTCCCCGCCACGGGCCTGCGCTTCTTCACCGTTTATGGACCGTGGGGCCGCCCGGACATGGCCCTGTTCAAATTCACCCGCGCCATCCTCAGGGACGAGCCCATCGACGTTTACGGCGAAGGCAAGATGTCGCGCGACTTCACCTATGTGGACGACATCGTCACCGGCGTAGTCGCCGCCCTGGACCGCCCCGCCGCTGTCGATCCGACCTGGGACGCCAAAGCTCCCAACCCCGCCACCAGCGGCGTCGCCCCCTGGCGTATCCTCAACCTGGGCGCCGGCCGCCCGGTCGCCCTGATGCGCTACATCGAGGTGCTGGAGGAAAAGCTGGGTCGCAAGGCGAAGCTCAACCTCATGCCCATGCAGGACGGCGACGTCGCCAATACCGAGGCCGACGTGACCGACACCCTGGCGGCCCTTGACTACGCCCCATCGACCCCGGTCGAGGACGGCGTCGGCCGTTTCGTCGACTGGTACTGCAACTTCTACCGCGAAAACTGAAACGCGCGCGTCAATTGAAGCGCCGCTGACAGGCTGAGCCCATGCACGATCTTTCCGCCCTGGCGAGCCGAAGCCTCAAGACGCTGACCGTCGTCGTCGCCTGCGTCACGCTGTCGGCCTGCTATTCCTGCTCGCTGAACGGCGGCTGGGAGGGACAGATGAACCCCTTCTGCGTCAAGAAGGATTCGCTGATCGGCCCCATCTCGCCGCCAGCCCCTCCGGCTCTGATAAAAGAGCAGCCGCCGCGAGAATCATCGATCGCAATGACGGAATAAAGCAGCCTTGCCCTGGTGGAGCCGAGGGACGACTAACCCGGTCGCGGGGATCGTCATAGTTCGCCATCTGAAGCCCGCCACCATTGACGTAGCGGCCCGCCTCCGTCGTAACTCGCCATAGTGCTACGGGGCCAACCGGCCAAACTTTTAGGGTCGCTTTTAGGGTCAGCTTTAGGGTCAGCTTTAGGGTCGATCCCATTTGACCCGCTCTGCGCGTTCGTGGATCGTTCTCCTATGGCTCACCCAATCAAGCGCCTGACGGCCGTCGCTGTCCGCGCCCACAGCGCCCCAGGTCTCTACGCCGACGGCGCTGGCCTGTACCTCCAGGTCAACAAGACCGGCGCCAAGAGCTGGGCCTTCATCTTCCAGTGGCGCGGCGCGCGCAAGCAGATGGGTCTCGGTTCGCTGAAGGTGCGGAGCTTGGCTGAGGCGCGGGAAGCGGCAGACGCCGCCCGCAAGCTGGTCGCCGACGGCATCAACCCCATCGAAGAACGCGGCGACACCCGCACAACGGACCGTACATTCGGTGCCCTGGCAGACCAACTGCTCGACGCCCTGCGACCGGAATGGAAGAACGCCAAGCACATCTACCAGTGGGAGCAGAGCCTCAAGGTCGATGCCGCGCCCCTACGGGCCCTAGATGTGGATGCGGTCACAACCGAGGACGTCCTAGCCGTCCTGAAGCCGATCTGGGCGGTGAAGCCCGAAACGGCCTCCCGCACGCGCGGCCGCATAGAGCGGGTGCTGGACGCCGCCAAGGCTAAGGGCCTGCGAACCGCGGAGAACCCGGCCCGTTGGAAGGGCCACCTCGCCCTCCTGCTGCCGAAACGGCAGAAGCTCTACAAGGGTCACCACCCAGCCCTGCCCTTCGATGAGGTGTCCGATTTCGTCGGACAACTGCGCGCCCGCCCGGCGCCGGCGGCTCGCGCCTTGGACCTGCTGATCCTGACAGCATCGCGAACCGGCGAGATTGTGGGCGCCGAGCGCTCAGAGTTCGATCTCGTGAAGAAGGTCTGGACCGTCCCGGCCGAGCGCATGAAGGGCAAGGTCGACCACCGCGTGCCCCTGACCGACGCCGCCGTGAAGATCGTGCGGGCAGCGATGACCGAGGGCGACGAATTCGCCAAGCTGAACCCTCAAGCTCCCACGCGGTGGTTGTTCACCGATCCGACGGGCATGAAGCCGATGTCGAACATGGCGATGCTGATGCTCCTGCGCCGCATGGGGCACGACGACATCAGCGTCCACGGCTTCCGCTCCACGTTCCGGGACTGGGCTGGAGAGTGCACAAACTTCGCCCGCGAGGTCGTGGAGGCGGCGCTGGCGCACCAGATCGGCAACGAGGTCGAGCGGGCCTATCGTCGTGGCGACGCGCTGGAGAAGCGCCGCAAGCTCATGGACGCGTGGGCCGGATACTGCGATAGACCGCGTTCCATGAACGTCGTTGAGATAAGGCGACCCGTTTGATGCCTCTGCCGAGAACTTCGTTGATAGCGTTCATTGACGAGTCCGGCGACTTCGAGCTGAAGAACATCAATCCGGCTTATCCCGTCTGTGCCCAATGCGCCCTGACCTGCACCGTGCAGGAATACCTAGCGAACGCGGTACCGAACTTGATGGAGGTGAAATACTCTTTCTTCGGTAACGAGTGCGTCGTGATGCACGGCCACAAGATCCGGAAGAAGAGTGGCGACTTTCACATCCTCCGAGATGAACAGGTCCACAAGGAGTTCATGGAGGCCATCGCCTGGTCGATCGACAAGCTAGACGGTTGCCTGATCGTGGCGGCGGTCAATAAGCCCCGCCACGTCAATCAGTACATCAAGCCAGAAGACCCCTTCTTTCTGAGCCTGCAGTTTCTCCTGGAGCGGCTGAACATGCACTGGGCGAAGGAATTGAAGGCCGGGGAGCGACTGCTATGCGTCTTCGAGATGCGAGGCGCGACCGAGGATAAGCGCACGCGGGCCTGGTTCGATGAGATCTGCGCCGGGAGGAACCATCGCAGCGAGGTATTCAACTTCGATGCCGACTTCCGTCCAAAGGATCAGAACGTCATCGGCCATCAGTATGCTGATCTCGTCGCCTATGCCGCCTGTCGCTTTGTGGAGACCAGCGACGGCAATCGCCAAGACTGGAAGGCCGTGAAAGGCAAGCTGCGAAAGGTCGGGGGACGGCTAGAGGGCCACGGCCTGAAAATCTTTCCGTAGCCCTAAAAAGCAGAAGGGCCGCGTGTTACCGCGACCCAGCGCCGACCGACTACGCCGGCCCATTTGACACAAAGCCTATCATTAGCGCGCTGAAAATGCGAGCAATTTCTGATTCTCATAAACCCTTGATCAGACTCGACCTTTTTCGTCAAGCCGCCCGCGCCGCCGGTGCCTGGTCGATCACCCGCACCAGTTCCTCACGCGGCACGACCGTGCGGCCCCTCACCTTCTTGGCCACCACGTCGCCCTCGCGCAGCATCGTCCACATGGTGGTGACGCCGACGCCGAGCGCCTGAGCGGCCTCGTCCACGGTGTAGGCCAGCTTCGAGCCAGGCGGCAGGTCGATGCCCTTCCGTTTCACCATCATGGAGCGCGCCTGATGTCCATGTCGCCCGCCATGCTGACCGCGCTCAGCTCGCGCAATCCGCTGCTGGTTCACCTGCTACGTATCGAACTGCCCGGCCGGACGATCCGGCTGGTCGATGGTTCGGGTTTCGTCATCTGGGGCGCCGAGGTGTTCAGAGGCGAGGACGCCGACTTCGGCAAGATCGCCGGGTTCGGTGACTTCACCGAGGGCGAAGGCACAGAGCCGATCAATCGCGGTGCCCAGATCAGCGTCATGATCAACATGCCGCGGGTCTCGACCTACACCTATACGCGGGCCGATCTGATCGGCGCCGCCGAGATCCGGCCGCTGACACCGCGCCGCGAGCGCAAGAACACGATCATCCCCCGCTACAAGTCCGAGGTGCACGGCTGGGAGTATGTACCGGCCGGCGAGGTGACGTCGGAGGTCTATCTGACCGAAGACCGAAACGAGCCGCGTTCGCTGGAGATCGAATACGTCCACGTCCGCAAGGCCAAGCAGGCAGGCCAACTGGCGGCCTATGACCTGGCCAACCTGCGCGAGGGCCTGACCGCAAAGCTGCCCTCCAAGGCGCACCTGATGCACATCCATCCCGGCGACTGCATCACCGTGGACGTGGCGGAACTCGGGCTGGCAAACCAGAAGTTCCTCGTGCGCCGCGCGCCGACGAACCATCAGGCCGCGAGCGTGACGCTGGAGCTGCGCTCCGAGAGCGACGGCAAGCATGCCTGGGCTCTGGGGCAGGCCGCCAATCCGCCGCCCTCCCCATCGCTGTCCGCAGTCGATCCGAAATACGTCCCGCCACCGGCGCCGGAGGACTGGACCGTCGTGCCCAAGCCGCCGGGCGGGGGCGGGGTCTCTCAGCCGATCTTCGTCATCGACTTGCCCCTTGAGACGTCTGACATTGTCGGGGTCATCATCAAGCATGGCCCAAGCGCGGCAGGGCCCTGGACAGATGGCTATGAGGGTTCGCCTCGGACCGACGGCCGGTATGAGGTCGCCGGGCTGACACCGGGGCAGACCTACTGCGTCTCCCTCCAGTACGTGGCGAAGAACGGCGCCAAGAGCGAACCGGGCATCAAGTGCGGGATCGTGGCTGGGGACCTGACGGCGGGCAACGTCATCCCTACGGCGCCGACCATCGTCGCCATGCAGGACGCGATCGATGCGGCAGGGACCGGGCTCGGCTCTCTGAACGCGGCGATCTACACGCCGGGCACCGGTCTGCTGGCGCGGTCGGACGCCATGTTCGCCACGCTCAACACACCGACGACGGGGGTGCTGGCGCGGCTGACGGCGGCTGAGACCGCCATCACCACCAACGACGCGGCGTCATCGTCCCGCCTCCTTGCATTGGAGGCCACGGTCAATACGGCCGGAACCGGCCTTGTCGCGCGGATGGGCGTGCAGGAGACCGCGACCGCCAACCTGGCGCTGAACAAGGCGGACGCCACGCGGGTGACGGCCCTGGAAGCGACCGTCAACACATCTGGCACCGGCCTGATCGCCAAGGTCGGAGCGCTGGAAACGGCGACGGCCGATCTGCAAAGCCAGAAAGCTGACGCGACCCGGGTTGAGGTGCTGGAGGCCACAGCCATAGGCGTGCGGCCCACGACCATCACCGACGTCGCCGGCGCCTTCTTCACGCAGGCTGGGCCCGGCACGGCGCCTCTCGGGGCCGCCAACGTGGGCCTCGATGCCTCGGGTTACTACTTCAAGTCCTCGAACGCGGGGGCATGGATTGCGCGCGGTCTGGTCCCTATCGCCTCGGACCAGGTGATCACGGTCACTGGTATATGGGATCAGGAGGTCGCCGGGGACAACGCCCGGATCACCGCCTGGACCTTCAACGCGGCGGGCACGATGACGGCTGTGTCCGGGCCGCTCGCGATGTTCCCGGTCGGCGTCGGGAACAGGATCACCCGGTCCTTCGGTCTGGCGGGTTCTGGTGCTGAAACCACTCTGCCGGCGGGGACCGTTGCGGCAAGGTTCGGGCTCCAGCCCAACCGAACCTCGGCCGGATCGGTGCGGGGCCGCTCCCTCTCAATCGCTGATGGCACGCTGGCCTCAACCCTGAACGCCCGGGTCGGCACGCTGGAGACCGCCACCACCAACCTTCAGACCGGAAAGGCGGATGCTTCCCGCGTCACCTCGCTGGAGGCCACGGTCAACACGCCAGGCACCGGCGTCACAGCCCGGCTGACGACGGTGGAGAGCGTCGCGGCTTCCGCCAACGGTACAGCCAAGGCGATCAAGGGCGTGGTGCTGGACGTTAACGGCTACGTCAGCGGCTTCGGCTCTACCAACGACGGCGTAACCTCGTCGTTTGAAATCCTCGCCGCCGCCTTCGGCATCCGCGATCCCGGCTCGGGCGAACGGACCGAATATCGGGCCGGCAACTGGTACGTCTACAGCCCGACCGAGAACACGCGCGCGCGTTACGGCAAGGCGTTCGGCGGCACACAGAAGCTGGTGTGGTGGATCGGCCCGGCGTCAGTTGCCGAGGGCTCCGAGACCAAGGCCAACGCCTACGTCTACATGAGCCAGAACACGGTCAGCGGCCCGCGCTTCGGCGGTTCGGACGTGCCGATCAACGGCTTCCACGCCCAGGCTGATTTCGCCGTGCGCGTCGGGTCTCGCACCTCGGCCGGGCTGGTGACGACCTCGACCGTCACCATCAGCGTCACCGGCAACACAGGCCCGGTCACCTACGCCTGGACGCAGATCGGCGGGAACGAGGACTGGACCATCACCACGGCCTCCGGCGCCGCGACAGCCTTCCGCGTGAACGTATCGACACCCGGTGAACAGAAGCGGGCCCAGTTCGCCTGCGTCGTCACCGACACCGGCTCGGGCCGATCCTTCACGATCATCGTGGGCGCCGCCGCCCTCTACAACGTCTAACCCCCAAAGGAGGCAGACATGCCGACCACCCCCACCTTCCCCCAGCCCCAGAATGCAGCGGAGGCCGAGGCCGCCGAAAAGGCCGTAGCGACCTTCTATCTCGGTCGCGTGCAGGCCTGCGTCGATGTCATGGCCGGCCCCGAGGCCCAAGCCTTCGCCGCCAAGGTGGCGGAACTGCTGCTCGACGGCCTGCCCAACGGCACCTCGGCCGCGGTGAACATGCCGTCCGTGGCGAAGTGGTTCGTCGATGTGCGGACAGGGCTGGATGCCGATCTGGCTCGACTGAACGCCATCGTGAACCCGCCTGCGCCCGAAGAGCCCGACGCGTCCGGCGAACCGGAAGCCTGACGAACCCGGTTCGTCAGTCGCGCCGTTTGCGGGCGAACCGCCGGGGCGTCTCGTTCGCCTGGCCAACACACCAGACGATGTAGAAGTAAGCGCCGACCAGGGTCAGTCCGACGACGATGTCATTGGCAAGCTGCATCCCTGCCGAATGCCCTTAACCAAACTCAGTTCCTCAACCCGTCGCACAGGAGCCCGCATGTCCGCAGGCCATCACATCGGCATGCCTCTCGCGTCGTGGGAAGGGATCGTCGCGCTCCTGACGGCCCTTGGCTTGGGCGGGGTCCTGACCGCCTGGGTTCAGCGACCGTCACGGCGCGCCGTCGACGCCACGGCCGCCAATGCCCACGCGACCGGTGAAGCAGCGGTGATCGCAGCGACCGCTACGGCCTTTACCGAGGTTACGAGCGGCCTGCGGGAGGAGATCGAACGGCTTCAACAGGTCGCCGTGCGGTTCGAGGCCGACCTCGCCGCCGCGCACGACCGAACCGTCACCTTCGAGGCTCAGGTGAAGCAGATGCAGGCCGATCTCGACCGGGTCCGCGCCGAGCGCGACACCGCCATCGAGAAGACTGTTCAACAGGAGGGCGAGATCAGGCAGCTCAAGGCCGTGATCGACGCCCACGCGAGGGCCGCAACATGATCCTTCCCATCGTCATCCGCTTTCCGCCCATGCCCCAGACGACCACCATCCTGGCGTTGGGCTTCCTCGCCGGCTGCCTTCTCTACACGCCCATGATCGCCTGGGTGGGCCCGCACATACCCGCCGACTATCGCGAAAGCGTCCAGACCATCGTCGGCCTGTTCAAGGACGGGATGCTGCTGATCCTGGGCTTCTACTTCGCCAAGGTCGTCAACGCGGGCCAGCAAGACATGGCCAACCGGGCGATTGATGCGGCAACGGCGACGGCTCCGGTTACGCCCCAAGACGTGAGAGCCCAGAACTGAAGACCCGGCTCACCCACGAAGGGACTAAAGGGGAGCCGGGTCAGGCCGCCCTAGCGAACAGCCATCGGACCTGAGCACAGACACGAGACGACGGCACTATCATAGGTTGGCTGATGGGCGTGGTATGCTGAAGCAGCACGGTGCCGGCGCCCCCTACATCGGCAAGGCGTGGGAAGTCGTGAACCCCGGAAAACAGACGGCCGAAGTCGAGATCACCAAAGCCAAGTCAGAAGCGGGATAGAAAGCGGCCCGGCGCGCCGCTAGGGGGGCTGAAGCGCTACCGGGCCGTCCGCTATTCTCCTCCCCGGAGAATGGCGCCATCAGAACACGCTCCCCGCGAAGTGGTTCCGGCGCCCTAGCATCCAGCCCATAACCATCAAGGGCGCTCCGGGAGTTGTCAGTGCAGATGAACAGCCGCGGCTTCTTCATGCCCCAAACCTAGTGAAGCCCGCCAGAACCATCCTGTAGCCCCCAACGGCTGGCCAACTGCTCATCGAGATGGGCCAGCCGCTCCTCCTGGGCCATCGCGCCCGCGTCGTCACCTTGCGCCCTTGCCAACAGGAGCCGCAAGGAAACGCTGTTGTGTTCCCGCAGGATGGCCAGCGCCAAAGCCAACTCTTCGCGGGTTACAACCGCCTTCGGGTCGGACATCAGGGATGCTGCTCCCGCAGGAAGCTGGCGACGACCTGAACTGCCCTGACATCCAGTCCGTCACACCTCTGCCCCGCGGCGACGTTCACAGCGACCACGTCGAGCATCGTGGCGGCCTCTGGCAGTGATTTCGGATTGTGCTTGAGGACCATGACCTCGAGCCGATCCATCACGTCGTAGTTTTCTGTCTCGCCAATCGCCCGCAAGACTTGCGCGGAACGGTTCAGCAACGCTTGCCCCATGGTCAGCCCTCCTGACTGATGATCACGCCCCCGAACACTCGCGTAACGCGAGTCTCGGAATGGGGCAATGCCCAGAATATTGAGCAAATAATCACCCGGCACACGCTGCGTGCCCCGCCGGACGCGCGCTTTGGAGCGCCGCCGCGACCCCCTTCCCCACAACCTGAACTGGAGACCATCATGGCCTACCGCCTTGGCGCGCAGTCGCGCGCCGAGCTTAAGGGCGTGCACCCCGACCTCGTGAAGGTCGTTGAGCGCGCCATTCAAATCACCGTGCAGGACTTCAGCGTTCATGACGGCCTGCGCACGCTGGAAGAGCAGAAGCGCTACGTCGCCTCGGGCGCCTCGCAGACCATGAACTCCAAGCACCGCGCGCAAGCGGACGGATACGGCCATGCCGTCGATCTGGTCCCGTTCATCAACGGCAAGATGCGCTGGGAATGGGAGCCGATCTATGTGATCGCCGCCGCCGTCTGGTCGGCCGCCCGCGAGTTGGGCGTCGCTGTGCGCTGGGGCGGCGCGTGGATCGACATGGCTGATATCAAGGCCGGGACGCCTGGCGCAATGAAGGCGGCCTACGAGGCCTATGGCGCCGCGCGTCGGAGGGCCGGCAAGAAGGCCTTCACCGACGGTCCGCACTTCGAGTTGGTCCGATGATCGGGCTAGCGCTTCGCGCTGGACGCGCCCTCACCCCGACCGGCTGGCTGGCCATTGGCCTACTCGCCGCCTTCCTGATCTTCGGCGCCTACTGCGCGCACAGGGGCGCTGAGGGCGTTCGCGACAGGCAGGCGACCGAGCAAGCCGATACCGAACGCAAGGCCTCCAGCGCGCGGGAAACAGCCGCTGGCGAGCGTCTGAACGACACCACCACCATTCGAGACCGGCAAGAGGAGAGAGACCATGCCGCGCAAGCGCTTCCTGACGGCATGCCTGATGATCGTGAGCTGCGGCGTCGCTGCCGCCAGTTGCGGGACGTTGGGCGCGACCCGGCCGCCTGTCGAGGACTTGAAGGTCCAGCCTAAGCCGGTGCCGTCTGATGACGTCCTGACCAGCCGGGTTGCGGGCGAGATGCACGACAACGCCGTCGAGGCCTGGGGCGAGGCCGGATGGGCGCAGGTCGGGCGTCTCTGCCGGTTCTTTGACGCGACGGGGATGAGGCGGCTCGACTGTCCAGTGCCGGAAAGTCCGGAATAGGCGGCCCGTCAGCTTCCACTTCCGACCCATTGCAGGTTGATCGCCCGCAAGAACGAATAGTCACCGCCATGATTGCGGCGATGGTGCCGAGCAGGGTGCCCTGCAGCCACTGAACGGCGGAGATGATGGGGCCGGAGCCACGGGGGTCGGCGAGGGCGGTTTGGGCGTAGGCGATGGCAGGGAGAACTGAAGCGACCAGCACGATGTGTGCACTGAGAAAAAGTTTGTCTATCCAGATCACCGGTTAGGTCCGATCATAGCAATTGAAAAACTTCGTTGCGAGTACGATCTAATAGCCAAAAATTTCTCTCTCGATCAAATACTTGCCTTTGCATTTCAGATAAAAAGAATGCTCACAGACCAAATGCTAGAATAATAATGGTAGAAACTCCCCCGGAAACAGCTGCAGCAACTAGAAATGCCTTCACCTCCAACCATTTTGATGGGTTAAGTGACTGCAATGATAACAACACTACAAGTGATGCTAAAAATATACAAATAGATATAGAAAGATTTTTAACCACAAAAACCATAAAAGGAACAGTTATGGTTATAAGGAGTCCCAAAATTTTAGCCATCTTGGGGTGTGACTTCCAGAAATCTCCATCAATCATCAACATATCCTTAGTTGCACCCGGCGCGAAGGTAATTTAGCCGTGCCTGTAGAGCATTAACCCTGTCCAGTTCGCGTTGACGAGAAAGATTGTAGCCAAATGCGCCCATCATTCCAACAAATGTGGATCTAGATCCGGCTTCGATCATGGGGTGACCTGCTTTGAATGCCGCGTACGATGATATTCGACGAGATGCGTAAGCTGACGCTCCGCCAGAAATACCTGCAGTTACTGCTGCGGCAGCCCACTGCCCCCAGCCTGCGTTATCATAGTGCGATCGTGCTTCATTTAAACGACTTTCCAAGTTCCGCACGTTGTTCCAAACGCTGGAACGTCTGTCCCAAGATCTCAATCCAGCTGCAGAGTTATTGACTTGATCATTCAGGCTTCTGCATAGATTCTGTTGATCTTGCGCTTCATTCTGGCCGCCGCGTCCGCCGCCGCCGCCGCCGCCGCCGCCGCCGCCTCCGCGTCCTTCAAACTCATCGACGAAGTAGGAAATCGATCCTCCATACTGACAATAAGTGATGTCAGGTAACCCAACTGTGCTGCTAGTGTAGCAGTTGTCCCACTCGATTGTCTGCCGAGCGAGACCCATGGGGTCGACTAGGTTGACGGGATCACCCCCTGCATACCCATAGAGGTTCGCCCCATCGCCATATCCGATGGGATCAGTCTGCATGAGCCGGCCCAACTGGGGCGCATAGACGCGAGCCTTGTAGTTGTAGGCCTGCGCCTGGGACAGCCAGATCTGGCCTGTGTACTGGAACAAGCCCGCATTGCCGGCGCCCGGCTGGCCGTACTCGTCATAGGTGTTGCGGCTCAATACGCCGCCCGTCCCGTTGGTGTAGGCCGTGACCGACAGGCGTTCATCCGCCAGCAGCCAGCGCCGGTCGGTCAGGCCGGCGCCTTCATAGGCGGCCACGGTTTCGTCCATGTCGAAGCCGGGCACATAGCGGCGCAGGACATTGCCCGCGGCGTCGTATTCCGCCATCGGCCGGGCTCCGTCGTGCAGCAGGCGGGTCGCGCCCATCTGGAACATTCGGCCGGCCGGATCGTAGCCGAAGGTGGTCGTCGCGCCGCTGACCGTGGCCGAGGTCATCTGGTTCAGGCCGTCATAGGCGTAGGAACCCATGGGCGCGGCGGCGATGTTCTGACGGGCGTCATAGGTCACGGCC
>Ga0247827_10000750_pt1 | contig 14313 bp, 11 predicted proteins | sample 12C_Control_Day2_FD_194414 | JGI IMG/M metagenome (GOLD analysis project Ga0247827, IMG submission 194414) | Soil microbial communities from agricultural site in Penn Yan, New York, United States - 12C_Control_Day2 | ecosystem: Environmental > Terrestrial > Soil > Agricultural land | place... | reverse complement strand
GGCCAGGGTCTGGGCCTGGAGCAGGCGATAGGCGGCGATGACGCGGCGGAACTTTTCAGCGTCGCCGCCGGGCGTGTCGGGGCGGGCGGCCTTGACCGCCGCGCGAAACGCCGTCGTCAGGCCCTCGGCGCCGACCGGGCCGGTCAGGCCCAGCAGCGACCGGGCGTTTTCCAAGGTGAGGGCGTCCGCGCACATGGCCGGCAGCTTCGACTGAATATGGTCAAGGCCCGGTTAACCTTGCGCCGTTTGCAAGTCGCGGGCGAGTTTATGTTGAAGCTTGATGTCGCAGGCTGTCCACGGCTGATGACGTAGGGGAAGTGGGGGTGTAGAGATTCGAGGCATGACCCAGTCTGTGATCCCGCCCAGCCCGTCTGCTCAGGACTACGCCGCGCAACTGGCGGCCAATGCGGACGAGACGATGTTCGAACGCCAGGACCCGTTCGCCCTGTTCGTCGAATGGCTGGAAGCGGCCAAGGCGGCCGAGCCGAACGACGCCAACGCCATGACCCTGGCGACGATGGGCGCCGACGGCCTGCCGGATGCGCGGATCGTTCTGCTGAAGGATCTGGACGGGCGCGGCTTCACCTTCTTCTCCAATCAGGAAAGCGCCAAGGGCGAGCAGCTGTGGGCCTACCCGTCGGCGGCCCTGGTGTTTCACTGGAAAAGCCTGCGCCGTCAGGTGCGGGTGCGCGGCGTCGTGGAGCAGGTCAGCGCCGCGGAGGCCGACGCCTATTTCGCCAGCCGGGCGCGCGAAAGCCGCATCGGCGCCTGGGTTTCGGACCAGTCGCGCCCCCTGGCCAGCCGCCAGGTTCTGGAAGCCGGGGTCGTCGATCAGACGGCGCGTTTCGACGGGCAGGACGTTCCGCGCCCCGATCGCTGGACGGGTTGGCGCGTGATCCCGCAGCAGATCGAGTTCTGGCGCGACCGGGCCTTCCGTCTGCATGACCGGCTGCGGTTCGAACGCGACGGCGACGGCTGGAAGCGCACGCGCCTCTGGCCCTAGGGCGAGATCAGACGGCGTAGCGGGCCAGGAAGGTCTCGACGGCGTCCTCGGCGATCGCGCGCGGCGTTCGTTCGGGAATGACGTCGTCTCCGGTCACCAGTGGCACGAAGAAGACCGAGTGCTCGACCATGCCCATCAGCTGTCCGGCGGCCCAGGACGGCTTGGTCACCTTCATCTGACCCGCGTCGGTCATTTCGGTCAGCATCTCGATCAGGACCGCGCCGAAATCGACGCGCCCGCGCTCGAAGAAGCGCCTGGCGATGGTCTCGAAGCGCGGCCGTTCGGCCAGCACCAGCCGGAACACCGAGCGGACGAAGCTGTTGCTCAGGAACTCTGTGTAGCCGCCGATGAATTCGTTCAGCCGTTCGCGGGGCGTGCCGGATGTCGTGTGCACTCCAGCCATGTGGCGGGCGAAGTCTTCCGAGGCGTTGTCGATGACCGCTTCGAACAGGACGGCCTTGCTCTCGAAGAAGGCGTAGAGGGTGGCGGTCGAGACCCCGGCTTCACGCGCGATGGGCTCCATGCGCGTGCCGGCGTACCCTTCCGTGATAAAGTGCAATCGCGCCTGTCGCACGATGGCGGCGCGCCGGGGATCGTCAAGATCGTGGACCAGACCGGTCATCGGAGCATCATCCAGAGAATCTATGGATAACGTGCCTTTAAAATGCCTTGATTGCAACATGGAACGACGTTCTGCAAATCAAAATCATCTAGTGATGCCAAGCGGCTAGAAGCGGATGGGCCAGAACGGGCGCCGCCAGCCGAATGACCGCCTGCGGATCTTCCAGTCGGACCGCCGCCGTGGCGTCGGCGACGATGAAGTCGGCGTGGGTGCGCGACGGCTCCGTCAGACGTTCATGGCCCGGGCGGACGGTCAGCAGGTACTGATGGATGACGGACTGGGCCGTGCGGCCGCGCTCGGTCTGATCGCGCAGCAGGCGGCGGATGAAGCGGATGTCGGCGGGCGTGTCGACGAAGACCTTGATGTCGAACAGGGCGGTCAGGGCGGGGGTGCACAGGACGTGGGTGCCTTCGAGGATCACCACCTCGGCGGCGGGAATCGGCTCGCCGCCCGGATCACGCCCGTGGTGGATGAAGGAATAGAGCGGCGCGACGACGGGACGTCCGGCCTTCAGTTCGGACAGATGTTCGATCAGCAGGTCATGGTCGCGCGCGGCCACGTCGTCGAAGTCGTGCGTGTCGGCGTCAAAGCCGGGCACGCTGGCGGCGTCCAGGTAATAGGAATCCTCGCGCATCAGCACGGCGACGCCGGCGGGCAGGGAGGCGACCAGGGCTTCAGCCAGGGTGCTCTTGCCGGAGCCGGAGCCTCCGGTGATGGCGATGAGGATGGTCATGGGGCGTCTCCGTGCGTCGTCGGTGGGCTTTTATGCCGGGCGCGGGCGATTGACCATGTGCGTGATGAGGCGGCTGCGCTGACATGCGGCCTCTATTTTCAGGACCCTTGAGGCAAAGGGTTTCGTTCGACGGCGCTTCTGTGGAGCCCGTGTGCGCGACAGGGTGTCGCAAGGGGGATTGGCGGTGGATTTGTTTCCCTTAGGGCGCCGTTGCTTATCGTCGATCACATAGATAGCGTCCCTTGAAAGCGCCACGCACAGAGGGCGCAGGACGAGGGAATGCGATGCTGGGTTTGATGCAGGACTGGCCGCTGACGGTCGACAAAATTCTCGATCACGCCAAGAACTGGCACCCGAACCGCGAAGTCGTGACGCGGTCCGTCGAGGGGCCGATCGAGCGCACCACCTATGGCGCCATTCATGGCCGGGCCAAGCGGGTGTCGAACGCGCTGAAGGCCTGGGGCGTGCAGCCCGGCGACCGCGTCGCCACCCTGGCCTGGAACACCGCCGACCACATCGAGGCCTGGTACGGCATCATGGGCATCGGCGCGGTGTGCCATACGCTGAACCCGCGCCTGTTCCCGGAACAGCTAGTCTACATCATCAACCACGCGGCCGACCGGATCATCTTCGTCGACCTGACCTTCGTGCCGCTGCTGGACGCCATCCTGCCGCACTGCCCGTCGGTCGAGCGCGTCGTCATCATGACCGACGCCGACCACATGCCGCAGACCAGGCTGCCGGTGGTCGAGTGCTACGAGACCGTGCTGGAACAGTCGTCGGAAGACGTGATCTGGGGCGGGTTCGAGGAAAACACCGCCTGCGGCCTCTGCTACACCTCGGGCACGACGGGGAACCCCAAGGGCGTCCTCTATTCGCACCGCTCGAACTTCATCCATACCCTGCTGGGTCTGCAGTCGACCGTCCTGGGCGCGACGCCCAAGGAAGTCATCCTGCCGGTGGTGCCCATGTTCCACGCCAACGCCTGGGGCATCGCCTTCGGCGGGCCGGCGGCGGGGTCCAAGCTGGTCATGCCGGGCGCGCGCATGGACGGCCCGGCCATCTATGAACTGCTGGAGACCGAGGGCGTCACCTTCTCGGCCGCCGTGCCGACCGTCTGGCAGGGGCTGCTGAACCACCTGCGCGAGAACAACCTGAAGCTCTCGACGGTCAAGCGCGTGCTGATCGGCGGCGCCGCCGTGCCGGAAAGCATGATCCGCGCCTTCAACGACGAGTTCGGCGTCGAGGTCCTGCAGGGCTGGGGCATGACCGAGACCTCGCCCATCGGCACCCTGTCGAACATGACGCCCGAACTGGCCGCCCTGCCGTTCGAGGAACAGCTGAAGTGGCGGGTCAAGCAGGGCACGCCGCCGCTGGGCGTCGAGCTGAAGCTCAAGGACTATGACGGCAAGGAGATGCCGCATGACGGTCAGACCTACGGTCGTCTGATGATCAAGGGGCCGACCATTTCGCGCGCCTATTTCCGGGACGAGAGCCAGATTCTGGACGACGAAGGCTTCTTCGACACCGGCGACGTCTCGACCATCGATGAGCAGGGCTTCATGCACATCACCGACCGCGCCAAGGACGTCATCAAGTCCGGCGGCGAGTGGATCAGCTCCATTGAGATCGAGAACCTGGCCGTCGGCCATCCCAAGGTCGCCCTGGCCGCCGTCATCGGCGCGGCCCACCCGAAATGGGACGAGCGTCCGGTCCTGCTGATCAAGCTGAAGGCGGGCGAGAGCGAGGACAGGCAGGAGCATCTCGACTTCCTGCAGGGCAAGATCGCCAAGTGGTGGATGCCGGACGACGTGGTCTTCCTCGCTGACATCCCGCTGGGCGCCACGGGCAAGATCGACAAGAAGCTGCTGCGCGAGCAGATGAAGGATTATCGCCTGCCGACCGCAGGCTGATCTTTCAGGAGGGCCGCATGGCTGAACCAACCCGGACCCAGGCGCGCGCGGCCGAAATCCGTCTGCGCTGGCTGACGCTGGCGGCGTTTGCGGCCCCTTCGCTGGTGCTGGTCGCGGTCTTTGGGACGCGGTTCGGCCTGTGGTCCGCCGGCTTCGGGTTGGAGGTCCTGACGCTGAAGATCGGTCGGGTCCTGGCCTTCGCCGGTCTGGCGGCGGCCCTGGTCGCCGTGCTGATCGCGTTCAAGGACATGCGCCGGCGCGGGCTCTACGCCGCCGCAGCCCTGGCCGTGGCGGGCGCGACCCTGGCCCTGTTCGTGGTTCAGGGGCAGCGCTTCGCCGTCCCGGCCGGCAACGACGTCACGACCGACGCCGCCGAGCCTCCGGCCTTCTCGCGCGCGGTTTTGGCCATGCGGGGCGGCCAAGGCGCCGGAGAGGGGGGGGCGTCCGCAGCCTGTCCCGACCTGGTCTCGGTTCCGCGCCAGGTAGCGCCGGAGACGGCGGCGGCGGCGCTGGAGGCGGCGGGCTTCACCGTGCGCGGCGCGGCGCCCTTCCGCGCCGACGGCGCCAGCGAAGGCTTCTGGTTCGGCCTGACCTATGACGCCGCCATCCGCATCCGCCCTGGCCGCACCGACGTGCGCGTGGCTCAGCGCGAGGGCGTCAAGGTCGGCGACGAAGCCTGCCGCCTGGCGCGGACCGTCGTCGAGGGGCTGACGCCGCAAGCTTGAGATTGCGTTGTTCTTCGTCTTCGGTAAGGTCAGGAAAACCGGGGGGTTAGATGACAGACGCAACACTGGACGGCGGACCGATCAATGACGGTCTGGGGCCTCTTCACGGGGTCTATCCCCAGGGCGAGGAGGCGGGCGAAGTCCTGCGCTTCCACTCGACGCTGGAGCCGAAACGCTTTCTCGGGCTCAGTCTGCGAAACGGCCTGCTGAACATCGTCACCCTGACCCTCTACCGGTTCTGGGGAAAGACCGAGGTGCGGCGTCGGGTCTGGCAGGGGGTCCGCCTGAACGGCGACGCCTTTGAATACACCGGTCGGGGCAAGGAGCTGTTCATCGGCTTCCTGCTGGCGCTCCTGGTTCTGGGCCTGCCCATGCTGCTGGCGGTGTTCGCCGTCCAGTTCGGCGGACCGGCGGCGATCGCGATCCTGTATCCCGTCCTCTACTTCGGCATGTTCTGGCTGTGGGGCTTCGGGATCTTCACCGCCTTCCGCTACATGGCCAGCCGCACCACCTGGCGCGGGGTTCGTTTCCGCCTGGGCGGATCGGCGCGAAGCTATGGATTCAAGTATCTGGGCGCCATCTTCCTCAGCGGCCTGTCGATGGGCTGGTATTGGCCGGTGGCGCAGCGCGGCCTGGCCGAGAAACTGTGGGACGAGTTGCGCTTCGGCGACCGCCGCATCCGCTTCCGCATGAGCCGCGCGGAAAAGGTCAGCGTCTATGGCAGCTACGCCCTGGGTTGGGTCGGCACGGCTGTGGGCTATATCGCCTTCGTGATCGGGATGGGCGTCCTGTTCGCCGCCCTGGGCATGATGGATACGCCAGCAGGGCAGGCGCCGGGCCTGATCTTCACCCTGGGTCTCTATGGCGTGATGCTGCTTCTCGCGCCGCTCTTCCTGTTGCTCTGGTCGCCCTATCACGCCGCCATGCTGCGCTCGATCAGCGCGGGCGTGACGCTGGACGGGGCGGGCTTCCATCTGGACGTCAAGGCGATGGAGCTGTGGTGGCTGACGGTGTCGAACCTGGGGGCGTTGTTGATCTCGCTGGGCTTCCTGACGCCCTGGGTGCAGGCGCGCACCGCCCACTTCATGGTAGCGCGTCTGAGCTCGGCGGGCCTGGCGCATCTGGATCTGGCGCGACAGGCGGGCAAGGGGCCGGGCTCGGGCGAGGGTCTGGCTGACGCCTTCGGCTTCTCCGCCATCTGATCATGCTGGGACGTTTTCACGACGGGCTGAGCGCCCGGCCCTCGACGGTCGAGGTCGAGTGGACCGACGACGGTCTGCGCTTCGCGGCGGATGACGGCGAGGCCCGGCTCTGGCCTCAGGGCGAGCTGAAGGTCGTGCGCGAGGGCGATCAGGCGCGGCTGTCGCATCCGTCCGAGCCTGACGCGCGCCTGGTGCTGGCCGAGGCCGACTGGACGGCGCTGGGCGGGTCGGTGGCCGTGGAGAAGCGCGGTCGAGCGAGGGAGTTCCGCCTGGTGGCGGGTCTGGCGGCGGTCGGCCTGTCGGTCACGGCCTTTGTCTTCTGGGGCGTGCCGGTCTTTGCAGATCCCTTGGCGCGGGCTACGCCGATCCAGATGGAAAAGGACATGGGGCGCAGTTTCGACGCCCAGATGGGCGCCATGTTCCGTCGATGCGAAGGCGAGGCGGGGCAGGGCGCGCTGTACGAACTGGGCGTGCGGCTGGCGGGCCAGTCCGACACGCCGTTCATTGTGCGGGTGCGCGCGGTTCAGGCGCCCTTCGTCAACGCCTTCGCCCTGCCGGGCGGGGCGGTGCTGGTCACCGACGACCTGATCCGCGAGGCCGAGACACCCGATGAGCTGGCCGCCGTCGTGGCCCACGAGGTCGCCCATATCGAGAAGCGCCACGTCATGCAGGCGGTCTGGCGCAGCCTGGGCGTCGGCCTGTTGCTGGACGCGGTGGTCGGCGGCGGCACCGGGGCGGGCCAGCAGGCGGTCTTGCTGGCGGGGCAGGCGACCGACCTGCGCTATGGCCGCGAGGCCGAGTTGGAGGCGGATGCGCGGGGGCAGGACCTGCTGGTCGGCGCCGGGCTGTCGTCGCAGGGCATGGCGCCCTTCTTCGAGCGGATGCACGGCGCGGGCGAGGACGAACGCCTGACCGCGGCCGCGGAGTTCGTCTCGACCCACCCGGACTCGGGGCGTCGCGCCCAGCGGGCGCGGGACGGCGCCAAGCCGGGGGCTGCGGCCCTGTCGCCCGCGGAATGGGCCGCCGTTCGCGCCAGCTGCGGCGCGGGGTCAAAGAATCCGGTAACGCGCCTCAAGGACCGGCTGTGGCGAGGCGGCGACGACGCCCCGGTCGACCAGGGCGATCAGGTGCGCCAGGACTGACAGGCTGGCCGCCGGCCACAGGCGTTGATCGACGGCGGCATAGAGGGTCGGGACCATCTGGGCGATGGTCTCGTCGCCCGCCGCCAGCCGCGCCATGATCTGCGCCTCGCGCTCCAGCCGGTGGTGGCGATAGGCCTTCAGGAAGGGCGCGACCTGGGTGATGGCCGGGCCATGCGTCGGCCAGATGGTCGAGAAGCCGCGCGCCAGCACCCGGTCCAGACTGGCCATATAGGCCGTCATGTCGCCGTCGGGCGGGGCGACGACCGTGGTGGACCAGCCCATGACGTGGTCGCCGCTGAACAGGGCGTTCTCTTCGCGCAGGATGAAGGCCATGTGGTTGGAGGCGTGGCCGGGCGTGGCCATGGCCTCGATGGTCCAGCCGTCGCCCCCGATCCTGTCGCCGTCGCTCAGGATGACGTCGGCCTTGAAGTCAGCGTCGTCGTCCTCGTCCATCGACGCCTGATCCATCTGATCCGAGGCGTGGAGCGTCGGGCCGTGCGGCGCAGCGGCCAGGATGGGCGCGCCGCCGACCGCCTCGGCCAGGGCGCGCGAGAGCGGCGCGTGGTCGCGGTGGGTGTGGGTCACCAGGATATGGCTGACCGTCCGCCCTTTCACCGCCCGCAACAGGGCGTGCAGGTGGGCCTCGTCCTCGGGGCCGGGGTCGATCACCGCCACGCTCGCGCCCGGCATGTCGCGGCCGACGATATAGGTTCCCGTTCCGGTGAAGGTGAAGGGGCCCGGATTGTCGGCGATGACCCGCTGGATCAGCGGCGAAACCTGATCGCGATGGCCGTAGGTGAAGTCGAACTGGCGAACATAGGGGATCACGGGCGGGCGTCCTCGGGCGGCGATAGCGGTCAGCGCGACGCCGACCTTGCGTTCAACGCTTGTAACTCAATCAGGCGCCGTCGCCGTGAACCGAACCAGTGTTTTCTCGCCGCGTCGAACGAGGCGCGCGGTTGGGCGTCAGAGCGGCAGCCGGCTCAGATCATAGCCAGCCGCCAAGGCCGCCGCCCGCAACTCGTCGGCGTCGGCGCCGCGCAGACGCTCGGCCATGGCCCAGGTCGCCGCAGATCGCATTCCGGAGCGGCAGAACATCAAGGTCGGGGCGGGGGCCGCCAGCCATTCGCCGACGCGCGCCACGGTGTCGGGATCGGGCATCCCGCGCACCGGCGCGTCCAGATAGTCCAGACCGGCGGCCTCGGCGGCGGCGCGGATCTCGGCGCCCGTCGGCTGGCCTGGTTCTTCGTGGTCAGGACGGTTGTTGACGACCCGGCGCAGGCCCAGTCGGGCGGCCAGGGCGGGCAGTTCTTCAGGGGTGATCTGGCCGCATGCCCAGACATGCTCGTTCAGCCTGACGGGGTCCGACATATTCTACTGTCTCCTGACGCGCACCGCGCGGCTACGGCCGGCGGTGAGTTGATAGCTGCCCAAGGCGGCGCGGCGCACCCGGACGTCCATACCCGCGCGATTCTGGAACCGCACGGGATCGGAATCGATCTGGCGCCATTCGGATCCGTCCGCCAGCCGGAACAGCCATTTTCCGTCCAGGCCCTGACCAGCGCTTACGAGGGTGGTCTCGATGGCGTCGATTTTCACGTCGGCCTCGTCCCTGCTGAACATGGAGGGCATGGCGGGCATTTCAAAGCCGAACAACTGTCGACGGGCTTCGCGAATCTGCCCGCGATCGACCACCACTACCTCTCCCTGCCGCTCGGCGATTTCCAGCGCGCCGGCTGCACGGTCGAAGCAGGCCAGCCGCTCTGTGTCGGTCGTCAGTGTCCGGCAGCGGCTGATTTCGTCCAGAAGGGCCGATCGTTCCGGGGTGGGATTTTGTGCTGATGCCGCCGCTGGCGGCAGCAAAACTGCGAAAGCGGCGGCAATGGTGATGGTGGTGTTGCGCATAATCATGATCTTCTGGACAGGATCCTGTTTAGCAATTCAAATAAATTTAGCGTCGGAAGTGAGGCTCATCATAGGTAGAGCGTGGCGATTTTGCGACAGATGGAAGGCGACTTTATTGCGAAGCTGTAATTTACCTGTCCGATACAGATATCGACCGGCTAACCTCGATCGTAGCTATCGAGTCGAGTGCTTTGCTAGGCCTTGTCGACTTTAGCTGTGGGGGCAGGATCGAGCGCAAGCTTGACCGTTGTCGCCCACAACATCAGGAGGGTGACACTTGAAATTCCAGACAAAACGCGAGCGATTGCTGGCGTCCACGATGATCGCGGGCTTTGCGCTCGCGGGCCTGGCGGCACCCGCTATGGCGCAAACGACCCCGGCTCCGGCTCAGCCTGAACAGGCCAGCCAGGTCGGAGACGTCGTGGTCACCGGTTCGCGCATTCGCCAACCGAACCTCACCACCACCAGCCCGGTGACCCAGGTCACAGGCGAGGACATCGACGTGCAGGGCGTGACCCGCGTTGAGGACCTGGTCACCCAACTGCCGCAGGCCTTCGCCGCACAGAACTCGACCGTCTCCAACGGCGCCTCGGGCACGGCGACCGTGTCGCTGCGCAACCTGGGTTCGTCACGCACCCTGGTACTGATCGACGGCAAGCGTATGGGTTACGGCTCGCCGCAGGATGACGCGGCTGACCTGAACCAGATTCCGGGCCAGATGGTCGAGCGGGTCGAAGTGCTGACGGGCGGCGCCTCGGCGGTCTATGGTTCGGACGCCATCGCCGGCGTCGTGAACTTCATCATGCGTCGTGATTTTGAGGGCATCGAAATCGACGCCCAGTACGGCTTCAACCAGCACAACAACGACTATGACGGCGTGGGCAATCTGCGGAACGTCATCGCTCGTCGCGCCGCCAGCAACCCGTCGCAGTATCAACTGCCCGATGACAACGTCACGACCGGTTTCAGCCGCGAAGTGAACCTGCTGATGGGCGTTAACGCTCCGGACGATCGCGGCAACATCACCGTATACGCCGGCTATCGCAAAAATAACAAGGTTCTGGGTCGCGACTACGACTACTCGGCCTGTTCGCTCGCGGCTCCGACCGCCAGCACTCCTCCCGGCGAGTTCAACTGCGGCGGCTCGGGGACGTCCTTCCCCGGTCAGTTCACTGACTTCGGCGGCAACGAGTTCCTGATCGACACCGACAACGACCCGACTACGGACGACATCGACGTCAACCCGATGCCGAGCTTTGCGTATACGGTCAATGCCGGTGGGTTCCGTAACTACGTGGGCGCGACAGACGCCTACAACTTCGGTCCGTCCAACTTCTATCAGCGGCCGGATGAACGCTATACGCTGGGCGCGTTCGGTCATTACAATGTGACCGACAAGATCGAAGTGTACACTCAGCTGATGTACAGCGACTACTCGACGATCGCCCAGATCGCGCCGTCGGGTAACTTCTTCGGTGAGTTCAAGAACGGTTTCCGCACCACGGATGGTTCGTCGTTCATCAACTGCGACAACCCGATGTTGAATGCGCAGCAGGCTGCGGCGCTCGGTTGCGGCGCTCAGGCCACTGCTGCTTTCAACACCTGGGTCATCCAGAACGACGATAAAACCTTCTCGCTGTCGGCCCCGGGCGGCGTGACGCCTGGTGGAAACGAGGCCTTCCGCTTGTTGGAAGACCCCAACCTGGTGCCGCTGTATGTCGGCCGTCGTAACGTCGAAGGCGGCGGACGTCAGTCCGACATCCGCTTCCAGTCGTACCGCGGCGTGCTCGGCGCCCGTGGCGATCTGAATGACGCCTGGAGCTATGACGTGTCGGCCCAGTACTCGCGGGCGCAGTACACCAACATCTATCGCAACGAGTTCTCGAACACCCGCCTGGCGCGTGCTCTGGACGTCGTGGCCGATCCGGATTCGGGCCTGCCGGTTTGCCGGTCTGTCTTGGCCGGCATTGATGCGGACTGCGTTCCCTATGACATCTTCAAGCCGGGCGGCGTGACGCAAGAGGCCCTGAACTACCTGCAGGTGCCGCTGGTCGCGACGGGCTGGACCACCCAGCAGGTCGTCACCGGCTCGCTGACGGCGGACCTCGGCGCCTATGGCGTCAAGTTGCCCTGGGCCACTCGCGGCGTGCAGACGGCCTTCGGCGCAGAATATCGCCGTGACTCTCTGGATCTGACGCCTGACGTGTCGTTCTCGACGGGCGACGGCGCCGGTCAAGGCGGTCCGACCCTGGGTCTGAACGGCGCGAACCAGGTCTATGACGTGTTCGCCGAAGCCCAGATCCCGATCGCTGAGGGCATGGCTTTCGCCGACTCCGCGTCGATCGACCTGGCCTATCGCCATTCGGAATACGAACTGGGCGGCGGTACGGATTCATGGAAGATCGGGGCTGACTGGGCGCCGGTGTCCTCGGTTCGTTTCCGGGCCAGCGCCCAGCGCGCAGTTCGCGCGCCGAACGTGATCGAGCTGTTCACCGCGCAGGGCTTCAACCTGTTCGACATGGATGATGATCCTTGCGACTTCACCGATCCGGGCGAAGACGGCACCGCTTCGGCTGCCGCCTGTATCGGCACCAACCCGTGGCAGGTGTCGCAAGGCCAAGCCGATGGCGGTAACCTGAGCAGCCCGGCCGGCCAGTACACCGTGCTGCAAGGCGGCGAAACTTCGCTGACCCCGGAAAGCTCGGACACTCTGACCTTCGGCGTGGTCTTCACGCCTGAGTTCCTGCCGGGCTTCAACCTGACGCTCGACTATTTCGACATCCAGATCGACAATCTGATCTCGTCGGTCGGACCTCAGAACGCGCTGGACGCCTGCTATGAGGGCGGGTTCGCAACGGCTTGTAACAACATCAAGCGGAACGCCAACGGCCAGCTTTGGGTCGGCAACGGCAATGTGGTGGACCTGAACACCAACATCGGCGGGCTGAAGACCTCGGGCGTCGATGTGGCCGCCAACTACAACCTGGATCTGGCCGATTTCGGCTGGGATCGCGCCGGCACCCTGGGCTTTGCCCTGGTCGGCACCTGGTTGGACAAGCTCGAGACCGACACCGGCCTCGGTCTGGATCGCTCCAAGTATGACTGCGCCGGCTTCTTCGCCAACCAGTGCGGCGTTCCGAACCCGGAATGGCGTCACCGCTTCCGCGTCGATTGGGGCACCCCGATTGAAGGTCTGAACGTCAACGGCACCTGGCGCTACTATGGTGGCTCGGAAATCGCCGTGCTGGGCGGCGATGGCAGCCTGAACAACTCGCCGAACAACCGGATCGATCGTGAGTTCGACGCCATCAACTACTTCGACCTGGCGGCGACCTGGCAGGCTCGGGACAATGTGAACGTCCGCGTGGGTGTGAACAACGTCTTCGACACCGATCCGCCGCTGTCTTACTCGGTCGGTACGACCGGTAACAACAACACCTATCCGCAGCTGTACAATGCGATGGGGCGTTACATCTTCTTCGGTGTGACGGCGAACTTCTAAACCTCCTGAGAGGTTTCAGGTTTGGGGCGGCGGGTCTTGTACCCGCCGCCCTTTTCTTTTCAGCAGCAGACGCCGTCGGCAAAACAATCTGGAGCGGCCGCGTCGCGAATATGTCGACATGCTTTGCTCGGGTTTGGCCGAGCCCGCCTCGCGTCATTCGTCCAGTGTGTGGGCGCCCTAGCCGACGCGGACTGCCGTAGAGGACGCAGCCAGTCGTGCAGCCTCTTCTTCGGCCGGTCGAAACGGCCCTGAGGCGGGCTGGGTTGGCGGTTGAAACGGCGGCGGGAGCGACCCCCGCCGCCTGGCGCGGCGCGCCTCAGGCCGCGCTTTCCCGCGCGACGGCGTCCGGGTCGTAGTTGAGGATGGGCGCCAGCCAGCGTTCGGCGGTCTCGACGTCCCAACCCTTGCGGCGGGCGTAGTCCTCGATCTGATCGCGGTCGATCTTGCCGACGCCGAAATAGTGGCTGCCGGGGTGGCCAAAGTAGAGGCCCGAGACCGAGGCCGGGGGCGTCATGGCATAGCTCTCGGTCAGGGCCATGCCGGCGTTGTTTCCGGCGTCCAGCAGGCGGAACAGGGTGGCCTTTTCCGTATGGTCGGGCTGGGCCGGATAGCCGGGGGCCGGGCGGATGCCCTGATACTTCTCTTCGATAAGGTCCTGCGTGGTCGTGACTTCGTCTGAGGCGTAGCCCCACAGTTCGGTCCGCACCTTCTTGTGCAGGGCTTCAGCGAAGGCTTCGGCCAGGCGGTCGGCCAGGGCCGTGGCCATGATCGAGGAGTAGTCGTCGCCGGCGTCCTTGAACCGCCTGGCGATTTCCAGTTCGCCGTGACCCGCCGTGACGGCGAAGGCGCCGACGTAGTCCTGGCCTTCCTCGGCGACGAAGTCCGACAGGGCCAGATTGGGCTTGCCGTTAGACTTCTTGATCTGCTGACGCAGGGTGTGGAAGCGGGCGATCTCTTCGGCCCGGCTCTCGTCGGCATAGACGGCGATGTCGTCGCCCACGGCCTGAGCGGGCCAGAAGCCGACGACGCCGCGCGCCGTGAACCACTTCTCGTCGATGATCCGCTTCAGCATGGCCTGGGCGTCTTTGAACAGATCCTTGGCCGCCTCGCCGACGATCTCGTCTTCGAGGATCAGCGGATAACGGCCGATCAGCTCCCAGCTGGCGAAGAAGGGCGTCCAGTCGATGTGGTCGGCCAGATCGGCCAGATCCCAGGCGTCGAACGCCCGCACGCCGAGGAAGGACGGCTTGCCCGGCATGGTCGCGGCGGGATCGGCGTTGAAGCGGTTTTCACGCGCCTGCTGGAGCGTGGCGCGGGCCTTTACCTCTTGCCCACGCGCATACTGCTCGCGGATGCGGATGTACTCGTCGCGGGTGGCGGCCTCGTTCTTCGCCTTGTCGGTGGGCGACAGCAGGCCCGAGACCACGCCGACGGCGCGGCTGGCGTCGATGACATAGGTGGTCGAGCCCTTGCGATAGCCGGGCTCGATCTTGACCGCCGTATGGGTGCGGCTGGTCGTGGCCCCGCCGATCAGCAGGGGGATGTCGAAGCCGCGCCGTTCCATCT
>Ga0247827_10000749_pt1 | contig 14319 bp, 9 predicted proteins | sample 12C_Control_Day2_FD_194414 | JGI IMG/M metagenome (GOLD analysis project Ga0247827, IMG submission 194414) | Soil microbial communities from agricultural site in Penn Yan, New York, United States - 12C_Control_Day2 | ecosystem: Environmental > Terrestrial > Soil > Agricultural land | place: USA... | reverse complement strand
TGGTCATTTCGCGCGGCGATGCGGTGCGTCTCTACCTGCGCAACGGCGCCCTGGTCGGAGCCGTCTGTCTTGATCAGCCCCGCGACTTCGCCACGACGCGTCGACTGATGGGCAAGGCCCTGATCGCAGAAGCGGCATCCGACCTGGCGACCGACCTGCGCAAGGCCGTCGCCGCCTGACCTGTCAGCCGGGACGCACCCCGCCCGTCGCCAACGTGATCTGATCGCAAACCTCAATCAGGCGTTCGCGCGCCTGATCGTCGTATTCCGGCTTGAACACGTCGGTGGCGAGGACGGTGGCGGTGAAGACCGCCTCTCCCTGCAAGTCGAAGATCGGCACCGCTGTCGCACGCAAGCCGGGGATCAGATCCCCCCGAATGGCCGAAAAGCCGTCCCGCTGAACCCGCGCGCGCAGGCCCTCGACATCAACCGGCTGGAACTGCGGCTGGGTTTCGCGCTCGACCATCTGACGCGTCGCCGCCTCGGGTCGGAAAGCCAGAAACACATGCCCCGTCGCCGAACTGAGCAACGGCAGGGGCGAGCCGACCATCAGCGAGGTCGAGATGGCCGGCGTGCCCATGATCCAGCGCACCACGATCGGCCCGGTCGGCCCGAGCGCGCCCATCTGCACCGTCCGTCCGGTCTCGGAGACGTAGTCGGTCAGCGCGATCGCCGCCTCGCGGAAGCTGTCCATTCGCGACAGGGCCGCCAGCCCCAGACGCAACGCGCCCGGCCCCAGTTCATAGCGACCTGTCGCGCTATCCTGACGCGCCATGCCAGCGGCGATCAGGCTGGCCAGGTAACGGTGCGCCTGCGAAGCCGACAGATCGGACGCCTGGGCGATCGCGCCCAGCGCCGCCGCTCCGTTCTGCGCCGCCAGAACCTCCAGCACCCGCAAACCGATGCCCACGGACTGAATGCCCTGCCGCCGCTCGCCTGCCTCGCTCATTCGCCCCGTCCGTCGCCGTGATTTGCCCGGACCAGCCTATAGCTGAAGCAGGAGCGCGGGTAGCCAGAGCAGGCGCCGGATTGCGGAAAGCGTAAGCGGACCTAGCGCCTCACCTCCAGGCCGAGGGCGTCGGCGATGGATTTCCACGGCACGTATTTAAAGTTCTGGTTCTCTCCAGGCAGGACATTGCGACCATCCTGGGCCACCATGGCGCCGTACTCGAAACCGGGGCCGAGGTTGCGGCTGGTCACGTCCAGACCATCGGTCTCGGACACGCCGTCGATGCCACGCGCGCCATCTGCGACGACGATAAAGGAGCCCAGATAGGCCTGATCGCCCTCACGCCGGAAGACAGCGTAGCTGTCGTTACCCTGACTGGAGGCGACCAGATAGCCGCGACCGTCCCCCAGATCATAGAGACCGACACCTTCCATATCGTCCTTCAGCGCCGGGTTTTCGCTGATGCGGGCGACCATGGTCATCGCCGAACCGCCGTCCGGTTCCGCCGACAGACGCCAAAGGCCGACGTCCTCCTCGGCTACAAAGAGGAAACCGCTGGCGTCATCCGCAACACAACCCTCGACCTGGCTTGAGAAGGCGAAGTCGCGGACGCGCACGGCGCGGACCTTGCCGTTGCCGGCGTCGACCAGCTCCCACTGGCGCTTCTCGCCGTTGGAATCATTGATGAAGACATAGGTCTTGCCGGTGCGGGCCGACCGATACATGCACTGACCGTAGGGGTCGCCCTGTCCGGTCGGCTGAACGCCGTCAGCCACGTTGACCAGGCGGCGCGCCCCGGTGTCCAGACGATAGATGGCGACGGCCTTGTTGGTCCGGTCGCTGGCCGTGACCAGCACCACCGGCTGATCGTCCAGCATGAAGCCTTCGCGCAGATCGACATTGTTCATCTTGCCGTCGGGCAGATGCTGAATGACTTGTCCCTGCATGTCGTAGAGGTTCAGCCCGGCCTTCTTGTCCGTGCCTATGACCAGGCTGTTGGCCGGGTTCGACGGATCGGCCCAGATGGCCGGATCATCGGCGGCGTCGCCGGGACTGCCGACCGGCGCGGTTTCCGCCACGGCGACGACGGCGGGGAAGCGCGGCGCGGCGACGACCCGCGCGTCCTGCGGCGTACCCGCCGACAGGTTCAGCGCCCCGGTCAGAGCGGCGATGGACACCAGCTTGTAGTTGGCGCCCTCAGGGGCGTCTTCGTCCGTCACCAGCAGGGCGCCCGAGGGCAGGCCTGCGCCCAGCGGCGTGCCGACGACCTGCATGGCGCCCGGCTCCTTGATCGCCGCGCCGCCGCGCCCCGTCAGGCTTACAGCCCCCAGCCAGGCGTCACTGGCGCCGTGATCATAGACAAACAGCCGACCGCTGGAGGCGTCGGTCGCGATCAGATAGCGGGCGCCCTGGCCGCCGTCATACAGCGCCAGCGAACCGCTCTCCTCGCTGATCCGGCCCAGACCGGCGGCGTCGACCAGAGCCGGCGCAGCATCCGCCTCCGGGTCACCGTTGAAGCGCCAGACGCCCACCGCCTGCTGCGAGGCATAGAGCTGGCCCGTCGCATCGTCGGCGACGCAGTACTTGATCTTGGACGGCAGGTTGATGCGGCGCGCCGGGCGGGCGTCTACCCGGCCTTCGGCATTGGCGTAGAGCAGCAGTTGTTCGATCTCGCCGCCGTCGCCTACCGCCACGGCATAGAGGCCGCCGTCGCTGGCGTTACGCATCAGGCAGACATCCTCGACCGCAAAACCGAGAGGCACGGAGCGCGCTCCGACCTCGACCGGCGCGCCGTTGCGCATGGCGAAGAAGCGCAGACTGTTGTCGGTCTTGTCGGTCGAGACCAGCAAGGTCTCTGGTTGACCCTTGATCGGGAAGCCGTAACGAAGGTCCAGGCCCCCGGCTTCGCCCGCCGGGATCCCGCCCACGCGCGCACCGGTCAGATCAAAGAGCTCCAGTCCCTTCAGCCCCGCCGCAGACACCAGTCGATGGTTGCGGGCGTCGGCGTCCAGCACCATCACGCCGCTGCCGGCCTCACCCGTCGAGGTCGTATCGACAGTCGCAGCCACGACCGGCACGGCCGCTTCCTGGGCCAATGCGGTCCCGCCGATCGCCATGGCCAGCACGATTGCGCTGGCCCCGAAAAGATTGCCCGTCAGCCTGTTGGTCATGGTCGCCTCCCACATTTGTCGCCGCGCCTGCGCCCGGGGGCGGCAGTAGTGGCGTTTTGCGAAAGATACGCGACGACGACGGTTCTGCAAGAGATTTTCCAAATCGCTTGCAAGATGGAATGTTTGTTCGTAACCTCATTTTCATAAGCCGCCCTGCATCCGTTCACCGGGTGAAAATGGACGGCGCGGGGAGAGGGAAATATGCGCGCCTATCGTCGATCGGCCTTGAAGGCCGCCTTGCTTTCAACCTGTCTGCTGACGCCCGTCACGGCGTGGGCGCAAAACGCCGACCAGGCGGCCACCACCATCGACGAGGTCATCGTCACCGGACGCCGCGCCGCGGATCGCGCCGCCCTTGATAACAAGCGTCGCTCGGACAATCAGGTCGACGCCGTGCGCGCCGACGACGTGGGCCGCCTGCCCGATCAGAACGTGGCCGAGGCCCTGCGCCGCCTGCCCGGCCTGTCCACTTCCAACGACATGGGCGAAAGCCGCTATCTGACGGTTCGCGGCGTTTCGCCCGACCTGCTGAACGTCACACTGAACGGCCAGACGGCGCCCGCGCCTGAACCGGACGGTCGTCAGGTCAAGCTGGACGACATTCCCTCCGCCTTGATCGGCTCTGTCACCGTGGTCAAGACCCTGACTCCCGATCTGGACGCCAACGCCATCGCCGGTCAGGCCAATATCGTCACCCTCACCGCCTTTGACAGGAACAGGACCTTCGGCACCCTGCGCGCGGCCTACGGCTACAACGAACTGGCCGACGACAATCCCTATGAGTTTGACGCCAGCTACGGCACGGTCTTCGGTCAGAACCGCCAGTTCGGCATGGTGCTGGCGGCCAACTTCTCCGAGCGCTTCATCGCCGCCGAGAACCTGCAGGGCGGCGAAGGCCGGATCGAGGTCAATGGCAATGAGGTGCCGGAAGAGTTCACCATCCGCCCCTACACTACCAACCGCAAGCGCACGGGTGCGGTGGCCAATTTCGACTGGCGCCCGAACGACGACGCCAAGATGTTCCTGCGCTTCCTCTACTCGAAATATGAGGACGCCGAGACCCGCGACAACTTCTCGGTCGAACTGGACGAAGACGACACTGTCTTCTCCAACACCACACCGACCAGCGGCGACTTCGCTGACGCCGACGCCAATCGCCGTGTCCGCACCCGGGCGGAAAACACCGACACCTTCACCTCATCGATCGGCGGGGCCTGGACCATCGGCGAAAGCGAGTTGAACATCGAGGGCACCTATTCGCGCGCCAACAAGCGCGACCCGCGCCGCGACGAATGGGAGTTCAAGACCGGCGGCCTGTCGGGCTCCTACGACCTGGGTCAGGACCTCTACATCTTCAATCCTGAAGCAGCGGCCTATGATCCTTCCGAGTATGAGGCCGACAGCGTCAGTTATGAAAGCCGCGAGGCGGTCGAGGATCTGTATCAGGCGCGCATCGACTATCGCATGCCGCTCAACTTCGGCGACGGTTCCTCGATCAAGGTCGGGGCCAAGTACATCAACCGCAAGAAGACCAACGACGCCAACGCCGTCACGTATGATTACGAGGGCGACAGCCTGACGCTGGCCCAGGTCGCGGGCCGCGCGATCGACAGCATCTATGACGGCCGCTATCCATTCGGGCCGACCGTCAGCCAGGACCTGGCCGACGCCTACTTCGCCGCCCACCCCGGCGAATTCGAAATCGACAACGAATCCACCATCGGCGACAGCCTGGCTGCCGACTACGACATCAGCGAAACCATAACCGCCGCCTACGTCATGGCGACGCTGAAGTTTGATCGCTGGACTTTCATCCCCGGCATCCGCGTAGAGCACACCCAAGGCGAGTTCGCGGCCAAGAGCATCACCGACACCTCGACCCTGGATCAGGGCTTCGACGTCTTCGGCAAGCGGGAATACACGGACTGGTTCCCGGGCCTGAACGTCCGGTACGACGCCTCGGATAGTCTGGTCCTGCGCGGCGCGATCACCACGGCCATCGGACGCCCCAACTATGAGGACATCGCCCCCTATGTGATCGTCAACACCGGTGATGAAGAGGTCGCGCTCGGCAACCCCGATCTGCAGGCGCTGGAATCGGTGAACTTCGATCTGGCGGCGGAATATTACATAGGCCGCTCCGGCGTCCTGTCCGTCTCGGTCTTCCGCAAGCAGATCGAGAACCCGATCTTCTTCTCGACCCAGGACCTCACTGACGTCACCTATGCAGGCATCTTCCTGCCCGACGCCGAGGTCACGACCCCGGTCAACGCCGACAAGGCCGAGGTCAACGGCATCGAGTTCAACTTCCAGTCTGAACTCGACTTCCTGCCGGTCAAGGGCTTCAGCGGCGGCGTCAACCTGACCCTGGTGGACTCCAAGGCCAGCGGCGTTCCCGGACGCGACGACGAGGTGCCGCTGTTGACCCAGTCCGACAAGGTAGCCTCTGCCCAGCTCAGCTACGAACGCGGCGGGTTCTCCGGACGCGTGGCCTATACCTATCGCTCCGCTTACCTCGACACCGTGGGCAGCGAGGCGTCCGAAGACCTCTACGTCGACGACTTCCATCAGTGGGACGCCCGCGTGGCCTACAAGATCAACGATCGCGCCTCGGTCTCGCTGGAAGCCTCCAACCTCAACGATGAACCGCAACGCTTTTTCGTCGGTCGCCGCGATCGCATCGCCGAGAACGAGCGTTACGGCTACTCGCTGCGAGCCGGCGTCCAACTGACCTTCTAGGAACCGCTCCAGCATCTCCTGAGCGACAACTCGCGGCGGTCCCTCCCGGGGCCGCCGCTTCTTTTTGAGGCCCTGCCATGAGGATGAGTTTCCCTGCGGCTGCGCTCGCGGCGTCAGCCCTGCTCAGCGCCTGCGCCACCACGCGGATCGCGATCCCTGCGCCATCGCACGAACCCCGGTTGGAACGCGTGGTCATGCTGATGCGCCACGGGGTCCGGCCGCCGACGAAAGCCGCCGTGACCCCGCCCGGCGTGGCGGCGCAGGCCTGGCCCGATTGGCCGGTCGACTGGGGCGAACTGACGCCGCACGGCTATGACGCGGTGCGGCTGCTGGGCCAGTGGGACCGGCGTCACTGGACCGATCAGGGCCTGCTGCCCGCCGAGGGCTGCCCCGCCTCCGGTCAGGTGCATCTGGCCGCCAGCTCCAAATCTCGCACCCAGGCCACCGCTCGCGCCCTGGCGGAGGGCCTGGCGCCCGGATGTCCGCTAGACGTCGAGTTCCCCTCCTCGCCCGACGAGGATGCGGAGTTCCACCCTCTGGACGTCGGGGCGGTCGCCATCGATCCTGATCTGGCGGTGGCGGCGCAGATGGCCCTGGCTCCGGCGGGCGGACTGGAAGCGGAAATGGCGCGCCAGGCGCCCCTGCTGAAACGGCTCAGCGAAGTTCTGGGGTGCTGCACTGTGGAGGCCTGCACGGAACAGGCCCTGCCCCCGGGATGCGACCTGTCGCAATGGCCGCAAGTCCTGATCCGCAATAACGAAGACCGCGCTGACCTGGCCCCGCCTCTCGGTCTGGCCTCGACCGTGTCCCAGACCTTCCTGCTGGAATATCTGGAAGGCAAACCCATGGATCAGGTCGGATGGGGCCGCGTCAGCCGCGACGACATCGAGACCCTTCTGGGCTTCCACACGCTGAAATTCTACTATGAGGGCCGCGCACCCTACGTCGCGGCCCGCGCCGCCTCCCCTCTCGCCAGGCGGATGCTTCTGGCGCTGGAAGGCGGCCCCGCCCTGACGGTTCTGGCCGGGCACGACACCAATATCGCCGACCTCGGCGGGATGCTGGACCTGCACTGGAAGATGCCCGGCTATCCGGCGGACAATCCCCCGCCCGGCGGCGCGATCGGCTTTGAGCTGTGGCGCCACGCGGCGGGGCAAGGAACGGTCCGCGCCTTCTACCGCGCCCAGACCATGGATCAGGTGCGCGACCTGCGGCCCCTGACCGGCGCCGAACAGGCTGCTTTCCAGTATATCGCCATCCCCGGCTGCGCCGCGCCTTGCCGGCTGGAGGAGTTCGGCCGTCTGGTGCGCTCACGGCTGGTCGCGTCGCGCCCATGAAAAGCCCGACCGGCGGCTGGCCGGTCGGGTCTGAACCCGGGCTGACTTCAAGCCGGCCTCACGCCAGCCTGACCACCTCGCCCGTCCGAACCGACTTCGCAGCGGCCTCGGCCAGAGCCAGAGCCGCGACGCCGTCGGCGTATCCGACCGAAGGATGCGCCCCGTCAAGAATGTCGGCGAAATGCTCCATCTCGCGGCGATAGGCCTCGGCATAGCGGTCGAGGAAGAAGTTCTGGAACCGGTCTGCCGAGGCGCCCGTCTCGCTCCACACCTGCACCGTGGATTCCTGCACATTGTCGGCCCGCACCATGCCTCCCGACGCAAAAGCCTCGATCCGCTGGTCATAACCAAAGCCTGAGCGACGGCTGTTGGAGATGACGCACAACCGACCCGACGCCGTCTTCAGCACCGTACGCGCGGTGTCCACGTCGCCCAGCTTGCCGATCTCGGGATCGACCAGACAGCTGCCGAAGGCGAAGACCTCGATCACCTCCTCGCCAAGGATCCAGCGCGCCATGTCGAAGTCGTGGATGGCCATGTCCTTGAACAGGCCGCCCGACACCGCGACATAGGACGGCGGCGGCGGTGACGGATCGTTGGAGGTGATCTGCAGGCTTTCCAGAACGCCGATCCCGCCGTCGTCCAGCCGCGCCTTCACCGCCTGGAAGTTCGGATCGAAGCGCCGGTTGAAGGCCAACAGCATTCTCGCGTCCTTCAGGTCGGCCCCGGCGCCGCGCGCCCGTTCAAGATCCTGATCAACGGGTTTCTCGCAGAAGATGGCCTTACCCTCGCGGGCGGCGCGGACGCTGTAGTCCAGATGGGTGTCGGTCGAACTGGCGATGATGACCCCGGCGATCGAGGGATCATTCAGGGCTTCGTCCAGCGACAGGACCGGAACCGACCACTCGCCGGCCAGGGCCTCGGCGGCGGTCGCGACGGGATCGACGACCCCGGCCAGCGTTATCCGGCCGTTCAGCGCGGCGTTGCGTCCGTGAATGCGGCCTATCCGGCCGGCGCCGATCAGGGCGACCTTGTGCATGAATTCCACTCCCTCAAAATCTGACAGGGCGGCCCGTCCGCACGGACAGGTCGCAAGCTTCGGCCAGAGCCAGGGCCTGCAGCCCCGCCTCATATCCGACAGCGGGGTCGCTCATGCCGTGAACCACCTCGGCGAAATGGTCCATCTCGGCGCGGTAGGCTCCGGCATAGCGTTCCAGAAAGCCGGGCAGGATCGGGGCAACCGTCAGCCCCGCTTCCGTAGCGACCTGAACCGTGTCGCCCGCCATATTGCCGGCGGCGACCATGCCCCGCGAGCCGAAGGCCTCGATGCGCTGATCATAGCCATAGCCGCTGCGGCGCGTATTGGAGATTACGCACAGCCGCCCCGATACTGTCTTCAGCAGGATGCGGGCCGTATCCACATCGCCCTGACGCCCGATCTCGGGATCGACCAGACACGACGCCGTGGCGAAGACCTCGATGATCGGCTCGTCCAGCAACCAGCGGGCCAGGTCGAGATCGTGAATAGTGAAGTCCTTGAACAGACCGCCGCTGGTCGGGATGAAGCCCGGCGGCGGAGCGGAGGGATCGTGATTGGTCAGGTGCAGGCTCTCCAGTCGCCCCACCGCGCCGGCCTCCACTCGCGCCTTCAGGGCGACGAAATGGGGATCGAAGCGGCGGTTGAACGCCAGCATGAGCCGCACATCCTGCAACGCCGGTCCCGCCGCTCTTACCTTGTCCAGATCAAGATCCAGCGGCTTCTCGCAGAAGACCGCCTTGCCCGCTTCAGCCGCCGCCAGCACATGATCCAGATGCTGGTCGGTCGAACTGCAGACCAGAACCCCGCCGACTGACGGGTCCGCCAGCGCCTCCTCCAGAACGACGACCTCGGCGCCGAAACCGTTTGCAAGACGCCGGGCGTTCTCACCCTGTCGGTCCACGACATATTTCAGGTTGAAGCCCGGATGGCGGGCGGCGTTGGGCCCATGGATCGAGCCCATGCGTCCTGCTCCAATCAGAGCCACGTCGATGGCCGTCTGGAATGTCCGTTCCACGTCAACCTCCCGCGCGGTTCGAGACCCGAAACATCATAGAATATTCGTTCTGTCTATCCATGAAATGGAATTTTCAATGAGCGACGTTTCATTCCATTGAGAGCGAAGACGGGGGGCGCTAGATTGTCGTCGAACAACCTCGACGGGACTGCGATGAACGACACCCCTACGCCGCCCGCCACGGCTGAAGAACTGCGCGCCGCCATCCTTGAGCGTTACGAATCGCTGAGCAAGCGGCTGCAGCAGATCGCCCGCTATGTGCTGGATGAACCCAATGCCGTGGCGCTGGAGACCCTTGCGGTGCTGGCGGATCGCAGCGGCGTCCAGCCTTCGGCTATCGTCCGTTTCGCCAAGACGTTCGGCTATGACGGCGCCACCCAGATGCAGCGCCTGTTCCGCGACGGCCTGCTGTCGGGAGCCGCGGCTCTGGGTTACAGCGAGCGTGTCCGCCAGTTCTCGGAAACCGTGGACGGCAGCGCCGTCGGCGACCCGGCCCAGGTCCTGGCCGAGTTCATCGAAGGCAATACGCTCGCCCTTCAGAACCTGTCCGAGATCGTCTCGGCCCGGGACATGGCCGCCGCCGTGGCCATGATTGATCGCGCAGACACGGTCTATGTGGCGGGTTTCCGCCGCTCTTTTCCGGTCGCCGCCTACATCGCCTACTCCCTGCATCAGGTGGACAAGAAGACCCTGTTCATCGACAGCGTCGGCGGCATGACCCGGCAACAGGTCCACGCGATCTCCGACCGCGACCTGCTGATCGCCGTCAGCTACCACCCCTATGCCGAAGAGGCGGTCCAGTTGATCGAGGACGCCGCTGATCGCGGCGCCGCCGTTCTGTCGATCAGCGACAGCCTGGTCAGCCCGGTCGCCAAGCCCGCCGACCTGGTGTTGCAGGTGCGAGAGGCCGAGATTCGCAAGTTCCGCTCCCTGTCCGCCTCCATGTGCCTCGCCCAGGCCCTGGTGATTTCCTACGCATTCGCCGCCTCGCAAACCGAAAAACGTCCGTCCGCCCTGCGTCCGGCGCGAAACCGTTCGACGGAATGAAACAGATGTTGCGAACGTTCCATCGTTAGAATATACGTTACATATCGACCGCGCAGGGCGGGCGAGTGTTGCATGGCGAAAGACGGTCCCGAATGGCGGCTGCCCCTCCTCGGCTTGATCTGATTACGGTGGGCCGGTCTTGCGTGGACCTGTACGGCCAGCAGATCGGCGGACGGCTGGAGGACATGACCTCCTTCGCCAAATACATCGGCGGCAGCCCCACCAACACAGCTGTGGGCGGGTCGCGGCTGGGTCTGAGCACCGGGCTTCTGACCCGCGTCGGCGCCGATCATTTCGGCCGCTTCATCCGCGAACAGCTGGCTCGCGAGGGTGTCGCCGTCGACGGCGTGATCGAGGACCGCGAGCGGCTTACGGCGCTGGTCTTCCTCGGCATCCGCGACCCGGACACCTTCCCCCTGATCTTCTATCGCGAGAACTGCGCCGACATGGCGCTGGACGCCGACGACGTGGACGCCGCCTTCCTCCAGTCGGCGAATGCAGTGCTGATCAACGGCACCCACCTGTCGCAACCGGCGGTTTTCGATGCCTCGATCCGCGCCTGCGAACTGGTCAAGGCGGCGGGTGGCCGGGTGGTGTTCGACATCGACTATCGCCCCGTCCTGTGGGGCCTGACCGGCAAGGACATGGGCGAGAACCGCTTCGTCGCCGACGCCGCCGTCACCGCCCGCCTGCAACAGGTTCTGCCCCTGTGCGACCTGATCGTCGGTACCGAAGAAGAGATCCACATCCTCGGCGGCTCGACCGACACCCTCGCCGCCCTGCGCGCCATCCGCGAGCGCAGCCCGGCCTTGCTGGTGTGCAAGCGGGGCCCCGACGGTTGCTCAGCCTTCCCCGGCGCCATTCCCGCCAGCCTGGATGACGGAGTGGTGGGGCGCGGCTTCCGCGTCGAGGTCTATAACGTTCTGGGCGCGGGCGACGCCTTTATGGCCGGCTTCCTTCGCGGCTGGCTGCGCGACGCTCCGCTGGAAACCTGCTGTGAGTACGGCAACGCATGCGGCGCCATCGTCGTATCGCGCCACGGCTGCGCCCCGGCCATGCCGACCTGGGAAGAGCTGCAGTTGTTCCTTGGCGGCGTGGAACGGCCGTTCCGCCTGCGCGAGGACGCCGAACTGGAACACATTCACTGGGTCACCACCCGCAGCGCCGTTCCAGAAGAACTGACAGTTCTCGCCATGGACCACCGCAGCCAGTTCGAAGACCTGTGCCGCAAGGTCGGCGCCGATCCCGAACGCATTCCCGCCTTCAAGGCCCTGGCGCTCGAGGCAGTCGACCGGCTGGCGCAAGGCGACCCGCGTTTCGGCGTCCTGCTGGACGGCCGGTTCGGGATGCGTGGTCTGGAGGCAGCGGCGGACCACCCCTACTGGATCGGCCGTCCGATCGAACTGCCAGGTTCGCGCCCGCTGGAGTTCGAAAGCTCGGCCGACGTGGCCACTGAACTTGCGACCTGGCCAAACAACCACGTGGTCAAGTGCCTGGCCTTCTATCACCCCGACGACACCGCCGAGATGCGCGAGCGGCAAGAGCGTCAGTTGCTGCGGCTGCAGGACGCCTGCCGCAAGACCGGCCATGAACTTCTGGTCGAAATCATTGCTTCCGGCGCTGGCGACATCGACGCTCACACGATCGCCCGCATCATCCGGCGCCTTTACGACCTGGGCATGAAGCCCGACTGGTGGAAGCTGGAACCGACCGAGGATCATTCCGCCTGGATCAATGTCGAGACGACGATCCGTGCTCATGATCCCCACTGCCGGGGCGTGCTGCTGCTGGGCCTTTCGGCGCCTCAGGAAGCCCTGATCGCGTCGTTCGACGCCGCCGCCGCTGCGCCCATCATCAAGGGGTTCGCCGTGGGCCGCACCATCTTCGCCGACACAGCCGAACAATGGCTGACGGGGCGGATGGATGACGAGGCCGCCATCACCGACCTGTCGGGTCGGTTCGCAGTTCTGGTCGACGCCTGGCGCGCAGCGCGGCAACGTGTCGTCCGCCCCGCCTTGCAGGAAGCCGTCTGACCGTGACCACGATACGCCTGACCGCCGCCCAGGCCGCCGTTCGCTGGCTGGCAGCGCAACATGTCGTCGTCGACGGCGTGGAAGTTCCTTATTTCGCCGGCTGCTGGGCCATCTTCGGTCACGGCAATGTCGCCGGCCTCGGCGAGGCCCTGCACGCCCACCGCGACATCCTGCCCACCTGGCGCGCTCACAACGAACAGGGGATGGCCCACGCCGCCATCGCCTACGCCAAGCAGATGCGGCGTCAGCGGGCGATGATCTGCACCACCTCCATCGGCCCCGGCGCGACCAACATGATCACCGCCGCCGCCCTGGCCCATGTAAACCGCCTGCCGGTGCTCTTCCTGCCCGGCGACGTCTACGCCAGCCGCCGTCCGGACCCCGTGCTGCAACAGGTTGAGGCTTTCGGCGACGGTGCGGTTTCGGCCAACGACTGCTTCCGCCCGGTGTCGCGCTATTTCGACCGGATCACCCGCCCCGAACAGATCATGGACGCCCTGCCCAAGGCGCTGGCGACCCTGCTGGATCCCGCCGCCTGCGGCCCGGCGACCGTGGCCTTCTGTCAGGATGTTCAGGCCGAGGCCTTCGACTACCCCTCCGCCTTCTTCGACCGTCGTATCTGGCGCGAGCGCCGTCAGCCCGCAGACGCGGGCGAGATCGAGACGCTGATCGACGCCATCAAGGCGGCGAAACGCCCGCTGATCGTGGCGGGCGGAGGCGTCCTTTACAGCCGGGCCGAAATGGCGTTGGCGCGACTTTCCGAGGCCGCCGGCCTCCCCGTTGCCGAAACCCAGGCGGGCAAGGGTTCCCTCGCCTGGACTCACCCGAACATGCTGGGATCCGTGGGCGTGACCGGATCGAGTTCGGCCAACGCGGCGGCCTCGGAATCAGACCTCATCATCGGCATAGGCACGCGGCTGGCCGACTTCACCACCGGCTCACGCAGCCTGTTTCCTGGCCGGCGCCTTTTCCAGATCAACGTCCAGCCCTTCGACGCGCACAAGCATGGCGCCGAGCCGGTGGTCGGCGACGCCCGCGTGGTCATCGAGGTCCTGATCGACGCCCTGTCCGACTGGCGCGCGCCCAATGCCGACAGTCACCAACCGGCGCTGACGGAATGGAACGCCGCCGTTGAGACCGCCACAGCGGCTGAACCCGGCCAGTCTCTTCCCTCGGACGCCCAGGTCATCGGGGCAGTGCAGCGTGCTGTGGGCGAGGATGCGGTCGTGGTCTGCGCCGCCGGCGGCCTGCCCGGCGAACTGCACAAGTTGTGGCGCACGACCCGATCCGGCGGCTACCACCTGGAGTACGGCTTCTCGTGCATGGGCTACGAGATCGCGGGCGGCCTGGGAGTCAAGATAGCCGAGCCGCACCGAGAAGTCGTCGTCATGGTCGGCGATGGAAGCTATCTGATGATGAACTCCGAACTCGCGACTTCGGTGATGATGGGCCAGAAGCTCATTGTGACCCTGCTCGACAACCGGGGCTTCGGCTGCATCAACCGGCTGCAACAGGCGACCGGCAGCCCGGGCTTCAACAACCTGCTGGTCGACAGCGCCCACAAGACCCTGCCCCGGATCGACTTCGCCGCCCATGCCCGCAGCCTGGGCGCCGAGGCCGAGCACGTCGCCGATCTGGCCGGGTTCGAAGCCGCCATGGCGCGCGCCCGCGCCGCCGACCGCTCCTATGTCGTGGTCATCGACACCGACCCGCTGAAGACCACCGAGGCCGGCGGCTGGTGGTGGGACGTCGCCGTCCCCGAGGTGTCCGACCGCCCGCAAGTCAAGGCCGCACGCATCAATTACGACGCCGGCGTCCGCATGAAGAGAGACCTGTCATGACGATACGCTGGGGCGTCAGCCCGATCGCCTGGGCCAATGACGACATGCCCGAACTGGGTGGCGACACGCCGCTGGACAGCATTCTGGCCGACATCCGCGACGTGGGGTTCGAGGGTGTCGAACTGGGCGGCAAGTTTCCCCGCGACGCG
>Ga0247827_10000747_pt1 | contig 14353 bp, 17 predicted proteins | sample 12C_Control_Day2_FD_194414 | JGI IMG/M metagenome (GOLD analysis project Ga0247827, IMG submission 194414) | Soil microbial communities from agricultural site in Penn Yan, New York, United States - 12C_Control_Day2 | ecosystem: Environmental > Terrestrial > Soil > Agricultural land | place... | reverse complement strand
CGCGCGCCTCGGTCACCTATTCCGGCGGCGACCTGCGCGTCGTGGTCGACCCCAAGCGCGGCATCGCCGGCCGCCCCTCCTCCGCCCGCGTCATCCGCGCGGTGATCCCGCAGGACTGAGGGGGTCGCGTAGGTTTTCAACCTCGCCATCTTGTCCCGACCAGCACTCCCCCGTCTGGTGAAGCCTGGAGGCGGACGGCCACGATCACAGAGTCGTGGTTTGCGAAACAAGAATACTACCCCCTCTCTACACGTGGAGATTGTTCCAAGGGAGGGTAGCGCAATGAAACTTTCGACACGCATTCTTGGTCGTACCGCAGTTACAGCCACGCTCGGCGCCCTGCTGATCGGCGCAGGGATTGCAGCCGCATCAACTACGAATGCTACAAGGGCCGAAGAGGCCCCACGGAGCATCGCAACCAATGATGTATGCCTGCGCGACGGCATCGCCTACTGCACCAGCACCTATCCAATAGGACCTGACAGGACCCTGTGCATAGCGGACGTGAGGGCCGCCTGCAGCGGAGCCTAGACTCCGACACGGCAACAGCGGCTCCCTCCGGGGGCCGCTGCTTTCATGGTCGCCCGAGCATCTGCGATCCCGCAGGACTGAGAGCGGCGGGGCGCCCTCAAGCTCCGTGTCGACGCCGTTTCCAGCTGACCGGAGCGAGCGTTCGTCGGTTAAGAAATCTTGATTACTCCAATCTGCCGTGCATGATCGGGGAGGAGGAAATCACCATGAATTTAGTCAAGGCCGCGCTGATTGGCGCAGGCGTCGCCCTGCTGGCCGGAGCATCGGTCGCGCAGGACACCTCGACCACGCGCACGCAGCCTGCCCCGGAGAGCGCTGTAGCGGCGACGGAGGAAGCCGACCCGATCGTCTGTCGCTCGGAGGTGGTGCGCACGAACAGCCGCCTGCAACGCCGGGGCGATCGCCGCTGCTTGCGGCGAAGCGAATGGGAGACCCAGCGACGCCTCGCCGAGGAACGCGCAGTCGATGTGCAGCGACAGCAAGGCGGCCGAGGCGCCGGCGGTTAAACCGACCACCTGGCCGCCAGGTCGTTGATGCAGACAGGCTCGCTCTTTCAAAGGGCGAGCTTTTTCGTGTCCAGGCCTTGCTCGGGCTGCTCCAGCATTGGCCACAAGGTCTGGCTTTGGATGCGGGGCGCAGCGTCAGTGATGGACATTCCGTCGCCCCGCGAACAAGTTTGGACGTCATTCAGATGCAAGGCGGCGTCCAGCCGCACTTCTTGGGGGCTTCATGGCGAGTGATTTTCCACATGGTGTCGTCCATGAAGCCGGCGCGGACGTTCAAACGGCCTTGCGGGCGGATCCCGCAGTCTTCGAACTGTGGAAAGCCCTGACGCCGCTGGGGCGCAATGAGTTCATCTGCTGGGTCGAGGACGCCAAACAGCCGAAGACGCGCCAGCGGCGCATCGAACGCACGCTTGAGGAACTGCTGGAGGGCAAGAAGCGCCCCTGCTGCTGGGTCGGCTGCATCCATCGCACCGACAAGGCGCCCAGCCGCTGGCAACAGGCCGTCCTGATCGACGGCAAGACGAAGGACCGCCCCTAACCCCTGAACCCGTCCTTGGCCGTGCGTCGGGCGGCGAAGTCGGCGGCGTCGGCCGCGCGCAGGAAGGGGTTGAAGCGGCGCTCCGTCGCGACGGTGGTCGGCACGGTCGGCTGGCCGCGTTCGCGGGCGGCGAAGATGGCTTCGGCGTGGGCCTGCATCTCGGGCCGGTCGTCCAGGCTGAGGGCGAAGCGGGCGTTGGACGCCGTGTATTCGTGGGCGCAGTAGAGCGTGGTGCTTTCCGGCCAGGCGGCGATGCGGCTCAGACTGTCCCACATCTGCTCAGGCGTACCCTCGAACAGACGGCCGCAGCCCAGGGCGAAGATGACGTCGCCGACGAAGGCCAGGTCGTCCCGGGCCGACCGATAGACCACATGGCCCAGGGTGTGGCCGGGCACAGCCGTGACCTCGAACGCCGTCTGGCCCAGCATGACCACGTCGCCGTCGACCACGACGCGATCCAGCGGAGCGGCGCGACGCACCTCCTCCGGGCCGACGATCTCGCAGCCGGTCTCGGCCTTCAGCCGCTCGTTGCCGCCGGTGTGGTCAGCATGCCAGTGGGTGTTGAGGATCAGGTCCAGCCGCCCCCAACCCGAGGCCTCGATCTCGGCCAGGATGGCGTCGGCGTCCGGCGTGTCGATGGTGGCGACCATCCCCGTCGCCTCGTCGCGGATCAGGAAGCCGTAGTTGTCGGACAGGCAGGCGAACTGGCGCACGGTCAGGGTCATGGGAGGTCTCCGATCAGGCGGCATCCTAGCAGGCGAGTAGACAGCGCGCCTCCCATCAACACCCGCTTCCGCGGGGATGAGCGGCTTGGTTGGAGCGGGAAGGGCCGACATTCATCGCGATTTCAGCCATAATGCCTTTATGCGGCGCAGCATCGACGATCTTCGCACCTTCTACGGCGAGCCGACCGGCGCGCTGGTGCGGCGCATGCTGGCCCGGCGGCTGGACGACGCCTGGGGCGAGGCGAACGGCTGCGACGTTCTGGGGCTCGGCTACGCCACCCCCTGGCTGGACGGTTTCGTCGGGGCGCGCCGCGTCATCGCCGCCATGCCGGGCGGACAGGGCGCAGAACAATGGGCCGCCGCGGGGCGCAACCGCACGCTGCTGGTCGACGAGAAACGCCTGCCCTTCGCCGCCGGCGCCTTCGACCGCATCCTGCTGGTCCACGCCCTGGAAGAGGCCGACGATCCGCGCGCCCTGCTGACCGAGGCGGTGCGCGCCCTGGCCCCGGCCGGTCGGATCATCCTGGCCACGGCTGCGCGCGGGGGCCTGTGGGCGCGGGCCGAGACGACCCCCTTTGGCCACGGGCGCCCCTTCACCCGCAGCCAGCTGGAGCGGCTGGTGCGCGAGGTCGGGCTGGAGCCTGCCGCCTGGTCGCAGGCCCTCTATGTCCCGCCGTGGAGCCCCCTGCTGCCAATGGCGGACGGGATCGAGCAAATCGGGCGCTGGGTGTTCCCGGGGGCTGCGGGCCTGATCATGCTCGAGGCCACGCGGCAATCCTACGCCCGCATCCGACCTCAGGGCCTGGCCCAGGCGGTGCTGGCGGGACGTCCCGCCCTGACCCCCTCGCCCGCGTCGCGCGACCACGGTCCGCCCGCCCATGCTCTGGTCGGCGAGCACAAACGGCCTTAAGGCGAGCCCCATGCAGCGACTGATCATCATGCGCCACGCCCAGGCCGAGAAGAGCGCCCCCGGCGGCGACATCGACCGCCCCCTGTCCAGGCACGGCCGTCACGACGCCCTGGCCATGGGGCGGGCCCTGGCCGAACGCGGCCTGCGCCCCGACATGGCCCTGGTGTCCAGCGCCCGGCGCACCCATCAGACCTGGGACGAGGTCAGCGAGTCGATGGGCGACGTCGAGGTGCACCTGTCGCCCGCCCTCTACAACGCCTCTGCGGACGTGCTGCGCCGCGCGGTCGAGGCCGCCGAGGACACGGCGGGCTGCCTGCTGCTGGTGGCGCATAATCCGGGCGTGCATCAGCTGGCGGTCGAATACCTGATCGAGAGCGCCGCCTCGCCCGGCGTCATGGACAAGATGAGCGGCGGCTTCCCCACCGGAGCGGCGGCGATCTTCACCGTCGATGTCGCCGGACGCCCATCCTACGAAGGCTGGCTGACGCCGCACGATCTGGAAAAATGACCGACGCCCTGCCGACCACGGCCTTCAAGATCCTGAGCCGCGCCGACTGGCGCTTGACCCTGGCCGAAGGCGCCTATGACGGTTCGCCCGTCGATCATGCCGACGGCTACATCCACCTGTCCGCCGCCGACCAGTTGGCCGGGACCGCCGCCAAGCATTACGCAGGGCAGGACGACCTGATGCTGGTCGAGGTCGATCTGGATGCGCTGGGCGACACCCTGATCTGGGAGCCGTCGCGCGGCGGCGCCCTCTTCCCCCATATCTACGGCCCCCTGCCCGTCGCGGCGACGCGGGGCGCGCGCGCCCTGTCGGTGACGGACGCGGGCGACATGATCCTGAGCGAGCTTCCATGAGCCTGACCGACCTTGGCGCCGTCATCCTGCGCCAGATGGACCCCGAGACCGCGCACCGTCTGGCCATCCGCGCCCTTCAGGTCACGCCCCTGCCCGCGCCCGGCGGCGACGATCCGATCCTGAAGACCCGCATCGCCGGGCTGGAGATGGCCAACCCCGTCGGTCTGGCCGCGGGTCTCGACAAGAACGGCGAGGCGCTGGAGGGCCTGTCGCGGCTCGGCTTCGGCGCCGTGGAATGCGGCTCGGTCACGCCGCACGCGCAACCGGGCAATCCGAAACCGCGTCTGTTCCGCCTGTCCGAAGACCGCGCCGTCATCAACCGCATGGGCTTCAACAACGCTGGGCTGGAGCCCTTCGCCGCGCGGCTGGCGGCCCGTCCGAAGCGCACGGCCATCGGCGCCAATCTGGGGGCCAACAAGGACACTGAGGACAAGGCGGCCGACTATGTCGCCGGTCTGCGCCGTCTGGCGGGTCTGGCCGACTATTTCACCATCAACATCTCCTCGCCCAATACGCCGGGCCTGCGCGCCCTGCAGGGCCGCGAGGCGCTGGACGACCTGCTGGGCCGCATCCATGAGGCCCGCCCCGCCGACGGCGCGCCGGTCTTCCTGAAGATCGCGCCAGACCTGATCGGCGAAGAGATCGGCATGATCGTCGAGGCCTCCATCGCCCACGGCATCGACGCCCTGATCGTGTCCAACACCACGCTGGAGCGGCCCGCCACGCTGAAGTCGGCCTTCGCAGGCGAGGCCGGGGGCCTGTCGGGCGCCCCGCTGAAACCCTTCGCCCAGAAGGCTCTGGAGGCAGCCGCCGAAGCCGCCGCCGGGCGTCTGCCCCTGATCGCGGTCGGCGGCATCGAGAGCGGCGAAGACGCCTTCGCCCGCATCCGCGCGGGCGCCAGCGCGGTTCAGGTCTATTCGGCGCTGATCTATGAGGGACCGGGCCTGGTCGGCGCCATCAAGCGCGACCTGGTCGCCCGTCTGCGCGCCGAGGGCTTCGCCAGCCTTTCCGAGGCCGTCGGCTCCGGCCGTTGACGGAGCATTAGGGCAAGCGACGGCATCATCGGCCCGATAGGCGAATTCGCCTGCTCGGAAAGTCGCATGACGCAAACCGCCGCCGACGCCCTGGCCATCTGGGCGCCCGCCATTCGACAGCGCCGCAAGGCGATGTTGCAACGCCTTGTCATGGGCGCGGCGACCGCTCTGGTGTTCAGCCCCATGCTGGGCTGGCGCTTCACCGCGACCTGGATGCTCATCTACGCCCTTATCCAGTTTCTGGAGGCAGAGGTCTTCGCGCCGGTCGTCACCGGACGCGTGGACGCTCCGATCGGGTGGCGCGGCGTCTATGGCGATATGGTTCTGGTGCTTAACGCCGGCTTCTTCGGCCTCATGGCCGTGCCCCTGTGGATCGTGGGCGGTCCCATGGGCGGGGTGGCCGCAGCGGTGCTGCTGTCGGCGGGCATGATCAACTCCGTGATCATGTCGGCCGGGTCGATGCGGATCTTCGCCTGCACCGTCCTGCCCCAGCTGGCGATCTTCGCCCTGTCGCCCCTGTTCATGGCCCGGATGGGGGCCGCCCCTCATGTCGTCACCGCCGTGACGGTCGGCATCCTGTCCTACACCGTCTTCTGCCTGAACACGCGTCGCAGCCTGTTCCGCGCCAACCGCGCCGAGATCGAGGCCCGACTGGAGGCCGACCGCAAGCGCGAGGAGGCGGAGGCCGTCATGGCCAGCCGCAGCGCCTTCCTGGCCGCCGTGGCCCATGACCTGCGCACGCCGATCAGCGCCATCCTGACCGGCGCCGAAGAACTGGAACGCGGCGGCAAGACCGGCTCGGCTCGCCAGCAGGTGGCCCTGATCACCGACGCCGGCCTGATGATGAAGGACCTGCTGGACGACCTGCTGGACCACGCCCGCCTCGACGCCGGGCGGATGAGCGTCGACAGCCGTGACTTCGACCTGCGCCTGCTGCTGTCCCAGACCGCGCGCCTGTGGGCCGGTCCGGCGCGCGCCAAGGGTCTGCGCCTGCGGCTCGAGGGCGCCCGCACCCTGCCCCGCATGGTGCGCGGCGACGCCATGCGGCTGCGTCAGGTGCTGAACAACCTGATCTCCAACGCCATGAAGTTCACCGACGACGGGGCCATCACCCTGCGCCTGAACGCCTGGCCCGACGAGCACGGCGCCCATGTCCTGCTGATCGACATCGAGGACACCGGGGCCGGGATGACGCCGAAGCAGCTGCGTCGCCTGTTCACGCCCTTCGACCAGACGACCGACGGCGTGGCCGCCCGTTTCGGCGGTTCGGGCCTGGGCCTGGCCATCAGCCGCGACCTGATCGAGCTGATGGGCGGGCGCCTGACGGTGCGCAGCACCCCGGGTCAGGGCTCGATCTTCACCCTGTCCGTCATCCTGCCACGCGGTGCGGGAGCCGAGACGCCGCCCACGGCCCTGGCGCCCGAGGCTCGCGCCACGATCACCCGCGCCCTGGCCAGGCCGGTCGCCGCCCCGATCGCGGCTCCTGCCCCGGAGGCTGAACCCGAGATCGAGCAGGAAATCGCCGCCGAGCCCTCGTCCCCCGAGGACGACCTCGCCGAGGCGCCCCTGCGGGTTCTGGTCGTCGACGACCACGCCATCAACCGCCGCGCTATCCAGTTGATCCTCCAGTCCGTCGACTGCGAAATCGCCATGGCCGAGGACGGCATGGCCGCGCTGGAGGCCTGTGAGCGGGCCCAGTTCGACGTCGTCTTCATGGATGTGCGGATGCCCGAGCTGGACGGACGCGAGACCACCCGCCGCCTGCGCGCCGGGGGCGGGCTGAACGCCGCCGTCCCGGTCATCGCCGTCACCGCCGACACCGCGCCCGAGGACATCGCCGCCTGCACCGCCGCCGGGATGAACTATTTCGTCTCCAAGCCCCTGACGCCCGGCGCCCTGCTGGGCGCCCTGTCTCAGGTGCTGAACGAGGCCGCCGAAGCCGCCGAGAGCGCGGCGGCCTGATCGTCCCGAACTTCGGCGATCAAAGCCTCGGCGAAGCCCGGCTCGCGCAGGCGGCATTCCCACACGGTCACCACGCGCCAACCCGCGGCGGTCAGTTCCGCCGAGACGCGCGCGTCTCGGGCGCGGTTACGATCGATCTTGGCGGCCCAGTAGTCGGCGTTGGTCTGGGGCTTTCGCGCGCCGCGCGGGCAGTCGTGGCCGTGCCAGAAACAGCCGTGGACAAAGAGGGCCACCTTTCGCCCCTTCATTACCACGTCGGGCCGTCCGGGTAGGCCGCAGCCGCCCAGACGGTAGCCGATCCCGGCGGCGCGCAGCATCCGCCGGACCTTCCATTCGGGCGCGGTGTCGCGCCCCTTCACCCGGCGCATGACCGCGCTGCGTTTCTCCGGGGTGAAGACGTCGGCCATGGATCAGCCCATGACAGACAGGATCAGAGCTGGGCCAGCAGGTGCTCGGCCGAGGACACCTTGAACTCGCCGCCCTGTTCGATGTTCAGCTGGTCGACCACGCCGTCCTTGACCAGCATGGAGTAGCGCTGCGAGCGTTCGCCCATGCCAAAGCCCTTGGCGTCCAGAGCCAGGCCGACGCTGCGGGTGAAGTCGCCGTTGCCATCGGCCAGCATGACGATGTCGTCGGCGCCGTTCAGCTCGTTGGCCTGGGCCCAGGCGCCCATGACGAAGGCGTCGTTGACCGACAGGCAGGCGACGGTGTCGACGCCCTTGGCGGCCAGGTCGTCACGGGCGTCCTTGTAGCCCGGCAGGTGGCGGGCCGAGCAGGTCGGGGTGAAGGCGCCCGGAACGGCGAACAGGGCCACGGTCTTGCCGGCGAACAGTTCGCTGGTGGTGACCGGCTTGGGGCCATCGGCGGTCATGGTGGTCAGGGTCGCGTCGGGAATACGGTCGCCGATCTGGATGGTCATGCAAGGTCTCCGGGCTGAAGGGCCCGGGGAATCCGGGCGGCGTTCAAACGTCAGATAGAGACGGGAAGAAGGATCGCCAAGCGGCCTTCGTTCCCTGCGCGCCTTGCGTCGGCTGCGTCATGATCCGATGATAGCGGCATGACCGCCTTCTCCTCCCTGACCGGGCGTCTTCTGGTGGCGATGCCGGGCATCGACGACGACCGTTTCCGCCACGCCGTCATCCTGGTCTGCGCCCACGACGACGAGCACGCCATGGGCCTGCGGCTGGACCAGCCCGCGCCTGGCGTTACCCTGTCCGAAGTGCTCAAGAAGCTGGACACGCCCGTCTCGGACGCCATGTCGGGACGGTCCGTGCTGATCGGGGGGCCGGTCGAGCGCGAGCGCGGTTTCGTCCTGCACACCGACGACTGGGCCAATGACGACGTCACCATGACCTTCGGCGACGGTCTGGCCCTGACCGGCACCCGCGACGCCCTGACCGCCATGAGCGACCCCGACGAGGGGCCGGCGCAGTCGATCCTGCTGCTCGGCTACGCCGGTTGGGGCGAGGGGCAGCTTGAGGAGGAACTGAGCGAAAACGTCTGGCTGACCGCCGACGCCGATCCCGAGCTCATCTTCGACGGCGACTATCAGACAAAGTGGAGCCGCGCCCTGGCGGGTCTGGGCGTCGACGCCGCCCGCCTGTCGGCCCAGAGCGGACGGGCCTGAACCTGCCCTAGGCCGAGCGGGCCTTGATCGGGGCGGTGCCGTCGGCCAGCGACTCGTTCAGATAGACCTCGGCCTCCTGGGCCGGCAGGGCGGGCGCATAGCCGAAGCCCTGGCCGTAGTGGCAGCTCGCCTCCAGCAGCAGGCCGGCCAGTTCCGCGTTCTCAACCCCCTCGGCCACGACTTCCAGCGACAGGTCCCGGCCCAGGTTGACGACCGACTTGACGATCTTGGCCGAGCCCTCGTCCTTGTTCATGGTCAGAACGAAGTAGCGGTCGATCTTCAGCGTGTCGAAGGGCAGCCGCGCCAGATAGGACAGGGACGAGAAGCCGGTGCCGAAGTCGTCCAGCGCCAGGCTGGCCCCGGCCTCGCGCAGTTGGGTCAGCACCTCGGCGGCGTGCGCGGTGTCGCGCATGATGTCGCCCTCGGTGACTTCCAGCTTCAGCGCGCCGCGCGGCAGGCCGGTCTCCTGGATGATCCGGGCCACGTCCTCGACCAGATGGTCGCGCTCGATCTCGCCGACCGACAGGTTGACGCTGCAGAACAGCTTGCCCGCGCCGGGGTGGCGATGCAGCCACTCGGCCAGCTGACGCGCCGCCTGAGTCATCATCAGCAGACCCAGCTCGTTCATCAGGCCCATTTCGTCGGCCAGGGTCAGGAAGTCGTCGGGCGGCACCAGGCCGCGCTGCGGGTGACGCCAACGCACCAGGGCCTCGAAGCCGGCGACCGCGCCGGTCTTCAGATTGACGATGGGCTGATAGAAGGGCTCGATCTCGCCGCGCACGAAGGCGTTGCGCAGGTCGGCCTCCAGCGCCAGTCGCGACAGGCTGTCGGATTCCAGCGCCCGGCCATAGGCCGCCGCACCGCCGCGTCCGGCCGTCTTGGCCTGCTCGACGGCCAATTCGACGCGGCGCAGCAGTTCCGCCGGATCAGGCGCATCCGGCCCGCCCTCGGCGGCGACAGCGCCGATGGAGACGGTCGGATAGATGTCGAAGCCGGCGACCCGCAGGGGCTGTTCCAGCGCCTCGCGCATGCGCTCGCTGGCGCTGGTGGCGCTGCGCGGCGCCAGGACGGCGAACTCGTCCTCGCCGATGCGGGCGGGCGAGCAGTCCTGAGAAAAGGCGCCGGCCAGACGCGAGCCCAGGGCCGACAGCACCAGATCGGCGCGCTCATGGCCCAGGGCCTCGTTCAGGCGGCGCAGGCGATCCACGTCGGCCACGACCAGCTCGAAATCGCCCGGCTGGGCCAGGGTCTCGGCCACACGGACCAGGAAGGTGCGGCGATCCAGAAGACCGGTCAGCGTATCCCGGTCGGCCCCGGCGAACTTGGTCTCCAGCGCGACGACGCCCGCCGCGCGCAGGCCGTCCTCCAGCCAGACGCCGCGCCACAGGCAGGTCTCGCAGCCGCGCATCCGCAGACGCACGGCGATCTCGGTGCCCTCGGCCTGGGGCTTGAGCAGGCGGTCGGCCAGGGCGCGATCCTGAGGCATGGCCAGGGCGGCGAAGGCGGCGCCCGAACACTCCGGCGCCAGAGGGCCGAGGCCCAGCGACCGGGTCGCCCCGGTAAAGCGAATCTGGTCGTCGGCGGGGGTCCAGATCCACAGGGCGGCGTCGGCGGCGGCCAGCGCCTCGATCGCCGTCGTGGGGTCCCAGGCCAGCGCTCTGGATCGTGTGTTCAAAGCGAATCCCGGATGTAAGAACTGAACGCAGCCGGGTCAGGGACGAACTCGTCCTCGATGACGCCGAACAGCAGATGATCTGCCCATGCGCCGTTAATTTTCAAATAAGCTTTCGCCAGCCCCTCGTGACGGAAGCCCGCCTTTTCCAGAACCCGGCGCGAGGCGTGGTTCGACGGCACGCAGGCCGCCTCGACGCGGTGCAGCTTCAGCGACCCGAAGGCGAAGCCCAGCATGGCCCGCGCCGCCGCCGTGCCGACGCCCTGCCCCGCATAGGGCTGGCCGATCCAGTAGCCCAGGGTGCCGGTCTCGGCCACGCCGCGCCGGATGTTGGACAGGGTGATGGCCCCCATCAACCGCTCTTCGTCGGGATCGAAGACGAACAGGGGCCAGGCCGTGCCCAGCTCCATCTCGCGGGCATAGACGCTGAGGCGCCGACGAAAGGCCCCGCGGGTCAGGTCGTCCTCGGCCCAGGCGGGCTCCCACGGCTGCAGATAGTCGCGCGATCCGCCGCGCAGCTCGGCCCACTCGGCATAGTCCGACGGACGCGGCGGACGCAGCAAGACCCCCTGTCCGCGCAGGACCGGTCCGGTCGCCTCGGCCATCCAGTCGAACAGGGCCATGGCGGCAGATTAGCGAGAAGCGCCGCCGACGCCAGCCACGACTTAGCGGCCCGCCAGACGCGCGGTGAAGGCCGCGCCGGCAGCCGACGCCGCCTTGGGCCCCAGCACCGCCGTGCCCGACCGTCCGGCCTCGATCATGGAACGGCCGACGGCCCGCAGATCGTCGCGGGTCTGCGTCAGGATGCGAGCGGCGCTGTCCTCGGAAGAGACCGGCGCGCCGAAGATCAGGGTCTGGGCGGCGTTGCGGCCCGCACGGCTGGCCGGGCTTTCGTCGGCCATCCACAGCGTCGCGTTCAGCACGGCCTTGGCGCGCGACAGTTCCGCATCCGTCGGCCCCTTCTCGGCCAGGTCCAGCAGCTCGGCGGCGCTGACTTCGGCCAGTTCGACCGCGCGGTCGGCGGCGGCCCCGGCGTAGACGCCCAGCAGGCCGGCGTCCTCATAGGCCTCCTGATAGGCGTCGATGGCATAGGCCAGACCCCGGTCCTCGCGCGCGCTCTGGAACAGGCGCGAGGCCATGCCGCCGCCGAGGATTTCAGTGAACAGCCGCAAAGCCGGCAGACGCGGGTCCAGCGCGCCCATCGACGGCAACTGGAAGACCAGATTGGCCTGCTCGATCTTGCGCGTCAGCCGGGCCTCGCCGCCGACGAAGACCGCGGGCGCCAGGGGCTCGAGCGGGGTCGCCGCCTCCTGACCGAACCAGCGTTCGGCCAGGGCCTGAAGTTCGTTCTCCTCGACCGCGCCGGACACCGCCACCACCATGCGGTCCGGCGAATAGAGCTGGGCGCGCCACTGGGCCACGGCGGCGCGGTCGGCGGGCGCCAGGCTGGCGACGGTGCCGAGGATGGGCCGCCCCAGCGACTGACCGGCATAGGCCCGCGTCTGGGCCATTTCGAAGACGTGGTCGTCGGGGGTGTCGAAGGCCTCGGCGATCTCCTGGGCCACGACGTCCTTTTCGCGGACGATCTCGGCCGGATCGAGCGTCGGGCGGAAGACGAGGTCGGAGACGATCTGCATGGCCAGCGGCAGCGAGCCGTGCAGGGCCCGGATCTCGAAGCTGGTGCGCTCATAGCCGGTGGCGGCGTTGATCGAGCCGCCTTCGGCCTCGATCCGCTCGACGATGTCGCGCGCCCCCATGTCGCCGGCGCCCTTGAACACCAGGTGCTCCAGCAGATGGGACCAGCCGGAGCGGGCCTCGTCCTCCATCCGCGCCCCGCCGCGCACGGCGACCGTCAGGGCCAGGGTCCGCAGACCGGGCATGGGGTCGCAGACGACGCGGACGCCGTTGGACAGGGTGTGCAGGCGAGCGGTCAGGAGACTGAATCCTTGCGGGACATGCGGCGGCGCAGCAGCACCACATAGAAGGCGATCAGGGCGGCGGCGAGACCGAACCAGGTCAGGGCGTACCCCAGGTGGTTGTTCGTAAAGGCGGCGGGCGGCGCCGAGGGCTTCAGCGCGGCCCAATCGGGATTGGTCGAGGTGGTCGCGAAAACGGTGAAGGGCGAGACCGGCCCCTCGACCTTCAGGGCGCGGGCCATGGCCTCGGCGTCGCGACCGTAGAAGTGGTTGCCCACCGGCGGCGGGGTCAGGGCGCTGGGCGCGGGAGCGCGGCGCAGGACGCCGGTAATGACGACCGGCATGGTGTCGGCGGTGTTCACCGGGGGGCGGGCCGAAATCTCGGCGGAGACGAAGCCGCGATCGACCAGCAGGATCGGGCCGCCGTCAACAGCGCAGGCCGAGACCAGACGCACGCCCGCGTCGCTGTTCTCGATGGACTGCAGCTCGACGAAGGGCGCCGCCGACAGGCCGCGGCAGGTCAGGAGGACGCGGCGGAACTCGGGGTTCTCGACCTTGAGGGCTTCGGCCAGCGGCAGGGGCGGTTTGTTGGCGGCGGCCTCGGCCCCGGCGATCAGGCCCTCCTTCCACTGCATCCGCTGCACCTGCCAGACGCCGAGCGCCAGCAGGACGCCCAGCAGGACGGCGGCCAGGACGGTCAGGACGACAGGAAAACGCGGGCGGACGGCAGCAGTCATTTCGGGTCTCGGGTTCGCAGCATCTGCAAGGCGGTCATCAGCCCCTTGCCGGGGCGCATCAGGCCCAGGGCCAGGGCGGCGACCAGCGGCAGCCAGACGATCAGATGCAGCCAGATGGGGGGATGCCAGGCGATCTCGACCGCCAGGGCCGAGAAGCCGACGATGAAGCCGGCGATCTGCATGATGAAGGTGGCGGCGCCGTCGCCGGTCTCGACCGAGGCCAGATCATAGCCGCAGGATTCGCACGTCGGGCGGACTTTCAGAAAGCCCTGAAACAGACGCCCCTGCCCACAGTTGGGGCACCGCCCGCGAAGGCCGGCCAGAACGGCCTGTCCCCCAAGCAAATCGGCGCGGGACTGTTCGTCCCGCGCCGTTTGAAGTGCAGAGGCTGGTTCGCCCGTCTTCACCCGAAGGTGACGTAGACGAAGGCGAACAGGAACAGCCAGACCACGTCCACGAAGTGCCAGTACCAGGCGGCGGCTTCGAAGCCGAAGTGCTTCTGGGGGCTCATCTGGCCGGCTTGCAGGCGCAGCAGGCAGACGGCCAGGAAGATGGTGCCGACCAGGACGTGGAAGCCGTGGAAGCCGGTCGTCATGAAGAAGATCGAGCCGTAGAGCTTCGAGTGGGTCGCGGCTTCGTTGAAGAAGTAACCCTCGTGCAGGATGTGCTGGTATTCGTAGGCTTGGACGCCGGTGAACAGCACGCCCAGCAGGACGGTGATCAGCAGACCCAGCTTGGCGGCCTTGCGGTCGCCGACCTGCAGCGCGTGGTGCGCCCAGGTGACGGTCGTGCCCGACAGCAGCAGGATGACGGTGTTCAGCAGCGGCAGGCCCCAGGGGTCCAGCAGCTCGACGCCCTTGGGCGGCCAGGTCTTCCAGGCGGCGGCGGTGTCAGCCCAGTTGCCGACTTCCGGGGTCAGGGCGCGCGACTCGGTGAAGAGCGCCATGTCGAAGAACATCCAGAAGAAGGCGACGAAGAACATCACCTCCGAAGCGATGAACAGGATCATGCCGTAGCGCAGGCCGATCGAAACGACCGGGGTGTGGTCGCCCTTCCTGGATTCCTTGATCACGTCCGACCACCAGCCGAACATGGCGAACAGGACGCCCGCCAGACCGGCGAAGAACAGCCACTTGGTGCCTTCCGGCAGGCCGAACAGGCCCTTCATCCACATGACCGCGCCCACGAACATGGCCACGCAGGCCATGGACGAGATCAGCGGCCAGGGGCTCGGGTCCACCAGGTGGTAATCGTGATGCGGTTTCGCGTGCGCGTCGGCCATTCCAGGGTCTCTGAATTAAGGCGAGAGATCGTTCTTACAGGGGCTATAGCGT
>Ga0247827_10000740_pt1 | contig 14450 bp, 9 predicted proteins | sample 12C_Control_Day2_FD_194414 | JGI IMG/M metagenome (GOLD analysis project Ga0247827, IMG submission 194414) | Soil microbial communities from agricultural site in Penn Yan, New York, United States - 12C_Control_Day2 | ecosystem: Environmental > Terrestrial > Soil > Agricultural land | place: USA... | reverse complement strand
ATCCGGGCCGCGTCATAGCCGGCGCGGTCCATGTGGGCGCGGGCGGCCAGGTCGGCGGGGACGGGATAGATTTCCGGATCAGTGGACACGCGTTTCCTCCAGTCTTGTTCTTGGTCTTCTCAGAAGCCGTATTTGGCGAACAGGATCAGACGGGTCATGTCGCCGTCCAGCCCCGACTCCAGCTTGCGGTCAGCGAACATCAGTTCGGCCCCGACATCAAACGCCGTGACCGGCGACCAGATCAGGTTGGCGTGGAGGCTCTGGGCCGAGCGGTTGGCGCCGGTTCCGGTCAGCAGGACGTCGTTGTCCACCTTCTGCGCCGACCAGATCAGGCTGGAGCGCCAGCCCGGCGTCCAGACGTGGCGATAGGCGGCGAACCCGGCCAGCACGCCTATGGGATCCAGCTGGCCCGAGGCGTCCAGCACCGCGTCGTTAGAGAAGTTCAGTCCGACGTAGCGACCGATGCCCTCGCCGCCGGTCAGCATCAGGCGGATGTCGTCCCGGGCGCCGACCTTGATCTTGGTCGAGGCCGACAGACCCCAGCCGGTCGCCGTGTCGTCGATAGCGCTGGCCGGGTTCTCATACTTCAGCTGGCGCAGCAGGCCGGCGAACTGCAGGTCGCCCCAGGGGCGGCTGACGGCGTAGCGCGCTGTCAGGTCGGGCAGGCTGTTGTCGTCGGCGATCACCCGCGTTCCGCCGCCGAAGGGGGTGACGGTGGTCTCGGGGTTCTCGACCGAGATCGAGAAGGGACCGCGCGTGTAACGGACCTGGACTTGCCGCGCGAAGACCGTGCCCTCGGCGGCGCCGACGAAGTCCGCGGACTCCGGCAGGACGGCGGTGTTCTGGAAGTTGGTCCACTCCTGACCGATCAGCCAGTTGTCGATGGTGACGAAGGCGCGGCGCAGGGCGGGGTTCGAGGCGCTGGTGATGCGCTGATCGCCGGTTCCGGGCAGGCTCTGGAAGTCCATCTCCAGCCGCGTGCCGACCTTGTGGCCGCCGACCAGACCGTCGGTGGTCAGCCAGAAGCGGGTCTGGCGGGCGTTGAAGTCGAGCGCTGTGTCTTCTTCCGCGCCGCCGACCGGAATGGAGCCGGGCAGGTGATAGTCGCGCAGCAGGTCGCCGTTGGCCGGATCGCCGCCGGAATAACGCGAGGCCGAGGCGTCGACCTTGATGAAGCCGCCGAACTTGACCGTGTGATCGCCGATCCGGAAGCCTTCCTCGCGCGGGGCGGTCGAAACGGGCGTCGGGGCTGGCGCGGCCGGGCGGGTCTCCAGGCGGATGATGTCCTGGGCCTGCGCCGATTGCTGCGTTCGCGCGGCGGCGACTTCGGATTTCAGGCTGTTCAGCTCGGCTTCGAGCTGGGCGATGCGCGCCTCGAGGGCCGCATTGGCGTCCTGCGCCCGGACGGCGCCGGGAGCGAACAGCAGCGCAGCCGCAGCCGCGCCGCAGAGCAGACGGAATCTTCCCATGTCATGTCCTCCCGGGTTCATCTGATGCGAACCTCGAGACCGCAGCATTCCGTCCGAAGGCGGTTTGCGGCCATTAGCCATTGGTCTAGTTTCGACCAAAGTCGAGGCGCGGCATGGTGTCGTCACAGCGCGGCCTCGACCCGAAAAAGAACCGCGCGCGGGAAGGATTTTCATGGATCGCATCGTCGTCGCCGACGACCACCCTCTGTTTCGGGCGGCGTTGAGATCGGCCGTCGAAAAGGCCGCGCCCGGCGCCGTGATTGCGGAATGCGCCAGCCTCGCCGAGGTTCTGGCGACGCTAGGCGAGGGCGCGACCGACCTGCTGCTGCTGGACCTGAAGCTGTCGGACAGCGAGGGCATGGGCGGCTTGACCCGCATCCGCGCGGATCATCCCGTCGTGCCGGTCGCCGTGGTCTCGGCCAGCGAGGATCCGCCGACCGTGCGGCGCGCCCTGACGCTGGGCGCCGCCGGCTTCATCCCCAAGTCCGCCGCCCTGCCGGTCATGGTCGAGGCCATCGCCGCCATCCTGTCGGGCGATAGCTGGGCCCCCGATGTCGGCGCTCCCGGGCCCGAGGAAGGGGATCTCGAAGCACGGATCGCCAGCCTGACGCCGTCGCAGCTGCGCATCCTTGAAGGTCTGAAGGCGGGGCGGCTGAACAAGCAGATCGCCTTCGATCTGGGCGTCACGGAAGCCACCATCAAGGCCCACCTGACCAGCGTCTTCCGCAAGCTGGGCGTCCATAACCGGACCCAGGCGGTGATCCTGGCCCAGTCGATCGACCTGGGTTGATCTAGCTCGACAGAAACGCCTTGAGCGCCGCCGGCTTGACCGGCTTGGGCAGCAGGATAGCGCCCGCTGCCGTGGCCGTTTCCTTCAGCCCCTCGCGGGTGTCGGCGGTAACCAGGCCGATGCGGCGCAGGCCCCGCGCCCGCAAGGCGTCCACCACGGTCAAGCCATCGGCGCCGTCGCCCAGATGCAGGTCGACCAAGGCGGCGTCAAAGGGGCCGCTGACCGCCACGCCTTCGGCCACCGACCGCGCCGTAGTCGTCTGCGCGCCCCAGCGGCTCAGCAGGGCCGTCAGGGCGTCGAGGATGGCCGGTTCGTTGTCCACGCACAGCACCCGCAACCCGGCCAGCGGCAGCCGAGCGTCGCCTTCGCCCGGCGCGGCGGGAACCGTCTGGGCGGCGGCGCGTGGGGCGCTGATGCGGAAGGTCGTGCCGCGTCCGACGCGCGACGCCATCGACAGGGGATGGCGCAGCAGGTCCGACAGCTTCTGCACGATGGCCAGGCCCAGACCCGCGCCCGGTTCGTCCACCGGCGCGCCAGGCAGACGCACGAACTCGCCGAAGACGCTCTCGCGGTCGGCGTCGGGGATGCCTCGTCCGGTGTCGCAAACCAGCATCTGCACCGTCTCCCCGTCGCGCCGCGCTCCGACCAGAACCCGGCCTCGGTCGGTGTAGCGGATGGCGTTGGCGACGAGGTTCTGCAGCATGGACCGCAACAGGTCGGGGTCGGAGGCGACCCAGAGGCCCGAGGATATGACCGTCAGCCGCAGGCCCTTCGCCCGCGCCATCGGCGCGAACTCGCGGCGCAACTCGGCGAACAGCATGTCCAGCGACAGAGGAGCCACGGCGGGTCGCACCCCGCCCGCCTCCAGCTTGGACAGGTTGAGCAGCGCCGTCAGCAGGCGGTGGGCGCTGTCGATGGAACGGTCGGCGTTGGTGGCCAGGCCGCGTCCCGGCGACCCCGGCGCCAGGGCCGGCTCCTCCTTCAGGGCCGCGATGAACAGGCGCGCGGCGTGCAGGGGCTGCAGCAGGTCGTGGCTGGCGGCGGCGAGGAAGCGGGTCTTGGAAGCCGTGGCGTCCTCGGCCAGACGACGGGCCTCCTCCAGTCGCTCCGTGCGGTCGGCGACGCGGGCCTCCAGCCGCTCATTGGCCTCTTCCAGATCGCGGGCGGCGCGGCGCAGGGCGGTGATGTCGGTGTAGCTGGTGGCGTAGCCGCCTCCGGGGATGGGAGCGCCGGACGAGCGCAGGATGCGGCCGTCGGGCTGTTCGCGCTCGTGGTCGTGGGGAATGCGGCGCGACAGGGCCTCCAGCCGCCGCTCGATCCAGGCCTCGATGTCGCTCGCGTCGGTCTCGCCCCGTTCGGCGTTCAGGCGATAGACGGCGGCGATGGGCAGGCCGACGTGGACGAAGCCGGCGGGCAGGTCGAACATCTCGACATAGCGTCGGTTCCAGGCGGTCAGGCGCAGGTCCTCGTCCACCACGCTGACGCCCTGGTCGATGTTGTCCAGCGTGGTCTGCAGCAGGTCGCGGTTGAACTGGACCGCCTGCGAGGCCTCGTCCAGCATCCGCACCACGTCCTCAGGCGCTCGGCCTCCGGCGGCAAGAGCGGCGGCGAGCACGCGACGGGCCGATGCGGCTCCGATCGCGCCGGCCAGCATCCGCTCGGCGGCGCGGGCCAGACCCGCGTCGGCGGGGTCGGCGTCGCGCAGCTTGATCTCGGTCTCGCGCGCCCAGGCGGCGAAGGCGCGCTCGGCCCGTTCGTCGCCGATGAAGCGCGCGACCAGGGCCTTCAGGTCGCCGACCGAGGCGCCGGCCGAGCCGCCGCGTCCCTCCATCCAGTCTGGCCCCAGCCGGTCGACGAAGGCGCGGGCCTGGACCTGGTCGATCAGGCGAGGCCGGCTCAGCTTCGATACGGCGATGAAGACGCCGAGGTTCAGCGTCAGGCTGAGGAAGACCCCCGCCGCGAAGGGATCGGCCAGTCCCAGCATGGCCGGGATGTTCAGGCCGAAGCCGGGCGCCAGTTGCGGCGCCGCCAGCATGACCAGCCAGACCGTCATCCCGACCGCCAGCCCGGCCAGGGCCCCGCGCGAGCGCCCGCCGCGCCACAGCACGGCGCCGAACAGGGAGGGAGCCAGCTGGGCCAGGGCGGCGAACGACACCAGCCCCATGGCGGCCAGCCCGCTGGACCGGTCCATGGCCTGATAATAGACCCAGGCCATCAGCAGCAGGGCGACGATGGCCACGCGGCGGATGTTCAGGATGGCGCGCGCCATGTCGCCCGCCCGCTCGCCCCGCCTGCGTCGCTCGGCGGCCAGCAACGGCAAGACCAGGTTGTTGGACACCATGGCCGACAGGGCCACGGCTTCGACGATGACCATGGCGGTCGCCGCCGAGAAGCCGCCGACGAAGACGATGGCCGTCAGGGCCGGCTGGCCGCCGTTCAGCGGCAGGGCGAGGACCAGCAGGTCCGGGTTGGTGCTGGGCGCGAACAGGCCGCCGGCCGCCACCAGGGGCAGGACCGCCAGACTGGTCAGCAGCAGATAGAGTGGAAAGATCCAGCGCGCCCGCCGCACCTGGGCGGGATCGCCGCCCTCGACGAAGGCGACGTGGAACTGACGCGGCAGGCAGAAGATGGCCAGGGTCGCCACCAGAACGATGGCCCAGAAGCGCCCGTCCAGATCGGGCCAGCGCGCCAGCTCGCCGAGGCTGGCGGTCACGTCCGCCGAGGCCGGGGCGTGACGCAGCAGCATCAGGGCGAAGATCGCCACCGCCAGCAGGGCCGCCAGCTTGACGATGGACTCGATGCCTATGGCCTGGATCAGGCCGCGGTTGTGCTCGGTCAGGTCGGGACGGCGGGCGCCGAACAGGATGGCGAAGCCGGCCAGAACCCCGGCCATGACCAGAACCGTCAGGCTCTCGGAGCCCGCCACCGGCGTCCCCTCGGTCAGCATCTCGCCCGCCATCGACAGGGATTTCAGCTGCAGGGCGATGTAGGGCAGGGAGCCGAGGATGGCGACGGTGGCGACCGCCGCGCCGAGCGCCGGGCTCTTGCCGTAGCGCGAGGAGATGAAGTCAGCCATCGAGCCGACATTCTCGCGTCGGGCCGCCGCTGCGATCCGCTTCCACAGGGGAAACAGCACCGTCACCCCGAGCGCCGGCCCGACATAGATGGGCAGGTATTCCCACGCCGACCGGGCCGCCGTTCCCACGGCGCCGTAATAGGTCCAGGAGGTGCAGTAGATAGCCAGTGACAGGGCGTAAAGCGACGGCCCCAGCGCCCCGCCGCGCGTCTTGATCGGCGGTCGCTCGTACCACCAGGCCACCGCAAAGAGGGTGGCCATATAGGCGGCCACCAGGGCCAGGGTCGCGAGGCTGAACATGACCGGCATGTGGGACGCAGCAGGGCTTCGGGACAAGGTTAAAAAAGAGGGGCGGCCGGTGAACCGGACCGCCCCTGCAGGTTGGCGAACTCTATGGGTTATGCGTTCAGATCGACGTCCTTGCCTTCCTTGACCAGAAGGAAGCCGAGCACGACCGTCGCGAGCGCCACCACGATCGGATACCAGAGGCCGTAGTAGATATTGCCTGTGGCGGCGACCATGGCGAAGGCCGTGGTCGGCAGGAAGCCGCCGAACCAGCCGTTGCCGATATGATAGGGCAGGGACATGGAGGTGTAGCGGATCTTGGTCGGGAACATCTCCACCAGAGCCGCCGCGATCGGCCCGTAGACCATGGTCACGTAGAAGCCGAGGATGAAGAGGATGGCCACCACCATCGGCTTGTTGACCAGGGCGCTGTCGGCCTTGGCGGGATAGCCGGCGGTGGTCAGGGCTTCGCTCAGACCCGTTTCCCAGATCTTCTTCTGGGCGGTGAAGTCGGCGGTGCTCAGGGCGTCGCCGCGGAAGCTGGGGACGACCGCCTGATCGCCGATGCGAACCTCGGCCACGGTCCCGGCGGGCGCCGCGACATTGGTGTAGGTCACGCCGGCCTTGGCCAGATAGGACTTGGCCACGTCGCAGGAGTGGTTGAACACGGTCTTGCCCACCGGATCGAACTGCAGGTGGCAGTCGGCCGGATCGGCATAGACCGTGACAGGGGCCGAGGCCGCCGCCGCCGCCAGACGCGGGTTGGCCGCTTCGGTCAGGGCGTTGAACAGGGGGAAGTAGGTGATGGCGGCCAGAAGGCAGCCGGCTAGAATGATCGGCTTGCGGCCCACCTTGTCCGACAGCCAGCCCCAGAAGATGAAGAAGGGCGAGGCCAGCAGCAGGGCGATGGCCAGCATGATATAGACCAGCGAGGCCTCGACCCGCAGCACCCGCTCCAGGAAGAAGAGGGCGTAGAACTGGCCCGTGTACCAGATGACCGCCTGACCGGCCGTCAGGCCGACGAGGGCGATCAGCACCAGCTTCAGGTTGGGCCACTTCATGAAGCTGTCCTTCAGGGGCGTGGTCGAGCCCTTGCCTTCGGCCTTCATGCGCTTGAACGAGGGGCTTTCGGCCAGCTTCAGACGGATCCACAGGGAGACGCCCAGAAGCAGGATCGAGACGATGAAGGGAATGCGCCAGCCCCAGTCGAGGAAGGCTTCCTCGCCGACGGCGAAACGCACGCCGAGGATGACGACCAGACTGAGCACCAGACCGGCGGTGGCCGTGATCTGGATGAACGAGGTGTAGAAGCCGCGTTTGCCGTGAGGGGCGTGCTCGGCGACGTAGGTGGCGGCGCCGCCGTATTCTCCGCCCAGCGCCAGACCCTGGATCAGGCGCATCAGCACCAGGATGATCGGGGCGGCGATGCCGATGGCCGCATAGGGCGGCAAGAGGCCGACCACGAAGGTCGACAGACCCATCAGCAGCATGGTGACGAGGAAGGTGTTCTTGCGCCCCCAAAGGTCGCCCAGACGCCCGAAGACGATGGCGCCGAAGGGCCGGACCGCAAAGCCGGCGGCGAAGGCCATCAGGGCGAAGATATAGCCGGTCGTCTCGTTCACGCCCGAGAAGAACTGGGTGGTGATGATCGCGGCCAGCGAGCCGTAGAGATAGAAGTCGTACCATTCGATGACGGTGCCGACGGACGACGCCAGAATCACGAGCCGGTCGTTCTTGTCGACCGTGTGTTCCGCGCCCTCCGCCGCACCCATGGTGCGGTCGGTCATGGGCAGTCCCTTCCTTCAGAGTCGCATGGCGCGACCGTTTCCTCGCGATCCTGTTGCCGGATCGTCGGGATGGAGACTGACAGCAGGGCGGGGGATTTGCAGAGAGCGACTTTGGTCGAACGGCGGCGTCTCTCGACCGGGCGGGAGGCGAAACTTGGCCTTGCGGGCGTTTCCGTGTTGTCGTGGGCCGTGACAGAGGCCACATGAAGGTTTGACGTCGCCGTCTGGCGACCTGGCGCGAGAGGACATCAATGGCCCGTAAGCCCAACTACAGTTTCGAACGGCAGGAGCGCGAACGCGCCGAGGCCAGGAAGGCCGAAGCCAAGGCTGCAGCCAAGGCCGCCAAGAAGGCCGCCAAGGCCGCCGGCCTGACCGGGGAAGACGCAGCAGAGCCGTCCGAGGACTGACGCCACAGACGGACCTGCCGGGTCCTACAGGCCCATGCAGACGTATTTCAGCTCGAGGTAATCCTCGATGCCATGGCTCGAGCCCTCGCGACCCAGGCCGGATTGCTTGATCCCGCCGAAGGGCGCGACCTCGGTGGAGATCAGGCCGGTGTTGACGCCGATCATGCCGGTTTCCATCGCCTCGGCCACGCGCCAGACACGGCCCATGTCGCGCGCATAGAAGTAGCCGGCCAGACCGAACTCGGTCGCATTGGCCAGGGCCAGACCCTCTTCCTCGGTCTCGAAGCGCACGACCGGCGCGACGGGACCGAAGGTCTCCTCCTGACAGATCAGCATGTCCTGGGTGACGCCCGACAGAACCGTCGGCTGGAAAAAGGTTCCACCCAAGGCATGGCGCTGTCCGCCGGTCGCCACCGAGGCGCCCCTGGCTATGGCGTCCGCGATGTGTTCCTCGACCTTTTTGACGGCCCTGGCGTCGATCAGCGGACCGATCTGCACCCCGTCCTCCAGTCCCGCCCCGACCTTGAGCGCGGCTGTCGCCCCGGCCAGCCTGGCGACGAATTCGTCGTGGACCGGACCCTGCACATAGAAGCGGTTGGTGCAGACGCAGGTCTGGCCGCTGTTTCTGAATTTGGAGGCTACGGCGCCAGCCACCGCCGCGTCGATGTCGGCGTCGTCGAAGACAAGGAAGGGGGCGTTGCCGCCCAGCTCCAGGCTCATCTTCTTGATGGTCTCCGCCGACTGCCGCATCAGGGTGCGACCGATTTCCGTAGACCCCGTGAAGCTGATCTTGCGCACGGTCGGGTTGGACGTCAGCTCGCCGCCGATCTCTGAAGCCGAGCCGGTCAGGACGTTCAACAGGCCCGGCGGCAGGCCCGCTTCCTCGGCCAGAACCGCCAGGGCCAGGGCCGACAGCGGCGTCTGGCTGGCCGGTTTCAGCACCACGGCGCAGCCGGCGGCCAGGGCCGGTCCGACTTTGCGCGTGATCATGGCGGCGGGGAAGTTCCACGGCGTGATGGCCCCCACCACCCCGACCGGCTGACGAAGGGTGATCAGCCGCTTGCCGGCGTCATAGGTGGGGATGACCTCGCCGCAGGTGCGCTTTCCCTCTTCGGCGAACCATTCGATGAAACTGGCCGCATAGGCGATCTCGCCCCTGGCTTCGGTCAGGCTCTTGCCCTGCTCACGGGTCAGCAGCCGGCCCAGGGCCTCCTGTTCCGACATCATCAGATCGAACCAGCGGCGTAGAATGCGGGCGCGTTCCCCCGCCGTCTTCGCGGCCCAGGGCTTCATGGCGGCTTCGGCGGCGGCGATGGCGCGGCGGGTCTCGGCGGCGCCCATGTCCGGCACAGTGGCCAGAACCGCGCCGGTGGCCGGGTCCGTCACCTCGAAGGCGGAGGCGTCGTCGGCGTCGACCCAGCGGCCGTCGATGTAGGCCTGACGGCGCAGCAGGCGGGCGGGATCGGACATGGGCGGCTCCGGACGTGAAGTGAGCCGTCATAACGCGCCGCAAGGCCTGCGGCTGCAAGACGACGAAACGTCTAGCCCAGGACCAGCCCCATCCGCACCAGCGACGACAGGCTGTCGGCCTCCATCTTGGCCATGACCTTGGCGCGGAAGACCTCGACGGTGCGCGGGCTGATGTCCAGATCCAGGGCGATGGCCTTGTTGGAGTGGCCGTGGATCAGGGCGTCGAAGACCTGACGCTCGCGCGGGGTCAGGCGGACCAGTCTCTGTTCGGCGGCGGCGCGGGCGGCTTGTTCGTGGCCGACGTCGTTCAGGCGGGCCAGGCAGCCGCGCACGGTCTCGATCAGGCGACGCGGGTCAAAGGGCTTTTCGATGAAGTCGACGATGCCGGCCTTCATCATCTGCACCGCCATAGGCACGTCGGCGTGGCCGGTGATGACGATGACGGGCCAGGCGGCGCCGCGCATCCGGGCCAGGCGGTTCACCACTTCGTCGCCGTCCATGTCGGGCATGCGCACGTCGGTGATGACGCAGGCCGTGGCGTCCTCTGGCAGGGCGTTGAAGAAGTCGACGCCGCTGGCGAAGCCGCGCGCGCGAATGCCCTCGCCGCGCAGCAGCATCAACAGGGAGTCACGGACGGCTGCGTCGTCGTCGATGATGAAGACGGAATGGAGGCTCATGCGTTCTCGACGACCGGTTCTCGGTTGAGGTTGAACGAGAAGGCGGCGCCCCCCAGCGCGCTTCTCGAGACTTGCAGTCGGCCGCCGTGGCGTTCGACGATGGTGCGGGTGACCGACAGGCCCAGGCCCATGCCGCCGGTCTTGGTCGTGGTCAGCGGCTGGAAGATGCGGTCGATCTGGTCGTCGGCGATGCCGGGGCCGTTGTCCTCGACGCTGATCCTGTAATGCGCGTCCGAGACCGGCCGTCCGACGATGACCACCTCCGGCGCCGACGCATGGTCGTTGACGGCCTCGACGGCGTTGCGAACCAGATTGACCATGGCCTGCTGGAACTGGATGCGCTCGGCCTGAACCCGGTCGTCGTCGGCGGCGATGTCGAGGCGGATGGCGACGGCCTTGCTGGACCCGATCATGGTCAGGATGGGGCCCAGGTCCTCGACCATGGAGGAGGCGCGCTCGCTGTCCAGGGTGCGGCTCTCCAGCGACAGAAGCTCGCGCATGCGGCGGATGATCTTGCCGGCGCGCAGCAGTTGCGCCTTGGCCAGTTCCACGGTGCGCAGGGCGCTGTCGCCCAGGGCGCCGGCCCGCTCCATGTCCACCTGGCTGGCGTGCAGATAGGTGGCGGCGGCGCTCAGCGGCTGGTTCAGTTCATGCGCCAGGGTGGCCGCCATCTCGCCGAGCGAATTCAGGCGCCAGACCTTGTTCAACTGGGCGTGCAACTCGCGCGCCTGGGCGTCGGCGGCGTGCCAGCGGCTCAGATCGGTCAGGCACAGGGCGATGAAGGCCTTGCCCGCCATATCAGGCGCCAGACCGTACTGGATGCTCAGGGGGAAGGTCGCGCCGTCGGGACGCAGTCCTGTCCAGTGGCTGTCCTTCGGGGGCAGGGCGCCGCCGGTCGCGTTGGCTTCCGTTATTGCTGCGACGTCGAAGCCGGGCGCCAATTCGGCGAAGGGGCGTCCCAGGGCGGCCGCTTCCGTCAGATGGAAGAGGGCGGCCGCTGCCGGATTCAGGTGGTGCACCTCGCCGTCGGCGTTCAGCGTCACTACCGGCACCGAGGCCAGGGCCGTGTTGAGCATGGCGTCCTTGGCCGCGAGTTCTCTCGACAGGTCCCGGGCCCGGCCCTGCAAGGACCAGCAGATTTCGGCGAGGATCCACGACACCCCCGCGAACAGCGCGGCGTTGGTCATGGCGTCGCTCAGGCTTTCGCGAGGCACCAGTGTCAGGTTGACGGCGATGGACAGGATGACGGCCAGGGCGGTGGCGGTGCGCCGCGCCAGCAGGGCGGTGATCAGGACCGCTGGCAGCATGGGCAGGTAGTAGAACTGACCCAGACCTTCCAGCAGGCTTCTGAAGCCGACCGCCCCGGCCACCGCGGCGATCGCCAGTACAAGGCCGCTCCAGCGGCGCCGGGAAAAGGCGCCCGCGAGACGCAGGATGCTGTCCATCACGGGTTGAATGGGTCTTTCCTCACGGTTTTGGATCGCCAACGGTGAGGCTGTGGAAGAGCAATCTACAGAATCTGCCGGGTGGCGCCTTCTATACATTGGTCGAGTGTTTCGCAAATCGGGTGTTAACCATGATGTTCTGCGGCCACGTTTAAGTCTTAATTGATATCACCGTTTTGTATAGAGGCAAAAAAATGTCCATTACTGAAAACCTGGTTTCTACACGTTAAGGATGAGGCGTTGCCCCTCCGGCGTTTAAACGAAGGCTTGGAGCGGAAGCGGGCGTGGGGGGCGGTTTCTGTTGAACTGCGGAGTTCTACGTAGGCTCTGATTTACAGAAATCTACGGTTGTTCGGTCAGATATGCCTCATGATCACTGAGGTAAAAATGCTCGAACAGCGTTGCGTCACACGCCAGAACGGCGTCTCCATCATCCCGCTCCTCGCCGGCCTCGCCGTGGCGATGGGCGCCGGCGCCGTCCAGGCGCAGTCTTTTGACAACCTGAAAGTCGACGCGCAGATCGGCGTCGCCAGCGAATATGTCGGCAAGGGTCTGGGCAAGAGCGCCGGCGACCCCAGCGTCAACGGCTCGGTCGAGGTGTCCGGCGGCGCCTTCTACGCCAGCGTCTTCGCCTCTACCGCCAAGCTGTCGCAGGGCTCGGACGCCGAGATCGTCAGCGCCATCGGCTGGCGCCCCGAAGCCGCCGGTTACAAGTTCGATTTCTCGGTCGTGAACCGCGACCTGCCCGGCACCCGCGCCGGCGTCGACGCCAACTACTGGGAATATCAGGCCGACGCCTCGCGCAAGCTGGGGCCGGTCAATACCCGCTTGCGCGTCAACTATACGCCCGACGGCTTCGCCGGGACCAAGGAAGCCTGGTGGGTCGAACTGCAGGGCACGGTTTCCGTCGGCCCCAGGACCCGGGCTTCGATCGCCGTTGCTGACCGCACCGCCGACGGCGGCGCCGAATACGCTGCGTGGAACGTCGGCGTGAAGCACAAGCTGACCGAAAAGCTTGCTGCTGATGTGCGTTGGTATGACACCGATAGTCATGCCTTGGGCGAAAACTATGACGGGCGCCTTGTCGGCGCTCTGAGCTACGCGTTTTAAGTTCGGGGGGACGAAATGACCTTTATCAATAATCTGCCGGTTTCGCGCAAACTTTTCGGGGCCTTCGCCGCCGTCTTCGTCGCTATTGCGACGATGGGCGGCATGATCGGCTACAGCCTCTGGCAACTGGAAATCGTCGACAAGCAGCGGAGCGAGGAAAACGCGATCAACCGCCAGACCTCGACGGTCGAATTCTATCTGGCGAAGCAGGAGAACGCCCTGCGCGGCTTCCTGCTGTCGACCGACAACTACTATCTGGAGCGCCTGGATTCCCACCGCGCCAACTTCAAGAAGGCGCTGGCCGAAATCCGCGCCGACGTCGGGCCGGATCGTGCGGTTCACCTGGACGCGGCCGACAAGGCTGCTGACGCCTGGTTCAACAACATCGTCACCAAGGGCGCGGCCCTGGCTCGCAATCCCGCGACCCGCGCCGAAGCGATCGCCATGGTCGGTCCGGACGGCCCTGCGGACGGCTATATCGCGCCGGTCGAAGAGGCTGTCGAAGCGCTGCGCGCCAAGAATGAAGCCGCCCTGCAAGCCGCGCGCGATGAACAGGGCGCAGCCACTGAAACTGCGACGTTCAGCCTCATCATCGGCCTGATCGCCGCCGCTCTGATCGCCGCCGTGTCGGGCTTCATCGTCACCGGCCTGATCGCCGGGCCGATCACCGCCATGACTACCGCCATGCGTCGCCTGGCTGGCGGCGACAAGACGATTGAAGTTCCCGCTGTCGGTCGCAAGGACGAGGTCGGCCACATGGCTGACGCCGTCCTGGCCTTCAAGGACGCGGCTATCGCCAACGACCGCATGGAAGCCGAGGCTGTTGCCCAGCGCGCCGCCGCGGAACAGGAGCGGGCTCGTGTCGAGGCCGAGAAGGCCCGCGTCGCCGAGGAGGACCGCGTCGCCGTCACGGCCCTGGGTCAGGGCCTGCAGGCCATGGCCAACGGCGACCTGACGCACCGCATGACCGCCCAGGTCGCAGCCCGTTCTGAACAGCTGAAGAGCGACTTCAACGCCGCGATCGCCCAGCTGGAGCAGGCTGTGGCGGTGGTGGTGGGCAATGTCGCCGCCATCCGTTCGGGCGCCAGCGAGATTTCGCAGGCGTCGGACGACCTGTCGCGCCGCACCGAGCAGCAGGCGGCCTCGCTGGAAGAGACCGCCGCCGCCCTGGACCAGATCACCGCCACGGTGAACAAGACCGCCGACGGCGCACGCCAGGCCTCCGGCGTGGTGCAGCAGGCGCGCGGCGACGCCGAGAAGAGCGGCGTGGTGGTTCGCGACGCGGTTCAGGCCATGAACGCCATCGAGCAGTCCTCGGCCGAGATCGGCAACATCATCGGCGTGATCGACGAGATCGCCTTCCAGACCAATCTTCTGGCCCTGAACGCCGGCGTCGAGGCCGCCCGTGCAGGCGACGCGGGTCGCGGCTTCGCGGTGGTGGCTTCGGAAGTCCGGGCCCTGGCCCAGCGCTCGGCCGAAGCGGCCAAGGAGATCAAGACCCTGATCTCGGCCTCGGGCCAGCAGGTCGGCGCGGGCGTCAGCCTGGTCGGCCAGACGGGCGAGGCCCTGCAGCGCATCGTCAACCGCGTGGCCGAAATCGACGGCCTGGTCTCGGAAATCTCGGCCTCGGCCCAGGAGCAGGCCACCGGCCTGCAACAGGTCAACACCGCCGTGAACCAGATGGACCAGGTCACCCAGCAGAATGCTGCGATGGTCGAGGAATCCACCGCCGCCAGCCACTCGCTGGCGCAGGAGGCCGACGTTCTCGCCGCCTCGGTGTCGCGCTTCCGCACCGGCCAGGCCGCTGCGCCCGTCGCCGCGCCGAAGCCCGCCGCGCCCGCTGCTCCCGTCCGCACCCCGCAACCGGTCGCCCAGACCGTCGCCGCGCTCAAGACCGTCGGTCGCGGCGGCGCCCGCAAGCCGACCCTGGCCGT
>Ga0247827_10000727_pt1 | contig 14625 bp, 7 predicted proteins | sample 12C_Control_Day2_FD_194414 | JGI IMG/M metagenome (GOLD analysis project Ga0247827, IMG submission 194414) | Soil microbial communities from agricultural site in Penn Yan, New York, United States - 12C_Control_Day2 | ecosystem: Environmental > Terrestrial > Soil > Agricultural land | place: USA... | reverse complement strand
GTGCACGGTCAGGTCGTACGAGCCGCCGGAGTGTGCCGAGTTCCAGGTGTCCGAGAGCTTCTTCCCGGCCTCGGTCGTATAGGTCCAGGGGCCGTCGGCGCGGCTGCCGGACGTGACCAGGAACGCGGCGCCCGCCCCGGCGCCGGAGGAGAAGGCCAGCGTGAACGTCCCGGCCGCCGGGTCGGCGGAACCGTCCACGGCCGGGGCGTACTTCAGCGGGCGGGCCGGGCGCGTCCCCCGCTCCTGGCGGGGCAGACGGGCGTCGGCCGGGGGTGTGGGCCGGTAGTCGGGGTGACGGTCGCGGTCCGGCGGCTCGTAGGCGTCGGTGCCGGGCAGCCGGGCCGGCCGGCTGTCGCCGCGGGAGAAGTCGAAGGCGGAGGTCAGATCGCCGCAGACGGCGCGCCGCCACGGCGAGATGTGGGGTTCGCGCACGCCGAAGCGGCGCTCCATGAAGCGGATGACCGAGGTGTGGTCGAAGGTCTCGGAGCAGACGTAACCGCCCTTGCTCCAAGGCGAGACGACCAGCATCGGCACCCGCGGGCCGAGCCCGTAGAAGCCCTCGCGGTGGGTCGCGCCGCCCTTGAAGACGTCCAGCGACGCATCGGCGGTGGACAGGCCCTGCGCGGCCGACTTCGGCGGCAGCGGCGGCACCACGTGGTCGAAGAAGCCGTCGTTCTCGTCATAGGTGATGAACAGGGCGGTCCTCGCCCACACCTCCGGGTCGGAGGTGAGCGCGTCCAGGACCTGGGAGATGTACCAGGCGCCGTAGTTGGACGGCCAGTTGGAGTGCTCGGAGAAGGCCTCGGGGGCGGCGATCCAGGAGATCTGCGGGAGCCGGCCGGCCTTGACGTCGGCGCGGAGCCGGTCGAAGTAGCCGTCCCCGTTCGCGACGTCGGTGCCGGTGCGGGCCTTGTCGTACCACGGGTCGCCGGGCTGGGCGTTCCGGTACTTGTTGAAGTACAGCAGGGAGTTGTCGCCGTAGTTGCCGCGGTAGGCGTCGGGGATCCAGCCCCAGTGGCCGGCCGCGTCCAGGCCGTCGCCGATGTCCTGGTAGATCTTCCAGGAGATTCCGGCCGCCTCCAGCCGCTCGGGGTACGTCGTCCAGTCGTAGCCGAGTTCGTCGTTGCCGAGGACCGGGCCGCCGCCCCTGCCGTCGTTGCCGGTGTGGCCCGACCACAGGTAGTAGCGGTTGGGGTCGGTGGAGCCGATGAAGGAGCAGTGGTAGGCGTCGCAGACGGTGAAGGTGTCGGCGAGCGCGTAGTGGAAGGGGATGTCCTCGCGGGTCAGGTACGCCATGGTGGTGGTGCCCTTGGCGGGCAGCCAGCGGTCGTACTTGCCGTCGTGGTAGGCGTCCTGGCCGTCGGACCAGCCGTGCGGCAGTCCCTCCAGGAACTGCATGCCGAGGTCGTCGGCCTCCGGGTGGAAGGGCAGGACCTCCGTGCCGTCGCTCTTGGTCTGGTGCCAGACGGACCTGCCGCCGTCCAGGGTGACCGGGTGCGGGTCGCCGAAGCCGCGGACGCCGCGCAGCCGGCCGAAGTAGTGGTCGAAGGAACGGTTCTCCTGCATCAGGACGACGATGTGCTCGACGTCCTCGATCGATCCCGACCGGTGGTTCGCCGGGAGGGCGGCGGCCCGCTCGACACTGGCGGAAAGCGCGCTGAACGCCGTTGTCGCGCCCGCGAGTTGAAGGAATCGGCGCCGGTTGACCTCGGACACGTGGGGAGCCTCTCGTACGGTGCCGGATGCTGACGGGATGCGCGTGACAGGAGTGTTCCAGGAGCGGCGAACGCGGGGGAAGGGTGCGATGGCGCCGGTGTGAAGGTCGTCGGTACAACGGCTCAGGCGTGCCGGTTCCTCCGGCGCGGGGCCGTCTCGGTGCCGGCGAGGCAGACGGCCGTGAGCCACTGGGCGGGGTAGCGGTCCTGGTCGCCGGAGGCGGGGCGGCCGAAGGCGTCGCGGGTGCGGTGGGCGGCACCGGGCTGGAGTTCGTGGACTCGGGGTGCCCCGCTGTGACGATGGCGACAGACCAGAGCCACCCACCGACAGTCCACCGGTGCCCGCCGGCGGCCGAATTGGCCGCGTGGACCGTCCGCGGGGCGGTGGGAATCGCGCCAGATTGGACGATGGCGGTTTCCGGCCGTGGTAAGGACGGGCCGCGCTCCGCGGTCCGCCGCCTCCCGTACGGCGGGGTACGGGCCGCTCCGGCCGGCCGGGCGCACGCTGTCACCAGGGCGACGAGGGCCGCCGGTGTGGGCGGGGCGGCCGAATGCCGCGTTCCGTCGGAGCGGGCGCCGCCCTCCGCAGGGGTGCGGCGCGGTCGTTTTCGGCCGGGCGGGCGTCGCCGTTCCGTTCCCCGAGGGGCGCCGGGGGCGGCCGATCGCGTCCGATGCGGTTCGCACGTGAGTCCGTGGCGTGTTGTTCCGGGACAGAACGGGGCACACGGCCCGTGGCGCGGGGGGAGTGTGCCGTCGGCTGCTCGGGCGCAGCCGCTGACATGAGGTGGGGGAGATGGTTCGTACTGTCGTGGTGCACGACGAGGAACTCATGCGGTCCGCATTGGTTCAACTGCTCAGATCCGAGGGCACGCTGGAGGTCTCGTCGATGTCACCCGGAGCCGGCCCGCCGGATCAGGACGCGTTGCCGACGGACGTGTGGGTCATGGACGGCGACTGCCTGCGGGGACCGGGGCAGGCGCACGACGAGCCCTTCCGCTCACGGTGCGGCGACCGGCTCGTCGTCCTGACGACGGCCAAGCGGCCGGGGATACTCCGCCGGGCGTTCGACGGCGGCGCTCTCGGCCTGGTCGACAAGAACGCCCCGGCCCACCGGCTGATCACGGCGGTGCACACGGTCGCCAAGGGGCAGCGTTTCCTCGACCAGACGCTCACGGTCGCTCTGCTGGAGGGCGCGGAGATGCCGCTGACCACCCGTGAGCTGAGCGTGCTGTCCCTCGCCTCCCAGGGCGCGCCGATGGCCGAGATCGCGGCCCGGCTGCACCTGTCCCGGGGAACCGTCCGCAACTACATGGCCACGGCGATCCGGAAGGTGGGCGCCCGCAACCGGGTCGACGCGATACGCATACTCCAGAGCGCGGGATGGACGTGATGCACCCCGCGCGGTGAACCCGTCCGGGGGCGGGCCGTGGCGGTCAGGTCCCCCGGGCCGGGCCGCCGTTCCAGTGGCCCGTCAGATCGCGGTAGAGCGGTGAGCGGTCCAGCACCTCCTGGTGGGTGCCGCACACCGCCTCCGTACCGTCCAGCACCAGCACCCGGTCGGCGCGGACGGCCGAAGACAGCCGGTGCGCCACCACCAGCAGCGTTCCGGGGCGCCGCGCGAGGGCTTCCTCCGCCCGCGCCTCGGACGCCGGGTCGAGATGGCAGGTGGCCTCGTCGAGCAGCAGCAGGGGCGCCGCGGACAGGTGGGCGCGTGCCAGCGCGAGGAGCTGCCGTTCGCCCGGGGACAGTTCGGCGGGCCGTACCGGTGCGTCGAGGCCACCCAGGCGCTCGACCAGCGGCCGCAGGCCGAGGGCCCCGACGGCGGCGTCGACGTCCGCGCGGTCCGCGTCCGGACGCAGATACGCGAGGTTGTCGACCACGCTGCCGGAGAAGACGTACGCCTCCTGGGGCACCAGTACGCGCAGCGCGGCGAGTTCGGCGGGCGTCCGCCCGGCCACCCGCAGGCCCGCCACCCGTACCTCGCCGGCGCTCGGCGCGAGCGTCCCCGCGACCAGGCGGGTGAGCGTCGACTTGCCGATCCCGCTCGGTCCGACGACGGCGAGGTGCTCGCCCGGGGCGACGCACAGGTCGAGCGAGTCGAGGACCGGTTCCGCGCGGGCGCCGTAGGACAGTGTCACGGACCGCAGTTCCACCGCCGCGGCCGGCCCGGCGTCCGAGGCGCCGGGGGCCGGGAGGGGCGCGGTCTTCGGCCCCGCGCGGCGTCCGGGCGCCGGCGCTCCCGCCGGCTCCGGGCCGTTGACGCGGTCGAGGACGACCAGCAACCGGGACCCCGCCGCGCCGAGGGCGGTCATCAGGGTGTGCAGGGCGGGCAGCAGCGACTGGACGAGGAAGGTGAAGGCGCCCAGCAGCGCGCCCGCCGTCACGCCCCGCCCGCGCAGCCAGGGCACCGCAAGGAGCAGTGCGAGGACGGGCAGATGTCCTGCGACACCGAGCGCCGCGGTGCGCACCGCGGCCCAGCCGGCCAGGGCGCGGGCCGCCGCGGCGGCCTCGTCGACCAGTTCCGCGCCGCGCCGCGCCGCCTGGGGGCCGGTTCCGAAGGCGGTCAGGTCCCGCAGCGCCGCCCGTGAGCGGCCCGCGTGGTCGCCGAGCGCCTCGTCGGCCGCCAGGGCCCGTCGCTGGGCCGCCGCCATGGGGCGCAGGGTGGCCAGGAACAGCGCCAGGCCGCCCGTCAGCGGGGGCAGCACCACCACCAGGAGGGCGGGGTCGAGCGACAGCAGCCCCAGCAGCGCCCCGGCGGCGGTGAAGACGAAGGACCGCAGGGTCAGGACGAGACCGGCGAAGCTGTCGCGGGCGATCTCGATCTGGTTCGTCAGCCGGGAGACGGCCGCCCGGTCCGCCCCGGCGGAACCGCCCGCGGCGGCCCGGGCCAGGGAGCGGTCGACCGCGCGCCGGGCCAGACCGTCGCGGAGCGGCTCCGTCAGTCCGGCCAGCTGGGTGAACACGCCCCGGATCACCGGGGCGCCGCACAGCACGGCGACGAGCGCGACCGCGAGCCACAGCAGGCCCCGGCGGGTGTCACCGGCGAGGAACCCCCGGTCGACGGCCTGAGCGACGCCGTAGCCGACGAGGAACGCCTGCCCGGTCTCGGCCAGCGACCACAGCCCTAGCCGCGCGAGGACGCCCGTGCGGCGGGCGAGGAAACGACGGGCGGGCGGCGCGACACGGCGCAGCGCCCCGGCCCCGTCGTCCGTGTCCCGCCCAGCCGGCTTCACGACGTCCGTCACGGTCGCGCCTCCTCGGGTTCGGGGCGGCGCGCGGTGCCCGCCCGCGGTGCCCCGGGCGGGGTCCCGCCGGCGCCGAAGACCGCCCGGTAGTCGGCCTCTTCCCACAGCCGGCGATGGGGCGCGACGGCGCGCACTCCCCCGTCCTCCAGCCAGATCACCAGGTCCGCCCGGGCGGCCACCGACGGGCGGTGCGCGACGACCAGCCTGGTTCCGGGCCTGACCGAGTGGCGCAGGGCGCGGTCGACCTCGTGCTCCGTGGCGGTGTCCAGGCTGGACGTCGCGTCGTCCATGATCAGCAGCCGTCCGGCGTGCGCGAACGCGCGGGCGAGGCCGAGGCGCTGGTGCTCGCCGCCCGAGAGCGGCGCCTCGGGCAGCGGGGTGTCGTAGCCGCCCGGCAGTCGGCGGACGAAGCCGTCGGCGCCCGCGGCACGGCAGGCCTCCCGGACCTGTCCGGGCGACACCCGCCGGGGGCCGGCGGCGACGGCTTCGGCGACCGTGCCCTCGGCCGGCGCCGGGCGTTCGAAGGCGTAGGAGACCTCGGTGCGCAGCGCCTCACGGGTCAGCCGGTCCAGGCGGACGCCGTCCAGCAGCACATGTCCCTCGTCGGGGTCGATCAGCCGCCCCGCCACGGCGGCCAGGACGGACTTCCCCGCTCCGCTGCGGCCGACCACCGCGGCGGTGGTTCCGCCCGGCACCCGCACCCCGTCGGCGCACAGGACCTGCCTGCCGTCGCGCACCACCCGCACACCGCACAGTTCGAGAACGCCCGGTCCGGCCGGGGGAAGACTCCCCGTCCCGTGGACCAGCGCGGGCAGGCGTGCCAGTGCCAGCGTCCGCTTCCGCGCCTCGCGGCCCCTGACCAGCGCGCCCAGCAGGGACGCGGCGCCCCCGACACCGGCCGTCAGCTGCGCGTACCGGAACACGGCGAGCAGTTCGCCCACGCTGAGGGCGCCCGCCGCGAGACGCAGGCCGCCGACGGCCGTGGCGGCCAGGGTGAGCAGGGGGACCAGGACACCGCTGCGGGCCAGGGCGCGTCCGTGCAGCGCCCACATCTGCCGGCCCAGGGCGGCGAGCCGGTCCAACGGCTCCAGCACCCGGGCCCGTTCCCGGCCGACGGTTCCCGCGGCGGCGATCGTCGCCGCGCCCTCCAGGGCCTCCAGCAGCCGGGACGCGATCTCCGACTGCGTCCGCTGGTAGGCGGCCACCGAGGCGCCCGTGTCGCGGGCGAAGCTCCGCAGCACCAGAGCCAGGGCGGGCAGCCCCGCGAGGACGCAGGCAGCCACCCATACGTCGACGAGGGCCAGCGCCGCGAGCGCGCCCACGGGTGTGACCACCGAGGCCGCCAGCGCCGCCTGGGCCGCCGGGGCGCCGCCCGCGTCGGCGGCGTTGAGGGTCAGCCGGGTCCCGACGTCCCCCGGTGCGAGGGGCCTCGCCCCCTCGGGCACGGCGCGCAGCAGGCCGTCGAAGGCGCGGGAGCGCAGGAAGGCCGTCCAGTGGGCGGTGCAGCGTCCGGTGAACAGCGAGGTGAGGCTGTCGAGCAGCAGTTCGCCGAGGAGCAGCGCGACGCTCAGCGCCAGCCAGCGCCCCGCGGCGCCGTCCCCGCCGCGCAGCAGCAGGTCGAGGGTGCGGCCGAGCACGAAGGGCTGGGCCACCGTCGTCGCGGCCGCTCCGACCGAGCAGAGCAGCACCAGCACTTCGGGCGTGCGCCCCGGCCCCGCGCCGTCGGCTCCGTCCCGAGCGCCGCCCTCCCGCCGTACCCGGAATCCGGTCGTCACCACCCGTCGGCCTCCTTCCGTACGTCCACCGTGACCGGACGCCGGCCACGGGCCCGGCGGGCCGGACGTCCGCCGGAACAAGCACCGGCGCCCCGGGCGGAAACCCGGGGCGCCGGAACCGAGCCAGGTGACTCACCGCGTCACCGCGGTGGTCGACGCGGGCGTCAGTTACAGGTGGTGATGCTCAGGCTGCTGTCGCCGCAGAGCAGCAGGCTCGCGCGGCTGCCGGTCTCGACGTCGCCCATGGCCTCTTCCTTCGGGGTCTCCATGGACTGCAGGTCGAACAGGTTCATGATGTTTTCCCTTCGTAGGACAACGGGTTCTCTTTTTTGCTCACGACCCCCGCGGGGGCCGAGTCGTGGGGCCGCCGCGGGGGCGGCGGCGGAAGGAACGGCAGCCGCGCGGACGGGGCGCCGTGGGCGGCGGCGACGGCCAGCAGGCAGCCGGCCGTGCCGGTGGAGAGGTCCATGGACAGCCGCATCATCTGCTCACCGGGGAAGGCGAGCCGGCCGCGGTAGGACATGGCGTGCCAGGACAGCGCGTCGAGTTGGCGCCGGACGGCCTCCGGGCCGGTGCCGGGCACCCCGGCCGTCGTGCGGGCGAGGTGCAGCACCATGCCGGACACTCCCCGGTACAGACCGGGCTGCGCGTAGAACATGGCCTGCGCCGCGGCGACGATCTCGCCCTGCGCCCGCGCGAACCGCTCGTCCTCCCGGTGCGCCAGGTAGTCGTCGAGCACCATGCCGATGCCCACGCTGCCCGCGCCCAGGTAGGGCATGGTGCGCCATCCCTCGTCGACCTGCAGGGCGCCGCCCGCGCCGCGGACGCAGCGCGCGAGGTCCTGGCGCAGCGCGTCCCGCGCGAGGTCGAGCAGGGCGGGGTCCCGGTCGCGTTCGTACAGCCGCAGGAAGAGCAGAGCGCGTCCCGCCGCCCCGTACAGCAGGCCCGCGCGGCCCGGTCCGGTGCTCCCGTCGCCGGCCTGTACGCTCCGGGCGGTCAGCTCGGCGCAGCGCAGCGCCGCCGCGCGCAGGGCGGTCTCGCCGGTGGCCGCGGCCAGCGAGTCGAGGGCCAGGCCCAGCCCGGCCGTGCCGCTGTGCAGGTCCGGGGCGAGGTGGTCGAAGGGCTGGTCGAGGAGCAGTTCGGCGAGGTCGAGGGCGCGATCGCGGTGGCCGAGGTGCTCCAGGGTCCAGGCGATGCCGGCGAGTCCGTCGTGGAAACCGAGCGGGGTGCCCGAGGGCGGTTGCTTGGTCCGCTCCAGCAGCCACTGCTCCCCGTCCTCGTCCCGTCCCGCCCCGCTTGCGGCCAGCGCGTAGAGCACTCCCGCCGCGCCGTGGCCGAAGGCCAGTCCGCCGCCGGCGGTGGCGAACTGCGCGATGTCGCCGGGGAAGAGACGGTCGGTGCGGGACGGTGTGGCCGACGCGCGGACGGCTTCGGCCATGGAGTCCCGGCTGCGGGGCCAGTCGTCCGGCCGGACCGGCACCACCGGCCCGTCCGTCCGCGCCGCCGAGGGGGCGGCGGCCGTGGTGCCGCCCGTGATCTCCGCGACCGCGGCGTCCAGGAAGGCGCGGTCCACCGGGAACTGGGCGGCCACCACATCGGCCAGATGGGCCGCCTTGCGCCGGTCCAGCGCCAGCAGACTGGTGAGCGGGAGGAACAGCGCGAGCCGCAGACAGGCCAGCGCGTACCGGTCCACCGCGACTCCACGCCGGTCGGACGGCGCCACGAACCCGGGGTTGGCGACGGTCTGCCGGCCGGCTTCGCCGACCTGGTGCGCCGCCTCGAAGTCCAGCAGGGCGACGCTGTCGTCCTCGCGGATCATGATGTTGAACAGGTGCAGGTCGTTGAAGACCACGCCCCGGTCGTGGACGGCCTCGACGGCGCGTTCCACCCGGGCGTGGACGTCGAGGGCCCAGGCCGTGTACTCGGCCAGCTTCCGCTCACCGGGGTCGGCCTCGATGAGCGGATGGCGGCGGGCGAAGAACGTGTTGAGCGGCTTGCCGTCGATGTGCTCCAGCACCAGGAAGTGGTGCTCCCCCACCGTCAGGTGGTCGAGTACCTCGGGTGTGCAGTCGAGGCCGGACAGCCGCTCCAGCGCCCGGCGTTCGCGGTGCAGCCGGGTCACGGCGTCCGCGCCGTCGGCCGCCAGACCGGCGTGCGGGCGGGCCTCCTTGAGGACGACCTGTGCCCCGGTGCGGGAGTCGCGGGCGAGGTAGACGCCGCCGCCGTTGGAGAAGTGCAGCGCCGACTCGATGGCGTAGGGCAGGCCGGCCACGGTCAGCGCGTCCCGGGCCCGCAGGTGCGGCCGCAGGAAGGCGGGCGGCTCCACCCAGTCCGGTATGCGGAAGACGGGGCCGCGCAGGTCGGGCACCAGTACCCCGTCGGGACCGGTCACGGCCGGCCGCAGCTCCCCTTGCGCGTCGTAGCAGTTGCGCCGGGTGAAGCCGCCGTACCGGACGTGCACGGGGCCGTCGCCGAGCCGCAGATCGCTGAGGATGTGCGGTCCGGGTTCGCCCGCCAGCAGCTCCGACAGCTCGGCCGCGAGGCGTTCGCACCGCGTCTCGTCCGCCGGGTACACGGTGATGAACTTGCCGCTGCCCGCCCGGTCCGCGTACTTGGCGTTGCGCTGGTGCAGCAGGTAGCGGCTGGGGACGAACTTGAAGGCGGTGCCGCCGTCGACGCAGTGCCGCCAGACACGCTCGAGCACGGACTCGGCGTTGTCCAGGCAGGCGGAGACGTGGATCTTCCATCCCTGGTCGGGGAGTTCGGCGTCGGCCGGCCGCAGGGCGAGCCAGTCCCCGCTCTCGTTGCGCTGCCATCCCGCCGGGACGGGCCACGAGGCGGCGGCGTACCGGGAGCGCCCGGTGCCGGCCGGGGAGACCGTGCGGTGCGGTGCCTCGTAGAAGTACGGGTCCGCGTCGCAGTACACGGCATAGCCCTTGTTCACGCCGGCTCCTTCCCGCCGATCGCTGACGGGCTTGACGCTGTCACGCGGCGTGCCGCCCCGCACAGTCACCGACGTCACCACTACGCCGTGCGGAACGCACGGGTAACTTCCCGGGCGGGACCGGACCGTCTCCCGGCGGAAGCCCCCTTGCCGGAACGGGGCGCCCTGTTCCTACGAGGTCGCGCCGCCGTGACCGGCGGCCCGTGCCGGCCGGTCGTCCTCATGTCGGCGTCGATCCGGGCGACCGTCGCCGGCAGGTGCGGCAGCAGGTCCCGGCGGACGACGAGCTGCGGACCCATGTGTAGGAACGGATCCAGGCGGCGAAGCGGGGGGCGGTGGCGGCGCCCCGGGCCGGCGAGGGAGCCGAGGTCGCCAGGGCCGCCGGCGCGGCCGGCGGCCTCTCGGTGGACGTCAGCGGAGATACGCCTCCACTTCGCTGAACTGGGCGGCCGGCCAGCCGGTGTTGCCGGTGACGTGCAGCCGCAGGTGGCGCAGGGTGGTGCCGGAGGGCAGGCTCACGGTGACCGTGTTGCCGGTGGCCGGGTCGAAGCGGTAGTCCTTCGCGGCGACGACCGTCGTGTACGCCGAGCCGTCGGTGCTGCCCTGCACGGACAGGGTCTGCGTGCGGGCCCCCCACGCCGTCTGCGGAGGCAGCTTCAGCACCAGCCGCCGCACCGCCTGCGCGGAGCCGAGGTCGACGGTCAGGGACTGCGGGAAGGCGTGGTTGGCGGACTCCCAGTAGGTGTTCGCGTCGCCGTCGACCGCCTTGCCGGGGGTGTACACGTCCTGGGAGCCGGTGGCGGTGGCCGGGCGGCCCCGGGTGAGGTTGCGGTCCGGGTCGGGGTCCGGGTTGCCCTGGCCGGGCTGCGGCCAGCTGGAGCAGTCCGACCAGGTGCTGTTCCAGCCGGAGTTGCCCCCGCCGTCGGTGACGGTGAAGGTGCCCGAGCCCGACGGGTAGGGGCAGTTGTACACGCCGGCCGCTCCGACGCCGGTCGCGGTGACGTCGCGGAAGACGGCGGCGCCCTGGGTCTCCGCCTGGACGACGACGGTGCCCGCACCGTTCACGGTGGCGCCGTCGACGGTGATGTTCCTCGCCGCGAAACCGCGTCCGCTGCCGGAGACGAACTCGAAGGCGCTGTAGGGGCTGTCGGTGACGGTCGTGCCGGTGATTCTCACCTGCGCCTCGATGGCGCTGTCGTAGGAGTCCACCCGCAGGGCGCCCATCGGGTGGTTCCAGTTGGGGTTCATGGCGCCGGTGCGGACGAGGGTGTTGCCGTCGACGGTGATGGTGCCGGAGAGCGGGTGGAAGGGGTCGAGGAACTTCTGGTTGGAGATCGCGATGCCGCTGCCGAGGGCGTTGGTGTCGGAGATCAGGTTGCCGCGGACGGTGATGTCCGTGCCGCCGTAGATCGCGATGCCGTTGGCGAGGTTCGGCTGCGAGACGGTGTTGTTCTCGAAGCTGCTGTTCACGTCGGGGGCGTTCAGCGACCACATGGCGAGCGCGTCGTCGCCCTGGTTGCGCAGGAAGTTGTTGCGGACCCTCACCCCGCGCGCGTTGCCGTTGAGGTTGAGGCCGTCGGCGGTCATGTCGAGGAAGCGGTTGTTCTCGACGACGAGGTCGTCGTTGACGCCGGTCAGCCAGAGGCCCACCTTGAGGTGCTGGAGCCACATGCCGGAGACGGACGAGTTCGGGCCGAGGGAGCCGTTGACGAAGTTGTCGGGGCTGGAGTCGACGCGTTCGGTGACCTCGCCGATGACCGCGAAGTCCTTGAGGTGGACGTTGCCGGAGGAACTCGCCTGGTCGATGAAGCGGGAGCCGCGGACGATCGAGTGCCAGTGGCCGGCGCCCTGGAGGGTGACGTTCTGGACGCCGTTGAGGGAGGAGGTGAGGCGGTACTCGCCCGGCGGTATCCAGACCGTGCCGCCCTGTGCGGCGGCGATCGCGGCCCGGAACGCCTGGGTGGAGTCGCCCTGTCCGCCGGGGTCGGCGCCCTTGTCGGTGACGGAGACGGCGCCGGAGGGCTTGGCGGCGGGGTCGGGGGCCTGCTCGAAGTCGGCGACGTCCACGGTGACCTGGACGCCGGTGGCCTCCAGGGCGACCGTGTCGCCGGCCTGGACGTTCCGCCCGAGCAGCATGCGGGTGTTGTCGTAGAGGTGGTGGGTCCTGGAGCCCGCGATCCAGGGGGTGTCGACGTAGGAGTACTTGGAGGTGACCGGGAGGGTCCTGGCGAGCCGCTGGCCGTTGACGTACACGGCGAGGCTGCCGGACTGGCCGTCGGGGACGCTGTAGGCGACGTTCACGGCGTTGGCGGCGCGCGGCACCGTGAACTCCACGCGCCGGCCGGCGTCGAGGCGTACCGCCCGGCGGCCGGAGGCCTCGGACGCCAGGGTGCCCTGGGTGTAGTCCGGTCCGATCCTCGTGCCGGTGCCGGCGGCCGCCTCCGCCTCGACGGAGGTGAAGGGGAGGTTGGCGCCCGCGGCGGCGTGGGCGGGCGCGGGCGTGAGGACGACGAGCATGCCGGCGGTGACGGCGACGGCCGTACCGATGGCCGACATGCTCCTGACAGCAGATCCGGTGGCGCTCATGTGCTGGTCCCTTCGTGGTGGGGGTGCGGGAACAGGCGGGTGCGGTCTCAGGCGCGCAGCCAGACCGCGGTGTCCTTCGGCAGGCGCCCGTCCGGGTCCAGGGGGGCGCTGCCCAGGAGGCGGGAGGTGTGGGCGGGGAGGGCGGCCGGCTCGTCCGCGAGGTTCACCACGCACAGGTGGCCGCCGTCCCCGCGGCTGAAGGCGAGCACGCCGTCGGGTGCGGGCAGCCAGGTGAGCGGGCCGTCGCCGAAGGCCGGGCGCAGCCGGATCGCCGCACGGTAGAGGGCGAGCATCGAGCCGGGGTCTCCCGCCTGCCGGTCGGCCGCGTACGACGCCCAGCCGGCGGGCTGCGGCAGCCACGGTTCGCCGCCGAACCCGGCGTGCGGGGCGTCGGCCGTCCACGGCAGCGGCACCCTGCACCCGTCGCGGCCGGGATCGGTGCCCCCGGAGCGGGCGTGCATCGGGTCCTCGATGCGGTCGCGGGGGATCTCCGCCTCGGGCAGGCCGAGTTCCTCGCCCTGGTAGACGTAGACCGCGCCGGGCAGGGCCAGGGAGAGCAGGGCGGCGGCGCGGGCCCGGCGGGTGCCGAGCGCGAGGTCGGTGGGGGTGCCGAAGGTCTTGGCGGCGAAGTCGAAGCCGGTGTCGGCGCGGCCGTAGCGGGTGACCGTGCGGGTGACGTCGTGGTTGCACAGCACCCAGGTGGCGGGGGCGCCGACCGGCGCGTGTTCGGCGAGGGTGTCCTCGATGGAGGCGCGCAGCCGTGCCGCGTCCCAGGGGCAGGTCATGAAGGAGAAGTTGAACGCGGTGTGCAGTTCGTCGGGGCGGAGATAGCGGGTGAAGCGTTCGGTGTCCGGGAGCCAGACCTCGCCGACGAAGACGCCGCCGTACTCGTCGGCGACGGCGCGCCAGCCCCGGTAGACGTCGTGGAGTTCGTCGCGGTCGACGTAGGGGTGCGGGTCGCGGCCCGCCACGAAGTCCGGCAGCCGGGGGTCCTTCACCAGCAGCGCGGCGGAGTCGATGCGGACGCCGGCCACGCCCCGCTCGAACCAGAACCGCAGGATGTCCTCGTGCTCCTGGCGGACGGCGGGGTGCGACCAGTCGAGGTCGGGCTGTTCGGGGGCGAACAGATGGAGGTACCAGTCGCCGTCCGCCGTCCTGGTCCAGGCGGGGCCGCCGAACTCCGACTGCCATTCGTTCGGCGGGAGTTCGCCGTGCTCACCGCGGCCCGGCCGGAAGTGGAACAGTTCCCGTTCGGGCCCGCCGGCGAGCGCCGCCCGGAACCAGGGGTGCTGGTCGGAGACGTGGTTCGGCACGATGTCGGCGATCGTGCGGATGCCCAGTCCGCGTGCCTCGGCGATGAGTTTCTCCGCCTCGGCGAGGGTGCCGAAGGCCGGGTCGATCGCCCGGTAGTCGGCGACGTCGTAGCCGCCGTCCTTCATCGGGGACAGGTACCAGGGGTTGAACCAGAGGGCGTCCACGCCGAGTGCGGCGAGGTACGGCAGTCGCGCGCGGACGCCGGCGAGGTCGCCGGTGCCGTCGCCGTCGCCGTCGGCGAAGCTGCGGACGTACACCTGGTAGATGACGGCGGAGCGCCACCAGTCGTCGTTGCGGGCAGGGGTGGGCTGTCCCACGGTGCGTGCCTTTCTCTTCTGTGGATGGCTGCGGTGTCAGCCCTTGGTGCTGCCCGCGCTGATCCCGGCGATGATGTGCCGCTGGAAGACGAGGAACAGCGCGACCATGGGGATGCTGGCGATCACCATCGCGGCGATCAGCACGGTCAGCTGGATGTTCTGCGACAGTTGCACGAGGGCCACGCTGATCGGCTGCCGACCGGTGTCGGAGAAGACCATCAGCGGCCACAGGAAGTCCTGCCACACGGCGACCAGGGCGAAGATCGACACCACGCCGAGCACCGGGCGCGACATGGGCAGCACGATCGACCACAGGGTGCGGAGCTTCCCCGCGCCGTCCATCTCGCCGGCCTCGAGCACGTCCCGGGGCAGCTGGTCGAAGAACCGTTTGAGCAGGTACAGGTTGAAGGCGTTGGCGACGGCCGGCAGCCAGATGGCGAGCGGGTCGTTCAGCAGGCCGAGGTCCGCCACGGTCAGGTACTTCGGTACGACCAGGGCCTGCGCCGGCACCATCAGCGTGGCGAGGATGCCGCCGAGGACCAGCGTGCCGAAGGCGGGCCGCAGCCTGGACAGGGCGTAGGCGGCGGCGGTGCAGAACACCAGCTGGAACAGCCAGGCGCCGGCCGCCTGCACCACCGTGTTCCACAGGTGGACCGGCAGTCGCATCAGTTCCCAGGCGTCGGTGTAGCCGCTGGTGCTCCAGCTCTCCGGGACCAGGGTGGGCGGGGT
>Ga0247827_10000724_pt1 | contig 14642 bp, 11 predicted proteins | sample 12C_Control_Day2_FD_194414 | JGI IMG/M metagenome (GOLD analysis project Ga0247827, IMG submission 194414) | Soil microbial communities from agricultural site in Penn Yan, New York, United States - 12C_Control_Day2 | ecosystem: Environmental > Terrestrial > Soil > Agricultural land | place... | reverse complement strand
CGAGGGGGTACGCGCCGGTCCCGGCCGTCTGCGGCCGCAAGCATCCCGGGCGGTCACGACGACGCCCGGCCACCGCACCGGGGTCCGGCGGCGTCCGACGACGCGCGGGCGGTGGGTGGCCGGGCGGGCAGGGCAGGCGGGCCGGGCGGCCTACGCCTCGCCGGTCCTGGCCGGCGCGCTCTCGCGGGTCGTCAGTACCACCGCCAGGGTGATGACGGCGCTCGCCATCACGTAGAACGCCGGGGAGGCGATGATCCCCGTCTCGGCGACGAGGAAGGTGACGATGAAGGGCGCGGTGCCTCCGAAGGCGGAGACCGAGAGGTTGTAGCCGAGGGAGAACCCGCCGTACCGCACGCGGGTACTGAACAGTTCGTTCATCGCGGCCAGGGTGGGCCCCAGGAAGACCGCCAGGATCAGTCCCAGGCCGCAGTGCGCGGCCACGGCGAGCACCGCGTTGTCCGTCTCCATCATGAGGAACAGCGGATAGGAGAACAGCAGGGCCAGGACGCACGAGGCGGCGAGCACGGGCCGTCGGCCGACCCGGTCGGAGAGTCCGCCCGTCAGGGGGATGACGGCGCACACCAGGATCATGGAGACCACCGACGACACCGAGGCGAGCGTGGCCGTGTGGCCCAGGGTGCCCTCCTGGTAGCTCGGGATGAAGGTGAGGATCACGTACAGCGCGGCGTTCTGGAACAGCGCGTAGCCGGCGGTGCGGAGGATGGACCTCCAGTGCAGGGTGACGGACTCGAGCAGGGGGCGTTTGGAGACCTTGCCCTCGGCGCGCAGTGCGGTGAACTCCGGGGTCTCCTCCAGCTTGTTCCGGATGTAGAGGCCCACGAGACCGAGCGGGGCGGTCATCAGGAACGGGACTCGCCAGCCCCAGTCGAGAATCTGCTCCGAGGTCAGCGCGAGGTTCAGCACCAGCACGACCAGCGAGCCGAGCAGGAAGCCCAGGATGCAGCCCATCTCGACCAGGCTCACCAGGAAGCCGCGGCGCCTCGGTGGCGCGTACTCGGCGACGTAGGCGGACGCGCCGCCCATCTCGCCGCCCGCGGAGAACCCCTGGATCAGCCGCAGGACCACCAGAAGCACGGGGGCGAACAGCCCGATCGAGGCGTACGACGGCAGCAGGCCGATGCACAGCGTGGCGACCGAGACCGAGATGATGACCCAGGCCAGGGTCTTCTGCCGGCCGATGCGGTCACCGAGTGTGCCGAAGAAGATGCCTCCCAGCGGCCGTACGGCGAATGCCACTCCGAACACGGCGAACGAGCTCAGCAGCTGAGTCGTGGGATCGCCGGTGGGGAAGAACACCTTGCCCAGCACACTGGCCAGGTAGCCGTACACGGCCACGTCGAACCACTCGACGACGCTGCCGATGGTGGCTCCGGCGGCCGCCCGGCGCAGTGTGGACCGGCTGGGAGCCGGCTGCCCCTCCGGAGGGCGCGCTCCTGGTGGAGCGGCGGTCTGGCGGTCAACGCTCACAGGATCTCCCGATGGGGACAGGCGGGTGTACGCCGCGATCGACAGTGGTGCGACCGTAGGGAATCGTCAGACAATGCGCAAGAGATTCCTGGCTGAAAGTTTTCTGTCATCGGACGAGCACCGGTAGTCACTTCACGAAGTGGCCCTCGCAGAGCGCCGCCTCGGAGTCCGTCAGATAGGCCTCGAGGAGCGCGGCCGCCCCCTCGACGTCCCCCGAGCTCAGGGCCTCGGCGATCTCCTTGTTCCGGTCGAGGTAGGCGGCATGGAAGACCTGGGTGTCGCGCATGTGCGCGTAGGCGAGCCGGAACTCCGCGAGGATGCCGCTCATCATCACGTCCAGCCGCTCGCTCCCCGCGAGCGCCACCAGCGCCTCGTGGAACCGGATGCTCGCGGCGGCGACGTCGTCCCACCGCGACTCCTCCGCCGCCGTGCGGCCGTCGGCGACCGACACGGAGAGCCTGCGCAGTCCGGCCGGCGTCAGAACCCGGATGGACCGCACCGCGGCGCACTCGACGATCCGCCTGATCCGATAGAGATCGGCCACGTCCTCCCGGGACAGCTGACGGACGAAGACCCCGCGGCTCAGCTCGTGCACCAGGAGCCGCTCCCGGATGAGGCGCTGGTAGGCCTCCCGGAGAGTGCTGCGGGAGACGCCATGGAGCTTCCTCATGCGCTCCTCGGACAGCCGCGTCCCCGGCTTCAGCTCGCCGGAGACAATCTGCTCGCGCAGTGCGTCCGCCACCCGGCTCGCCGTTCCGGCCGAATCCGTCATTCCTGCTCCCCTCGGGCCGCGACGAGACGTGCGGCCGGTCATCCCCTCCGGTAGGAGGCCGGCCCGATCCTAGCAATTTTCGTCAGACGATCCGTTGCCAAATCGTCGGACGATCTGTAGCGTCCGTCCGGCGTGCCGATGACCGAGCAAGAGGCGCCGCGCACGTCCGGCCCTGGAGGATTCCTATGACCCAGTCCCGTGCACTGCGCGTCGGGGTAGACATCGGTGGCACTTTCACAGACATGGCGATCCTCGACGACCGCGGGATCGTCGCCGTCGGGAAGACCCTCACCACCCACAGCGAACCGGCCGCCGCCGTCGAGACGGTGCTGCGGCAGACCCTGACCGCACACGGACTCGACCCGGCGGACATCACCACGTTCGTCCACGGCACCACCCTGGTGACCAACGCGCTGATCGAGCGCCGCGGCGCGACCACCGCGCTGCTCACCACCGAAGGCTTCCGGGACGTGGTGGAGATGGGGCGGGAGCACCGGTACGAGCTCTACGACCTCGACCTGGAACTGCCCCGCCCGCTGGTGCCGCGGCACCTGCGCTTCGGCGTGCGGGAACGCGTGCTCGCCGACGGCACCGTCGACACCGGCCTCGACGAGGCGGCCGTGAAGCAGCTAGCGGCCGAGCTGTCGGAGGCGGGCGTCCAGGCGGTGGCGGTGTGTTTCCTGCACAGCCATGTCAACGACGAGCACGAGCGGCGGGTCCGGGAGATCGTCCGGGCCACCGCGCCGGAGCTGCGCGTGGCGCTGTCCAGCGAGGTGAACCCCGAGATCCGCGAGTACGAGCGCAGCTCGACCACCCTCGCCAACGTCTACGTCCAGCAGCTCGTGGAGAGTTACCTGGAGGATCTCCGCGACCGCCTGCGCGGCCTCGGCCTGCGCCGTGCCCCCCTCATCATGCTGTCGAACGGCGGGGTGGCCGCCATCGACGTGGCCCGCCGGTTCCCGATCCGCATGCTGGAGTCCGGGCCCGCGGGCGGCGCGCTGGGGGCCGTCGCCTTCGGCCGCAGCGCCGGGCGTCCCGACCAGATCGCCTTCGACATGGGCGGCACCACCGCCAAGCTCTGCATCATCGAGGCAGGCCGGCCTCTGGTCACCCACACCTTCGAGGTGGACCGGGTGTACCGGCTGCGCGCCGGGTCCGGCCTACCCGTACGGGCTCCGGTGATCGACATGATCGAGATCGGCACGGGCGGCGGTTCCATCGCCCGGGTCAACTCGCTCGGCCTGATCACCGTCGGCCCCGACTCCGCCGGATCCGAACCGGGCCCGGTGAGCTACGGCCGGGGCGGCGAGCACTGCACCGTGACCGACGCGGACGCCGTCCTCGGCTATCTGGACCCCGACCACTTCCTCGGCGGCGACATGCTCCTGGACGTGGAGGCGGCGGCCGCCGCCATCGACCGGCAGATCGCCGGGGCACTCGGTGTCGGCGTGGCCGAAGCGGCCTGGGGGATCCACGCGACGGCCAACGAGAACATGGCGAACGCGGCCCGCGTCCACGCGATCGAGCGGGGCCAGGACCCCACCCGCCTGCCGATGTTCGTCTCCGGGGGCAACGGGCCCCTGCACGGGCCCGGGGTGGCGGCCGCACTGGGTTCACCGGCAGTGGTGGTGCCCCCCGCCGCCGGTGTCCTCAGCGCGCTGGGCTTCCTGTCGGCACCGATGTCCATCGACATCGTCCGCTCCCGCCACGCGGAACTCGGCACCGTCGAACTCTCCGTGATCGAGGAGATGTTCGAGGAGATGGAGGACGAGGGTGTCCGCGTGCTGCGCGGCTCCGGCGTGCCGGCCGAGGACATCGCCCACGAGCGCACCCTGGAGATGCGCTTCGTCGGGCAGGGCAGCGAGATCGAGGTGCCGGTGCCGCCGCTGGGGAGCCACTGGCGGACGGACCTCGCCGAGAACTTCGCCGAGCAGTACCGGCAGCGCTTCGGCACGGTCGCGCCGGTGGGCGTCGAGACCGAGATCCTTACCTGGCGCGTCGCGTCGCGGGGCCCCGACCCACGGGCCCGGCTGCGGTCGGCGCTCCCGGCGACGTCCGAGAGTGCCCTCGTCGGGCACCGCGACGCCTACTTCCCCGCGGCCGGCGGTTATGTGCCCACGGCCGTCTACGACCGGTACCGACTGCCCGTCGGCGCCACCGTCGACGGCCCGGCACTGGTGCGGGAACGGGAGTCGACCCTCGTCGTCCCGCCCGCCGCCCGCTGCACCGTCGCCGACGACGGCAGCATCCTGGTCGACTTCACTTCAGGAGGAACCCGATGACCACTGCCTCCGCTCCCGGCCGCCCGGTGGACCCGGTCGTCGTCGGGCTGGTGGCCAACCGGCTGTACTCCCTGCTGGACGAGCAGCAGGCCGCGCTGGTGAACACCGCGTTCAGCCCGGTGGTGCGCGAGTCCCTCGACCTCGCCTGTGCCGTCTTCGACAGCCGGGGCGAGATGATCGGCCAGTCCTCCGGCGGGACGCCGGGCCACATCAACGCGATGGCGACCGGGATGAGTCACATCGTGGCGAAGTATCCGCCCGGGAGCCTCGCCGACGGCGACGTACTGATCACCAACGACCCCTGGATGACTGCCGGCCAGATCAACGACATCACGGTCGCCACCCCCGTCTTCCGCGACGGGACGCTGATCGCCTGGTTCGCGAGCTGCTGCCACTCCCCCGACATCGGCGGACGGATCCTGTCCGCCGCGGCGACGGAGGTGTTCGAGGAGGGGCTGCGGCTTCCCATCCTCAAACTGCGCACGGCGGCCGGGCCCGACGAGCCCCTGGAAGAGCTCATCCGCGCCAATGTGCGCACCCCCGACGAAACGATGGGCGACATCTACGCCCAGGTGGCGGCCAACCAGGTGGGGGCCCGCAGCCTCGGCAGGATGATGGACGAGTTCGGCCTCGACGGCATCGACGCCGTCGCCGCCGAGATCATGCTCCGCTCCGAGAAGGCCCTGCGGACCGCTCTGCGCGGACTGCGCGACGGCCGGTACACCTCACGGCTGAGGTCGGACGGGTTCAACGGGGAGCCGATCGACCTGGCGGTGGCCGTGACCATCGACGGGGACCGCGTCGACATCGACTACACCGGATCCTCGCCCCAGTCCCGGCACGGCGTGAACGTGGTCCTCAACTACACCAGGGCGTACACCTCCTTCGCGGTGAAGGCCGCGCTCGCGCCGGAGGTCCCGCACAACGCCGGCTCGTTCCGGCCCGTGCATGTGAGCGCGCCCCGCGGCTCCGTGCTGAACTGCGTCGACCCCGCCCCCGTCGCCTCCCGGCACCTGGTCGGGCACTTCCTGCCCAGCCTGCTGTTCGACGCGCTCCGCCCGGCGGTTCCCGGCGGTCTGCCGGCCACCAGTTCCGACGCCCTGTGGATGACGGTGTGGCGCGGCGGCGACATGGGAGAGACGCACCCCTTCACCCTCACCGTGTTCGGAGCAGGCGGAACGGGCGGCCGTCCGGGCAAGGACGGCCTGAACACCACCGGCTTCCCCACGGGCGTGCGGGCGGCTCCCACCGAGGTGCTGGAGACCCTGACCCCGCTGGTCCAGCGGCAGCGCGAACTGCGCCCCGACTCCGGGGGTCCCGGCGAGCACCGCGGCGGCCTCGGACAGGTGGTGCGGGTCGGCCGCCGGGGCGACCACGGCTGGACGCTCAACGCCAACATCGACCGGGTCGACACTCCGGCCCCGGGCACCCTGGGCGGACTACCCGGCGCACCCGGTGAGTTCACCGACGCCACCACCTCGGCGCAGCTCCCCCGCAAGCAACTGGTGCGCCTCGCGCCCGACTCCGTGGTCCGGCTGCGGTTCCCGGGCGGGGGCGGCTACGGCGACCCGAAGGCGCGTCCGGTGGAGCGCGTGCTCGACGACGTGGTCAACGGCTACGTGAGCCTCGACGCCGCCCGCGAGTACTACGGGGTCCACATCGAGTACGTCGGAGACCCCGGCGCACTGGTACGGCCCCCCTCGTCCTACCGCGTCGTACGGGCTCGCGACTGACCCGCGCGTCCGACGCCCCTGGACCGTACCTGCATACCGATCGAAAGGTGAAAACGTCGATGATCAGCCAGTGGCAGCTGCGCGCCGCATTCGCTGCGCGGCTCTCCGACATGTACGGGCGGGAGGTCCCCGCCTACACCACGCTCGTGGACGTCTCGCGCGAGGTCAACGAGGACGTACTGCGCACCCGGGGCGCCGACGCCGAACGGCTGGGCTCGATCAGCCGGGTGACCGCGGAACGCCACGGGGCCATCCGCGTCGGCACTCCTCGGGAACTGCGGCAGGTGGCCCGCGTGTTCGGCGCCCTGGGCATGCACCCGGTCGGCTTCTACGACCTGCGCGAAGCCGCCGCCAGCGCGGTCCCGGTCGTGTCGACCGCCTTCCGGCCCGTCGACGGCGAGGAGCTGGCGCGCAATCCGTTCCGCGTCTTCACCTCGATGCTCACCCCCGCCGATCCGCGCTTCTTCGACGCCGGCCTCCGCTCCCGCCTGGAAACCTTCCTCGCCGGCCGCGAACTGTTCCCCCCGGAGCTGCTCGCCCTCGCGGACCGGGCCGAGGCCGAGCGCGAACTGTCCGAGGACGACGCCGAGCGTTTCCTCCAACTCGCCGTGGGGGCCTTCGAGCTGTCGACCGAGCCCGTCGACAAGGCCTGGTACGAGACCCTGGAGCGGATCTCCGCCGTCGCCGCGGACATCGGCGGCGTCCGCAGCACGCACATCAACCACCTCACTCCCCGTGTGCTGGACATCGACGAGCTGTACCGGCGCATGACCGAGCGCGGCATCGAGATGATCGACACCATTCAGGGACCGCCGGCCTGGCAGGGACCCGACGTGCTGTTGCGCCAGACGTCCTTCCGCGCGCTGGCCGAGCCGCGCGCGATGCGCTTCCCGGACGGCACGGTCGGCCGCGGCGCCCTGCGGGTGCGCTTCGGAGAGGTCGAGGCCCGCGGCGTCGCCCTCACCCGCGAGGGCCGCGCCCTCTACGACAGCCTGCTCACCCGGGTAGACGAGCAGGCGGCGGCCCGCCCCGGAGCGGACCGGGGGGAACTCACCCGCGCCGTCTGGGAACAGCACCTGCCGGCCACCGAGCAGGAGCTCATCGCCCGGGGCCTGGCCTGCTTCACCTACCGGGTGGCGCCCGGCCGGCCGCGGGACGGAAGCCGGCCGCCCGCCGGCGTCGCGGGACTGGTGGAGCAGGGCTGGGTGCGTGCCGAGCCCATCGTCTACGAGGACTTCCTGCCCCGCTCCGCGGCCGGGATCTTCCAGTCCAACCTCAGCGGCGAAGGCTCGAGGAACCACGACCACGAGGGCACCGCCTACGACGCCGAGTGGCTCTCCGGCGCCATCGGCCGCGAGGTCCTGGACCCCTTCGCCCTCTACGAGCAGCAGCAGAGCCGCTCCCTCCGACAGGTCGCCCGCGAGCTGGAGCTCGACGGCGTGCCCGGCTGACGCGCCGGGCCGGGGCAGAGGGAGGACGGAAGTGAGCACGAAGGAGCGAGCACAGTGACCACGACAGCGCAGGACCTCGGCCGTCCCGACGCGGCAGCGGTGGCCGAGGCCCTCAGCCGGGGCGACTGCGGCGAGGTCGCCGGTGACGCGGGCCGCCGGGCGCAGTACTCGGCGGACGCCTCCAACTACCGGCAGATCCCGCTGGCGGTGGTCTTCCCCCGGGAGCGGCAGCACGTCCTCAACGCGCTCGCCGTGTGCCGGCGGCTCGGCGTGCCGGTCACCTCGCGGGGAGCGGGCACCAGCACCTCCGGACAGGCCGTCGGCTCCGGCGTGGTGCTGGACTTCTCGCGCGGCTTCAACCGGCTGCTCGCCCTGGACCCGGAGGCCCGTACCGCGACGGTGCAGCCGGGCATCGTCCTGGACGACCTGCAGACGGCCGCCGCCGGGCACGGGCTGCTGTTCGGGCCCGATCCGTCCACCCACAGCCGCTGCACCGTAGGCGGCATGATCGGCAACAACGCGTGCGGCACCCACTCGGTGGCCTGGGGCCGCACCGCGGACAACGTCGTGGAACTCGAAGTGGTCACCTACCGCGGCACGGTGGTGCGCCTCGGCGCGATGACCCGGGCAGAGATCGACGAGGCGGTCGCCGCGGGCGGCGACCGGGGCCGGCTCATCGCCTCCCTGCACCGGCTCGCGCAGAACAACATGGCGACGCTGCGCACCGAGCTGGGGCGGTTCCCGCGGCAGGTGTCGGGATACGGGCTGGAGCACCTGCTGCCCGAGCACCGCTTCGACCTGGCCAAGGCCTTCGCCGGCAGCGAGGGAACGCTGGCGGTGATCCTCTCGGCGACCGTCCGTCTCATCACGCCGCCGCCCGCGCGGGCCCTGGTCGTGCTCGGTTTCCGGGACGCCTGCGCCGCGGCGGAGGCGGTTCCCGCGCTGCTGGGCCACCGGCTGCTGGCGCTGGAGGGACTGGACCAGGCGCTGACCGACATCGTCACCCGGCCCGAGACCCGCGCGGCGATCGACACCCTGCCCGCCGCGCGGGCCTGGCTGTTCGCGGAACTCGGCGGCACCACCGAGGAGTTGCCCCGCAGCGCCCGGGCTCTCACCGACACGGCCGAACAGGCGGCCGGGTTCGTCGGCAGTGAGATCGTCACCGACACCGCGCGGGCCCGCCGGCTGTGGCGGATCCGGGAGGACGGGGCGGGCCTGGCCACTCGCCTGCCCGACGGTTCCGAGGCCTGGCCCGGCTGGGAGGACGCGGCGGTCCCGCCCGAGCGGCTCGGCTCCTACCTGCGCGAGTTCACCGGCCTCCTGGAACGTCACCGGCTGCGCGGGGCCGTCTACGGGCACTTCGGCGAGGGCTGTCTGCACGTCCGGATCAACTTCGACTTCACCACCGGGCAGGGCACCGCCGTCTTCCGTGCCTTCCTCACCGAGGCCGCGGAACTGATCGCCGCCCACGGCGGTTCCCTCTCCGGTGAGCACGGCGACGGCCAGGCCCGCTCAGAACTGCTGCCCGTCATGTACGGGCCCCAGGTCATCGCCCTGTTCGAGGAGTTCAAGCACATCTGGGACCCGGACAACGGCCTGAACCCCGGCATGATCGTGCACCCCCTGCCGCTGGACGGCAATCTGCGCGTCAGCCCGCACCGCACGCCGCTCCCCCTGGCCACCGTGCTCCCCTTCCACGCCGACGACGGGGACTTCGCCAAGGCCACCCGCCGCTGTGTCGGCGTGGGCAAGTGCCGCACCGCCGCCCACCGCGGCGACGTGATGTGCCCCAGCTACCGGGTCACCCTGGACGAGAAGGACTCCACGCGCGGCCGCGCCCGGCTGCTGTACGAGATGACCCAGGGCGAGGTGATCACCGACGGCTGGCGGTCCACCGAGGTCCGCGACGCCCTGGACCTGTGTCTGTCCTGCAAGGGGTGCAGCGTCGACTGTCCGGTCGGTGTGGACGTGGCCACCTACAAGTCGGAGTTCCTGCACCACCACTACAAGGGGCGCATCCGGCCCGCCTCCCACTACACGATGGGCTGGCTGCCGCTGCTGTCCCGGCCGGCCGCCCGCATGCCGCGCCTGGTCAACGCGCTGACCGGGTCCCGTCTCGCGCCGCTGGTCAAACGCCTGGGCGGCATCGCCGCGGAACGGGAGGTGCCGCGGTTCGCCGCGCAGACGTTCCTGTCCTGGTTCCGCACCCGCACCCCCGGCGGCGACGGACACCGCGGCCCGGTCGTGCTGTGGGTCGATTCCTTCAACAACCATTTCAGCCCCGAGGTCCTCAAGGCGTCGGTGGCCGTGCTGGAGGACGCGGGCTTCCGCGTGCGGGTGCCCGACGGCACCCAGTGCTGCGGACTGACGTGGATCACCACGGGGCAGCTCGGCGTCGCCCGCCGTATCGCCCGCCGCACCGTTACCGCGCTGGCGCCGGCCGTGCGCGCCGGTACGCCCGTCGTCGGCCTGGAGCCCAGCTGCACCGCGGCCCTCAGGTCCGACCTGCCCGAACTCCTCGACGGCGACGCCGATGCCCGGACCCTGGCCGGGTCGACCGTCACCCTGGCCGAACTCCTCGTCCACCGGGCTCCCGACTGGCGGCCCCCGCGCGTCGACGCCCGGTCGATCAGCCAGACCCACTGCCACCAGCACGCCACCTCGGGCTTCGGCGCCGACAGCGCGTTGCTGGACGCCATGGGGGTCGACAACGACAGCCTGGACTCCGGCTGCTGCGGACTGGCCGGCAACTTCGGTTTCGAGCGCGGCCACTACGAGGTCTCCGTCGCCGCCGGGGAGCAGGTCCTGCTGCCCGCCGTGCGGGCGGCGTCGCACGACACGGTCGTCCTCGCGGACGGTTTCAGCTGCCGCACCCAGATCGCCCAGGGCACGGACCGCCGCGGCACCCACCTCGCCGAGCTGATCGCCCGCGCCCTCCCCTCCCGCCGTCCCGGCGCCTGACTCTCCCTAGAGACAAGGAACCACACTCGTGACTGACGCACTCTCCCTCGTCGACGACTGGGGACCCGAGAAGATCGTCGTCGTTTCCCACCGGCGCACCGGCATGAAGGGCGTGCTGGTCATCGACAACACCGCGCGCGGCATCGGCAAGGGCGGCACCCGCATGAGCCCCCATGTGACCATCGGCGAGGTGGCCCGGCTGGCCCGCGTCATGACGTGGAAGTGGGCGGGCGTCGACCTCTTCTACGGCGGTGCGAAAGCCGGCATCGTCGCCGACCCGGCCTCCCCCGACAAGGAGGCGGTCCTGCGGGCCTTCGCCCGCGCCCTGTCCAACGAGGTGCCGCGCGAGTACGTGATGGGGCTCGACATGGGCCTGACCGAGAACGACGCGGCCGTCATCCAGGACGAACTCGGCGACCGGGGCGCCGCGGTGGGCACCCCGGACCACCTCGGCGGGGTCGCCTACGACAAGCTCGGCGTCACCGGCTACGGCGTCGCCGAGGCGGCCGACGCCGCCGCCCTGCACCTCGGCCTGTCCCTGGGCGGGGCCAGGGTCGCCATCCAGGGCTTCGGCGCGGTGGGCCATGCGGCGGCCGCACGGTTCGCCGAGCTGGGTGCCACCGTCGTCGCCGTCTCCACGGCCAAGGGGGCGCTCCACGAGCCCGCCGGCCTGGACGTGCGGGCCCTGCTCACCGCCCGCGAGGAGCACGGCGACGACTTCGTGAACCGGTACTCCGGGGGGACCGTGATCCCTGCCGGTGAGGAACTCACCGTCGACTGCGACATCCTGGTGCCCGCGGCCCTGCAGGACGTCATCGACGAGGGGACCGCCCACCAGATCAAGGCGGACCTCGTCGTCGAGGGCGCGAACCTGCCGACGTCCGCGCGGGCCCAGGAGATCCTTGCCCGGCGCGGTGTCACCGTCCTGCCCGACTTCGTCGCCAACGCGGGCGGCGTCGTCGCCGCCGCCTTCGCGATGGACGCCCGGTACTCCGGCTTCCGCCCGGAAACCCCGGCCATCTTCCGGACGATCTCCGACCGGTTGCGCGCCAACGCGGTCGTCGTCCTGGAGGAGGCCGAGCGCCGCCGCACCACCCCGCACACCGCCGGCCGCGGCCTCGCCGAGGAGCGCGTCCGCACCGCGATGCTCAGCAAGGGGCGCATCCCTCGCTGACGTACGGTCCCCGCACGCTCCGGAGGGCAGACCGCGTGGGACGATGCCGGCCATGTCAGGTCAGGTCTGGGTGTCACTCATATCGCTGGGCGGCGTCGTCCTCGGCGGCTCGTTGTCCTACCTCGTCCAGCACAGGACGCAGCTCTCGGCGGAGCGGGCCGAACAGCAACGGCAGCGGATCTCCCTGTCGGAGGCCCGGCGAGCGGAACGGCCGGCGCTGCTGGAGCGGTTCGTCGAGGTGGCGGCGGAGGCCGAACGATCCGCCTTCAGCCGCCCTTCCGAGTGGGACGACACCCACGACTGGTTCCTCACCACCCGGGACGTCAGCGCGCCGTGGACCGCGGCCGGCCCCCGGCGAGTCGGTCAGGCAAGGCGCAGGTCGATCCAGGGGATGGTGTCTCCGGGCAGCAGATACCGCTCGGTCTCGGTGAACCCGTGCTCGCGGGCGAACCGCAAGCCGTCCTCGTTGGAGGAAAGGACCACTGTTTCGATCACCTTGGCGCCCGACTCCCGCGCCCGTCGGAGTCCGCGCGCGTAGAGCTCCTCGCCGAACCCCTGCCCACGGTGGGGAGCGAGCACGCGGGCGATCACGGTGGCCGTCAGCGTGTCGTCCGAGGGAGGGCGGACCGTACTGCAGCCGACGAGGACGTCGTCGAGGTACGCCACCTCCAGGTGGTTGCGCCGTGCGCGCTCCCGTACCTCGTCCAGGGACAGCAGATGCGTGGGGATGATCTCGTTGTGGACGTGCTGCCAGTCCCTGAGCGAGGCGTCGTCGTCCGGCTGCCGGAAGTGAAGATCAGACATCGCAGCAGGAGACCCGAACATGCCACGGGCGTCAACTCGTTTGTGCCGGGCGGACGAGTCGTTCCTCCAGGACGGCGACAGTCCTAGTGGGTGCCTAGCGTCGCTGTCACCGGCCGACACCGACGGAAGGACCACGATGCCCGAGCAGACCAGCACCGCGCCGGAGGGCTACACCACCGTTGCTCCTTGGGTCGTCACCGACGACACGGGAGCCTTGTTCGACTTCGTCACCCGGGCGTTCGGCGCTGAGGAACTGGCGCGGGTGCGGACCGAGGACGGCTCGGTCGGGCACGGTGAGATCCGGATCGGCGACACCGTCGTGCCGGCCTTCGACCGACGCGCCGACTGGCCCCGCACGCCAAGTCTGCTGCGCGTGTTCGTCGCCGACGCGGACGAGGCGTTCGCGGAAGCCCTCGCGGCCGGCGGCCAGGTCGTCACCGCCCTGGCGGACAACGCCTTCGGACAGCGCGGAGGGCGGATCAAGGACCCCTTCGGCAACATCTGGTGGGTCCTCAGCCACGTCGAGGACATCGCCGAGGAGGTGATGTGGCAGCGCCTGCGGGAGCCCGTGTACGCCGAGGGGATGCGCGTGGCGCAGGAGACACTCCACGCCGAACTCAGCGGCCGGCGCCGCGGACGCAGCAGCGCACCGGTCAGGACGACCGACTGACCCGGGTGTGCAAGAGGTGACGAAGACCGGCCGGCCGTCTGTCGTCGCGTGGGGACTACGTCCGCCGCGAACCGGAGCCGCTCCGGCGGTCGGTGTGGTCCGCGCGCTTCAGGGCGGGCATGAGTCGCCGTGCGTTGTCGCGGTAGATGCCGCGACGCTGGTGCTCGGTGAACGCGTGGTCGGCCTCGACGGCCGGCACCGTGTAGCCGGTGATGATCTCGGCGGAGGCGGCAGGCCAGTCCGTGCCGAAGAGGATCCGGTCGGCGCCGGCCGTCTCCACCAGGGTGCATGCCGGAGCGAGTGGGCCCGCCGTGTCGTAGTGGAAACGGCGGAGCCCCTCCCGCACACGTGCCGCGTCGACGGGTGGGTCGCAGAAGTCTCCGAAGGCCTCGAGGCGAGTGGCGATCTGCGGAAGGAATCCGCCGGCGTGGGGCAGGACGACGGACAGCCGGGGGTACCGGTCGAGTGTTCCCGTGCGGATCAGGTTCACCGCGGCGCGCGTGGTGTCCAGCAGGAAGTCGCACATGAAGTTCGGGATACCGGGAACCGTGGGCACCCCCGGTGGTTTTCCCGGAAGGTCGAGTGGGTGGGTGATGAGCACACCGGAACGTTCGTCGACCTCGGCGAGGAAGCGGTCGTACGAGGGATCACCCAGGTAGACACCGTTGTAGCTCGCCTTCACGCTCACTCCGACGGCACCGAGTTCGTCGAAGGCGCGGCGCAGCGCCCACGTGGTGACTTCCGGGTGATCCAGGAGGGCCGGGCAGAGGAAGGCGAAACGTCCCGGGTGTTCGTGCACCAAGTCGGTCAGCGCCTCGAAGACGACGGAAAGACCCTCCCTGGCCTGCGCCGCGGAGCGGTAGCGGTCCTGCATCGTCGGATTGAGAACGGCGATCGCGATTCCCGCCCGGTCCATGAGGGCGAGTGCGGCATCCGCGTCCCAGCGGGACCACCAGGGCAGGTCCTCCCGTCGCACCAGGCCTTCGCGCTCCGCCCAGTCCACCCATTGCGGAGCGGTGAAGTGGTGGTGCACGTCGATCTTCCCGTGCCAGGCGTCGTCGTCTCCCCCGGTGCCGCCCGGGCCGTCCCCGCCCCCGGCAAGAGCACGGGACTGCTGCACGGTGCCGGCTGCGGAGGCCATGGCCGTACCGGCTATGAGCAGGCCGCGCCGGCTCAGGGGCCGCCCTGGGTTCGACATCCGCGCTTCCCTTCGTCGCGCCGTCCCCCTGCCGCACCACGGTGCCCCTGTAACGGGAACGTGGGCTCGCGGGGCGACGCCATCGGAGGGACGAATACCGCCGTACGGA
>Ga0247827_10000723_pt1 | contig 14662 bp, 14 predicted proteins | sample 12C_Control_Day2_FD_194414 | JGI IMG/M metagenome (GOLD analysis project Ga0247827, IMG submission 194414) | Soil microbial communities from agricultural site in Penn Yan, New York, United States - 12C_Control_Day2 | ecosystem: Environmental > Terrestrial > Soil > Agricultural land | place... | reverse complement strand
GGCGGGTCGTCAGGGCGTTGAAGACGGCGCGATCAAGAGGATGGGTCATGACCGGTGATCTAGGCGCGAAGGCCCCGTCGCGAAACCCGCGACAGGGCCGTCACATCCGAAAACGGCCGATCAGCCCTGCCAGAAGCCGACGATCTTCTTGACCTCGTCCACCACCGGCTGAGCCACCTCGCGGGCGCGTTCGGCGCCGACGGCCAGAGCGCGGTCGATCTCGGCCGGATCGGCCATCAGGCGGCGCATCTCGGCGGTGACCGGAGCCATCGACGTGACCGCCAGCTCGGCCAGCTTCGGCTTGAAGGCGCCGAAGCCCTGACCGCCGAACTCGGCCAGAACGGCCTCGCGCGTCGTGTCGGCCAGGGCGGCGTAGATGGCCACCAGGTTCTTCGCCTCGGGCCGCCCTTCCAGACCCTCGACCGTGTCGGGCAGGACATCCATGTCCGACTTGGCCTTCTTGATCTTGGCGGCGATGGCGTCCGCGTCGTCGGTCAGGTTGATGCGCGACAGGTCCGACGGATCGGACTTGGACATCTTGGCCGACCCGTCGCGCAGGCTCATGACGCGCGTGCCCGGTCCCTGGATCAGCGGCTCGGGCTGGGGGAAGAAGTTGGGCGCGCCGAAGTCGTTGTTGAACCTGGCGGCGATGTCGCGGGTCAGCTCCAGATGCTGCTTCTGGTCCTCGCCGACCGGCACCTCGGTCGCCTTGTAGAGCAGGATGTCCGCCGCCTGCAGCACCGGATAGGTGTAGAGGCCGACGCTGGAACGCTCCTTGTGCTTGCCCGACTTCTCCTTGAACTGGGTCATCCGGTCCAGCCAGCCGAGGCGGGCGACGCAGTTGAAGATCCAGGCCAGCTCGGCGTGGGCCGGCACCGCCGACTGCGGGAAGATGGTCGCCCTGGCCGGGTCCAGACCCGCCGCCAGATAGGCCGCCGCGATCTCGCGCGTCTGGGCCGTCAGCTTCTCGGGGTCCTGCCAGACGGTGATGGCGTGCATGTCGGCGACGAAGACGAACAGGGGCGCGCCCGTGTCCTGCAGCTCGGTGAAGCGCTTCAAGGCGCCCAGGTAGTTGCCCAGGTGCAGGGCGCCGGAGGCCTGGATGCCGGACAGGATGCGGCGCGGACCGGTGTAGGGGGCCGGGGTCTGATCAGTCATGGAAAGGTTCTCGGGACTTCAAAAGGCTGGAATTCGGCGCGCGCGCGGGCGTGCGGGGTCGTGCGGTGAACAGTCAGCCGCGCCATCGCCGGGCGACGAAGATGTATCCCGAATGAGCCATGCCCTCGCGCTTACCGGCTCAGGCCGCGAAGGGCAAGCTTACCGCCCCTTGCGGATCAGGCCCTTGATCTCGGCGACGGTGATCGCGCGGGTGGCGAAGGCCAGGGCGACATAGGTCAGACCGCCCGCCGCCACGACGGCCAGCAGGGTCAGTTCCTTGGCGCCGTGGTTCGATCCGAGCGCGCCCAGCAGGGCCTCGACCGGCGCCTGCAGCATCGGCCGCGCCCACGAAGCGAGGCCCACCACCAGCCCCAGGCCGATGCTGGCCAGCAGGATGCGCGCCAGCCGCGAGGCCGCCGCCGGGCTCGGCCGGTAATGACCGCGCCGCCACAGGGTGGCCCCCAGCAGCAGGGCGTTGGTCCACGCCGCCGCGCTGACCGCCGCCGCGATGCCCGAAACGCCCATGCCGAGGTTGAACAGGGCGATGGCCAGCGCCGCGTTCACCGCCACCGAGACCAGGGCGAAGGCCATGGGCCGGCGCGTGTCGCCGCGCGCGAAGAAGGCCGGGGCCAGGATGCGGATCAGGACGAAGGCCGGCACGCCCCAGCCGAACTGGAACAGGGCCTGGGCCGTGTTGACGGCGTCGACCTGCAGGAAGGCGGCGCGCGTGAACAGGGCGTCGATCAGGAAATAGGGCATGGCCAGCAGGGCCGCCGCCGCCGGCAGGGTCAGGGCCATGGACAGGGCCAGGGCCTCGTCCATCGAGGCCTGCTGCTGGGCGTGGTCCTGCGACGCCACCGCCGCCGACAGCCTGGGCAGCAGGGCGATGCCGATGGCGACGCCGACCAGACCGAGCGGCAGCTGATACAGCCGGTCCGCCGTGGCCAGCCAGGTCCGACCGCCCGCCACGAAGCTGGACAGGTTGCCCGAGATGAAGACGTTGATCTGGGTCGCGCTGTTGCCGATGGCGGCCGGAATGGCGGTGATGATGATGGCCTTCACCGCCGGGGTCAGCCTCGGCAGGGTCAGGCGGATATTGGCCCCGGCCTTCCGCGCCGCCCACCAGCACAGGCCCGCCTGGGCCACGCCCGCGACCAGCACCCCCCATGAGGCGGCGTAGGCGGCGTCGATCTGATCGCCCCTCACCGGCCAGACGGCGGCCAGCATGATCAAGTTCAGCAGGATGGGATAGGCGCCCGAGACGATGAAGCGCCCGCGGGCGTTCAGCACCCCCGACAGCAGGGAGGCGATCGCCATGCAGGGCAGGTAGGGCATGGTGATCTGGGTCAGGATCACCGCCAGCTTGAAGCGCGCCGGATCATCGAGGAAGCCGATGTTGATGACCGTCATCAGCCACGGCATCGTCAGCTGGGCCAGGATGGTCAGGACCACGGTGACGGCGGCGACGGCGGCCAGGGCGTCGGTGGCGACCTGATCGGCCACGGCCTCGCCCTCGGTCTTCAGCGTCTTGGCGTAGGCCGGCACGAAGGCGGCGGCGAAGGCCCCTTCGGCGAAGATGCGGCGGAACAGGTTGGGGAAGTTCAGGGCGGTGTTGTAGGCGTCGGCCGCCGGTCCCGCCGAGGCCCCCAGGGCCGCCGAGATCACCACGTCGCGCGCGAACCCGGCCAGACGGCTGAGCAGGGTCATGGCGCTGAATATGGCCGAGGAGCGCATCACGCCCCCCCCTTTGGGCGCATCACCCTTCACCGTGGTCGAGGCGGCCGGCGGCTGAACGACAGGCTCCACCGTAGCGTTGGCGGCCGAGATCGGCGCGGCCGGTTCGATGGGATCGGTCTTGTCGTTCACGGCTGGTCTCTGTGCTCGCCCGACCAACGCCTTAGCGCGCCCGCGACCCGCTGGATACGGGCTTGCGTCCGATCTCGCCTTCCAGATCGGAGACGTCGCGCACGCTGGCTCGCACCGGCGTGATGCGCCGCCCCGCCGGCCCCTGGGGCGCCCGGTCCAGAACCTCCAGCAGCCCGGCCTTCAGCCCTTCCAGCCGCGCCGCGTCGCTCGGCTTCGCCCCGTCCGCGTCGGTGATGTAGAAGCCGTCCACCGCCCGCTCGCCGAAGCTGGCGATGTGGGCCGATCGGGTCGAATAGCCGTGGGCCGAGATGGTCCGCGCCAGATCGGCCAGCAGGCCGGGCCGGTCCGCGCCCGAGACCTCGACCACCACGGCGCTGGCGCCCGTATCGGCGTCGATGCGCACCACCGGCCGGACCTCGAACACGGCGCGGCGGGCGCTGACGCGCGGGGTCTCCACCGCCGAGGTCCTCGCCCCCTTCTGCGCCGCCCGCTCCAGCGCCTTGACCAGGATGGCCAGCCGACGCGGCTCACGTTGACCATAGGCCTCGCCCGCCCCGTCCTGAATCTCGAACACGTCCAGGGCCGTGCCGTCCTCCGCCGTGGCCAGCCGCGCCCCGACCACGTCGGCCCCGGCCAGGGCCAGGGTGGCGGCCAGGTCGGCGAACAGGCCCGGCCGGTCCAGCGCCGCCACCGCCACGCGGGCGGTGGATTCCAGCGGCCCCTCGGCGGGCAGGGCCTCGACCGCCGCCCCTTCGCGGCGGGCCCGCTCCACCAGGGCCGGATGATCGACCAAGGGGTCCTCGCGCGTCACGGCGTCGCCGCGGAACAGGGCCTCGGTCGCCTCGAACAGGGCGCGCATCAGCTGGCCCTTCCAGCCGTTCCACACCCCCGGCCCCACGGCGCGGATGTCGGCCACGGTCAGGACCATCAGCATCCGCAGACGTTCCGGGTCCCCCACCGCCTCGGCGAAGGCGCGCACGGTCGAGGGGTCGGAGACGTCGCGTTTCTGGGCATAGTCGCTCATCAGCAGGTGATGGCGCACCAGCCAGACCACCAGTTCGATCCGGCGCGGGTCGACCCCCAGCCGCTCGCACGCCCGGCGCGCGGCGATGGCCCCGTCTTCCAGCTGCCCCCGGTCGCCGCCCTTGCCCACGTCGTGCAGCAGCATGGCCAGCATCAGCACCTCGATATCGGCGATGCGGTGGATGATGGCGGTCGAGGTCGGGTGATCCGCCTCCAGCTTGCCGCGCGCGATGTCGTTGATGATGCCCACGGCCTGCAGGGTGTGCTCGTCCACCGTATAGGCGTGGTACATGTTGAACTGGGTCTGGCCGGCGATCCGCCCCCATTCGGGCAGGAAGCGCCCCAGCAGGCCCGCCTCGTTCATGATCGACAGGACGCGATAGGGCCGCGCCCCGTGCGCCAGCACCGTCAGGAAGGCCTCGGCCGCGCGCGGGTCGCGTCGCAGCGCCGGCGTCACCAGAGGCAGGGCCCGGATCACCGCGGCGAAGGCGTCCGGGTGCAGGTCCAGATCCAGCCGGTCCGCCTCGACGAACAGCAGCAGCAGCCGCACCGGATCATGGGCGAAGACCCCGCCCTCCGTCACCGTCAGCCGCCCGCCCTCGATGGCCAGACCGTCGAAAGCCAGTTTCGCGCGCCTGCGCGGAATCAGCCGCGACAGGCCGCGCGCCAGCCCCTGCGCCTTCTTCTGCTGGCGCGCCTCCAGCTGGGCCGAGACGGCGCGGGTCAGGGCCCCGACCTCGCGCGCCACCTGGAAATAGCGGCGCATGAAGCGTTCGACCGCCAGTTCGTCGCCACGCCCGCGCCAGCCCATGCGCCGGGCGATCTCGGGCTGGAAGTCGAAGGTCAGCTTCTCCTCGGCCCGGCCCGCCGCCAGATGCAGATGGATGCGCACGCTCCACAGGAAGCCGATGGCCTCGCGGAAGCTGCGCAGCTCGCGCGCGCTCAACAGGCCCTCCAGCGCCGCCTGCCCCCGCTCGCTGTCCGGCGCCAGCGACCGGGCGATCCAGAACAGGGTGTTCAGGTCGCGCAAGCCCCCCTTGCCGTCCTTGACGTTGGGCTCGACGCGATAGCGCACCGCCCCGGTCTTCTGCAGGCGGACGTCGCGCTCCTCCATCTTGGCCGCGATGAAGGGGCGGGGATCGGCCCTGGCCACCTCGGCGCGGAACCGCTTCAGCAGGCCTTCGCCCAGGGCCATGTCTCCGGCCAGCACCCGCCCTTCCAGCAGGGCGGTCCGAACCGTCATGTCGCTGCGCGCCAGCTCCAGGGTCTCGCCGACGGAACGCGAGGCCGAACCGACCTTCGCGCCTAGGTCCCAGAGGACATAGTGGACGAATTCGATCACCGCCGTCGTGCGGGCGTCGGCGGTCTGTCCCGGTCGCAGGAACAGCAGGTCGAGATCGGAAAAGGGGGCCAGGACGCCCCGACCATAGCCGCCGACCGCCAGCAGGCCGAGGCGATCCGGCGACGCCGGATGCAGGACCTCGGTCGCCACGCGCCACAGACTGGTCAGCATGGCGTCCGCTGCGGCGGCGTAGAGGCGCGCCGCCTCGGCCCCGTCGATCCCGCCCTCCAGCCGCCGGGCGATGCGGGCGCGGTCTATGGCGAAGTTTTCGCGCAAGAGCGCGGTGACGGCGGCGCGGGCGTCGGGCGCCGAGGCGGCCTGAACCAGACGCGGATCAAGGGCCGCCGCAGAGGTCACGAGCGCGACAAGCCCTTCAGCCGATACAGCGCCTCCAGCGCCTCGCGCGGGGTCAGCTCATCGGGGTCGATGGCCGCGACCGCGTCGTCCAGCGCCGAGCTGATCGGAACCGCAGCCGGCTCGGCCACGGCGGCGAACAGGGGCAGGTCGTCCAGACGCGCCGACGCCGTCTTCTCGCTCTCCAGCCGTTCCAGCACCTCGCGGGCGCGGCCCACGACCGAGGCCGGCACGCCCGCCAGCCGGGCCACCTGCACCCCGTAGGAGCGGTCCGCCGCGCCGGGCGCCGCCTCGTGCAGGAAAACCAGGTCGCCGTTCCACTCGCGCGCCTTCATTGACAGGTTGCAGACGTGGTCCAGCCGCTCCTCCAGCTGGGCCAGCTCGTGATAATGGGTGGCGAACAGGGTGCGGGCGCGGTTGGTCTCGTGCAGGGCCTCGGCCGTGGCCCAGGCGATGGCCAGACCGTCATAGGTGGCGGTGCCGCGTCCGATCTCGTCCAGAACGACAAAGCTGTGCGGCGTGGCCTGGGTCAGGATGGCGGCGGTCTCGACCATCTCCATCATGAAGGTCGAACGCCCGCGCGCCAGATCGTCTCCGGCGCCGACGCGGCTGAACAGCCGGTCCACCACGCCCAGCCGCATGGCGCGCGCCGGCACGAAGGCCCCGGCCTGGGCCAGCACCACCAGCAGGGCGTTCTGGCGCAGGAAGGTCGACTTGCCGGCCATGTTGGGACCGGTGACGATCGACAGGCGCGAGGCCCCGCCCCCGTCGCCCGCCAGTCGGCAGTTGTTCGGGGTATAGGGGTCGCCCTGGGCCGTCACCGCCGCCTCGACCACCGGGTGGCGCCCGGCCTCGACGTCGAAGCAGAGGCTGTCGTCGACCACGGGGCGGACGGCGCCGACCTCCTCGGCCCATTCGGCCAGGGCCGCATGGGCGTCCAGCTCGGCCAGGGCCTCGGCCACGCCCTGCAGCGGCCCGGCCAGCCGCGCCACCTCGCGTCGCCAGCCTTCGAAGGTCTCCCCCTCCATGGCCAGGGCGCGGTGCCCGGCCTGACTGATCTTCGCATCCAGCTCCGACAGTTCGACCGTGGTGAAGCGGACCTGATTGGCCAGGGTCTGACGGTGGATGAAGGGACTGTCGGGTCCGGCCCGCAACAGGTTTTCCGCCGCCTTGGCCGAGGCCTCGAGGAAGTAGCCCAGCACGGCGTTGTGGCGCACCTTGAAGGCCACCCCGCTCTCGGCCACGGCGCGGGCCTCAAGGTCCGCGACCACGCGGCGGCTGTCGTCGCGCAGGGTGCGGGCGGCGTCCAGTTCCGGCCGATGGCCGGGGTTCACGAAGCCGCCGTCGCGCGCCAGATGCGGCGGCTCCTCCATCAGGCCGTCGACCAGATCGGCCAGCAGGTGCGACAGCTCCCCGTCCAGCGTCAGCCGGTCGAGACAGGCCAGAACGCGCGCGGGCGGCCCCGCCAGAGGATCATTCGCAGAGGCCGCGAACAGCCCGGCCAAGCCTTGCGCCGTCGTCAGGCCGGAACGGATGGCCGCCAGATCGCGCGGTCCGCCGCGCCCCAGCGCCAGACGCGAGGTGGCCCGCGCCACGTCGGCCGAGGACCGCAGCCCGTCGCGCAGATCGCGCCGCAGGTCGCGCCGCTCCAGCAGCCACTCGACGGCGTCCAGTCCGGCGTTGATCGCCGCCGGATCGCGCAGGGGCCGCGAAATCCTTTCCGCCAGCGCCCGCGCCCCGCCCGAGGTGACGCTGCGGTCGATGCAGTGCAACAGGGAGCCGTCGCGCTCGCCTCTCTGGGTGCGGTCGATCTCAAGGCTGAGACGCGTCGCCGGGTCGATGGCCAGAAACCCGCTCTCGCCCGACCGGCGCGGCGGGGCCAGGGCCGGGATCTTGCCGGCCTGGGTCGTCTCCAGATAGGCGGCGATCAGGCCCAGGGCCGAAACCTCGGCCTCCTCGAAGGCGCCGAAACCGTCCAGGGCCGAGACGCCGTAGAGCCGCTGCACCCGGTCGCGCGCGCCCACGGGCTCGGCCAGGGCCTGGGGCATGGCCTGAACCACCCCGCCGGAGCCGTCCAGCGCCCCCTTCAGGGCCTCGTCCGAGAACAGGCGGTCGGGCACCAGAACCTCCGACGGCCGGAAGGCCGCCAGGGCCGCACCCAGATCGCTCAGGTCGCAGGCCACGCTGTCCACCGCCCCCGCCGACAGCTCGACCACGGCCACGGCGGCGCGGCCCTTGCGCACCGCCACGGCGGCCAGCCGGTTGGCTCCGCGCGCGTCCAGCAGGCTGTCCTCGGTCAGGGTGCCCGGCGTCACCACCCGCACCACGCCGCGATGCACCACGGCCTTGGAGCCGCGCTTCTTGGCCTCGGCGGGGTTCTCCAGCTGCTCGCAGATGGCGACCTTGAAGCCCATGCGGATCAGCCGCGCCAGATAGCCGTCCATGGCGTGGACCGGCACCCCGGCCATGGGGATGTCCTCGCCCTGATGCTTGCCCCGCTTGGTCAGGGCGATGCCCAGGGCCGCCGCCGCCTTGACCGCGTCGTCGAAGAACAGCTCGTAGAAGTCGCCCATGCGGAAAAACAGGATGGCGTCCGGCTGCTCGGCCTTGGCCGCCAGGAATTGCGCCATGACCGGCGTCGTTCCGGCGTCGGGCTTCAGATCAGCTTGCGGGGGGTGGGCGATGGGCGCGTTCATTGCCCGTCAGGGTGACGGATCGTAGCGACGGCCTCAAGCGCAGGCTTGCATCCTCCGGTGAAATCACCCATCCGGGCTGTGGGGGAAACTGAAATGACAAAGTTATACAAAGCACGCTCGATCGGTCGCCTGGGCCGTGTCGCCGTCGTCGCGATCTGCGCCACCCTCGTCGCCAACGCCTTCCATATCGTTCTGGCCGCGACCGACTGGATCCTGATGCAAGGGGTGGCGGGCGACCTGCCGCTCGGTCCCTACGGCGAATATCCGGTTCACGCCGCCGTCACCGCAGCCACGGCCATTCTCCGGTTGCCGGTTCTCGCCGTCGGCTTGATCGTATCCCTCATCGTGCTGAAGTGGCTTTATCGCGCCAATATGAACGCCCAGGCCTGGACGGGCGGGATGCGAGTCTCGCCGCCCTGGTCCATCGGCTGGTTCTTCGTCCCCCTTGCGAACCTATGGAAACCGTTTCAGGGCGTCGCCGACACCTGGGCGGCCAGCCACGGCCATCCTCTCTCCAGCGAGGCGCCGAACCGCCTCAAGGTCTGGTGGGGACTTTGGCTCGCCTCCGGCGCCGTCGCCAGCGTCAGCAACCGGATGGCGTGGCGCGCCGATACGGTCGGTGTCATGCACGCAAGCGCCGGGCTGGAAATGGTCTCGGCGCTCCTGTCTTTCGGCGCCGGCCTGCTGCTTCTTGAGATCGTCAAACGCATCACGAGCGCGCAAACCCTGCGCCTGAGCGCTGCGGATTCAGACGTCTTCGCCTGACCGCCGGATCAGGCCGCGTTGCTGATATGCAGACGCAGGCGCGAGGCGACGGCGGCGGGCGCCTCGTCCAGGGCCAGGGCGTCCCAGTCGATGTCGGGCTTGGCCGCGTGCGAGGCGGCGACAATGGCCCGCAGTTCGGCGGCCGAGGCCACGCTGGCGATGACCTGGGCCACGCCGGGCAGGTTCAGGGCATAGGCCAGGGCCGCCTGCATCGGATCGACCCGCGCCTCGGCCAGACGGCGGCGCGTGCGCGACAGGGCCATGCCGTGCGCCGCCAGTTCCGGCGGCAGGCTCTCGCGGTTGGCGAACAGCAGGCCCTGGGCGAAGACCGAGGCCAGATGCACCTCGACCCCCTGCCCGGCCAGATCCTCGATCACCCCGCCGCGCGCGGCGCGCTGGTCCAGGATGTTGCAGGCGATCTGCACCACGTCGGGCTGGAAGCGGCGCGCGATCAGGGCGGGCCCGTCCTCGACCGTGGCGACGAAGCCGATCTTGCGGAAGACGCCGCGTTCCTTCAGCGCCTGCAGTCGGGCCCAGAGGGCGCGGCCCTCGGCCCCGGCCAGGTCAGAGGCGTTCTGCACCAGGACGGCGTCGCCGCGCGGCAGGCCCATCCGCTCCAGCGAACGGCGGGCGCGGGCCTCGACCCGGTCCAGACCGTCGGCCAGGGGCACGGTGCGCGCCGTGACGCGGAAGGGCGACGGGAAGGGCCAGGCCTGACCCAGCAGACGCTCGACGTCGCCCTCGGGCCGGGTCGCGACCAGACCGACGCCCGCGTCGCCCGCTGTCTGCAGCAGATGGCGCATGGCGTCTTCCCGCTGGCCGGGCGGCAGCGGGCGGGACCGTTCGGGCTCAGTCACCACCGCGATGGCGAGCCGGTCGGCCGGAGAGGGCGGAAGGGCGAATCTCACGACGCCGATCTTCAGCGCCAAAGCTTAAGGGAGATTGACTGAAATCAAGGCCGTTGGTGAACGAACAGGCTTAATCCGCATCCGGTTGGTTATCAGGATGGGCCGCGACGAAGGCCGGATGCAGGTCCGCCCGCATTTCGATCTCCAGCAGGCGCGGAAACGCCGTCAGATCCACATTAAAACGCCGCGCCGAATAAATTTGCGGGATCAGGTAGCAGTCGGCCAGGCTCGGGGCGCCGCCGAAACACCAGCCCTCGCCGTGGCGCGCCACCAGAGCCTCCAGGGCGGCGAATCCGTCCGTGATCCAGCGCCCGGCCCAGGCGTCCACGCCCGCCTGATCGGCGCCCAGGTCGCGCACCGCCTTCAGCACCCGCAAATTGTTCAGCGGATGGATGTCGCAGCCGATCAGGGCGGCCATGGCGCGAACGACCGCGCGGTCGGCGGCGCTCGACGGCAGCAGGGCCGGCGCCGGATGCGCCTCCTCCAGCCATTCCAGAATGGCGGGGCTCTGCGTCAGGACCAGACCCTCGCCCGTCTCCAGCGCCGGCACCAGGCCCTGCGGGTTCAGCGCCAGATAGGCGTCGGACTTCTGCGCCCCCGTGCGCAGGTCGACCGGCGCGGTCTCATAGGTCAGACCTTTCAGATTGAGGGCGATGCGGGTGCGATAGCTGGTGCCCGAGCGCCAGTAGCCGTGCAGGATCATGCTTTCACCGTGAAGGCGAGCGGCGCCAGGCCGTCGATGGTCGCCTCGACCCGATCGCCGGGCGTCAGGGGCCCGACGCCCTCGGGCGTGCCGGTGAAGATCAGGTCGCCGGGCTGCAGGCTCCACAGTTCCCCGGCCTTGGCCAGGATGCCCGCCGGGTCCCAGATCATGTCCGACAGGCGGCCCGACTGGCGCGTCTCGCCGTTGACCTTCAGTTCGATGGCCGCGTCGGCGTCCGGCAGGGCCCCCAGCGTCAGGGCGCCGCAGGGCGCCGACTGGTCGAAGGCCTTGCCCGCCTCCCACGGCCGCCCCTTGGTCTTGGCCTCGGCCTGCAGGTCGCGCCGCGTCAGATCGACGCCGACGGCCCAGCCCGCGACGGCCCCGCCCTCGCCTATGGCGACGACCAGTTCGACCTCGTGATGCAGGTTGGCGGTCGCCGACGGATAGGCCGGATCGGCCCCGTCCACGACCAAGGCGTCCGCCGGCTTGGCGAAGAAGAAGGGCGCCGGCTTGTCCGGGTCCGCCCCCATTTCGCGGGCATGGGCGGCGTAGTTCTGCCCCACGCAGAGGATGCGGCGAACGGGAAAGCGACGGGCCTCGTCGACGATGGGCAGGGACGGCGCAGGCGCGGGCGGGAACAGCCATTGGGTCATGACGTTGTTCTAGGACGACGCTTCCGGCGACGCCAGAAGGCGGTCGCATGACGACTCTGGTCCCCGGCTTTGCAGGAACCTTGGTCGTCGGTGTGGCGTTCGGGGCGGGGGTTCTCTATTTAATCGTCAAGCTTACAACCCAGCGGAGCGCGCATCATGGCCACGACCAAGGCTCGGGAAGACATCAAGAACGACCTGAAGACCCTCAAGGAGGATCTGAAGACCGGCGCGCGCGAGGAAACGCAGCGCCTGAAGGAAAAGGCCGCCGCCGCCGAAGCCCGCCTGCGCGAACAGGGCGAGGAACTGCGTGAAAAGGCCCGCGGCTATTACGACGACGCCCGCGTGCGCGGCCGTGAATATTACGACGACGCCGCCGAGCGCTTCGAGGAAGCCCAGCGCTATGTCGTCGAACGGGTGCAGGAACGCCCGGTCCAGTCCACCGCCATCGCCCTCGGCGTCGGCTTCGTCCTGGGCCTGCTCATCGCCGGTCGTCGCCGCTGATGCTCGGGCGGGGGCTGATCAACCGCGCCGTCGCGACCTTCATCGCCGGCGGCGCGGGCTTCGTGGCCATGGTCGCCCTGGGGGCCACGGTCTATTATCTGCTGGCGCTGGTCGTCGTCCCCCTGGCGGCGGCGGCCATCACCTCGGCGTTGTTCGCGGTGGTCGCCCTGATCATCGCCCTGGTCTTCGTGCGTCGCGCCCAGGGCGCGGACGAGGAAGAGGATCAGGAGCCCGAGAGCCTGGGCATGCGCGCCTTCCACCTGTTCCAGGAACGCCCCCTGCTGGGCGCGGCGGCGGCCCTGGCCGGCGGCTTCATCTTCCTGCGCAACCCGGCCCTGGCCACCATGGTCGCGGCGGCCTTTACTGAAAAGAGCCGTCAACGCCGTCGATAAAGGACGGAACGGTCAAGTCTTCGGAGCGTTGTTCTCGCCAGGTGGAACGATCGGCAAAGAGCCGTCGATGGTTTTACCTCCGTCAACAATGTTCCGGAGGACCGTCCATGCTTCGTTGGGCCATCATTTTCTTTATCATCGCACTGGTCGCAGCCGTTCTCGGCTTCGGCGGGATTTCGGGCATGTCGTTCGAGATCGCCAAGTTCATCGCCATCATCGCCGTGATCCTGTTCGTGGTCTCGCTGGTGATGGGCGGCATGCGCGGGCGCGGCCCGCGCGTCTGACTGCGCGTATCGACGAACGAAAGCGGCCCGCGCGTCTGACTGCGCGTATCGACGAACGAAAAAGGCCCCGGCGATCCGCCGGGGCCTTTCCTGTGTCTGGCGCCCCGCCCTACCAGCGACGGTCGTAGCGATAGTCGCGACGGTTGTCGTGGCGATCACGACGTCCCTCATAGCGACGGTCGTAACGGTCCTGATAGCGGCCGTTGTTATAGTAGCCGTCGCGGCTGTTGATGCCGTGCTCGCGCTCCCAGTGACCCTGGTTCCGGTAGCAGCGGCCGCCGCGGTAATAGCTGCAGCCGTCGCGATCACTGTCCGAGGAAACCGCGCCGAGCGCAGCCCCGGCCAGGGCGCCGCCGGCGATATAGCGACCGTCGCCCTGACCGATCAGGGCGCCGGCGACGCCGCCGACGACGGCGCCGAGCACGGCGTCGCGGCCGGTGTTGTCGCGATCGCGGTCGCGATAGGACTGGGCGGCGGCGGGGGTGGTCGCCAGCATCGTCAGAGCAATGGCGCCGACGCCGATCTTGGAAATGGTCTTCATGGCGGGGCTCCTTTCGAAAGCCGGTTGACCCGTTGCCTCCCTTCTAGGAAGCCCCCGCTGAACGACCCCAAGGGGGTTTGTTCATCTTCCAGTCATCTTGCCGTCCGCCGGAATCGGCTCCCGGCCCTGCGCCGGGAGCCGCCTCGTCCTTCCGCCTCAGCGCGCGGACGGGTACTGCATCGCCACGTTCACGCGGGCCTCGCCGCTCGCCGGCACGGTGAACCTGACCTGATCGAAGGTCGGCGCGGCCCTCAGGGTCTCGCCGCGGAACATGGCCCAGCCCTCGGCCGGCATGCCGTTCGACAGGGCCATCTGCCGGTCCCCGTTCATGTCGTGCAGGACCGAAACGGAATAGTCGCCCGGCGGCACGTCCTTCAGGGTCACGACCCTGGTTCCGGCGGCGGGCGCCTTGATGATCTCGCCATGATCGCCCGCGTGCTTCAGGAACTGGGCCGAGGTCTGCAGCCCGACCAGCAGGTCGCCGCCGCGCGCCTCAACCCCGGTCACGGTGATGACGACGTCGCTCGCCAGGGCTGAACCGGCTCCCGCCAGCACCAGGGACGACAGGGCTGCGGCCAGGGCCGCCTTTTGAACCGCTTGCATGTCTCTCTCCTCCCCTCGTGACCGAAGCCGGAGCGGCCTCTTTGGGTTTCACGAAGACAATGAACTTTGTAATTTAAAGTTCTTGGAGTCAACAGGTCGAAATAGGGCGTTGTTTCGCCGCCCTCGCCTTGACGCCCCGAAGCCGCCCTCCTACTTGCCCGATGCGTTAGCACTCTCGACGGCCGGCTGCCAAAGCGGCGGTCGCGGGGGCGCCGCCCACCATTTCAGAACGCCCCGCTTCGGGGGTTTAAGAGGGAGAAGTCCGATGGCGTTTCGTCCGCTCGGCGATCGCGTGCTGGTCAAGCGCGTGGAAGAGGAATCCAAGACCAAGGGCGGGATCATCATCCCCGACACGGCCAAGGAAAAGCCCCAGGAAGGCGAAGTCGTCGCCGTGGGCCCCGGCGTCCGTGACGAAGACGGCAAGCACGTCGCTCTGGAACTGAAGGCCGGCGACCGCATCCTGTTCGGCAAGTGGTCGGGCACGGAAGTGAAGATCGACGGCGAAGACCTGATCATCATGAAGGAATCCGACGTCCTGGGCGTGCTGTCCTGATAGCGAAATCGGTCCGGCCGCTTCACGGTCGGGCCCAGATCATTCGCGCCGGAAAAAGCACCCGACGTCTGTCCTCTTCATCCAGAACATACGCATAAAAACAGGAGCAGCCCGCAATGGCCGCCAAGATCGTAAAATTCAACACTGACGCCCGCGACAAGATGCTGAAGGGCGTCAACGTCCTGGCTGACGCCGTCAAGGTGACCCTGGGTCCGAAGGGCCGCAACGTCGTGATCCAGAAGTCCTTCGGCGCCCCGCGCTCGACCAAGGACGGCGTCTCGGTCGCTAAGGAAATCGAGCTGGAAGACGCCTTCGAGAAC
>Ga0247827_10000715_pt1 | contig 14758 bp, 10 predicted proteins | sample 12C_Control_Day2_FD_194414 | JGI IMG/M metagenome (GOLD analysis project Ga0247827, IMG submission 194414) | Soil microbial communities from agricultural site in Penn Yan, New York, United States - 12C_Control_Day2 | ecosystem: Environmental > Terrestrial > Soil > Agricultural land | place... | reverse complement strand
CCGGAGTGCTTCGAGATCGAAGCCCAGCTGCAGGACCTGCTGGACATCCCGGTCTTCCATGACGACCAGCACGGCACGGCCATCATCTCGACCGCCGGCCTGATCAATGCGGCCCATATCGTCGGCAAGAAGCTGGAAGACCTGAAGGTCGTCCTGTCGGGCGCCGGGGCCGCGGGCCTGTCGTCCATCGCCCTGATGAAGGCCGCCGGCGTCAAGGCCGAAAACACCGTCATCTGCGACCGTCAGGGCGTGATCTACAAGGGCCGCGACAACGTCTCGCAATGGCAGGCGGCGCACGCCACCGACACGCCTCTTCGCACCCTGGCCGAAGCCATGATCGGCGCCGACGTGGTGCTGGGTCTTTCGGCCAAGGGCGCGATCAGCAAGGAGATGGTCGCCTCCATGGCGCCCAATCCGATCATCTTCGCCATGGCCAACCCCGACCCGGAAATCACACCGGAAGACGTCAAGTCGGTGCGCTCGGACGCCATCATCGCCACCGGCCGCTCGGACTATGTGAACCAGGTCAACAACGTCCTGGCTTTCCCGTACCTGTTCCGCGGCGCTCTGGATGTGCGCGCGCGCCAGATCAACCACGAGATGAAGATCGCCTGCGCCCACGCCCTGGCGGCGCTGGCCCGCGAGGACGTGCCGGACGAAGTCGCCGCCGCCTATCGTGGCCGCAAGCTCAAGTTCGGCCCGGAGTACATCATTCCGACCCCGTTCGACCCGCGCCTGATCTGGTACATCCCGCCCTTCATCGCCCAGACGGCGATGGACACCGGCGTGGCCCGCAAGCCGATCCCCGACATGGACGCCTATCGCATCGCGCTGAAGCAGCGGGTCGATCCGTCCGCCGCCCTGATGCAGAAGATCTCCTCGGCGGTGCGCTCGGGGCCCCAGCAAAGGGTGGTCTTCGCCGAGGGCGAGGAACAGTCGGTCATCCGCGCCGCCTGGGCCTTCAAACAGGCCGAGCTGGGCACGCCCATCCTGGTCGGTCGTGAAGACCTGATCCGCCAGAACGCCGCCGAGGCGGGCCTGAACTTCGACGACCTGGGCATCGAGATCGTCAACGCCCGCACCTCGGGCCGCAATGTCGAATACACCGACTGGCTGTACGAGCGCCTGAACCGTCGCGGCTACCTGCGCCGCGACGTGCAGCGGATGATCAACCAGGACCGCAACTACTTCGGCGCCACCATGGTCGCGCGCGGCGACGCTGACTGCATGGTCACCGGCGTCACCCGCAACTTCAATATGGCCCTGAAAGAGGTCCGCCGCGTCCTCGACGTCACCGACCGCATGATCGGACTGTCGATCCTGCTGGCCAAGGGACGAACCCTGTTCGTGGCCGACACCTCGATTCATGAGCTGCCCAACGCCGCGGAGCTGGCCGAGATCGCCATCAAGGCCGCCGCCACCGTCAAGAAGCTTGGCCGCAAGCCGCGCGTCGCCTTCCTCAGCTACTCGACCTTCGGCGACCCCCCCGGTGATCGCGGCGAGAAGGTCCGCGAAGCCATCCGCATTCTCGACGCGATGGACGTTGATTTCGAGTACGAAGGCGAAATGCCGCCCGAGCTGGCCCTGAATCCCGAAGCCCGCGCCAACTATCCCTTCATGCGCCTGACCGGCGACGCCAATGTTCTGGTCATGCCGGCCATCCATTCGGCGGCCATCTCGACGCGTCTGGTGCAGTCGCTGGGCGGCGCCACCGTGATCGGCCCGTTGCTGGTCGGGCTGGAGAAGTCGGTGCAGATCGTGCCCCTGGGCGCCTCGGTCAGCGAGATCATCACCGCCGCCACCTTCGCGGCTTACGCCGAGGGCGCGTCGGTCGAAGACTGACAGCTAAAGGCGAAGAACGTTGAGAGGCGGCCTTCGGGTCGCCTCTTTGCCTGTGAACGTCAGGCTTTCAGGTTCAGCCGGCGGCGCTCCACGGTCAGACGCACCCATTCCATCGCGCAGAAGACGACGGCGATGACGCCGAGCCAGGCGGCGATGACGAACATGGCGGCATAGCCCTGGCGCTCGATCAGCTCGCCCAGGGCGCCCCGTCCCAGAGTGCCGATCAGCAGGGCCAGAGATGTGAAGACCGCAAACTGGACGGCGCCGAACATCTTGTTCGACAGGGCCGAGAGATAGGCCACGAAGGCGGCGCCCGCGAAGCCGCCGGCGATATTCTCGCCGGCGATCGCCAGCATCAGTCGGGCCAGAGGCTCTCCCACGTGGAACAGGCCGAACAGCTTGTAGAGGCCGGTCACGCTCATGAACGGATGGATGACGGGCGCGCCCAGCGCCAGATCCATCATCAGCAGGTTGGTGGCGGCCGACAGCGCCGCGCCCAGCAACAGACTGGCCATTCGCCCTATGGCCAGCAGGGCCCAGCCGCCAAGACCGATGCCAAGGATGGTCATGACCACCCCAAAGGTCTTCGAGGCCAGGGCGATTTCGGTCTTGGTGTGGCCCAGAGCCCCGCCCGTGTCACCCATGTAGAAGGGGAAGGCGAACGGCCCCCAGACACCGTCTGTAATGCGATAGGTCAGGATCAGACCCAGGACGATGACCGCGCCCCACCCCAGACGCCCCATCAGCTCGACCAGGGGCGCCAGGATGGCGTCATAGAGGGTGTTGGCGAAGGGGGGCGCATCGCGCTCGCCTGCAACCGGTGCGGTCTTGCCGCCGCGCCAGACGATCAGCCCGGCCAGAAGGGCAGGCAGGATGACGGCCCCGCCGACGATCCACGGCCCCCAGGTCGCGGTGAACTCGCCCGCGCTCGGCGCCGGGGTGACGCTCAGGGCTGTGACCATGAAGCGGATCAGCATGAAGGCGGCCCAGACCCAGGCGGCCAGGGTGACGGCCAGGGCCGTCATGCGCAGGCGCGGCGAGCCAATGCGCTCGCGGGCGATAGCCTGTTTCGGCGCAGGTTTCGGCTCCGGCGCGATCAGGGTTCCCAGCAGGCCCAGACCCATCAGTACGGCGCCGATGACGAAGGTCGAGGACCAGCCGAGATGATCGGCCAGCACCAGGGCGCCCGCTCCGCCCACAAGCGCCGCCGTGCGGAATCCCAGCTGATAGACGGTCGACAGCAGGTCGACCGGCACGCGCTCATCCGCGACCTCGATCCGCCAGGTGTCGATGACGATGTCCTGCGTCGCCGAGGCGAAGGCTCCCAACGCCGCCGCGCCCGCCAGCAGAGCGATAGCGCCGGTTCCCGGATGTGACAGTGCGATGGTCAGAAGCGCACCGACCAGCACGACTTGGCACAGGATCAACCACGATCGCCGCCGCCCCATCCGACCGATGACCGGCGGGGTCAGGCCGACCGAGGGCGACCAGAGGAACTTGAAAGCCCCGAACAGACCCACCCAGGACAGGACGCCGATGGTGGCGACCGAGACGCCCGCGTCCGACAACCAGGCGTTCAGGGTGCCGAACAGCATGGCGAAAGGCAGACCGGCGGAAAAGCCCAGCAGCAGCATGGCCAGAGTGCGACGCTCGCGGAAGGCAGCCTTCAGGACGCCCAGACCTTTCGGCGACGGCTGCAGGGCCGCGACCTCGGAAGCAGGCGTCTTGGTCTCGGTCATGCGGGTCTCCGGCGGACGCCGCCGGACACGGGCGGTCGTGGTTACTGAGCCCCGACCTTGGCGCGGTTGCCGACGTTCGTCCAGCGGGTCAGGGCGGCGCGCAGGGCGTCAGCCTCCAGAGGCTTGGTCAGATGGTCGTTCATGCCCGCCTCCAGGCAGAGGATTCGGTCTTCCGCGAAGGCGTTGGCGGTCAGGGCCACGATCGGCGTACGCTCGCCCCGCGCCCGCAAGGCGCGCACGGCCGCGGGGCCGTCCATGCGCGGCATCCGCATATCCATGAAGATCAGGTCGAAGCGCGCCTCCTTCAACGTCAGCAGGGCTTCGTGACCGTCGGCGGCGGTCTGGACGACGCAGCCTTCGCGCCGGAGCAGGGTCTTTGCCAGAAGGGCGCCCACCGGATTGTCCTCGACCAGAAGGACACGCAGTCCCTTGAAGGCAACGGGCGTGACGCGGTCGTCGTCCTGCGCCCGCCCCACAGCGACGGTCAGTCCCTTCCTGCGCCCCGAGGCCGCCAGCACCCGCTCGGCCAGCGAAGCCCGGCGCAAGGGTTTGATCAGATAGCCATGGAAGCCCGCCGCCCGGTAGCGATCGACCAGATCACGCTCGCCGGGCTTGAGCAGAATGATGGCCTCGCCCTGAGACGGCTTGACCATAAGGGCGCCGTCTTCGGCCGCCGCGTGGTCGATCAGGGTGACGCCCGCCTGACGCACGACCCGACCGCCCGAAGCCTCGATCTGGGCCACGGCTGCCTGACGCACGAACGGATCCGGCGTGCGAACCGCCACGGCCAGCCCGTCCAGAAGTCGGGCGCGCGGAGCGTTTTCGGCGATGGGGAAGGGGGCCTCAAATCGAAAACGGGCGCCGGGGCCGTCGGGGCGGTCGGACACGGTCACGGTTCCGCCCATGGCCTGCGCCAGTCGCCGGACCACAGCCAGTCCCAGACCCGCCCCGTCGAAACGGGCCGCGTCGGAGGCGTCGGCATGGCCGAACTCGTCAAAAATGCGAAGCCGTGCTTCCTCCGGCACGCCCGGACCCGTGTCGTCGACAACAAAGGCCAGACGCGGTCGCGCAGCGGTTCCGCCAGCTCGCTCGACCGTCAGGCGGACGCCGCCACGGTCGGTGAATTTCACCGCATTGCCAGCCAGATTGAAGAGGACCTGACGCAGGCGGCCTTCGTCAGCGACGACGTCCGGAGCGTCGGCGGCGACGGACCAGACGATCTCCAGCCCCTTGTCGTGGGCCTTGGGGCTGAGCAGTTCAGCCACGCCGCGCGTCAGACCTTCCAGATCGACCGGCGAAGCGTCGAACTCCAGCGCTCCGGCTTCCAGTCGGGCGAAGTCCAGAAGGTCGTTGACCAGGCCCAGCAAGTGTTCCGCCGACTTCTGCGCCGCATCGGCATAGGCGCGCTGGGCGCCGTCCAGCCGGGTTCGCGACAAGAGGCCCAACATGCCGATCACCCCGTTCAGGGGCGTGCGCATCTCGTGGCTCATCAGTCGCAGGAACTGCTGTTCGGGCGCATCCGTCGGCGCGGCGGGCGTGATCTCGGTCGATGCGTGCGTTCTGCGTGCCTGTCCCATGGCACCGACTGTAACGTCCAAGGGTTAAGCGTGGCCGAACGAGGATTTCAGTCCTCAGAAGGCGGGCGTTTCGCTGCGATGCGCGGTCTGGCGGTCGAAATCCCCCTGGGCCCCGACAGTCGTGCGGCGATACATCAGGGCCTCGGCGACGTGGCGGCGCAGCACTCCGGTCGAGCCGTCCAGATCGGCGATGGTGCGCGCCAGCCTCAGGGTCCGGGTCCAGCCGCGCGCCGTCAGCCCCCCGGCCTCGCCTGCCCGCATCAACAGAGCGCGGCCCGCGTCATCCGGCGTGGCGAAGCGGTCCAGGGTCTCGCCCGAGGCGCGAGCATTGATCGACTGATCCCGCGCCTTCACCGGATCGAAGCCCGCCTTGAGGATCCGCTCCTCCTGCTGGCCGCGCGCCGTGGCCACACGGGCTGCAGCCTCGGCGGTGCCCTCGGCCGGCGCCGGCAAAGCCATGTCAGCGGCGGTGACCGGCGGGGTTTCAACCGTCAGATCGATGCGATCGAACATCGGCCCCGAAATGCGGTTCTGATAGTCGCGCTGACAACGCGGAGCCTTGCCGCAAGCGCCCCGCCCCGATCCGCCCAGACCGCAACGGCAGGGATTCATCGCCGCCACCAGCTGGAACCTGGCCGGATAGCGGACATGGGCGTTGGCCCTCGCCACCACGATCTCGCCCGTCTCGAGCGGCTGACGCAGGCTGTCGAGCGCCTGGGCCGAATATTCCGGCAACTCGTCAAGGAAGAGGACGCCGTTGTGGGCCAGCGAGGCCTCGCCCGGCCTGGCGCGCAGACCTGTAAAATCTCACAGTTAATGCGAATTTTCTGAACCGTCGTCGCCCACCAAATCCTCGAAGAACTGCACTCAACGTCTCGCAACTGATGCGAATGATTTCAGGAATCTCCAAAATTATGCGACAAGATCAGCCCGTGAAAACGCCTCGTAAAATCCCGCCGGGCCACCGCTCGATTAGCGCCGCAACCGAACGGCGGCGAGACGATCTCACACGGCCAGTCTCGTTTTGCCGCTATTCGTTCAAGGGCGTTGCGCGTGGCAGTTAGCAGAGCATCCGCCGCGCAGGGTTCATCGTCGAAATCGACGACCGAGCTCTGGAAGGATACCCCTACGGTGCCTCTCTTCCCGGCGGGCCAGTAGGTCGAGCCCATCTCGACGGGCTCGTCATCCTCAGCCTCGATCGGCACCGTGGATTGCCGGCCAGTCGCATCCGCCACGATATGTTCCAGATCGAATCCGGACTCATGGCTGGTGTGCCCGCCGTTTAGCGCAGTTGAAGTCAAGTTCGAGGCTGGCGCGCGCTCGGGGTCTATCCTGAGGTGTGCCTGCACTGTGTCTGGAGACTTGACCGAAATGGGCCGCTTCGTTTCGCCCGGTTCCAGTTCTCCGGCCGCGCCCGGAACCTCGACGATAACCTTTCTAAATGCCAGGGGAGGAGGTTTGATTGAGCGGATGCGTGTGATCAGCCGTCGGCGGCTCGGCTCGCGGGCCGGGTTCTCGCTCGTGACCCGTGTCCATGCTGTCTCGACTGTCCAGCGTGTCGGTTCATCGAACGGGAAGATGGTCGTGGGGAACAGCGGGCGCCGGTCTCTCAATGAATTCTGCTTTGATGCGAAGACCTGCATGAATGCTGCGCGCATTCTGCCATTGGTCAGGATCCGGGCGATGATCTCGGCCTCCCGGCGATTTAGAGCGCGGTGCGCTTTGATCCGGACGGTTTCCGGGTCGGAAGGGTCACGACCGCTGGCGTTGATGTCGAAGATGGCCCGGCGCTCGGTTGGCCAGAGATCGACACCGCCCTCAATGGTCAGTCGCCAGAAGTCTGTTGTGGGGCCGAAGACGGCGCGGATCAGCTCAATCGCCGGAACAAAATAGGTTTGGTCCCCGGTCCGGATGCGCCAAGTCGGCGCGGCCTGAATGCCGGTGGTTGGATAGACTGGCCGTTCGCCGGCCTCCCAGACCATTTCTCCAAGCCTGTTCGTCGGCCAGCCGTCGAGAGCCGGTACGTCGATGACGACAGTCTCGATCCGGTCATCAACAGCGGCAGAGGCGCCATTGATCCAGCGGCTTCCGATAGGCAGGCCGGCGACATCCCCAAGCGGACGATACAGCTCTCGGGTCTTCGGCGGCCTGGAGCCCCGCCGCCAGCCTGCCTCGGCTAAAAGCAGGTTGATGCCCTGCCCCATCTGGGATGTTTTCAGTTCGCCGTACATGATGACTTCCCAAGGCTGATCATCTTTAGGGAAGGCAACGAATCTGTGTTCGATGGAGGGGGAGTTCCGGTTAGGCAAAATTGGAATCCATCACGCAATCACTTGGAAAAACGCTCTCGGACGAAGGTTATTCCCTTCGCAGTAATTTTGAACCAGCTACGCGCGTATTCTCGCATAGCTGAGACTGAAGTTTTCGATCAATCTCCGAAACTTCGATCTTGCAGTTAGTGTTCGTCGCCGCGCTGTCATTCGACAGGAATGATATGTTCTGGCACTCGCTCGATTAGAGCCTACGCGATGATCCCAATGTTATGGTTCAGAATAACGCGGAATCGAGGAGCTGCCGTCGACGTTTTGACAGGGCACGGCCGGTCTTCACGGCGCGGCTAATTGTTTTCTGCCCGCCTCGGACGTAGCGGAGCTCACCTAGGAAAGCTTCGACATGCTTAGAACGGCCATCTGCGACAAAGTCCTCGATTGGCACCGACTGAATGGCCGCCCAGGTGGCAAGCCCACGAACTAGCGCACCGTATCGCGTCTCAAACGGGTTAAAGAAGTTGCGGATCGATAGGTCATTTAAGAGCCGCATGGCCTGCGGGTCCGTCAGCCCCCGGTCCACGGCCTCTAAAACCATATTTGCGGCCACGCCGAACAGAACCGGCCGCTCTAACATTTCGAACCGGCATGCCCGGATCAAAAAGAAGGTCGCGATATACTCGCCGTCTGCGCGGTCCGAAGGTCCCTTGGCAGCGTTCCAGCCCGTGTACCACACGTCTTCCTCGCCCGGACCGGCCTCGAAGGCCATGGGGCCCAGACGGCGGGCCAGATCGGTGAAAATGAGGTTGTGCCCCACCCCTCCCATCAGATGACGCCGCACGCCGCCAACGTCCTGGCTCGCCGCAGCAATCCAGTCCCTTTCTCCCGGCGTCAGGCCCGATGCAGGTTTCCGTCGCTTAAGCGCTTCTGCGAGGCTGTCGAGCATCGGCGCGGAGCCGACGTCCGAAGTCAGCTCTAACGCGGCACCCGCGTCGAGGCGTTCCAGGGCGACTTTGAGAGCAGCTTTTCTGGTCTTCTTGTCCTGTCGAGCAATGCGTAGCGCAGTTTGCCGAACGGACGCCGAGAGGCTCCAGAACTCAGGGTCTGCCGCCAAATCCGGACGGACGTTGAGAATACGGTCAGCATGGGCCGCGTCGCGCGATACCACTCCTCGCAGTAACTCAGTCCCAGCGTCACAGAGAGCTTGGTCCGCTGCCTCAGGGAAACGCGGCTCAACCTCATCCCAGAATCGGTCTGGATCTAAGCTCAAGCAAGCTGCCGCGATCGACTTCAAGGCCGTCTCATTAGCGGGGAGGTCGGGCAGAAGACGTAGAGCCAAAGACAGCAGATCTGTGTCAATGGCTGAGGCCGAGCGGAGATACGTTCCTAGCAAGCTCGCCTTGGCCACTACTGCTTCGTTCGGAAGACGAGCATCCATCAGGGCGAGCATTCGCCCAACCTCACGGGGTCGTGGGGAAGATACGTTGCTGAGCAGGGCCGCGGCTGCGAGCGGAGAAAACGCGCGACGGCCCAGGCTGACATCAATCGCAAACTCTCGCAGCCTCAACCTTAGAGGGCCGCCGCCGCCGCGCAGATCTGCCATCGCGCCTACCAGCCACCCCTGGCGCGAGACCGGATCGGCAGAACCCACACGGGCCGAGAGGGCAGGGTCCATCACGAAGTCGAACTCGGGCAAGGCCGAAGATGGGCTGATCGGCGTCGTGGACCAGCGCATGCGTCGACGAAGACGAGGCCATTGCTGTGCCCAGAGCGCCAAGGCGACCGCTTCTGAATTTGTTCCGAGGCAAGGTATGACCGCGGGACCGGTCTGGCCGTAGAGACGGAGCAACCCTTCTCTCGCCGAGCTATAGGCACCTCGCGGAAGGCGCGTTGGGCTCCCATCTTCGGTCAGTTTAAGGGGCCGTCGATAGGCTGCCCCATCATCACGGGTCGGCCTCTGGAACAGGGCCACGAGGCCTTCGAAGCTTCGAAGGGAGCCGAGCGTCGCGTAATCGATGATAAGACTGTGAGTCCAGACGCAGCCAGGCCGAGGCATTTCTGGGGCAGGCCAAGTCCGGGCCAACACATAAGCGTCCATGGAAGGTAGCGGATAGGCCGTCAGCCAGCCCTCGGCCGTCGCCCGACGCGCCGGAGCGAGATCGCTCATTAGCAACATGAGCTCGGCCGCCTGGTCGTCCGGTTCCAAGGACCCGGCGATCAGGACGTGGCCGTCCTCGTATCCGTGGAGGGTCTGGGCCAGCAAGGTGATGTCAGTCCAGAAGCCAAGCGAGCATGCGCGTCAGGTCGTGGGTGGGAGCGTTGGGGTCATCCTCGACCAGAACAATGCGATCGATGGGTTTTGGAACAGTCAGCACTTTATCGCGAGCCGCTGGGTCCTCATAGCTCGCACCTTGGGCTCTGAGGCCGTACAGTTTGATTTCGTGGTGGCGAGATAACGACTTCAAGTACTGTGATAGGAGTGGAAGCCTCTCCTCCAGAACCTCCGCTGGGCTCAGACCGTCGCCCGCTACCTCGTCCCAAGCTGACAATGCCACGGCTATTTTTTTCGGCGAAGCCGAGATCGGATCGCGGATCAGTTGTTGAAGGACGTCTGTGACCTGAACGGCGGTTGGACACTTGCGGGCATCGAAGGCAGCTTCCTCCCCTGCCGGAAGACCTGCGAGCTGATTGCGCAGCTCTCCAGCCGATATCGGATAGGTCACCTTGCCGACGTTGACGAGAAGTAGATGGCGGTCCGCGTTTCGCGCCTGCTCCGCGACCTTCACGGAGGCCCGACGACGCGTCCACATACGGCGGAAGCCCTCACCCGCGAAATCCTCGAGTGATAGACGCAACTGCGAACCGTTAGGCGCTACGAGGTTGATCAAGGCGGTCTTCTCGTGACCGATCTTGGTGCGTTCTAGCTTCTTGGCTTGGACCCACTGGCTTCGCAGGTTGTCCAGGTAGGCCATATCGACGTTCTCAAGAGAACCGAAGGACAAGGCGAGACCCGGCGTCCGCGAGAATACAAGATACCAGAGAGCCGCGATGAAAGTGGTCTTCCCCGCATCTGGAAGGCCCGCCATGAAGACGTTGCGGGTCGTCATATCGCCCCTCCCCGCCGGCCAAACCGACTGTATTGGCGGCCCGGCTCGATGCATGCAGCGCCCCCGGAGGCCAGAGGGCGCTTGAGGCCGAGAAGAAACACCATGAGAACATTCAGCCCGTGGCCGCGCGGTAAGGCCGCATCTGTAGAATCGGCGTTTGCGGCTGTACGGAACGACTCCACGACTGCGAAACGATCACCAAAGCGGTCCTTCAGCGACTGGACGATATCTTCAAACTGCGCGCCTCCTCCGGCCGTTTCGACGACATCGGCCTTGGTTAGCACCAAGGCGAGAGACGGACGATGATTCAAAACGCCCGCAGCACTGAGTGTTTCAAGAATAGCTTCAGCGTCGGACAGTGGCAGGTGGCGTGTCTCGAGGTTCGAGAGCAGGGCACCATCTATTAGGTATACGATGGCATCCGACGATTTCAGCTCCTGCAGCGTCGAGGCGACACCAATTCCTTGGGCCGCCTCCCGCACTGTTTCGCCAGGGCGATCGCCGAGAAGCAATCCGACACGACGATCGCCGTGATCCACCCTAAGATGAAAGAAGCCGAGCCCCTCCGCTCGCCGCGTCCGAAGCATATCGTTCTGCGTCCGGTTTGAAGCAGCCCGGCTCAGGTGACACAGGTTCTCAAAGGAGAACAGGCTATCCGATCCCGCGAAGGAGAAACCGTCCGCCGTACCTTCCAAAAAGATTTCATAGAACCCTGCAATCAGCGAGGTCTTGCCTGCATCCTTCGGCGCCAAGATGGAGATAACATGGGTTTCCTCAGCTTCGCGAAGGACCCGGCAGTCCGCGGCTAGGAGGCGGGTGCCAGCTCTTAGACTTAGGCCTTCGGCCTCCATTTCGACGTCAGATTCTGTATCGAGCTCTGATATCTCGCGGATCGCTTCAACGGGGGCATCGTCTGGAAGATCGGCAATCATCACCCGCCCACCCCGGTAGGGGCAGCTTTCGGGGTCCTGAGCTTCCACGCACTCCCCGGTCTTGTCGAAAGGGCAGTCGCTATTCGTGCAAGGCCGCGCTACCGCCATCAAACTGCCAGCGCCTTGAGCAGCATGCGTTCGCGATAGACTTGCAGGGCGAGGTCATGACTGCTGACTTCTAGATCCGGAGCAAAGCCAGTCACGCTCTCGGAACCCGCGCACCAAGCCGATCCGGCGGCTGAGCCGAACTCCCGGTATCGATCTAGCAGGCGATGAAGCGGAAGGATGCGCGCGGACGGATCTCGCTCCACTTTTCCGGTAAGAAAGTCTGTTGGCGCAGCCTCAACGGCCGCTTGGATCTTAACCGGTTCACAAGGAACCCCGAGACGCCCCAGAAGGGCGAGGAAGGTCTTGGAGTGGAGCGGCGAACGAGTTCGGTCGGCCAGATCGATGCCTGCAGCAAGAGCGCCAAGCGCGGGTGCCATGACCTTAAATTCCCCTCCCGCAACCTCGCTCTCGCCCGCGAAGACGAACCACAACATGTCGGCTTCCTCGTCGACTTGGTTCAGTCGGGTTTCGACACTCTCAAAGGCCGAGCGCGTGGCGGCCGCGACCTTCTCAAGACTACGACCGACGGCCTTCAGCACGTCCGTTAGCGCGGCCGTCGTGTGTTCGACATCGAAGCCTTTCGCGAGCTCCGCGACTGCCTTGGCGGTTGGGGTCTCACCCGCGATCTTGGCAATTTCGCTCTTTATCGCTTCGCGAGACCGCCAAGAGTCTGCGATCACGTCAAGTTCCGCCGCTGCTCGGGAAGCAATGTCGACCGAGAGAGATGCAGGTTTCCGGCCTCCGAAATCAGCCGTCATAACGGCCAGTGCGGCGGCAACATCGAGATCGCCAGTACAGGAGAATAGATAGTCCAGCGCTGCGGCGCTTAGCTGCCGTGACGAGGCGCTGCCGGCTGCAAACGTCAAGCTTTCATCCTTGGCCTGAAGGGCCGAGACCAGTGCGGTCGGCACCGCACCGCCGTAGATCGCGTCGATCAGGCCTGGGATCATGGCCTTCGTTGCGTCACCCGCGAACGCCTCAAGGCCATTCCAACGCTCCGCAGAAAAGCCGGGCGCGCCTTCTATAATCAGCGGCGCGTTGTAGTTGCGAAAGAAATCGTCCACTTTATTCCCCCTCCGCCATGTGGATCATCTCGATGAGTTTTGGCAACTTCTCATCACTGACAGCTCGCTTAAATATGTTAGCGTAGCGATACCGTTCAGGTAACCTTGCCTCATCCTCATTCAACAAACCAAGGGACTCGGCGATTAATCTCTTGTTGCTGCTCGACAGCGCCCAGAACCTTTGAACGTCACGGCCATGGGCCCCGCCGGATTCCGGAGCAGGTGGAGGGGCCCGCTCAGCACCGGTCATAGGCTCCATCTCCTGCGGTATAGGCGGCAAAGGGAAGCTCGCGTCCCAGCGGGTGTCTCCAGTCTTGGTCTCGTGCCGCCTGAACCGCCCAGGACTGGCCTGCCAAGCCCAGACCTCAGCAGAAACTACGAGCGTAGCGACTTCCCCATCTTTGCGCACTTCCAAATGTACGACGTTGAAACCTGGCTCAAACGCCGGCTCATGCCGGTTCGGGCTGACCGCCCCTGCGCCAAACCGCATAAAGTCCGAGTTTCGGTCGACGTCTCGGTCGTGCACATGCCCCATGAACTGAAGGGGAACGCGATCCTTCAACAAATGGACTTGTTCGTCATGGTCCAAAAGCCAATGCGGCGGATGGTGGATTAACACCACGCCGATTTCGCTCTCCTTCGTACGGAAGGTGGACTGGAAAGGGCCAACATATAGGTTCTGTCGAGGATCATCGTCCCCACCTGGCGGCCTACAGGATGAGAACAACACGGAATTGAGTCCGAAGATTTTTAGCCAGTAGCCATAGTCAAGCGCGAGCCAGCGCACCCAGCGTCCGTACTCCTTTGGACCGACCTCGGACTGATACTCCGCCGCGAAGTTGTTGTAGGCCTCGAGAGGGCGAAACAACGCGGGGCCCATTGCTTCGTCAGTCATGACCGTTTTGAGCTCTCGCTCTCGATCAGCGGCGCTGCCCTGTCCAACAACCGTCTTTTGTACGATTTTGAGAAGTGCGTGACGCGAAGATATACTTCGATCGACGTCGTGATTTCCCGGCACCAAGTAGACGCCCTGATCACTGACGCCAGAGATTCTGGCGATTTCGGCGAGCCAAATCCGAGCTATGTCATACTCCGACTTCAACCCCCAGTTGGCAATATCACCGGTCACGAAGATGGCGTCGAAGGCACCCTCGGCCGCCGAAGCGCGAATTTTTTTGACAAGCTCATCCCGGTAGATCGCGTCCGGGTCGGTCTCGGATTCCGACGCGCCATTGAAGTGGATGTCGGACAGATGAAGAATTTTCGCGCCCATCGACGCCTCCCCCCGGAGCAAAATCTTCGGCGGGGCCGACGGCCACGACCGGCTCCGCGCGCTTCCTTTTTGGAAGTCGCACGCGGAACAACGATCCCCTAACCATTCAATCAGGAGTCGTCGAGCTTGAACTTCCGCATGGGTTGCGCGCTAGAGGTCGATGGCGTGCACGTGCAACATCGACCTAACCAATCGAACGAGGTCAGGAACGATTTTTCGCCGCAAGCCTACCAGTTACTTCATTCATTCGATGTCACAACGTCTGGCCAGTTAACTGAACCGACTATCACTTTTGTCACTGGGGTCGAGGGCTTCCTGTACGTATATTCGCACTTCTTGTGATATTTCGCATTCTCAGTGAGATTTTACAAGACCGCCGCCGGTCAGGGCGGCCATGGAGGCGGAGTGGTGCGGCGCCCGAAAAGGCCGGTCACGGGTCAGGGCGCCGCGATCGATCAGGCCCGCCACCGACCAGACCATGGAGGTCTCCAGCAACTCCTGCGGCGTCAGCGGCGGCAACAGGCCGGGCAGGCGCTGCGCCATCATCGACTTGCCGGAACCGGGCGGACCGATGAATAGCAGGTTGTGGCCGCCGGCTGCAGCGATCTCCAGCGCCCGCTTGGCGCTCTCCTGCCCCTTGACCTCGCGCAGGTCAGGGACGGCGCCGCCCGTCGTCACCGGGCCGGGCTCGGGTGCGCGCAGCACCTGGGTTCCCCGGAAGTGGTTGATCAGACCGATCAGGGAGCGCGGCGCCAGAATGGCCGTGTCGCCCGCCCAGGCGGCCTCGGAGCCATTGGGCTCGGGACAGATCAGACCCAGGCCCATGGCCCCCGCCGACCTGCCCAAGGA
>Ga0247827_10000710_pt1 | contig 14783 bp, 8 predicted proteins | sample 12C_Control_Day2_FD_194414 | JGI IMG/M metagenome (GOLD analysis project Ga0247827, IMG submission 194414) | Soil microbial communities from agricultural site in Penn Yan, New York, United States - 12C_Control_Day2 | ecosystem: Environmental > Terrestrial > Soil > Agricultural land | place: USA... | reverse complement strand
GCCAGTTGGTAACCTTGAGCCAGCGGCTCGACGGCGAACGCACTGTTGCTCAATGCCATGCTGCCGATCAGGGCGGCGCCGAGCAGACCGAGGGTGTTTTTTGCTTGAGTCATGATGCAGCTCCACTGGGGTTGGAAAGTGGAGCCATTAGGCCGTTGCTGTTTGTCGTGGATGTATCGTGGCAGGCGCACTTTTGTATGGCAGTAGGTCTGCAGCACAGGCAGATACAGTGCGATACACACCACCCGGCAACGGGCCCCAAGCTGCCTTGGGGCCCTGAGGCGTGATCAGTCTTCCAGCGGTTTGGGCGGGGCCGCTGGCTTGGCGGGCTTGGCAGGCTTGGCAGGCTTGCTGTCCTTGTCCTTGGCTTGCGGGGCCGCGGCTACGGGCTCGGGCGCCGCCACCGCCTTTTCGCTGGCAGGCAGTTCATCGACCGCTTTGAGGATCACCTGTGGGTCGATGGCCTCGCCGGTCTCGTCGTCCTTGAGCATGTGCCGCTCACCGTCCTTGCCCACCAGAATCACCTTGGTCCCCTTGCTCGCACCCAGCTTCAGTTCCCGAATCAGGGCCATTGTGGTCTGCTGCTCGAGGTTCTTGTCCTCTCGCTTGCCCATCATGTTGGCGACGCTGTACAGGACAAGATTGCGCTCCTTGAACGCAGCCTGGGTGGCCGGGTCCTCGAGCGCCTTGTTCAGCCCTCGCAACGTAGGGTCGGCACTGCTGGGAGCGATAACCACCAATGGTCTGGCCTTGCCCAGTTCCTTGGCTAGAGGCGCATCACTGTCTGCGGCAAACAGGGGGCCGGCAACAGCAAGCAAGGTTGCGAGGGTCAGTGACCGGACAAGCATGCGTATCTCCTTATTGTCTCGATATACCAATGACTACAGATCACGGAGAAAAATCCGACAGGAGCCTAAACCACTTCATTCCAGAACGGGGTGTGCAAAAGTAACTGTCGATTTCCGAGCCACCTGAAGCCAAGACTACGGCGCTGCTACAAACCACTGTCAGCACGATTGAGCATAGCCCAAAGCCGCTTTGGCAGGGCCAGGCAGCCCTTGATCTGAGCGCAGGTCAACGCACATCGATCGCTGGCCCCTTGGGGCCGACTTCCATCGCGTGAATCGTCATATCCAGCATCAGCCCTCTGCGTGCAGCGCGCTGAGCATCACGAATGGCATCCGCCTGGTCGATCATGGCCCCTTCGGTCAGCGCTTCGTCGTCAAGCACGGTTTCAAGCTGCCTTCTGAACGGCAGGTCGACCGCAGCGAATCGCTCAGGATGGGAACGTTCCAGGTGCGCCTGCCAGAATTCACGGTCAACCATGGAGCGGGCAATCTCTTCCGGCGTTTCTGCATCCCGCACCGCAGCCTCTGCTTCTGCAAGGTCCGCATCCAGGACGCCCGAGATCGCAAGAAAGCTCATTTCGCCCACCTGCAATGGCAGGTCGAGACGCTCCCTCAGCCCGATCCTGAAAGCCAACCCCACCTCGCTTCCTTCCAGCGTCCTGCCATGCTGTAACGCCCATCGGGTAGCGAACATGTCGACTGCATCCTGGCGCCATAAACGTCTGCCCAGGTCTAGCAAAGCGCGTTCGCTTCCTCCCTTGGCCGCGTGCTCAACCTGCCAAACCAGCAAATTCAGTTCAAGGTTGCTCAAGCACCAGGTTGCACCATCCTGGCACCCCCACTCATCATTCGCCACGGACAGCAAGTTCTGCCGCAGCTCCGGCGTAATGGCAATCGCTTGTAATACCCCCATTACCCGATTGCCCAGTGCACGCGGATTGACACGAAAGTCTTCGGACAGCAACAACTGGCGAAGCACACGGAAAAAACGCTCGGCGTCCTGTCCTACATCCAGCGAGTCCCAGGCAGAAAGCATCAAGCCGCGATGCTCCGGGGCCACGGCATCCCCCCAGACTTCACGCGCGTGCTGCAGCCGCAGAAGCACTTGCTCCTCGTCGTGGGCAGGATCGTCGCTACTCAACGAAGCCTGCAAGCGTAACGTCTGGGCCTCGCCCAAAGGGTTCGCATTCAAGCGAAACCGCCGCCGATGCCACAGGGGCAACTGGTAGAAACCCTCTGGAATGTGCCTGATCCGGTTATCCCGCAAGTCGACGGATACCAACTGATCGTTGTCGAACACGCCCAGTGGAAACTGCGAGATCTGTGTGGCGCGCAAGCTGAGCCAACGCAATTCAGCCAAACCCGCCAACGTGAACCGGCTCCCCAGAGGGTTATGGGAAAGGTCGAGAGACTGCAGGCTCGTGCAACTGGCCAATGTGGCGGTTTGTGCAGTGTTCAGGACGATGCGGTTGTTGGTCAGGCTCAGATGCCGCAGCTGCGCTATCTGTAGCAACGGCTGCGGAAGGCGCGTCAACAGGTTCCCTCCCAGATCGAGGGTTTGCAGGTTAGGGAAAGCCAGCAATAAGCTGCTTGGCACCTCCAGTAGGTCAAGGTGCAACAGAGACAGGCTGGTAACGCCCCTGAAGCTGACCTGCACGGGAATGTTGGGCAAGCCGCCCGGTCTGAAATTCCAGAACATGACGTGGAGGTTTTCCTGGGCATTGATTTGCAGTTCCCCCACACCCACCGACCGCCTCCAGCAATTGAACAACGTCTGGCGTAAAGCCTCTCGATCTTCCCTGACATCGCCCTGCGCTCGTGCCACCCAGGTATTCAGTGTGATGCGGAGCACCGCAAACTCATTGCGAAGGTCAGCCAGTACTTGTTCAATCTGATGCCCGGAACGCCTGGCGTCATCGACGAAGGTCTCGACCTGCTCATCACTCAACCACGGAAAGAGATCGCGCAGCGTGGCCCTCAGGGCACGCCCCCTTGATGCAAAACCACCTACTCCGCCGCCCCCCAGTGGGTAGCCAATACGTCCATCGGCCAAGCGCATGGGCCCTCGGACAGCACCTGGGCGTACCGCGCCAAGCAAACGACTGATCTCATCACGATGGCGTACCGCTTCGCGCCCCAGTATCACCCTGAGGTTGTGCGAGAATGGATCACCGATCCCCATCGCCTCCCGTTGTACATCGGTATAGGCTGGCGCCATGACGTCGAACAACTCACCTGCCTCACCACACGCCCTGCCGTGGCTGTCATGCAGCTGAAAGGAACCCTCCAGGTGCACCAGGTCGAACGCCCCCTGCCCTTGCTCGGTCTGCGCCAGCATCGGCCCGCCCAGCCAACCTTCGTACACCCGCCAGCACACCCCTCGCTCGCCCCCAGGCAGATACCGCAACAAGCCCACGACTACCCGTGCCAGGTCTGCATGCTGCGGCGTATCAAGGTACAACGCCTCAAATACCCGAGCCTGGCGGGTAGCCAGCACACTGCCCCTTGCCGCCTCGGCCAACCCCAGTGCAACCCTGCCGCTGGATAGCAACCGTGTGCGGTCAACGCTGGTGGCAGCCTGTACCAATGCTTGCGCACCGCGCACGCTCAGCCCAGGGAAGACCCGGCGCAACGCTGCGCTGCCAAGGGTGTCGTCGGGCTGCAAGGCTTCGAAAAGGTGCTGCAGCAATGTTCGCCGCTGCGCCCATGCCAACGTAGCCAGCGCCTGATCTGTCAGGCCACTCGCGCCTGGCAAGTGCCGAGCGTGATCGAGCACTGTTGCATCTTCTACCGGCTCGCCGCTGCGCAGACGGCCAATCATGCTGCGGATGCGTTGATCAAGCCTGACCCGCTCCACACTGTCGATCATCCCGGGGCTCGGTGCCTGGGCGTGTACATGCAGGCCACGCACGTCATCGCCATCAAGACCATGGAACAGCAGAACCTGATCGATCTGTTCGTCATTCAGCCCATTGAAGGGTTCACCCAAACGCCGAAACATGCGGTATTTGTCGGTCCACCGGGCCGGTTGCTCGCTCCACAACCGCCAGGCACCTGCGCCATTGTGGCGCAGCAACGGCCCGTGGCCGTCGACCGGATACAACTGCCATTGATCATCACCCGCCTCTGCCACGCGATAGTGATGCCCGTCCATTTCGATCCAGGCCAGCCCATCCTGACGCCGAATACCCAAGGCGTCCAGGCTCGAGGCTGCAACGGGTGCCTGGCTTTGAAACGGGGTCACGTCTTGTTGCCAGAGTTTCTCAGTGCCATCCTCCAGCCGAGCCGGCACCAGGTCATCGACCTGCGCAGAGCGCGCCCAAACCCGTCGAGCGACACCAACCCCGGCTACCGTGGTCGCCAGCACGGCAAGGTCTGTCGCCACGTGGGTCAAATGGTCGAGCGCCTCCTGACGATCGCCTTCCTGCCAGGCCTCGGCGCCATGGTAGACCTCAGCCAGTAGTTCGCAGGCCGTCACGGCCAGCAGCGCCAGGCCAAGCCCAGGCAGGAAGAAACTGGCCAGGTTGAGCAGCGCCCATCCTTCGGCTTCAAGGCGCAGGTCATGCTGGCGCTGAACCTCACGATCCAGTCTGGCCACAGGGACCGCTATCATCGCCGCATCTTCCTTGATCTGGTGGATACGTGCCTGTGCCAGGCTGATGAACAATGGCTGCGGGTAAGCCTGCAAGTGCGGTTCGAGATCGCGAAAAGCCCAGCCCGGCAGGTCATCGAAGCGCTCCGCGACCTGGGCGAAAAAAGCCTGGCTGTCGCGCCGCAGCACGAAGCGGCTGAAAAAACGCCGGTAAGCCTTGTCTCGCAAGCGACGGCCCAGTTCGCGGTTCAGTTTGTCGATGCTCTCGAACGCGCGCCAGGGCGAAAAAGGGTCTCCAGGCACGTAAAGCAACACCCGACGCGTCGTGTTGAACAGGACGCCCTGCTCGACCACTACGAACACTGTCACCTGCTCAATCCGGCAACCCAGCAATTTCAGTTGCCTGGCCTGCACAAGGTCGCCCGCCAAGCGCGGCAGCTCGCCCTTCTCGCACACAGCCACCATCAGATTGAGTTCGCTGGCATCCAGCGTTCCCTCCTGCCTGGCTTTGTAGGCGTCCACAAGCATGGTGTAGCGCGTGGCATCTACAAGCTGTGATACCAGGCGCTCGGCACTGCCAGTGGGCGAGAGGACGGCATCCAGATGACGTTGATAGCGCTCACCCAGGTCCAGCTCACGACACAGTCCGGCAAATTCGATGCTCGTAGGGAGTTTGACCGTGCCATGGCGTGGAAGCAGCAGGCGGTTACCGCGCGGCTGACCACCTTCCTGCGCCTGCGCGGCCGTGAAGTTGCGCAATGCTACTTCGAGCAGCGGCTTTTCTTCATACACCACGTCAGTCAGGTGCGCGCCTACCGGCTGACTGTTGATCACAGGCTCCCGGCGGCCCTCCAGAAACCTGAGCAAGTACGGGTTACGGCCAAGCCCGTAACGCTCGTCAAGGGCCTTCCCCAAGGCTGATGCGACGAAACTGTCGAGGCCCTCGATACCTCGCAGCACCGCCTTCACGTGCTCACAGCAGCGAAGGCTGTTTGCCAATGCCTTGCCGATCTCAGGCAGTTGCTCAGCCGGTGCATGACGCAACCAGGGCGGCAGGCGCCTGCCGATGATGCCGTCCTGGAAAGTATCGATGGCGGCCTGCGCATCTGACGGCACAGTGGTGTCCATGGCTGGGGGCCTCTTCATGAAAAGAAGCCAGACTAAGTCGCCTGCCCCGCGCCAGGCGCTATATAACTAATGCCTGCGGCCAAACAACCGGCCACCCGCTAGTTGAGCAGACGTGGCGCTGCATTCCTGTCCAGCGCTTCCAGGGTCAACTGCAGCAACATCGCATGCTCCCGTTGCTGATTGCTGATCTGTAGCCGTGCGATCTCCTCTTGCCGGTTACCCGACGCCATCAACCGTTCCAATTCATCGTGTATGCGTTGCGGCACTTGCAAGCGCGCAGGGAACATCTTGCGCAGGTAGTCCTGCCAGAACCACTGCTCCGACAGAAAATGCGCAACACCTTCCGGGGTCTGTCTGGCCAGGACGATGTCACGGGCCAAGCGCACGTCTTGCTCGGTCAGGGCCGGAATACCTGCATAGAGCATTGCATCTGGCTGAGCGGGTAAATCCAAAGACTTGCGCAAGGTGATCCGGTATGCCAAGGCGAACTCGATCGACTCATTGCCCGCCCCCACCCGCTGGGCATGTTCAGCGGCTATCTGGTCGAGCAACGCCAACCGCCACAAGCGACCACCGAGCCATAGCAAGGCCCGCTCAGGTTGCCGGGCAAACTCGCCACGTCGCGCACGCCATATCATCACTCGCAGTTCCAGGTCAGCGAACCTAGCGGTGGCGTTATCCTGGCAATCGGTCGCCGCAGCGTGCTCGAACAGCTCATTCTTGAGGGCATCGTCCTCAGTCATAGCCTGGAACATTTCGAACACGCGGGCTGCCAGCGCGGACGCAGTCGAGGAAAACCTGAAGGCACCCGATGCTGTCAGCACCGACAGGGTGTTGAAGAACTCAGCCGATTGCTCCTCGGCCTCGAGATGGACCCACAGCGCAGCCATTTCATCGCGACGCTCGTCTGGCAACACATCCAGAAAGCGCAGCCGGTAAGGCACGCGACTCGCCTCAAGCCAATGCCAGGTAGAAAGCCCATCATGCGCAGCCGCCAGTAGATTGCCGGAAAGCTCGACCCTGCCCGAGCGCCACAGCTGCGACAGATGAAAACCATCGGGCAGCTCGGAAATACGGTTGCCGCTGAGGTTCAGGGTGTGCAGTGCTGGCGCGTCCATCAGCCCGTAGGGGAACACGGGCATCTGGGTGTTCGACAGGTGCAGGGCATTGAGCTCGCTCATTGCGAGCACGGAAAATGCCCTGCGCAATGGGTTGTCCGATAGGTTCAGGTACACCAGGGAACGGCAATCCGCCAGGATCAACGCCTGGCTTTGGTCGAGAACGATCTGGTTACCCGACAGGTCGAGCACTTCCAGCCTTTGCACAAGCATCAGCGGCAAAGGCAAACGCCTGAGTCGGCAATTGGTGATTTCCAGGTTGCGCAAGTTGGGAAACGCGCGCAGGAACTCATCCGGAACCCGCTCAACGCGCATCGAGCGCAAGGCCAGGATCGAGACATGGGGAAAGCCCACTTGCACCGGTAGGGCCGGCAGTTGATATAAACCGCTGCCGGTCTGGGTCAGCATGAAGCCTCCGTCTGCCGCTGCCGCTTCCCCTTGCAGTTCCGGGACAAGGCAGCGCCAGCAGTCGATCAGCCCCTTTTTGAACTCACGCCGGGCGGCCAGTTCCGGTGTCGGGAAGGCACTGCGTACCCACTTGCTCAAGTGACTCTTGAGCAGTCTGTACTGCTGCTCCAGCATTTGTAACCTGGCTTGCGCGTTGCCTGACTCCAGCCAGCGGCCGATCTGCTCGTCGCTGAAGGCTGGGTACAGGTCTCGCAGCCGGGCCTGAAGCGCCCTCGGCCTGGACAACTCCAGCGCCGCCCAGAGCCTACCGCCAGCCATGGGATAGCCAACCCGGCCATCAGCAAGACGTTGCGGCGCAAGAAACGAGCCGCTCGGCCGCTCCAGCCTGAGCAGGTTCACCACGGCTTGGCGTTGGTCGATAGCAACGTTTGCCAGCGCCTGGCGCAGTGCGGGCACGAACGGCTGGCCTTGGCCGATGGCCGCTTGCGATGCGTCGTCATAGGCCGCGGCCAGGGTCTGGAACAACTCGCCCGCCTCACCGGCAGGCGTGTGCGCCTGGGTACGCAGGCGGAACAACCCATGCCGGTGAAACAGGTCAAACGTGTGCCCCGATCCCTCGATCATCAGTAACGGTTCGCTGGCATCGCCGTCAAACAGTCGCCACCCCCGCCCGCCAGCCCCCGGCACGTGCACCAGCAGATTCAGCACGACCCGCGCCAGGTCGAGGTTCTGCGGGGTGTCGAAGCTCAGCGCCTCGTACACCCGTGCCATGCGAATCCGCGCAACCTGCAACCTCGCCGCCTCGGCCATCAATAACGGCACGCGCCCCGTCTCACGCAGAAGCTGCAGGTCATCCTCGCTGGCATCGCGCAGCACCTCATTCGCCGCCAAGCGGTGCAGACTGGCAAAATCCCCACGCAGTGGGCGGCCAGTTTCGGTGTCGGGATTCTGCTCCTCGTACAACGTCTGCAGCAGCTTTCGTCGCCCGGCCCAAGCCACATCGGCCAACGCTGCCCCGTCCTTGCCAGCCGCCTGTGGGAGGCTCATGACCCGCTCCAGTAGCTGTGGGTCGGCGGTGGCCGCCCCCTCGCGCAACCGGTTGACCAACGTACCTATCCTGCCAGCGAGCAGCACGCGCTCGACGGTGTCGGCCAGCACTGCCTCCGGCGGTCGGCCATACACATGCCATGCTCGCAAATGCTCGTCATCGAGGCCATGGATCGCCAGCGACTGGTCGATCTGCGCGTCATCGAGGTCGCTGAATGGCCTGCCCAGGCGGCGGAACAACTGGCGAGTGTCGTCCCACTCGGCAGGTTGCTCGCACCACAGCCGCCACGCACCGGCACCATTGTGGCGTAGCGGCGGCGCATAGCCCTGATAAGGCAGCAGTTGCCAGTGCTCATCCTCGTTGCGCCAAGTTATCTCATACCAGTGGCCATCCATGCTGATCCAGCGCCGCTCGCCCAGGCGGTGCATACCCTCCGTATCCGGCACCGCTGTGTCCGGCGGGCTTTCGCGGCGATAGGGCCGCAGATCCGCGTTCCACAGTTTTTCCTCACCGTTTTCCAGCTGCGCCGGCACCAGTTTGTCCACCTCGCTCCAGGCGCGTCGCGCCGTAGCGACTACGGCAACGGTCGCACCTATAGCCAGCAACCCTTTGCCTACATTGAGCAGATGCGCCAGCGCTGCATTGCGCTCGTTCTCCTGCCAGTCCCCGACGGCCTGGAACGTCTGTTCAAGCAGCTCCCAGGCCATCACCCCCAGCAACACCGCGCCAATGCTCGGAACGAAGAACCCTGCAACGCCCACCAGGGTCCAGCCTTCAGCGCGCAGACGGCGGCCATGCTCGGCCTGGACCTCGCGATCGAGCATGGCCACGGGCGGGGCGATGATCGCAGCATCGTCCTTGATCTGGGCAATCCAATCGCCAGCAAGCTGTTCGAACAGCGGCAAGCGATAGGCAGAAGTCTGCTCATCGAGGTCCCTGGTTGCCCAGATGGCCACGTCATCGAGCCGTTCGCTGACGGCCGAGAAGAATCGCTGGCTATCGCGACGGCGCACGAAGCGATTGAAGAAACGCCGGTAGTCATCTTCGCGCAGGCGTTTGCCAAGCACCCGGCGGGCATAATCTTCCAGGTCGCTACGCACGCTCCAGGGGCCTTGCGGGTCACCCGGCACGTAAACCAATACGCGCTTGCTGGTGTTGTACAACAAACCTTCGTCGATCACATCCAGCACTACGATCTGCTGCAGACGGCAGCCGAACAGTTCCAGTTGCCGAACCCTGACCGGCTTTCCTTCAAGCTTGCCGAGCACATCGTGAAGGCAAAGCTCCACTACCCACTGCAGCTGGCCTGCGCTCAACACACCTTGCGCCCTGGCCTGAAGGGCGTCCACCAACATGCTGTAGCGTTGCCGTCGCGCCAACAACGCTCTGATTCCGGGCTGGAGAACGGCGTCCAGATGCGCCTGGTATTTCTGGCCAAGATCCAGCGTTCGGCACAACGTGGCGAAGCCCGGTGCAGACAGCTCGCTACGCTTGGCGCCGCCCTCATCGACCAGGCAATTGCCACGCGGCTGCTCGCGCGCCTGCTGTGCGGTGAAATTGCCTAAAGCGGCCTCGAACAGAGGGATATCGTAGTAGTCGGTGCCAGGCACCGGAACTCGGCTGGTCACATAATTGATCGTGGGCGAGGTGAAGGTGTACCACTGGCGAAAATACAGCTGATCAAGGTCGAGGTCGCCGCGGGCACTGAGCGCTTGCTGCAGCAAGGGCCGGGTAAAATCATCCAGGTTGCGCAGCCTCGCCAACGCTGCCGACAAGCCTTCGCGGCAGGCCAGCAACGCTGGCAGCGCCTCGCTCAAGTACTGGTATTCGGCCCTGCCCAACTGCGCTATCCAGGCTGGCAGCCGCTGCGCGATGTACTGGTCCTGGCCTGCTTGCACGATGGCAAGGGTATCGACCGTATTCGATGGTTGGTTTGCATTGCCCTGCATATCTGCCTCCGCGATGACGTGGAGGCGCGAGTTTGCACAGTGTTGCGTCGGACCGACGCCTAGCTATCTACCACCCGTTCAGAACAGCAGCAATTGCTGGTCGGTAAGGCGCGTGAAGTCATCGCCGACAAAAGGCAGGATGGCATCTGCCACCGGTTGAAGCTGACGGCTGATGTAGTGATCGTAGTCGATCGGTGCCTGCAGGTTTTCCAGCGGCTCAGGGCCGGCGGTGGTGATCACGTAACTGATCCAGCCCCCACGCTGGTACTGCAGAGGGCGTCCCAGACGTTTGTTGTACTCGTCGGCAAGGCGTGCGGCACGCACATGCGGCGGCACGTTGCGCTGGTAATCGGCCAGCGGGCGACGCAGGCGCTTGCGATAAACCAGCAGTTCGTCCTGCTCGCCGGCCAACGTTCGCCGCACGTACTCGCGGACATAATCTCGGTAGGGCTCGCTGCGGAACTCTACGGCCGTAGAGTTCCTGCTGGAACTGCCGGGCCAGCGGTGACCAGTCGGTGCGCACCGATTCCAGGCCCTTGTAAACCATTTCTTGCGAACCGTCGGCCCGCTGCACCAGGCCGGCATAGCGCTTTTTACTGCCTTCATCGGTACCGCGGATGGTGGGCATCAGGAAGCGTCGGTAATGCACCTCGAACTGCAGTTCGAGGGCGCTCTGCAGGTTCATGGTCTCGTGCAGATGGGCTTGCCACCATTGGTTGACCTTTGCCACCAGCTCGCGGCCGATGCGCGCCGCGTCCTCCTCGGCGTGGGCCCCCTTGAGCCAGACAAAGGTGGAGTCGGTATCACCGTAGATCACATCGTAGCCACACGCCTCGATCAGGGACCTGGTCTGGCGCATGATCTGGTGGCCGCGCATGGTGATCGACGACGCCAGGCGCGGGTCGAAGAAACGGCAACCGCTGGAACCCAGCACGCCATAGAAGGCATTCATGATGATTTTCAAAGCCTGCGACAGCGGCGCATTGCCCTCGCGCTTGGCTGCTTCCCTGCCCTGCCACACCCGTTCGACGATGGCTGGCAGGCAGTGCTGTGTGCGTGAAAAACGCCCACCGCGAAAACCCTCGACCGAATGTGCGTCGTCAGGCAGACGCAGGCCTTCAATCAGCCCGACAGGGTCGATGAGAAAGGTACGGATGATCGACGGGTACAGGCTCTTGTAGTCCAGCACCAGCACCGAATCGTAAAGCCCCGGCCGCGAATCCATGACAAAACCGCCGGGCTGGCTTCGTCAGGGCGGCTGCCAAGGCTGGGCGCGACAAACCCAAGACGGTGCATCTGTGGAATGTACAAGTGACAGAACGCAGCTACCGACCCACCGCTGCGGTCCACGGCCAGCCCCGTCACCGACGCACGCTCGAGCAGGAAGTCGAGCAGCCGGGTATGGGCGAAAATGCGCGTGACCAGTTCGCAGTCCTTCAGGTTGTAGTGCGCCAGGGCCGGTTTGTCTTCGGCGAAGCGGCGGTTGATCTCGTCCATGCGTTGGTACGGCGTGTCGATGGCCTTGCCTTCGCCCAGCAGGGTCTGGGCGACGTTCTCCAGGCTGAACGAGGGAAAACTCCAGGTAGCCGAACGCAACGCCTCGATGCCATCGATCAGCAAACGCCCCGGCGCATCGGCAAAAACGTGGCCACCACCGGCATGGCTGCGCAGGGTCATGGCCGCACCGTTGCGCCCCAGCGTCAGTGGCACCTGCAACGACTTGGCATGCTCATGCAGCAGGCGCAGGTCGAACTGCACCAGGTTCCAGCCAATGATCGCGTCCGGGTCATGCCTGGCCATCCACTGGTTGAGCCGGGTAATCAAAGCGGCGCGATCGGCGCAATACTCCAGGTCGAAGTCAAGCTCGGCGGCATCGCCGTTGGCCGGGCCGAGCATGTACACCTGGCGCTGGCCACAGCCCTCCAGCGCGATACTGTACAGCTCGCCACGCTCGCTGGTCTCGATGTCCAGCGACACCAGGCGCAGCGGCGGGCGATAACCGGGCGAGGGTTTGAGCTGGGCATCGCCGAGGACGCCCTGGGCATCGGGTTGGCCGGTGAACTGCACCGGGGCAGTGATGAACCGCTCCATCAGGTAGCGTTCGGGTGGGCGGATATCCGCTTCGAACACCTCGACACCCGCCGTACGCAGGCGTTGCTCCAACTGCATCAGTTGCCGGTGCTGCCGGCAGTACAACCCCAGCACCGGGCGCTGGTCGAAGTCTTTGAGGGCCAGTGGCCGCAGCTCGACGCCGGGCTCGTTGGCCAGCAACACCCGCGCATGCGCCTCATGCGTCTGCGCAATGAACGCCACCGAGACCTGTGGCGCCAGGCGTAGCTGCCGTGGCCCCTGATCGGTTGCCAGCCAGAACTCCACGCAGGTGCCTTCGGGCGTGTCATGCCAATGACGGGTCAGCACAAAACCCTGCTGCAACTCCACTGCGTCGACCTCTGCTGAAAAACGCAATTCTACGCTAGCGGGCCCCCGCCACGAAGCCACTTCTGCGCGCCGCCCAGGTCAGCAACAAGGCCACCGCGATCAATGCCAACACCACCCCGCCAAAGGCCTCGGTCCCGCCCCCGACGAGCAACGCGCCACCCACGATCCCGCCCAAGGCGATAGCGCTGTTCCACACTGTCACCAGCATCGATTGCGCCACATCCCCGCCCTCGCCCGCCGCATCGGCACAGGCGGTCTGCAGCAGGGTCGGTGCGCCACCGTAGGTCAAGCCCCACAGGGCGATGCTCAGGTACATCAACCACGACGACGCCTGCCCCAATGCCAGCGTGGCCAAGGCAAAACCGGTCAAACTCAGCAACACCAGCTTGCGCAGGTGTCGGTCGACCAGCATCCCCACCAGGCCGATTCCGGCCAGGGCCGAAAGGCCAAACACCATCAGCACCGGGCCAATGTCCGCCGCCATGCCGGCCGCCGCCAGCAGCGGCACAATGTAGGTGTAGAGGATGTTGTGGCCAAGGATCCAGGTCAGGATCACCAGCAGCACGATCAACACCCCCGGCGTGCGCAGCACCTGCATGGCCGCCGGGCGCTTGCCAGCGGCATGCCCCGGGTACTCCGGCACCGAGCGCAGCACCCACACCACCAGCAGCAACGCCACCAGGGTGACCAGCACAAACGTTGCACGCCAGCCCAGCCCAGCGCCCAGCCAGGTGGCAATGGGCAGCCCGAGCGACAACGCAATCGGCTGCCCGAGCATGGCCAACGCCATGGCCCGGCCCTGCAACGGTGCCGGCACCATGCGCCGGGCATGGCCAGCGATCAGGCCCCATGCCAAGCCGGCCGCAGCCCCCGTGAAAAAGCGCAGCACCAGGGTCAGGCTGTTGGAGCCCGACAAGGCCGTCAGCCCGTTGAACAGCACGAAGCCGAGGATCGCCAGCAACAGCGCCCGGCGCCGATACCAGCCTTGGGTCAACGTAACCAACGGGATGGCGGTCAGTAACGAGCCCAAGGCATACGCCGTGACCCATTGCCCGGCCATGGCCTGGCTGATGTGCATGCCGTTGGCGATCTGGTCGAGCAAGCCCGCCGGCAGGGTTTCGCTGAGGATGGCGATAAAGCCAGTCATGGCCAGCGCCAGCAGCCCGCTGACGGGCAGACGCTCGCTGCTGGCGTCCAGCAACGGTGGGGAGGATGTCTGGGACATTGCAATTGCCTTGAGTTGGAAAACAAGGCGGACAGTCTGCAAGCAAGGCCACTGCGGAAAAAGACGGGTACAATGCCGCTCACCCCGGACACCTGTGTCCGCAATCAGGAATGCAGCATGGACAGCCTCAGCGGCTTCGTGGTGTTCAATCGGGTGGCTGAAACCCGCAGTTTCGTCGCCGCAGGCCAATCGCTGGGCATCACTGCCTCGGCCGTGGGCAAACGCGTGGCGCGCCTGGAAAGCCGCCTGGGCGTGCGCCTGTTCCACCGCAGCACACGCAGCATTACCCTCACCGCCGAAGGGATGATGTTCCTCGAGCGCAGCCGACGCATCCTTGCCGAAATAGAGGCCACCGAGCAGGAACTGTCGCAGGCCATCGAAACGCCGCGCGGGCGCCTGCGGGTGAGCATGCCGCAGGTGACCAGACTGGTAATGCCGGCACTGGCCGAGTTCATGGCACTGTACCCACAGGTTGAACTGGACCTGGACTTCTCCGACCGCATGGTGGATATCGTCGGCGAAGGCTTCGATGTGGTGATGCGCGGCGGGCAGCCGGTGGACTCCCGGCTCAGCGCCAAATTCCTGGGGCACTTTCAGCACCGCCTGGTGGCCTCGCCCGAGTACCTGCGCGAACGCGGCACACCCTTGCACCCACGCGACCTGGCGGCGCATACCTGCCTGCATTATCGATTCCCCAGCAACGGCAAACTGGAAACCTGGCCGCTGCGCCAGGAGCATCCCGAGCAAGCCTATGACATCCCCATCTCGATGGTCTGCAACCACGTCGAAACACGCGTCTGCTTTGCCTTGAACCACCGCGGCATTACCTGTCTGCCGGACTTCAACGTGGGTCGTGAATTGGGCAATGGCTCGCTGGTCAGTGTGCTCGACGACTTCATGGAACGGCGCGGCAGCTTCTATCTGCTGTGGCCGTCCGGGCGGCAGATGCCGCCGAAGTTGCGGGTGTTCATCGATTTCATGCTCGAGCGGGTGTTCAACCGTACAGGTAGTTGATGTCCTTGTAGGCC
>Ga0247827_10000709_pt1 | contig 14790 bp, 10 predicted proteins | sample 12C_Control_Day2_FD_194414 | JGI IMG/M metagenome (GOLD analysis project Ga0247827, IMG submission 194414) | Soil microbial communities from agricultural site in Penn Yan, New York, United States - 12C_Control_Day2 | ecosystem: Environmental > Terrestrial > Soil > Agricultural land | place... | reverse complement strand
ATCTCGGGCAGACGCGCATCGGTTACGCCGCGCCGCATCTGGGCGCGGTCTAGAAGGACCGGCTACCTCGCCGGACCGACGATGCGTCAGGTCTGGCGAGGTCTCGGGGAGAGCTTGTTAAACGCCGAGCCAGCGTTGCAGGACGTCCGCCGTGTCCTGACCGACTTCCAGCGGGGCGGGGCGGCGCACCGATCCGGGCGTGGCCGACAGCTTGGGGAAGACTCCCTGCATCGCCACCTTGCCCAGCACGGAGTCCTCGACCTCGATGATGGCCTCGCGCGCCGCGAAATGCGGGTCGGCCATCATGTCCTCGGCGTCAAAGACGCGGCCCGCCGGCACGGCGTGTTCGATCATCAGGTCTTCCAGTGCCTGCACCGTCAGGGTCGCGGTCCATTGGCCGACCAGGATGTCCAACTCCGTCTGATGCTCGCCCCGCGCCAGATGGGTGGCGTAGCGCGCGTCGGTCGCCAGTTCCGGTCGACCCATGGCGGTGCACAGGCGGGCGAAGACCGCGTCCTGATTGGCGCCGATCAGGTATTCGCCGTCCGAGCAGGGATAGACGTTCGACGGCGCGATCTTGGGCAGGACCGAGCCAGTGCGGGTGCGCTTGTGGCCGTTGACGGCGTATTCCGGGATCATGCTTTCCATGACCTGCAGCACGCTTTCGTACAGGGAGCTGTCGACCACCTGGCCCTGACCGGTGCGTTCACGATGCTGCAGCGCCGCCAGCGCCCCCATGCAGCCATAGGTCGCCGCCAGGGTGTCGCCGATGGACACGCCCATACGCGACGGGGCGCGGTCCGGTTCGCCGACAATGCCGCGCCAGCCGCCCATGGCTTCGCCGATGCCGCCGAAGCCGGCGCGCGACGAATAGGGGCCGGTCTGGCCATAGCCGGACACTCGCACCACGATCAGGCGCGGGTTGGTCTTCATCAGGTCGGCGGGGGCCAGACCCCACTTCTCCAGCGTGCCGGGACGGAAGTTCTCAATCAGGATGTCGGCCTGGGCGATCAGGTCGCGCGCCGTCTGCTGGCCCTCGGCCGAGCGCAGGTCGACGGCGACGGAATACTTGTTGCGCGCGATCACCCGCCACCAGGTCGGGGTCTCGCCCTGGCCCCAGTGGCGCATCGGATCGCCGACGCCTGGCGATTCCAGCTTGATCACCTCGGCGCCCATGTCGCCCAGCAGCTGCCCGCAGAAGGGACCGGCGATCAGCTGGCCCATCTCGACGACCTTCAGCCCGTCCAGGGGGCCGTTCAGCGGTTGGCTGGTCACGGGCGCATTCTCCAAAACGTCAATTAATCTTACAATCACTGGCCGGGCCTCGTGGGAAAGTCAACGCCGGGAAGAGGGGTTGTGATTGCCAAATAAATTGACAAAACTCTCGGCCGACTTGTGAGAGATCGGCGTCAGCCGACGGATCGGGAAACGTCATGCTGCTTCATATCGTGGCCAGCCCCAAGGGGGAAAGGTCGGCGTCGCGCTCGCTGGCGGATCGCTTCATCGCGACCTGGCGGGAACAGAACCCGGATGAGGAAATCGACACCCTGGCCCTGTTCGAGGAAGACCTGCCGCGTTTCGAGGCCGAGCACGCCTTCCGCAAGTTCGCGCCCATCTTCGGTGAAGAGGTCTCGCCTCAGGCGGACGACGCCTGGCGCATCGTCACCGACGCAGTGGCCCGGCTGGATCGCGCCGACCGCATCCTGCTGTCCTGTCCGATGTGGAACTACAGCATCCCCTGGGCCCTGAAGCTCTATCTGGACATCATCGTCCAGCCGCGTGTCACCTTTGGCTACAAGGCCGACGAGATGCGCCACGTCGGCCTGCTGCGTAACCGGCCGATGCAGATGATCCTGACGCGGTCGTCGACGATGGCGGGCGACTATGTCGATTTCCAGCTGCCCTATCTGAAGCACATCTTTGAAACCATCGGCATCCGCGACATCCGCGCCCTGGTGGTGCCGGCCACGACCAAGCCGGGTGCCGAGGCGCGCGAGGCCTATGTCCGCAGCTTCGACGCCCAGGCGGACGCCGCCGCCCGCCTCTTCTGACGCCACCATCGAACCGCCCTGGGGAGGGAGCGCGATGATCAAGACCGAGCAGGCGCCGCCGCACTTCCATACGCTGGATGAGATGCTGGCCCATCATGTCGGCGCGCGGCCGGATCATGTGGCCTTGTCGTTCGAGGGGCGGGATCAGACCTTCGCCGAACTGGACCGGAATGTCGGCCACGTCGCCGCCGCCCTGTTCGAGTTGGGCCTGAAGCCAGGCGACCGGGTCGCCTGGCTGGGCAAGAACAGCGACCGTTTCTACGAGCTCCTGCTGGGCGCGGCTCGACTGGGCGTCGTGGTGGTCCCGATCGGCTGGCGGCTGGCGGCGGACGAGGTCGCCTATATCCTCGACCACGCCGGTGCGCGGGTGGTCTTCGTCGGAGGCGAGCAGGCCGAGCTGATGCGCTCGGTCCTGCTGGGCGGCGCGGATGTGCGTCAGGTCGTGGCGGTCGAGGCGGGGGCGGTCGAGTGGCCCCTGTTCGAGCGCTGGCGCGACGCGGCGGGCGACCTGCTGCCCACGGCGCCGGTTCGCGAGGATGCGACGGTGCTTCAGGTCTATACCTCGGGCACGACCGGGCGGCCGAAGGGCGTGTTGGTCAACCATGCCAACATCCTGGCCCAGCGTCGGATCAACGCCGAAGCGGGCGCGAGCTGGGACGTCTTCACGCCCGAGGACGTCAATCTGGCGGCCATGCCGGTGGGCCATGTCGGCGGGGCGGTCGGGCCGCTGAACGCCATGGTCTGGGGGGCGCGCAACGCCATCCTGCGAGAGTTCAATCCCGCCGCCCTGCTGCGCGACATCGAACAGCAGCAGGCGACCATCCTGTTCGTGGTGCCGGCTGCGCTGCAGATCCTGCTCAATGATCCGCGCGTCCATGAAGTCGATTTCTCGCGGGTGCGCCAGATCATCTATGGCGCCTCGCCCATTCCCGGACCCCTGCTGCGCGAGGCCATCCGCGTCATCGGCTGCGACTTCATGCAGGTCTTTGGCCTGACCGAAACGACCGGGGCGGTGGTCGGCCTGACGCCCGCAGACCACGCCGACCACGACCATCCGCGACTGGCCTCGACCGGGCGGGCCTTTCCCGGCGTCGAGCTGGCCGTCCTGTCGCCCGAGGGCGAGCGTCTGGCGGCGGGAGAAACGGGCGAGATCGCCATCCGCGCGGCGGGCAACACGCCGGGCTACTGGCGGGCCGAGGAGGCGACGCGCGCCGCCTTCGACGCCGACGGCTGGTTCCGCACCGGCGACGCAGGGTGTCTGGACGCCGAAGGCTATCTCTACATCCGCGACCGCATCAAGGACATGATCGTGACCGGCGGCGAGAACGTCTACGCCGCCGAGGTCGAGCGCGCCCTGCTGGAACATCCCGCCGTGGCCGAGGCCGCCGTGATCGGCGTGCCGGACGACCGTTGGGGCGAGGCGGTCAAGGCCCTGGTGGTGCTGCGGTCCGGCCAGACGGCGAGCGAGGACACGCTGCGTGACGCCTGCCGCCAGAGCTTGGCCGGCTTCAAGGTTCCCCGCTCGGTCGAGTTCGCCGCCGCCCTGCCGCGCAACGCCACGGGCAAGGTCCTGAAACATCGTCTGCGCGAACCCTACTGGGTCGGGCGCACGCGCAACGTCAACTGAGTATCCCATGCATCCCAGTCATTTCGCCGCCGTCACGCCTGACAAGCCCGCCGTCATCATGGCGCGAACCGGGGCGGTAACGACCTTCCGTCAGATGGACGAGGCCTCGAACCGGGCGGCGCATCTGCTGCGGTCGCTGGGCCTGAAGCCCGGCGACGCGGTGGCGGTCTGTCTGAGCAATACGCCCGACTACTTCGCACTGGCCTGGGCGGCGCAGCGGTCGGGGCTGTACTTTGTCGCCCTGTCGTCGCGGCTGACCCTGGCCGAGGTCGACTACATCGCCCGCGATTGCGGGGCCAAGGTGCTGATCGCGGGGGCGGACCTGCCCCATACGGCGGCTCTGCCAGAGGGCCTGTCGGATCTAATGCTGTTCTCGCTGGGCGGGATCGTGCCTGGCTATCGCATCTGGGAAGACGAGGTGGCGGGCCAGCCCTCGACCCGCATCGGCGACGAGGTGGCGGGCGGCGAGATGCTCTATTCCTCGGGCACCACGGGGCGGCCCAAGGGCATCCGGCCGGAACTGCCCGCAGACGGCGACATCACCGCCATGCCCATGACCACCCTGGTGGCCAAGAGCCGCTTCGGGGTCGACGAGGCCAGCGTCTACCTGTGCCCGGCGCCGCTGTATCACGCCGCGCCGCTGCGCTGGTCGATGGGGGTGCAGCATCTGGGCGGCACGGTGGTGCTGATGGACAAGTTCGACCCTGAGCTGGCCCTGGCCGCCATCGACGCGCACGGCGTGACCCACAGCCAGTGGGTGCCGACCCACTTCATCCGCATGTTGAAGCTGCCGGAGGATGTGCGCGCCCGATACGACGTCTCGACCCTGAAACTGGCCATCCACGCTTCGGCGCCGTGCCCCGTGCCGGTCAAGCGGACGATGATCGACTGGTTCGGCCCGATCCTGATCGAGTACTACGCCGGCACCGAAGGCAACGGCATGACCATCATCAACTCCGAGGAATGGCTGCGGAAGCCGGGCTCGGTGGGCAAGGCCAACTTCTGCGTCGTCCACATCTGCGACGACGAGGGCAATGAACTGCCGCCGGGCGAGGTTGGCAACATCTATTTCCAGGGCGACCACCCGTTCGAATATCACAACGACCCGGAGAAGACGGCGACCGCCTATGACGCGCGCGGCTGGACGACCTTGGGCGATGTCGGGCGGCTGGATGAGGACGGTTATCTGTTCCTGACCGACCGCAAGAGCTTCATGATCATCTCGGGCGGGGTGAATATCTATCCGCAAGAGATTGAAAACCTGCTGATCCAGCATCCGAGAGTGGCCGACGCCGCCGTGATCGGCGCACCCTGCGCCGAGATGGGCGAGCGCGTCGTGGCGGTGATCCAGCCCTCCGACTGGGCCGACGCCACGCCCGAATTCGCCGCCGAGCTGTCGGCCTGGGCGCGACAGTCGCTGTCGGGCATCAAGACTCCGCGTCAGTTCGACTTCATGCAGGAACTGCCGCGCCACGACACGGGCAAGCTCTACAAGCGGCTGATCCGCGACGCGTACTGGAAGGACGCGAAGACGGCCTGACGGTTGTCTGGGATCCGGGCCAAAAGAAACCCCCGCCGGTTCGACCGGCGGGGGTTTTTGCTGTTCGCGTCAGAGCCGGATCAGGCGGCGTCTGCCGCCGCGATGGCCTCGTTGCGGTCATTGTCCTGCACGGCGGCGATGATGGCCTTGCGGGTGATCAGCAGCAGGGCGACGCCGATGCTGAGCGACACGGCCGTCACCAGGGCCAGAGCCTTGCCGAGGCTGGTCGGGCCGTCGAACAGGTGCTCGCTGACGAAGCCGATGATCAGCGGGCCCAGACCCATGCCGGCCATGTTGGCGACCAGCAGGTAGATGGCGGTCATCCGGCCGCGCATCGAGGCGGGCGTCAGGATCTGCAGCGTGCCGGCCTGCAGGCCGCCGATGGTCGAGACCGTGGCCATGCCGGCCGCCGCCAGGATCAGGGCGATGGTGGTGTCGCTGACCAGATAAGCGCCCATCATCAGCGGAAACTGGATGATGGCCGAGGCCAGGACGACGCGCACCGGGGCGTCGGGGTGGCCGCGCTTGGCCGAGCGGTCGGACAGCAGGCCGCCAATGGCCAGGCCCACGGTGCCGAACAGGCCGATGATGACGCCGAAGGCCAGACCCAGGTGGGCCGGGCTCATGCCGTGGGCGCGGGCGAAGTGGACGGGGGCCCATAGCATGGCGCCATAGGCGGCGATGACGATGATCGAATAGCCGATGACCACGCCGCCGAAGGCCGCCTTGTGGCGCATGGCCAGGGCCCATAGGGCGCTGAGCGGCGGGGCCTTGGCGGCGCCGCGACGACGCTTGGCCTCGCGCACCGTCAGCAGCATCAGGGCGGCCAGCGGCACGCCCAGCAGGCCCACGGCCACGAAGGCCAGGCGCCAGCCCGTCAGGTCGCCCCAGGGCAGGGCGACATTGGTCTTCATCGCCCAGGCGACCAGCACGCCGCCGAACAGCATGGCCACGCCGCCGCCCAGCGACACGCCCATGTTGTAGAGGCTGACGGCGAAGCCGAGGCGCTTCTTCTCGAACCGGTCGGCGATGGTGGAATAGGCGGCGGGCGACAGGGTCGCCTCACCGATGCCGACCATGGCGCGGGCCGCCAGCAGGGAGGCGAAGCCGCCCGCGAAACCGCTGGCCGCCGTGGCCGCGCTCCAGCCCAGTACGCCAAAGACCATCAGGTTCCGACGGTTGCTGCTGTCGGCCAGCGAGCCGAACGGAATGCCCATGATGGAATAGAGCAGGACGAAGCCGAAGCCGACCAGCAGGCCGACCTGGGTGTCGCCCAGACCCAGTTCCGTACGGATCGGTTCGATCATCAGGCTGATCAGCACGCGGTCCATGAAGGACAGCATATAGGCCACCATCAGGACCAGAACGACGTAGATGGCGTAGGCCGGGCGGGGCCGTGCGGCGGTGGTGGCTGCGGCGGAAGTCATCCGCGGTCTCCTGTACTGAACTGAAGCGAGAGGGCGGAGGCGCGCATCAGGCGGACGCCGATATCTGTGCGTACCAGGCTGTGAGTGGTGCGGAGTCGAAGTACTCGTCAAGCCGGATGATCACGCCGTCCTGCACCTGACAGATCAGAGTAGCCGCCAGTTCGAGAACCGGTCCCTTGACGTGGACGGCCCTCAGAAGGTGCTGCTGGACGTAGCCGCCGGGGAAGGTCTGGACCCGGCGGTTCTGGTACAGCCGTTCCGAGGTCTTGCCGATGAAGCCGGCCAGGACCTCGAGGTTGGCCTGACGATCGACGCCGACCCCGGCGGTGTTGAGCCAGACGACGACGGCGGGGTCGTAACAGGCCTTTACCGTCTCGATGTCGCCGGCCTGGATGGCCTCGATGAAGCGGTCGGCGAGGGCGCGAAGGGCCATGTTGGGGGAGGCGGTCATGCGTTGAAGGCCAGCTTCAGGCCGGGCTCGGCCCAGCGTGTCTTGAACAGGGTTCCGGTCGAGGAGCCGGTGATCCAGGCGTCCTTCATGTCGGCGCCGCCGAAGCAGATGTTGGTGGTGACGAAGTCGGGCACGGGGACATGGTTCGCCTCGCCGGTCGGCGAGACGACCGTGACGCCGCCGTTGATGCCGGTGGCGACGCAGACGTCGCCGTTCGCCTGAACAGCCAGGCTGTCGAAGGGCAGGTAGTCGGGCAGGGTGAGGACGTGGCGACCCGGCAGATAGGCCGCAGCGGCGGGCGTCAGAACGCCCGGCTCGCTCAGGTCATAGGCCCACAGGCGGCAGGTCCAGGTTTCGGCGACGTAGAGCGTCTTTTCATCGGGCGACAGGCCGCAGCCGTTGGGCCACGAAATCCGGTCGCGCTGGCGCGAAATGAAGCTGCCGTCAGCCTTGGCGTAATAGATTGCGCCATAGTCGCGCGTGGTCTCGTTCTCCTTGCCAAGGTCGGTGAACCAGAAGCCGCCGTGGCTGTCGAAGACGATGTCGTTCGGCGCGCTCAGCGGGCGACCGTCACACTCGACATAGAGGGTCTCGACCGCGCCGGTGGTCAGGTCGACCGCCTGGATCGATCCGCCGGCATAGTCGCTGGCCGCGCCGTGGGGGACCATCAGCCCGCCGTCCAGATCGACCCAGCCCAGGCCGCCGTTGTTGCAGACATAGACCCGTCCGTCCGGGCCCATGGCGGCGCCGTTCGGGCCGCCGCCAAGATGGGCGACGACGGTGATCTCGCCCTCAGGCGAGACCCGGCTGAGGGTCTGGCGGCGGATCTCGACCAGCAGGACCGACCCGTCAGCCATGGCGATGGGGCCTTCGGGAAACTGCAGACCTGTGGCGACGACTTCGAGCGACATGAAAGACGTTCCGTTCAGACGATGGGGTGATTGATCGGCAGGCCGAAGTGACGGCGGCCGACCTGTTCGCGGGCGATGTCCCAGTCCCAGAAGGCGTGGGAGGTGACGGTCGCCAGGTCGCGCCAGAAGCGCTGCATCGGCTGGTCGTGGTGGTAGTTGGACGATCCGGCGTTCGCCATCATGTTCTGCGACACCTCACGGCCGGTGCGGGCCAGATAGCCCGCCGAGCCCTTCAGGCTGATGCGGTCGTCGGTGGTGAAGCCGGTCTGGACCAGGGCCTCGGTGCGGGCGACGTGGGCGCGGCCCAGAATGTCGACCGCCTGGGTTCCGACCTGCATCTCGCCCAGGGTGATGTGGGTGTGCTGCTGGTCCTTGACCACGGCGCCCGAGAAGTTGCGCACACGGCGACCCACGATGTCCTCGAACGCCGACAGGGCGCCCTTCAGACCGCCGGTCAGGACCGGAACGATGGTGGCGTAGGCCATCGGCACCAGCGGAATGGCGTAGAGCGGGTTGTCGTACAGGGCCGTGCCGTCGGTCGGTCCCTTGCGCAGGTCCACGCCGTCGATCGAGCGATAGTGGGGGACGAAGACGTCGTTGACGACGATGTCGTTGGAGCCCGTCCCGGCCATGCCGCTGAAGCGCCAGGTGTCGTTCACGGTGACGTCGGAAACCGGCATGACGAAGCTGCGCGGCGTCTTTTCGGGCGTCATGCCTGACACCATGACCCAGTCGGCGTGCATGACGCCGGAGCCCCAGGGGGCGCTGCCGGTGATCCGCCAGCCGCCGTCGACGGGCTCGGCCTTCACGGTGGGCGCGGTGGCGGCCGGCAGCAGGACGAAGCCGCGCGGGCCGAACAGTTCTTCCTGCGCCTGAGGGGTCAGCTTGGCGGCGTAGAGGTTGTGACCGATGTAGAAGGCCGCGATCCAGGCCGACGAGATACAGCCCTGGGCCAGGGTGTCGACGACCTCGAACATGGTCTTCAGATCGGACTCGGCGCCGCCCCAGCGTTGGGGGACCAGCATCTGGATGATGCCTGCGTCGATCAGGTCGTTGATGGTGTCATCATGCGGACGGCGCAGGGCCTCAGTCTCGGCGGCGCGGGCCTTGAGGACGGGCAGCAGCTCTTGCGCCCGACCGATCAGTTCGGCGGAGGTCGTCATGGGTAAGCTCGGAATTGGAACGTCGGGGACAAAGAAGAGGCCGGCCCCTCGCGGCGCCGGCCTCTGGATCGTCAGAAGGTGAAGCTGAGGTCGACGCCCACTTCACGCGGCGCCTGATAGACCCGTGCGGCGAGCAGGGGACCGACGCCGAAGGTGTTGTTGATCACCACCTCGTCCGTCAGGTTCTTGCCCCACAGGCTCACGCGCCAGCGGCCGTCCGGCAGTTCCAGCGAAACGCTGCCGTCGACGATGGTGTTGGCCTTGCGCACGGCAAAGTCCGACGTGGCGTTGAGGGCGTTGAAGCTGGTGTACATGTCGCTCATGTGGCGCACGCTGGCCTGAGCCGTCACCAGGCCGAAGTCATAGGACTCCTTGTAGTTGAAGGTGACGCTGTTGCTCCACTCGGGCGCATAGGTCATCGGCAGGTTGGTGCGGTCGATCACGCCCTTGCCGTCGCCCAGATCTGCCATGAATTCGTCGAAGCCTGCATCCAGGTAGCCGACCGAGGCCGTGACGGTGAAGGCGTTGGTGATGACCGCCGTGGCCTCGGCCTCGAAGCCCGAGATCTTGGAGCTGCCGACGTTGGCGACCAGGGTCTGGTTGATGTTCGTGCCCGGGATGACCTGCTGAACGCTCTGCTGCATGTCCTTGTAGTTGCTGGTGAAGACAGCCGCGTTCAGGCGCAGGCGGCGATCGAACAGGTCGCTCTTGACGCCGGCTTCGTAGGAGTCGACCGTTTCGGAGTCATAGGGACCGACCGCCGCAAAGGAGCCAGCGCGACCGTTGAACCCGCCCGCGCGGAAGCCGCGCGAGTACTGGGCGTAGGTCATCAGATTGTCCGACCACTTGTAGCTGATCGCCACCTTGGGCGAGAAGTCGTCGAAGTTGGCGTCGAACGTTTTCGAGATCGCCGAGAAGAGCGGCTGGGTGGTGAAGGTCTTCTCTTCCTTGCTGTAGCGGCCGCCGGCCGTCAGCGTCAGGCCCGGCAGGACCTCGTAATCGGCCTGACCGAACAGGGCCCAGGAGTCGGCCTTCTGGCGGGTGTAGATGGTCGAACCCGCCGTCGCGCCGCCGAACACCAGTCCGAACTGACCCGTGGCGATGTCGTATTCCTGGGTCATGTAGTAGGCGCCGACGACATAGGTCAGCGGGCCGTCGCTGTTCGAGGCCAGGCGGAACTCCTGGCTGAACTGGTCGTGGGTCTCGTCACGATGGACGGTCATGAACGGGATCGGCGTGGCGTCGAAGTCGCTCTGCACGTCCGTCTGGGTGTTGCGATAGCCGGTGATGGAGGTCAGCGTGACCGGACCCAGGTCCCAGTTGGCGTTCAGCGCCAGGCCATAGGCTTCCAGGTTCGAGAAGACGTCGTCGCCGATGTGGGTCAGGAAGGGATCGCCGTCCGCATCGGCGGGCTGGCCGAAGCCGGGCAGGACCATGCCGGGCAGGCTGGCGTTTTCCACGCCCGGGCCGGTGCCCTTGTCCTTGGTGTAGTCGACGATCAGGGTGGCGTCGAAGGTCGTCGTCGGCGTCCACAGCAGGGCGCCGCGCATCGACGTCACGTCCTGGGCGCCCATGTCGCGGCCGTCGAAGTTCTTGGTGTAGCCGTCGTAGGTCTTGGTCAGGAACGAGAACTTGCCGGCCAGCTGGTCCTCGATCAGGGCGCCTTCGACGCCGGCGCGCAGTTCCTGACGACCGTTCGAGCCGAAGGTGGCCTGGGCGCGGGCGCCGAAGTCGAACGAAGGACGGCGCGACTGGACGCTGACCACGCCGCCGATGGTGTTGCGGCCGTACAGGGTGCCTTGCGGACCGCGCAGGATGGTCACGCCGCCAATGTCGAAGAAGTCCTGCACCGCGCCGACGTTGCGCGACAGATAGACGCCGTCCAGCTCGACGCCGACCGAGGGCTCAAAGCTGGATTCGACGTCGGCGAAGCCGAGGCCGCGAATGAAGAAGGCGCTGGCGAAGGGATAGGCGCCGACCGGGGCCAGGACCACGTTTGGAATCTTGCCGTCCAGGCTGGTCAGGCTCTCGATCTTGCCGTCGGCCAGGGCTTCGGCGCCGAAGGCGCTGACGGCCAGCGGCACGTCCTGAAGCTTCTGTTCGCGGCGCTGGGCGGTGACGACGACGTCGCCGATGGTGGCGGTTTCGACCTGGGCTGCAGCGGCGTCCGTTGCTGCGTCCTGGGCGATCGCGGGGGTGGCGCAGGCGGCGGCCAGGGCCACGCCGCATTTCAGCCAGTATGACAGTTTCATCCTATCCCTCTCCTCTGACTCTCGTTCTGAATGCGAGATGAGGAGATTGGCGCAGCAGTTTTCAATCTTGTCAAACAAACTGACGAAAAAGGTAATTAATTTGACCAAATTCGATGGCGGCTTCGCGATCGGAACGGGTTAGAGGCGGCCGACGAGCGATGCCTTCGAAGCGCGGCCGAGCGCGACGGCGCGTCAGTTCAGCGGTCGAACTGATTCTGTCGTCTTCACTAGCCGCAACCACGCACCGGCGCCCAGCAAGATTGCGAGGGCGGTCAGGGTCAGGAGCTCCGGGGCCACTTCCGCCACGGTCGCTCCGGCGGCGTTCAGTTTGACGAAGGCCTGGATGGCCGAGGTCGAGGGCGACAGGCGGGCCAGCCAGGCCAGGGGTTCGGGCATCAGGAACAGGGGCCAGGCGGCGCCGCCGAGGAAGAAAAGCGGGACGGAGGTTCCGACCAAAATCTGCATGGCCCGCTCATGCCGGTCGAACAGGCTGCCTATAGCCAGGCCCAGGGCCGAGACGCTGGCGGCGAAGACGGGCACGGCCAGGATGACGCCGAACAGGTCGCCCATGCGCGGGTAGTCCTGAAACCAGAAGACGAAGCCGAAATAGAAGAGGCTGGCGACGCTGCCGATCAGGGTCAGGGCGGCCCACAGGCCGAGGAAGCTGCGGGTCGACAGGGCTGCGGCGTCCGTCTCTCGACGCAGGCCGGCGAACAGGGCCGCGCCCAGCAGCAGGGTCTGTTGCAGGATGATGGCGCTGACCGCCGGGACCGCATAGCTGCCGTAGCCGTCTGTGGTGTTGTAGAGCGGACGCTGCACTACCATCGGGGCGCGTTCCAGCAGGCGGGTGGCCTCGATCACCGGGGTAAGGACCTGTTCGGCGGCCGCCGCCGCTGCGCCCCCCAGCGCCTTGCCCATGGCCGTGGCGCGAACCAGATAGGCGCCGTTCAGATAGAGGCCGACTCCCTTGGCGTCGCCGTGGATCAGCGAGGCTTCAAACCGTTCGGGAATGTGCATGACGGCGTCGACTTCGCCATTGCGCAGCATCTGCTCGGCCTCGGCGGTGGAGGCGGTCACGACCGCGGCGTCCAGCGCGCGCGTGGCGTTCATTTCCTGCACCAGTCGCCGGCTGAGCGCCGAATGGTCCTGATCGACGACGGCGACCGGCAGCTTGACCGGCGTCTGACCGACATAGGCCATCGGGTAGTAGAAGGCGTAGGCGACCACAGCCAGGAGGATGGTGCTGGACAGGGGCCGGTGCTTGAAAATGCCGGCGAAGGTCCCGACAAAGGCGCCGCTGAAGCTGCGGGCAGGCAGGTGCAGGGTGAGATCTTCGGGCTTGGGCGTGCGTCGGGCGCGGCGATGGGCCAGCGGGATTGAAAGGGCGAAGGTCCCGACCGCGACACCCAGCAGGGTCAGCAGCGGCCCTAGCGAGGTGGACAGGTCCGAACCCAGCACCATCTGTTCGTTCTGCAACTGCAGATAATGGGTGAAGGGCAGGATGGCGCTCCAGAACTGGGCGAAGGCCGGGCCGTGCAGCAGGGGCAGGGTGCCGTTGGAAAAGGCGATGGCCGACCCGGCATAGACCGCCGTGGCCGAGAAGCTGGTGTCCATGTCGCCGGTCAGCGTGACCAGCAGGGCCGAGATCCCGGCGGTGGCCGCCATCAGGGCGAACAGGCCGCCCAGCAGCATCGGCAGACTGCCCTCGATGCCCCAGCCGCGCCAGCCGCACAGCCAGGCGATCCAGACCGCACCCCAGAAGGTGAAGGTGAGGACGTACGGGCCCAGCTTGCCCGCCAGCGCCGCCGCCAGTCGTCCGTCCATCCGCGCCGACCAGTCCTTCAGCGAGCCGCCGCGCAGTTCTCGCCCCACCCCCATGACGGCGGCGCAGGCCATCAGCAGGTGCAGGACCCCGGGCATGATCAGCCCGCCGAGGAAGAGCTCGAAACTGAGTTGGGGGTTGCCGAGGATGGTGACCTGAACGGCGGGCGTCTTCAGCCGCGCGGCGGGCACGCCTAGCGCTCGCGCTCGCTCCAGGATCAGGGGGGCGGCGGCATTGGTCAGGGCCGTGGTCTGGGCCGAGGCGGCCAGCGAACCGACGGTCTGGAAGGCCCCGTTGTAATAGACGATCACTGCGTCGGGCTGACGAAAGGCGTTCTTCTCTGCGCCTCGCGGGATGTAGGCGAGACTGTAGATCTTGCTCGACCGCATCAGGGGCCAGGCGGCCGCCAGATCGGTTGGTTGGGCTACGACCCGCACGCCGGGGCTGGCCTCCATGTTACGGATGGCGGCGCGGCTGAAGGCTGAGTGGTCCTGATCCACCACGGCGACCGGCACGTCGCGCACCACGCCTTGAAACAGCATGGCCCCGACCACGACCATCAACACGACCGGCATGACGATCAGCAGGATCAGGTCCCAGCGGCTGCGGGCCAGGTGCGCGACCTCGGCGCGCAGGGCGCGGCTGAAGACGCCGCTAGTCGTCACCGGGCGGGCCAGTCGAACAGGACGCTCATGCCGGGACGCAGGCCCTCGACCGGGGCGACGGGCCTGGCGTGGATCTCGAAGCTGCGCACGTCATAACCGCGCGACTGGCGCGTGGCGCGCCAGGTGGCGAAGTCGCCCTGGGGGCTGATGAAGCTGACGCGGAAGGCGACGTCCTTGCGGTTCAGGGCGGGGATGTCGCCGCGCACCGTGTGGCCGATCTTCAGCCCGTTGAACTGATCCTCGCGCAGGTTGAAGGCGACCCAGGCGTGATCCAGATCTACCACGGTGAAGACCGGCACGCCGATCAGCACCAGTTCGCCGGGGTTGGAGAAGCGTTCGGCGATCTCGCCCGCCGCGGGGGCGATCAGGCGGGTTTCAGCTTGCAGGGCCGCCATCTGACCAACGCCGGCGCGGGCGGCCGCGACCTGGGCGTCGGCGATGGTTTTTTCCTCGCTGCGGGTTCCGGCGACGGCCTTCAGGTACTGCTGGCGAGCGGCCTCGGACTGGGCGGCGGTGGCGGCGCGGGCGGCGACGGCCTCGTCGCGGCGCTGGGCGGATATGACGCCCTCGGCGAACAGGTTTTCGGCCCGGCGCGCGGTCTGGGCCGCCAGCTGGGCTGCGGCCTGGGTGCTGCGCCACACGGATTCCAGCGAGCGGATGTCCTCGGGCCGGGCGCCGACGCGGCTCAGTTCCTGAACGGCCTGGGCGCCTTGCAGGGCGGCGGCGGCCTGCTGGTCGCCGGCGGTGATCTCGGGGCTGGAGAGGATGGCCAGCACCTGCCCTGGAACGACGCGGTCGCCTGCCGCCGCCAGCATCTTCTCGACGCGAGCCGGAGCCTTGGTGGCGACGGTGAAGGTCTCGGCCTCGACCATGCCCTGCAC
>Ga0247827_10000708_pt1 | contig 14805 bp, 14 predicted proteins | sample 12C_Control_Day2_FD_194414 | JGI IMG/M metagenome (GOLD analysis project Ga0247827, IMG submission 194414) | Soil microbial communities from agricultural site in Penn Yan, New York, United States - 12C_Control_Day2 | ecosystem: Environmental > Terrestrial > Soil > Agricultural land | place... | reverse complement strand
GCGTCGCCGGCACCACGGCGGCGTTCGCCACCTTTCCCTCCTGTCGTCCCCGCCCGGGGACCGTGCTGCCCGGCGGACGCCCTTCCTCATGCCGTACTGCTCTTCTCCGTCGCTCCCGGCGTCCGCCGCGCGCCCGGTGAGACGCCGGAGTGCACGCGGGCCCCGGACAGTCGCTCCGCGCCAAAGGACGCCGTGCACCCGTTCGGGGGTTTCCCGTCCGTGCCGGACGCCGGCGGGCGGACCGCGGCGGAGCGGCTCCCCGGGCGCGCGCTCCCCCGACCGGCCTCCGCCGGACGGCGGCGGGGCCCCGCGGACGCCCGGCGGCGCGCGCATCCCTCGGTGGCGGCCTCCGGAAACGTCAACGAGGATGTTTACCAGCCTTGCTCCGGGTCACGCGCCTCGTGGGAAACGAGGTACCGGTCCGGAGTGTCCGCACGCCGCGTCCGCGCGGCGTGCGGAGCGCCGAGGCGGCGGCCGCGCCGCACACGCCGGACGCCGGCGCCCTCACCACGTCCCGATACCGCTGCTGACGCACCACGGAAGGCAGAGTCATGACGGAGACCCGACCCGCCACCACGACCGACTCCGGCGCACCGGTGGAGAGTGACGAACACTCTCTCACCGTGGGACCCGACGGGCCGATCCTGCTGCAGGACGCCTATCTGATCGAGCAGATGGCGCAGTTCAACCGGGAGCGGATCCCCGAGCGCCAGCCCCATGCCAAGGGCAGCGGCGCGTTCGGCCACTTCGAGGTGACCGACGACGTCAGCCCGTACACCAAGGCGGCCCTGTTCCAGCCCGGCACCCGCACCGACCTGGTCGTCCGCTTCTCGACCGTCGCCGGTGAACGCGGCAGCCCGGACACCTGGCGCGACCCGCGCGGCTTCGCGGTGAAGTTCTACACCAGCGAAGGCAACTACGACATGGTCGGGAACAACACCCCGGTGTTCTTCGTGAAGGACCCGATGAAGTTCCAGCACTTCATCCGGTCCCAGAAGCGCCGCGCCGACAACAACCTGCGCGACCACGACATGCAGTGGGACTTCTGGACCCTCTCCCCGGAGTCCGCCCACCAGGTCACCTGGCTGATGGGGGACCGCGGCATCCCGCGGACCTGGCGCCACATGAACGGCTACACCTCGCACACCTACATGTGGATCAACGCCGCCGGCGAGCGGTTCTGGGTGAAGTACCACTTCAAGACCGACCAGGGCATCGAGTACTTCACCCAGCACGAGGCCGACCAGATGGCCGCGGCCGACACGGATTACCACACCCGTGACCTCTTCGAGCACATCCGGGACGGCGACTACCCCAGCTGGACCCTGTACGTGCAGGTGATGCCGTACGAGGACGCGGCGTCCTACCGCTTCAACCCGTTCGACCTGACCAAGGTGTGGCCGCACGGCGACTATCCGCTCATCCGGGTCGGCCGCATGACGCTCGACCGCAACCCCACGGACAACCACGCACAGATCGAGCAGGCCGCCTTCCAGCCGAACAACTTCGTCCCCGGCATCGGACCGAGCCCCGACCGCATGCTGCTGGCCCGGCTGTTCTCCTACGCCGACGCCCACCGCCACCGCATCGGCGGCAACTACCAGCAGCTGCCCGTGAACGCGCCCGTCGTCGACGTCCACACGTACTCCAAGGACGGGGCGATGGCGTACCGGTACACCACCGACCCGGTGTACGCCCCCAACTCCAAGGGCGGCCCCGCGGCCGACACCGAGCGCCACGGATCCCCGCCCAGCTGGACGGCCGACGGCGAGATCACCCGCGCCGCCTACGTCTCCCACCCCGAGGACGACGACTGGGGGCAGCCAGGCACACTGGTCCGTGAGGTGATGGACGACGCCGCCCGCGACCGCCTGGTCGACAATGTCGTCGGGCACCTCCTCAACGGAGTGACCGAACCCGTGCTGGAACGGGCGTTCACGTACTGGTCCAACATCGACGAGACCATCGGCAAGCGCATCGCCGCCGGTGTCCGGGCCAAGGCCGACGAGAAGGACCCCAAGGCCTCCGAACAGGGCAACCCGGCACGTCGCTCCATGCAGCACAAGGCCTGACGCGCCCGGCCGGCACCGCGCGGGCGTGCCGCGCGGAGCCGGCCGGTGAGTGTTCGTCTCAGGGGCACGACCCGCCTCGGCCGGCCAGCCGCACGGCCGCCCACGTGCCGCCGAGCGCCGTGCCCGCGAGGACGGCGGCCGAGAGCATCGGGTGATGGGACAGCCACAGCTGGGGAGCGCGGGCGCCGGACCGGTCGTCGAAGGCGCCGTGCGCGCCGTGGTCCGTGTCGTCGTCCACCGGTTCCCAGAGGTTGTGGCGGCGCCGCGGGTCGTCGGGCCGGTCGGTCTGCTGGGAGTCGTACCCGGTGCGGGCGAGGTAGCGGTCGAGGAGGCCCGGAGCGATCTTGTTGGCCACGATGGTGGCGGCGGTGCTGGCGCCGACGTAGAACTGCTTGCGTCCGGGGTGGTCCGCCGCGTACAGGACGCCGCGCGCGGCCACCTCCGGCTGGTAGATCGGCGGCACCGGCTGGGGCTTCCTGGGCAGGCGGGACAGGACCCAGGAGAACTGGGGGGTGTTCACGGCCGGCATCTGGGCGATCGTGATGCGCACGTTGCTGCCGTTGTGCATGAGTTCGGTGCGCACCGACGAGGTGAAGCCGTTGATGGCGTGCTTCGCACCGCAGTAGACGGACTGGAGCGGTACGGAGCGCGAACCGAGGGCGGAGCCGACCTGCACGATGGTGCCGCGGTCCCGCGGCAGCATGTGGGCGAGGGCGGCCCGTGTCCCGTTGACGAAGCCCAGATAGGTCACGTCGGTGACGCGCGCGTACTCCTCGGCCGTGATGTCGGTGAACGGCGCGAAGACGGAGGCGAAGGCGACGTTGATCCATACGTCGATCGCTCCGAACGTCCGCACGGCGGTGTCGGCCGCGGCCTCGACCTGCCGGTGGTCGGACACGTCGACGGGAAGCGCGAGCGCGTGACCACCGGCCTTTTCGACCTCGTCGGCGGTGGCGGCCAGTCCGGCCCGGCCGCGGGCGAGGAGGACGACGTCGGCGCCGCGGGCGGCGTAGGCGCGGGCGGTGGCACGGCCGATGCCCGCGCTGGCGCCGGTGATGACCACGGTTTCGGGCATGGGTCCCTCTCAGGGTTCGGGGGCGGTGGGGAGCCTGACGGAGGTCTCGAGCATCAGGGCGTGGACGAAGGCCTGGGGCACGTTGCCGCGCAACTGCCGTTGGGTGACGTCGTACTCCTCGGTGTAGAGGCCCGGTGGGCCGCAGGCGGCACGGTTGCGTTCGAACCAGCGCAGCGCTTCCTCCCGGTTGCCCTGCTGGTGCTCCGCCAGGGCCATCAGATAGCCGCACAGCAGGAAGGCGCCCTCGGCCTCGGCCAGGGGGCGTGCGTCGTGGCGGAAGCGGTAGGCGTAGTGGTCGTCGGTCAGCTCCCGGGCGTAGGCGCGCAGGGTCCGCACCGTGCGCGGATCGTCGGCGGCCAGGGCACCTCGCAGGGGCGGCAGGAGCAGGGCGGCGTCCAGCCCGGGGTCGGCGGGGGAGCGCTGCCAGCGGCCGCTGGGGTGGGTGCTCGTCGCCGCCGTCTCGGCGACGAGGGAGTCGGCGAGCGCGGTCCAGGTCCGGGCGCGCCCGGCCGGGGCGTCCTTGGCGAGGGAGCGCAGTCCGGCCGCGCAGCTGAGCCGGCTGTGGGTCCACTCCCGGTCGTCGAGTTCCCAGATTCCGGCGTCGGGCTCGTGCCTCCGCCGGGCGATGGCGTCGGCCGCGATCCCGGCGGCCCGCCACCCGTCGGCGTCCAGCCGGCCGTGCCGGTGGGCGGCGGCGAACAGCAGCAGGGCCTCACCGAACACGTCGAGCTGGAACTGCCGGTTGACCCGGTTGCCGACCCGGTCGTAGCCGCCCGGGTAGCCGCTCAGCCCGAGGGTCCGCTGGTCGGGGACCCGGCCACCGGTGACGGTGTAGGCGGGGGCCGTGCGCGGGCCGTGCTCGTGGAGTCGCGCCGCGACGAACCGCACCGCGTCGTCCAGCAGGGGATGCGGGCCCGCGGCGGCCACGGCCTGGCCGGCGTAGCACTGGTCCCGGATCCACACGTACCGGTAGTCGTAGTTGCGGCCGGCCTCGCTGCGTTCGGGCAGACTCGTGGTGGCGGCGCCCACCATGCCGCCCGTCGAACCGGTGAGTCCGCGCAGCACGGTGTAGGCGTGCCGGGCGTCCCCCGGGGCGAGACCGGCGTCCAGGGCGGGGGTCTCCCGGCGCCAGGCGGCCTCCGTGGCACTCCAGGCACGTGGGGCGTCCGGCTTCTCGGGCAGCGGTTCCTCACTCAGCTCGAGGACCAGGTCCCTGCGGCCCCCGGGCTCCAGGTGCAGGTCCATGGCCAGACCGGCGGAGTGCCGCGGGTGACGCGAGGGGCGTGCCGCGGCCGCTCCGCTCCAGCGCCACCGCAGTGCCCCGCCGTGCCCGCTCCAGGTGCCGTCCTCGTCGCGCCGGGTGCGCCGGGAGGGGTGGGCGCCGAAGTCCGCGTGGGGCTCCAGGCGGACGGTGAGGTCGGCAGGTCCCTCGACGGCGACGATCCGGCGCAGCAGCACGGCCCGGCGCGGGTCGCCGGGGAAGGCCAGTGCCTCCCGGCACTCCACGATGCCGCTCCCGGTGGTCCAGCGGCTGCGCCAGATCAGTGTGCCGTCCTCGTAGAAGCCGCCCCACACGAACCGGCCCCGGGGGCTGACCGTGTAGTGGCCCGCGCCCCCGATGAGGGAGGAGAAGACGGCGCCGGAATGCCAGCGGGGCGCACAGAGCCAGGCGATGTCGCCGCGCGGGCCGAGGAGGGCGCCGCGCTCACCGTCGGCGATCAGCGCGTACTCCCGCAGGACATGCGGAGGGGGTGGGTCGTACTGCGGTGCGTGCGGTGGGGTCACATGGTTTCCGTTCCTGTCGGGGCCGGGCCGGATCGCCCCGCCCGCCGGGTCCAGTACGCCCTCGAACACGAGGTGTTCGACGCGTACGTGGTCGTGGAACCACTCCAGGTGGCGCGCCCGCGTCATCGCTTCCCCTGCGCGCCGGGGCCGTTCCCCTCCTGACGGCGTCCGGGGAGGAACTCCTGCACCTTGGCCTTGATCCCCTGCCTGATCATGCCGCCGCGGTCGCTGTCCCCCTTGACGATCGCGGAGACGACGGCCTCGGCCTGCTCCCGGGTGGCGTGCGGCGGAATGACGGCGGGGTCGGTGCGGAAGCCGATCACGAAGGGCCGGTCGGCGGCGAGTGCCTCACGCCACGCCGCCTCCACCAGGTCGGCCACGTCCACCGGCACCGGTTCGCCTTCCACCGATCCGCCTCCCTTTCCCGCGTTCCACCGGGCCGCCGGAGGTCCTGTACCGGGCCTTCGTGACGAACGTGAGCGTCGAACCCCGTCCAGGTACCCCGGCGCGCCGGTTCGTCACGGGCCGGGTATTCGTGGGTGCGAAGCGGCTCCGGTGGGCCGCGGTCAGGGCAGCCCTCGTGGAATCAGGGCGCCCGGTGGTCCCGCAGTCCGTAGACGCGGACCGCGTTGCCGCCGAACACCGCGTCCTTCTCCGCGGGGGACAGGCCCGCCGTGAGCGTGTCCGCGATCCCGACGACCGTCGCGTAGTCCGCCCGCAGGGTGCAGACCGGCCAGTCGGAGCCGAACAGCAGCCGCCGCGGGCCGAAGGCGTCGAGGGCGCACCGCGCGTACGGTGCGAGGCCCTCGGCCCGCCACGCGCCGGGGGCCGCCTCGGTGACCAGGCCGGAGAGCTTGCCCACGGTGTTGGGCAGGGCGGCCAGCCGGCGCAGGCCGGCGGCCCAGGGTTCCAGCGCGCCCGAGGCGATCGGGGGCTTGCCGAGATGGTCGAGGACGAAGGTGAGTCCGGGGAGCCGGGCCGCGGCCTCCGCCGCGGCCGCCAGCTGGTGCGGCTTGACGACGAGGTCGTAGACGAGCCCGGCCCCGGCGACGGCGCTCAGCCCGCGCATGACGTCCGGGCGCAGCAGCCAGCGCGGGTCCGGCTCCTCCTGCACCTGGTGGCGGATGCCGGCCAGCCGGTCGCCGCCGGGCCCTGCCCGCAGCGCGGCGATCGCGTCGGCGACGTCCGGCGCGGTGAGGTCGGTCCATCCGACGACCCCGGCGACCAGGTCGCTGCCGGCGGCGAGCGCCAGCAGCTCCGGCGTCTCCCCGGGCACGCAGACGGTCTGCACGACGACCGTGCCGGACACGCCCGCCGCCCGCGCCTCGGCGGCGAGTTCCGCGACCGGGAAGGTCCTGGCGAGCGGGGCGAGGGCGTCGCCGGTGATCCACGGCTGCGGCCGGACCGCGAGGTCCCAGACGTGGTGGTGCGCGTCGATGATCCGCCGGCCGGTCACAGCTCCCACACCACCGGGAGTCCCGCCCCGGCGCCGCCCTCCGAGTAGTCGTGGACGACGTCGAGGAGGTCGGCCATCCGCGCCTGCCAGGCCACGTTGACCGGGAGGTGCTCCAGTTCGGCGAGCAGCCGGGCGTAGTCCTCGCACTCCAGCAGGTGGAACAGCTCGCGGCCGCTGCGCCAGATGGTCCACGAGGTGACGCCCGCGGCCCGGATGGCGGCGGTGAGCCCGGCCGGCACCTCGCGGTGGGCGGCCTCGTACCGCGCGACGCCGTCCTCGCGCACGCGGGTGTGCAGGGCGACGCGCATCAGCCGGCCTCCCGGGGGGTGGGGACGCCGGCGGGGAGCAGCCCGCGTTCCCTGAGCTCCGCCCAGAGCGCGTCCGGCACCGGGCGGCCGAGCAGGGCGGCGGCGTCCCGGACCTCGGCCGCGCTGCGGGCTCCGGTCAGGACGCTCGTGACGGCGGGGGCCCCGAGGGGGAAGTGCAGGGCGGCGGCGCGCAGCGGTACCCCGTGCCGCTCGCAGACCGCCCGGATGTCCAGCGCCCGGGCCAGCAGGTCGGGCCGCGCCGGGGCGTAGTCGAAGGTGGCCCCGGGACGCGGGTCGGCGAGCACGCCGGAGTTGAGGACGCCTCCGACGACCACGCCGACGCCCCGCTCGGCGGCGAGCGGCAGCAGTCCGGCGAACCCGGACTGGTCCAGCAGCGTGTAACGGCCCGCCAGCAGGACGGCGTCGATGTCGGTCTCGCGGACGAAACGGGCGAGCGGGCCCGCGTGGTTCATGCCGGCGCCGATCGCGCCGACCGCTCCCTCGGCGCGCAGCCGCTCCAGTTCCGGGTACGCCTGCTCGAGCGCCTGCTCCATGTGGTCGTCGGGGTCGTGGAGGTAGACGATGTCGATCCGGTCCAGACCGAGCCGCCGCAGGCTCTCCTCGATCGACCGGCGCACACCGCGGGCGCTGAAGTCCCAGCGCCGGCGGTGGGTGGCGGGGACGGCGAAGCCATGGGCGAGATCGTCGCCGGTGGCCGAGGGGACCGGCTCCAGGATGCGGCCGACCTTGGTGGACACGGCGTACTCGTGGCGCGGCCGTGCGCGCAGGGCGGCGCCCAGGCGGCGTTCCGACAGGCCGAGACCGTAGTGCGGGGCCGTGTCGAAGTACCGGACGCCCGCCTCCCAGGCGGTGTCGACGGCCTGCGCGGCCTCGTCGTCGGTCACGGGGGTGAACAGGTTGCCGATGCCGGCCGCGCCGAGGGCCAGCGTGCTGACCCGTACGGCGCTCTCCCCGAGCCGGTGGGGACGGGCGGTCACGACCGAGGCTCCGGGCGCAGCCGCAGGCCGGCCATGCCGCCGTCGACCGCGAGGGCGGTGCCGGTGGTGCTGCCGGCGGCGGGGGAGGCGAGATGGACGACGGCGGCGGCCACCTCATGCGCCGTCACCAGGCGCCCGGTGGGCTGGCGGCCCTCGAGCGCGGCGCGCTCGGCGGCCGGATCGTCGGCGGCGTCGAGCAGCCGGCCGACCCAGGGGGTGTCGACGGTGCCGGGGTTGACGCAGTTGACCCGGATGCCCTCACGGACGTGGTCGGCGGCCATGGCCAGGGTGAGGGACAGGACCGCGCCCTTGCTGGCCGAGTACAGGGCACGCCGCGGCAGTCCCGCGGTGGCGGCGATGGAACAGGTGTTGACGACGGAGGCGACGGAGGAGCGGCGCAGGTACGGCAGGGCGGCCCGCGTGGTGCGGACGATGCCGAGGACGTTGACGTCCAGCACGCGGTGCCACTCCTCGTCCGCGTTGTCCTCCACGGTTCCGGCGGCGCCGATTCCGGCGTTGTTGACCAGGATGTCGATCCCGCCGAGCACTTCGGCGGCCCCCTCGACGGCGGCGCGGACGGCGCGGTCGTCGGTGACGTCGGCGGTGAAGGCGCGCAGCGGAGCGGGCACGCCGCCCGGATCGCGGTCGAGGACGGCGACGTCCGCGCCGTGCTCGGCGAGCAGCCGGGCGGTGGCGAGACCGATGCCGGAGGCGCCTCCCGTGACCAGTGCGGTGAGCCCGTGCAGAGCGGTCGTCACGCGTGGACCTCCGTGTCCGTGCCCGGCTCGCCGGAGGCCGCGTCGGCGGCCCAGAACGTGCCGTGCGGATAGGTGTAGGCGTCGATGCTGGCCCGGTGCATGGCGGAGGAGAAGCCGGGCGAGGCGGGCGCCCGGTAGTGGCCGTCGCTGATCACCACCGGGTCGAGGAAGTGCTGGTGCAGGTGGTCGACGTACTCGATGACGCGGTCCTCGGTGGTGCCGGTGAGGGCCACGTAGTCGAACATGGAGAGGTGCTGGACGAGTTCGCACAGTCCGACGCCGCCGGCGTGCGGGCAGACCGGTACCCCGAACTTGGCGGCGAGCAGCAGGATCGCCAGGTTCTCGTTGACGCCGGCCACGCGTGCGGCATCCAGCTGGAGGACGTCGACGGCGCCGGCCTGCAGGAGTTGCTTGAAGACGACGCGGTTCTGCACGTGTTCGCCGGTGGCGACCTTGACGGGGTGCACGCCCCGCCGGACGGCGGCGTGGCCGAGGACGTCGTCGGGGCTGGTGGGTTCCTCGATCCAGTACGGGTCGAACTCCGCGAGCGCCTTCGTCCAGGCGACGGCCTCGCCGACGTCCCAGCGCTGGTTGGCGTCGACGGCCATCCGGATGCCGGGGCCCACGGCCGCCCGGGCTGCGCGGCAGCGGCGGATGTCGTCGTCGAGGTCGGCGCCGACCTTCAGCTTGATCTGGGTGAACCCCTCGGTGACGGCCTGCCGGGCGAGGCGGGTGAGCTTCTCGTCGGAGTACCCGAGCCAGCCCGGGGAGGTCGTGTAGGCGGGGTAACCGCGGCGCAGCAGCTCGGCGGTCCGCCCGGCCGCGCCCTGCTTGCCCTTGCTGAGGAGTGCAAGGGCTTCGTCCGGGGTCAGGGCGTCGGTGAGGTAGCGGAAGTCGATCTGGGAGACCAGCCAGGCGGGGTCGGCGTCGGCGAGGAGCCGCCACAGCGGCTTGCCCTCGCACCGGGCCGCCAGATCCCACACGGCGTTGACGACCGCCCCGATCGCCATGTGCATCACGCCCTTCTCGGGTCCGAGCCAGCGCAGCTGGCTGTCCCCGATCAGGTCGCGGTAGAGCGAGCCGGGGTCGGCGCACAGCCCGGCCACGGAGCGTCCGACGACATGGTCGCGCAGCGCGTCGACTGCGGCGACCTGGACGTCGTTGCCGCGGCCGATGGTGAAGGTGAAGCCGTGACCCTCCGGTCCGCCCCCCTCGGTGCGCAGCACGACGTAGGCGGCGGAGTAGTCGGGGTCGGGGTTCATCGCGTCGGACCCGTCCAGCTCCCGTGAGGTCGGGAAGCGGATGTCGTAGGTGTCGACGGCGGTGATCCGCCCGGTGGGTGCGGACAACTCGGTGCCTTTCACGCGTCGGTGAACGTCTGGCGCTGGGTGCCGAGACCGTCGATGGACAGCTCGACCTCGTCGCCCGCGCGCAGATAGGGGGTGCCGGGCAGACCGAGAGCCACGCCGGCCGGGGTGCCGGTGTTGATGACGTCGCCGGGGCGCAGCACCATGTACTGGCTGAGGTACCAGACGAGATGGGCGACGTCGAAGATCATGTTCTTGGTGTCGCCGTCCTGGCGGACCTCCCCGTTGACGGACAGGCGCAGTCCCAGGCGCTGCGGGTCGCCCGCCTCGTCGGGGGTCACCAGCCAGGGGCCCAGCGGGTTGAAGGTCTCGCAGGACTTGCCGAGGTCCCACTGGGGGGAGTACTCGAGCTGGAACTCCCGCTCGGAGACGTCGTTGCTGATCGCGTAGCCGGCGATGTGACCGGCCGCCTCGCCGGGGCCGGCCAGGTAGCGGGCCTCGGCGCCGACGACGACGGCGAGTTCGACCTCCCAGTCGGTCTTCACCGAGCCGCGGGGAATGCGCACCGCGTCGTAGGGGCCCACGACGGTGGAGGGGTCCTTCATGAAGACCACCGGCCGCTCGGGGGCGGCCGCACCGGTCTCCTCGGCGTGGTCGCGGTAGTTGAGGCCGACGCACACGACCTTGCCCGGGCGGGCGACGGGAGCGCCGATCCGCCGTCCGGCCGTGTCGAGCCGCGGCAGCGCTCCCGCGGCCAGTGCCTGCCGGGCCCTTTCGACGCCGCCGGAGGCGAGGAACGCTCCGTCGATGTCGTCGGTGAGGCCCGTGAGCGCGAAGGCGTCGCCGTCGTCGCCGAGGACCGCCGGAATCTCCCGCCCCGGGTCCCCGACTCGCAACAGCTTCATGTTCTCTCTCCCGTCGTCGCTCCCGGAGGCCCAGGTCCTCCGCGGACCCCTGCGCCGGATGACTGTCCGGGCTCGACCATAAGAGCGACCGGCGATCTTCCGCAAGAAGACATCCGACCTTTCTGCTTCACTTCCTCTTTCCGGCGCTGCTTTCCGACTTGCTGGGCTCTCGATGGCGCGATCCATCCGATGACTTCGGGAACGCGCTCCCGGAGTGATGAGCGGGCGGAAGGGCGTGGGCCATGACAGGCAACGCTGCGGAGCCCGGACGGTCGGTGACCAGCCGCGCGCCAGGCGATGCCGCGCACACGGTGCCGCCGACCGGCGCCAAGGGCCTCAACCTGGCCCTCGCCGACGCCGGCGAGCGGGCGCTGGGCCGGGTCTGGAAGGCCCAGCACTTCTCCTACTGGATGACCACCATGCTGCACACGCTGCCGGGGGCCACCCCCTTCGACGTCCGGCGCCAGGAGGGCGAGCCGGCCGCGGTGACCGGCTCCACCGCGGGGTCGACCTGTCTCGCCGAGGCCTACACCGGCTGGCCGGGAGGGCGGTGAACCGCCGGGCGCCCCGAGCGGGTGCGGTCCGGTTTCAGTAGGGCAGTCCCTCCGAGGCCGCGCGCAGGGCGGCGTCCAGACAGCGGGCGAGTTCGGCGTCCGCGGCGTCCGGCCGGTCCGCGTACCGCCGGGCGAAGTCCTCCACCGCCGCCCGCAGGGCGCCGTTCAGCGTCGCCGCGTGCACCGTCACCCTCAGGTCGCCGGCATCGGCGCCGGAGCGCCGCGCGAGAAGCCCGCCGAGGACGGGAAGCGCGTCGTCGTGGGCCTGGAGCCACACGGCGCGCAGCGCCGGTTCGGTGGAGGTCATGCGGATCAGGTCGAGGATCTCCGGGGTGGCGGCGGGCAGGTCACCCTTGCGGCAGGTCTCGGCGAAGAAGTCCAGCAGGCTCGTCTCCGCCGGCCAGTGACGCAGGCGGTCCACGGCGAAGTCGAGCCCCGCCGTCAGCAGGGGAAGGACGCAGCTCTCCTTCGTGGGGAAATGGCGCCACAGGGTGCGGGAGGAGATCCCCACGGACTGCGCGATCTGTTCGCCCGTCGTGGCGGCGACCCCCTGCGAGGTGAACAAGTGCACCGCCGCGCAGGCGATCTCGAAGCGTAGTGCCGCCTTGCGGCGCTCGACGAGGGACAGGCCCCCGGCCCCCGTCGTCCCCTGCCGCAGTGCCTCAACCGGCGTCTGGCGCACGCTCGCTCCACCGTCCCCGTCCTCTGCCCCCCCGCAGCATAACGAGGGGCCGCCGTCCGCCCGCCGTCCACACATCCGAAATGGCGTTCGCCGACATCTTGTCAGTCAGTGACACCACCTCTTACTCTCCGGTAAGTGACCGCCGGGTAACCGCACTTCGCGCCCCGCTGGTCGGGCGTACTCAGCCGCCGATCGCCGTGGCCGCACGCGCGATGGACGCCATCACCACCAAGGACGTCGGCACGGCCCTCCGACCGACCCCGAACACCCCACACCGAGCGAGGAGTACACCTTGAGCCGCAAGAGATCCCTCCCCTCCGTCCCCCGGGGCGGAGCCCGGCTGCTCGCCGGCGCCGTCGCCGGCGGCGTCTGCCTCTGCCTGGTGACCGCGCCCGCCTCGGCCGCCGGCGGCGAACCCGTGGTGTCCCGCGGGGTCACCATCCCCGCCTTCTACTATCCGCCGGCCCAGCTGCCCTCCGCGAACGGCGCGCTGATCCGCACCGAACCGATGAAGCTGGGGCTCAGCATCCCGGGTCTCGACGGCAAGCCGATGCCGGGCACGGCGACCCGTCTGATGTACAGGTCCACCGACTCCAACGGGAAGCCCGTCGCCGTCACCGGCGCCTACATCGAGCCCTCGGCCGCCTGGACGAAGTCCGGGCCGCGCCCGCTGGTCGCGGTGGCCTCGGGCACCATGGGCCAGGGCGACCAGTGCGCCCCCTCGTTCGCGCTGGAGAACCCGCTCACCCTCACCGGCGACACCGTCTCCGTGGGCTACGAGGCCCTCGCCGTCTACCGCATCCTGGCCACCGGCGCGGCGGTCGTCCTCACCGACTACGTCGGACTCGGCGCCACCGACCGCCTGCACACCTACGTCAACCGGCTCGACGAGGGACACGCCCTGCTGGACGTGGCCCGGGCCGCCCGCTCGGTGCCGGGCGCCTCGGTCACCGCCGCCTCTCCCACCGGCCTGTACGGCTACAGCCAGGGCGGCGGCGCGTCGGCCTCGGCGGCCGAACTCCAGCCGTCCTACGCCCCCGACGTCCCGCTCAAGGGAACCTACGCGGGCGCCCCGCCGGCCGATCTCATCTCCACCATGAAGGGGATCGACGGAAGCGCTCTCGCCGGTGCGCTGGCCTGGTCGATCAACGGCTTCGCCCAGGCCGACCCGGACGTGCGGGCCGTGGTCGAACAGAACATCAGCGACAGCGGCAGGGCGGTGCTGGCCGACGCGTCGACCATGTGCGTCGGCGACGCGCTGTTCGGCTACGGCTTCGCCAAGAGCAGCAAGTGGACCAAGGACGGCAGGTCCCTCGGAGAGGTCATCGCGTCCGCGCCCGCCGCACAGGCCGCGCTGGACAACCAGCGGATCGGCCGGCTGAAGCCCGCAGGGCCCGTGCGGGTGGCCACCGGCGTCTTCGACGACATCGTGCCCCACTCCCAGGCGAGGCAACTGGCCGTGGACTGGTGCCGCAAGGGCGCCGACGTCACCTACGACGCACTCAAGCTGCCGTACCTGGGCGACAAGATCCTCACCAACCACCTCGTGCCGCTCCTCACCGACCAGGGCGACGCCATCTCCTGGCTGACCGACCGCCTCGCCGGCAAGGCCGCCGCCTCCAACTGCTGGACCATGCCCCTCCAGCCCTGACCGCCAGTGCGCGACGTCGCCGGGCCGCCGTCCCGGCGACGCCGCCACCGGCGGAGACCGGGGACGGCGGCCCGGCGGGGGACCGCTGCCGGCGGTCCCGGTGATCGCCGGTAGGCTGCGGCGGTGCGCACGGTCGAGCTCCTGTTGGACGAGGCGGCGGAACTGGCCGTCCGGGAGGCCTGGAGGCGGTTGGCGGACGCCGGCCTGCCCAGTCAGGCGCGCCACCGCTCACCGACGAACAGCCCGCACCTCACCCTGGCCGCCTGCCCGGAGCTGACCGCCCCGATCCGCTGGGAACTCGCCGAGGTGGCCGCCGCGCTGCCGCTGCCGGTGCGCTTCACCGGAGTCGTCCGTTTCGAGCGGCCCACCTCGGTGCTGGCCTGGGCGCTGGACTGCGACGCCGCGCTGGCCGGTCTGCACCTCCGGGTGTGGGAGGCGGTGGCCTCGGACAGCCCGCCCGAGGCCCTCAACCCCTTCCACACGCCGGGGCGCTGGAGCCCGCACATCACCCTCGGCCGGACCCGGCGCGCCGGCGCCTTCGCCGGCCGGCGGGTCCCCGAACTCCTCCCGGCGCCGCCGCTCACGGCCCGCCTCACCACCCTGCGCAGCTACGACACCGAAACCGGCGCCCTGGAGGTGCTGGAGCCCCGCCCGTGAACGGTCTCGGACATGGACGGTGACTCGTGTTCCCCTTGGCAAGGGGCCGTTCAGCGCTGCAGGGTCAGCAGACCCGGACGGTACGGCAGGAGGCCGTAGTCACCGCCGGAGTTGGGGCTGCGTCCCTGGTAGAGCAACTGCAGATTGCAGGGATCGACGGTCATGGTCTGATCGGCGCTGGTGCGGATCAGTTCGCCGTGGCTGATGTCGTTGGTCCACGTGGCGCCGCTGTTGGCCTTGCCGGCGAAGGGGTTGCTCTCGGTCGCGGCCTGCGGTGTCCAGGAGCCGTTCAGACTGGTGGCCGTGAACGAGCGGAAGTACCGGCCCTGCGAGCCGATCGCCTCGACGATCATGAGATACCGGTTCTGGCCCTGCAGCTTGTAGACCTGCGGGGCTTCGAACAGGTTGTTCGTCGTATCGCTCATGACCACCGTCGATGTCGAGCCGAAGCTGCCCGGGAAGTTCCCGATGGGCATGGAGGCCCGGTAGATCTTGCCGTTGTCGCCGGCGAAGAACAGGTACATGTTCGTGCCGTCACCGATGAGGGTCTGGTCGATGGGGCCCGTTCCGGAGCCGGAGATGCTTCCGGAGAAGAGC